>Ga0233425_10000166_pt1 | contig 169269 bp, 171 predicted proteins | sample Watercolumn_Towu_2_FD_181712 | JGI IMG/M metagenome (GOLD analysis project Ga0233425, IMG submission 181712) | Freshwater microbial communities from Lake Towuti, South Sulawesi, Indonesia - Watercolumn_Towuti2014_140_MG | ecosystem: Environmental > Aquatic > Freshwater > Lake | place...
TAACCCGCTTAACCGCTGCGTACTCCAGATCGCTGAAGCTGCGTTGCATGGTTTGTGTCTCCAGATTGGGTCGGGGCATTTTCTCAGATCACCGGGAATTGCGGGAATTAATCAGCGCGTCCTTAAATATCGTTTCATTTTTCGAAAAATTTTTAGCATGCGCGTAGCTTGGCATTCATTGAATTTTCATTTTCAAAGCTGGCAAATCTCAGTCACAGTGTGCTTGCATAATTTTTACACAGCAAGGTTTATTCTACAGTGAATTGCCCTCGACTCACCAGATCACTTTCTTGCCTCATAAAATGCCGTCTCTCAAATTCGACGGGAGACAGGCGATTATTGTAGCCGTGACGCCATTTACATCTCGATGCAATCGAACACATCACGCCGGGCCTCTTCGCGGTCGACATAGATGCGGCGCTTGATGTGTTCCCGCGTCAATAGCTGGAAGAAACTTTCCGCCACAGCGTTGTCATGGCAGTTACCACGCCGACTCATGCTGCCGATCAGGTTGTGCGCCCTGAGGAACCCCTGCCAGTCGTAGCTGCGGCTTTAGACGCACCAAACTTCCCGGCATATGCTTATTCGCCCGCCGCAGTTGAAGCCCCATGCGATTCGGCGCATAATCCGCGCCTGTTTTTCGGGTCGGATAATGAAAGAATATTTGTTGATTCTGATTGGCACGGTGTTCGTGAACAACATCGTGATGGTCAAGATTCTAGGGCTGTGTCCGTTCATGGGGGTTTCCAAGAAACTGGAAGCCGCTATCGGCATGGGCGCCGCCACTACCTTCGTGCTGACGCTGGGCTCCGGCAGCAGCTACCTGATCGAACACTATCTGCTCGGGCCGGATCTGGCCTATCTGACCACGCTGTCGTTCATTGTGGTGATCGCGAGCATCGTGCAATTCACCGAAATGGCGATCCAGAAGACCAGCCCGGATATGTACCAGGTGCTGGGCATTTACCTGCCGCTGATTACCACCAACTGCGCGGTGCTGGGCATCCCCCTGCTCAACGTGCAGGCCAAGCACAATTTCGTCGAATCGCTGCTGTTCGGCTTCGGTGGCGCCGTGGGTTTCACGCTGGTGATGGTGCTGTTCGCCGGCCTGCGCGAGCGCATGGAAGGCGCGGATGTGCCCGAGGTATTCAAAGGCTCAGCCATCGCGCTGGTCACTGGCGGGTTGATGAGTCTTGCCTTCATGGGGTTCTCGGGGCTGGTCAAGTAATGCATACCGCGAACTGTCCGACACAACGGAGGCTCTCGTGCTGACTGCCATCCTGGTAATGTCGGCCCTCGCCATCGTGCTGGGCGCGGTGCTTGGTTACTCCGCAATCAAGTTCCATGTGGAAGGCAACCCGCTGGCGGGCAAGATCGACGCCGTCCTGCCGCAGACACAATGCGGCCAGTGCGGCTACCCCGGCTGCCGCCCCTATGCCGAGGCACTCGCCGAGGGAACGGCCGAGATCAACCTGTGTCCGCCCGGCGGCGAGGAGGGCACCCATAAACTGGCCGAGCTGCTCGGCGTGGATTTCAAGCCCTTCGGCGCGGGAGCGGAACCCAAACCCAAAGCGGTCGCCTTCATTGACGAGAACACTTGCATCGGCTGCACCCTGTGCATTCAGGCTTGCCCGGTGGACGCGATCACTGGCGCGGCCAAGCAGATGCACACCATCATCGCGGCCGAGTGCACGGGGTGCGAGCTGTGCGTGCCGCCGTGTCCGGTGGATTGCATCAGCATGAGAGCAATCGAGGAAAAGATCACCACCTGGAAGAGGGAATATCCCGTTTACACGCTACAGCCGGTTTCATGAGAACGCTCCATAAATTCCATGGCGGCGCGCATCCGCCAACCAATAAGACACAATCCAGCAGCAAGCCGATTGTGCAGGCTGCGCTGCCTTCAAGGCTGGTTATCCCGCTGCATCAGCATGTCGGCAACATCGCCCAGCCTGCGGTCCAAGTCGGCGAACGCGTGCTCAAGGGCCAGGTCATCGGCATCGCAAAGGGCCGCTTGTCCAGCGCTGTACACGCTTCCACTTCCGGCACAGTGACCGCCATCGATATGACGGTGGTGGCCCACCCTTCCGGTTTAACCGATTTGTGCGTCACGATCATTCCGGACGGCAAAGATGAGTGGATTGCCCGTGAGTCGCGCGACTGGCGTGCGATGCCGCATACGGAGCTGCGCCACTTGCTGCGTGAAGCCGGAGTCGTTGGTCTGGGCGGCGCGGTATTCCCCAGCGATATGAAGCTGTATTCGCACAAGTACAAAATCACCACGCTAATCCTGAATGGCGCGGAGTGTGAGCCCTACATCACCTGCGATGACCGCCTGATGCGCGAACGCGCGGCGGAAATCCTCCTTGGCGCAGAGGTCATGCGCAACCTGCTGTATGCCGAAGAAGTGCTCATCGGCATTGAAGACAACAAGCCTGAGGCCATCGAGGCCATGCGCGCGGCGATGGTGGCGGGTAAACACGAGGGCATGGAAGTGATCGCCGTACCAACGGTTTACCCCGGCGGCGGCGCCAAGCAGCTAACCCGCGTGCTTACCGGTATTGAGGTTCCGTCAGGGGTACGCTCCACCGATATGGGAACGCAATGTTTCAATGTCGGCACCGCCTACAGTGTCTGGCGTGCGGTCGCGCACGGCGAACCACTGATCTCGCGCATCGTCACGGTGACCGGCAACGTCAGCAATCCGCAAAATTTCGAAGTTCCCTTCGGCATGCCGGTGGATGAATTGGTCGCACAGGCCGGCAATCAGCCCGGCACCAACGGCCATATCATGGGCGGGCCGATGATGGGTTTCCGCCTCCCTTCGGCGCAAGTCGGCGTCATCAAGGCGACAAACTGCATCATCGCCATGTCGGAAGCCATGTTTCCGCCTGCACCTCCCGCCCTGCCCTGCATCCGCTGCACGCGCTGCGCCGAGGCGTGCCCGGCAGATTTGCAGCCACAGGATCTGTATTGGTTCTCCAAATCCAAGAACTTCGGCAAGGCGCAAACCTACAATCTGTTCGACTGTATCGAGTGCGGCGCATGCAGCTATGTGTGCCCCAGCCATATCCCACTGGTTCAGTATTTCCAGTTTTCCAAAAGCGAAATTCATGCGCGCGAACACGACAAGCAGTCTGCCGACCGGGCGCGCGAACGCCACGAATACCGCGAATACCGCATGGAGCGCGAGAAACTCGAGAAGGAAGAAAAACTGCGCGCCAAGGAAAAGGCCGCCCAAGCCGCCAAGCCGGTTCCCGCCAGTGTGACCGCTGATCAAATCGACGCAGCCACCGAGGCGCAACGCAAGATTCAGGCGGCGCTTGAACAGGCCCAGGCGCAGGCAGCCGAAACCGCTTCCCGGAATACAGAGAATCTGACGCCGGAACAACAGGCTGAAATCGCCGAGATCGAAGCGCGCCGCGCGCGCATCCGCGAACTCGCCCAGTCCCACGTCGAACAGCCAAAGGAATAGCCGGCCATGTTTTTCGCCCCCTTCATCAGCAAACCGCTCAACGTCTCGCAGATCATGTTCAGGGTGCTGCTGGCGCTGATCCCCGGCATCGCGCTGTATGTGTGGTATTTCGGCCCGGCAATTCTGGTTTCGCTCACCCTCGCCAGCATCACCGCGCTCGCGACCGAGGCCGCCATGCTCAAGCTGCGCGACCGGCCCGTCGCGCCCTTCCTCAAGGATAACAGCGCGCTGCTCACCGCCTGGCTGCTGGCACTCTCCATCCCGCCGCTGGCGCCCTGGTGGCTGGTGGTGGTCGGCACCGCATTCGCCATCAGCGTGTCCAAGCACCTGTACGGCGGGCTGGGCAACAACCCCTTCAACCCGGCGATGATCGGCTATGCGGTGCTCATCATCTCCTTCCCGGTGCAGATGACGCACTGGCTCACGCCGCATGGCATCGGCCAGGTCGAACTTAGCATCCTCGACCAATTGCGCTACATCTTCTCCGGCATCCTGCCGCCGGGCATGACGCTGGATGCCGTCACCATGGCCACACCGCTGGATACGCTGAAGACCCAGTTACACATGGATCGGGCCATGCAGGACATCATGGAGATGCCGATCTACGGCCGTCTAGCGGGGCACGGCAGCGAAATGGTCGCTTTGGGATTCGTGCTCGGCGGCGCCTACCTGCTCGCCACGCGCATCATTTCCTGGCACGTCCCGGTGTTCTATCTGGGCTCGATCTTCGTCACCGCAGGCCTCTTCCACCTGGTCGATCCAACCCACTACGCCACGCCCCTGTTCCACTGGTTCTCCGGCGCGGCAATGATAGGTGCATTTTTCATCCTCACCGATCCCGTGACCGGCCCGACTACGCTCAGGGGCAAAATGATCTTCGCCGCAGGCGCGGGATTCCTCACCTACATCATCCGCGTGTTTGGCGGCTTCCCCGACGGCATGGCGTTTGCCACGCTGCTGATGAACATCTGCGTGCCTTTGATTGATGCGTACACGCAGCCCAAAGTGTTCGGCAGGAAGGAGAAGAAGCAATGAGACGCACCATGGCGAAGGCATCTTTTCACTCCGCGCTCAACCTGCTGTTCTTCGCAATGCTGGCCACGGTGGTGCTGGCCTCGACCTATTTCCTCACACGAGACAGCATCGCCAGGAGCGTGGAAGAGGAGAAACTGAAACTCATCGCCGAGGTCGTGCCGCAATCGTTGTTCGACAACGCCATCGTTCAGGATACCGTCCCGGTGCCCGCCAGCGAATTGCTCGGAACATCGGACACCTCCGCCGCTTACGTCGCGCGCCTCAAGGGCGAACCCAGCGCGGTGGTGTTGCAGCCCATCGCGCCGGACGGCTACAGCGGCAAGATATTCCTGATCGTCGCGATCCGCAGCAACGGCGAGCTCAGCGGCGTACGCGTGGTTGCCCACCGCGAGACCCCAGGCTTGGGCGACTACATCGAATTACCCAAGAGCCCCTGGATCAAGGGCTTCGACGACCAGTCGCACGCCACCCGCAAGGAAAAGGACTGGCAGGTGAAGAAGGACAGCGGCCAGTTCGACTACGTCGCAGGCGCCACCATCACCCCGCGCGCCATCGTAAAGGCAGTACATAAATCCCTGCTGTATTTCGAGCAAAACCGCGACAAACTGCTCACCCCGCAAGCAGCCAAGGAGGGCAAGAAATGAGCCTGAAAGAATACAAGGACATCCTGCACAACGGACTGTGGAAGCAAAATCCCGGCATCGTGCAGTTGCTCGGCATGTGCCCGCTGCTGGCGGTCAGCACCTCGGTGGTCAATGGCGCCAGTCTCGGTTTGCTGACCGCCATCGTGATGGCGCTCAGCAACGCCAGCATCGCACCGATCCGCGATCTCGTCCCGAACGAGATCCGCATCCCCGTTTTCATCCTGATCATCGCGGTGCTGGTCACCGTGGTGCAGTACCTGATGAACGCCTATGTGTACGAACTGTATGTCGTGCTCGGCATCTTCATCCCGCTGATCGTCACCAACTGCATCGTGCTGGCGCGCGTCGAGGCCTTCGCCTCCAAGAACGCCATGCTACCCTCCGCGCTGGACGGCTTCGCTATGGGACTGGGCCTGACCGCTGTGCTCGCCGTGCTGGGCGGTATCCGCGAGTTGATCGGCAAGGGCACGCTGCTTTCCGGCATCGACCTCGCGATGGGTGATGTAGCGAAGGACTGGGTTCTCCACGTCATCCCCGATTACAAGGGCTTTATGCTCGCCATCCTGCCGCCCGGCGCCTTTATCGGCCTGGCCCTGCTGATCGCCGGGCGCAATTGGCTCACTCTGCGCGCGGCGCACAAGACCCGCAGAGCGGCAGCCACCATCGTCCCGGCAGACGGCGGTTGCAGCCCCGCCGCGCACGGATGAATCCGGAAAAGCGCCGCGAAATTTTCCTGCGGCTGCAAGCGGCCAACCCACACCCAACGACCGAGCTGGAATACCACTCCCCTTTCGAGTTGCTGATCGCGGTGCTGCTTTCGGCGCAAGCCACGGATGTGAGCGTCAATGCCGCGACCCGGCAACTGTTTCCGGTAGCGAATACGCCCCAGGCCCTGCTTGCACTGGGCGAAGAAAAATTGCGCAGCTACATCCAGCGCATCGGCCTCTACAAAACCAAGGCCAAACATGTGATCGAAACCTGCCAGCAGCTGATCGAACACCATGGCGGCGCAGTGCCGCAAGACCGCGCGGCGCTGGAAGCCTTGCCCGGCGTGGGCCGCAAGACCGCGAATGTAATTCTGAACACCGCGTTCGGTCAGCCAACCATCGCCGTTGATACGCATATTTTCCGGATCAGCAACCGCATCGGACTCGCACCCGGCAAAACCGTGCTGGCCGTAGAACAGAAACTCATGAAAGTCGTGCCGGATGAGTTCAAACACGACGCCCACCACTGGCTGATCCTGCATGGCCGCTATGTCTGCCAGGCGCGAAAACCGAAATGTGCCGCCTGTATCATCGCCGACCTGTGCGAATACAAACACAAGGAGTTGTGATGTTTGCCCCCAGCCGCGATGAAGCCCGTCTGTTCCTGTTCGAATCCTGGCGCAAGCGCTGCGGCGGCGAACTGCTGACGCCGCTGGAAGACCTGACCGCGCAATTGATAGACAAGCATCCGGAGTATCACGCGCTGTTTTCCGATCCCGAAAAAAATCAGGGCAAGGATTTCGCACCCGACGGCGACGTGGTCAATCCCTTCCTGCACCTGATGATGCATCTCACGCTGGAAGAGCAGATTTCCATCGGCCAGCCCCATGGAATCCGCGAGCAGTTCACGCGCCTGACTGAAAAATACCAGTCCGAACACGAGGCGCAACACGCGATGATGGATTGCCTCGGCGAAATGATCTGGCAGGCGCAGCGCAACCAGACCGCACCAGACGCGCAGGTGTATCTGAACTGTCTGGAACAACAATGAGACTCACGAAAATTGTCACTCGCACCGGCGATGACGGCACGACGGCTTTGGCCGACGGCGCCCGCCTGAGCAAGTGCGATCCGCGCATCGTCGCCATGGGCAGCGTGGACGAGCTCAACAGCCAGCTCGGCCTGCTGCTGAGCGAACCGTTGCCGGATGTCTTCCGGCAGGAGTTGCTGCAAGTGCAGCACGACCTGTTTGATCTCGGCGCCATGCTGGCCAGCCCCGGCCGCGCGCTGCATCCGGACAAGCTGGCGCGACTGGACACGGCGATCGCGCGTCACAACGCCGACCTGCCGGCCTTGCGGGAATTCATTTTTCCGGGCGGTTCGCGAGCAGCGGCGCTATGCCATGTCGCCCGCAGCATCGCGCGGCGCAGCGAACGCGACCTAGCCGCACTCGCGCAACATGGCGGCCACGCGCAGGAAGCGCTGCCCTATCTCAACCGGCTGTCGGATTTTTTGTTTGTGCTGGCGCGCTGCCTCAATCGGTCGGAGGGAACGCCGGAAAACTTCTGGCGCAATAACGCGGGGCAATAAAAAACCGGCTTCCGGGTAATCCGGAAACCGGTTTGCGGTGATGCGGAAATTACTCGCCCAGCATGCGCGAAATTTCGATTTCTGCGGCAGCCCAGTGCTCGGAAGAGCAGCCCTGGAAGCCATTGCGTTCAGCAATGAAATACGCCGCAGTCTGCACCATGCGATAGCGGTCTTCCGGCGTGTAAGACATTTTCTTGGCCTTCTTGGGTGCGGTGGCTTTCTTGGCAGGCGCCTTTTTCTCGGCCGCCGGTTTTTTGGCGGACGCAGCGGCCTTTTTCGCTACAGTTTTTTTCGCCGGTGCTGCCACAGCTTTTTCAGCCTTGGGCTTGGCGGCTGCCTTGGATGCCACAGCCTTTTTGGCGGCGGCCTTTGTCTTTTCTTCTGCCATGTTTATTTCCTTTCAATACACAATAAAAAATTCGCGTCCCCACAAAATCAGCCGCTAAAACATATCGCTATCCGAATTCCGAGGGGCCATAGGCGCGCATCATAGGGACGTGCGCTGTACCCGTCAACCGCATTATGGATTAAGATAATGCCTGTAAATTACAACACTTAGATGTCATTAATGAAAACTCTGCGCGCTGAACTCCCCATTTTTATCGCCCTGATTACCCTGCTTTTGGGCTTCGGTTTTGAGCATGCCGCGGTCGAAAACGGTGGCGCGGCATTATGGGGATTGCTGTTGGTCATTCTGACCGCCGTGATCGGCGTGGCCTTCCGCATCGCCCACCACGCCGAGGTTCTGGCGATTCGCCTAGGCGAACCTTACGGCACGCTGATCCTGACGCTGGCCGCCGTCTCCGTCGAAGTCGTCATCCTCATCGTGCTGCTGCAAGGCGCGCCCAATCCGACGCTGGCGCGCGACACCGTGTTTGCAGCCGTGATGTTCGACATCAACGGCATCCTCGGTCTGGCCGCGATTGTCGGCGGACTCAAACACGGCAGCAGCAAATACAACGTGGACTCGGCCAACTCGTTCATCGCCATGCTGCTGGTGGCCATCGGCATCGGCATGTTCATTCCGGACTTTGTGCCCGCCGCACAATGGCAAATTTATTCGACGTTTTCCATCTGCATCATGGGCGTCATGTATCTCGCCTTCCTACGCCTGCAAACCGTCGAGCACCGGAACTTTTTTGAATACAGCGCCGTAACCGAGGAAGAAGCGCACGACACCGCGCACAGCCCCCATGCCTTGCATGCAGGCATCATGCTGGTCGCGATTATGCTGGTCGGCCTGTTGTCGGAAGTGCTTTCGGTGCTGCTCGATGCGGGGCTGGCTGGCAGCGGATTGCCCAAGGCCATTCCGGCGGTGCTGGTCGCGCTGATCTCCGCCAGCCCGGAAATCCTCACCGCCTTGCGCGCCGCGCAGCACGACCGGATGCAAACGACCGTAAACATCGCGCTCGGCGCTTCGCTGGCGACCGTACTGCTGACCTTGCCGGTGATCGAAGCCATTGCGCTGTTCAGCGGCGAGCGGATCGACATGGCGCTAACGCCCGTCCAGGGCAGCATGCTGCTGCTGACTTTTCTAACCGTGATGAATAACCTGCACGACGGCGAAACCAATGCCATCGAGGGCATCAGTCACTTCGCCCTGTTTGCGGCTTTTATCGCGCTGGTGACGCTGGGATTGGTCTAGGAAAAACCTGCTGCGCGACTTGATGGCTGTGTTGCGCGGCACTCGCCCACTCGCCTATACAAACGATATGTCTCGTGTGCTCCGTTCCGTGCGCCTTGCCCTCAGGCCGCTCGCGACGGTTTTTCGAAGCTTCCTCTAGTCAGAATTCCTGCTTCTGCCGCAACGCCACCCGCTTGAGATAAGCCTCGCGGGCGATCTGCACGTCTTCGAGGAAGTACGGCAGCTCGCGCAGCTGTAGCGCCTGCGGCCCATCCACCAGCGCCTTGGGTGGCGCGGGGTGAAAATCGACCAGCACCATGTTGGCGCCCGCGAGCACCCCCTGCGCCGTCACATGCATCACATCCATAATGCCGTCCGGCGCGGCAGCCCGACTGCCGACCGAATGCGAGGGGTCGATGCACACCGGCATCCGGGTCAGACGCTTGACCACCGGCACGTGGGAAAAATCGACAAAGTTGCGATGCGGATCGCCCATGTTGGTTTTCATCCCGCGCAGACCGAAGATGACCTTGCGGTTACCCTCCGAGGCGAGGTACTCGGCCGCGTTAAGCGATTCGTCCAGCGTAATGCCGAAGCCGCGTTTCAACAGAATCGGCATTTCAGTCTGGCGGCCAACGATTTTCAGCAACTCGAAATTCTGGGTGTTGCGCGTGCCGATCTGCAGCATGACGCCGGTGGGATTGCCGGTCTGCTGCAACGCCGCACGAATTTCATCCAGATGCGATTCGTGGGTGATTTCCATTGCAATCACCTTGATGCCGTATTTGCCCGCCAGCTCGAACACATAAGGCAAACAGTTTTTGCCGTGCCCCTGAAAAGCATACGGACTGGTACGAGGCTTGTAGGCGCCCATGCGCGTGCAGACCTGCCCCTGATCAGACACGGCCTTCATCATGATTTCGACGTGCTCGCGATTGTCCACGGCGCACAGGCCGGCAAACACATGCAAGGTATCCTGGCCAAAACGCACGCCGTTGTATTCGAAATGCGTGTCGCGCTGCCCGTCCTTGTGGCGCCCGAGAATGCGGTATTCCTCCGACACGCGCACCACGCGCTCGACACAGGGCAGACTTTGCATGTCCTCAATGTCGAGGGCTTTGGTATTGCCGATCAAATAGATTTAAGTCAGCCGCTGCTCGCTGCCGCGCTCGGCGTGTACGCGTGTCTGAATGCCTTCCATCGAAGCCAGATGCGCCAGCAACTGGCGATAGGCATCGGACTGTTCGTCCACATTGGGATTCAGGATCAATATCATGTTGTTCTCTCGTTTACAGGCTCAACAAAATCGGGCGTTGCGCGGGCCAGCCCTGCAAGGGATCGCGCACAAATCCGGACTTGGCAAACAACTGCCAGCGCCCGATCACATAACACAGCAGCGCATTGCCGCGCGCGCCCACATCCACCGCATCGCCAAGCTCGCCTTGAGTCGCCGCCATGCGGAAAGACTGCTTGAAGCTGGCTTCAATGCGATCCAGCAACTGGTTGATCCGCACCTGCAAACGCTCATTCTCGTTCACCAGCGCATCGCCGGTCAGCACCCGGGTCATGCCGCGATTTTTTTGCGCAAACGCCAGCAGCATCTGCACCATGGCTTCGAGTTGCGCCAGCCCGCTCTTCTCTTCCTGGGTAATTTTGTTGATGAGGCCGAAGACCGTTTGCTCGATGAATTCAATCAGCCCTTCGAACATCTGCGCCTTGCTGGCGAAATGCCGGTACAGCGCGGCTTCGGAAAGTTCCAGCCTGGCTGCCAGCGCGGCCGTGGTGATTTTTTCGCCCTTGGGCTGTTCCAGCATTTCCGCCACGGTTTGCAGAATTTGCAGCTTGCGTTCGCCCGGCTGTTTGATTGCCATGATTCCCCCTGATTACAGTTTGTTCAGCATGCGCGGCAAAGCCAGCACATTGCGAATTTTCAGATCCACCCAGGCCGGCGCGGCGGCAGCCTCACTGACCCAGACCGTGCGCATGCCCAGACGTTTGGCAGTGTAAAGATTCTCCGCGCTGTCCTCCACCATCACGCATTGGCCGGGCCGCAGCCGATAACGGCGCAACAGCCGCCGAAATCCGGCCAGCTGGGGCTTGGGCCGATAATGTGCCTGCTCAATGGCAAAAACATCTTCAAACAGGTTTTCCACCCGCAACAACGCCAGCACCGCCCGGACGTAATGTTGCGGCGCATTGGAAAACACCAGCTTGCGTCCCGGCAAGCGCCGCAGCACATGACGCAGACGCGCCTCGCGCAACACCATTTGCGGCAACTCCGGAAATTGATGCGTGTGCCAGAGGAAATGCGCCGGGTCGGTGCCGTGGTGGCGGATCAAGCCGCTGAGTGTGGCGCCGTAACGCTGCCAGTAATCCATCCGCAGCGCATTGGCCTGCGCTTCGTCGAGCTGCAAATGCGCCTGCAAATACGCGGTCATGCTGCGATTGATGTGCGGAAAAATGTGCGGCGACGCATTGTGCAACGTGTTGTCCAGATCAAATATCCAATATTTCGTCGCCATACGTCGTTGCGCTCAGTAAATCCTGCTTACATATACCGCATATGCTGCGCTGCGATTTCCTGCGCGCGCCTTGTCTGGCTTGGAACTATTGGATATTCCCTTTCGCTGAACACGGAAACCACGGCTACTTGCTTTTGATCAGCGTACCCACGCCTTCATCGGTGAGAATCTCCAGCAGCAGCGCATGTTCGACGCGACCGTCAATGATGTGTACGGATTTCACCCCGCCGCGCGCGGCATCCAGCGCCGAACCGATCTTGGGCAGCATCCCGCCCGACAGCGTACCGTCGGCCACCATCTCGTCCACTTTCTTCGGTGTGAGCCCAGTCAGCAATTCGCCGTTCTTGTCGAGCACGCCCGGCGTGTTGGTCATCAGCACGAGTTTTTCGGCATGCAGCACTTCGGCCAGCTTGCCCGCCACCAGATCGGCATTGATGTTCAGCGTCTCGCCATCGGGCGCAACACCGATCGGCGCGATCACCGGAATGAAATCGCCGGAATCCAGAAAGCTGATGATGGAAGGATCGATCTTGGTAATCTCGCCGACCTGGCCGATGTCGAGCATCTTGCCCGGCTCATCCTGACTTTCCAGCATCAGCTTGTCGGCACGGATAAAAGCGCCATCCTGTCCGGTCAGCCCGACGGCCTTGCCGCCATGCTTGTTGATCAGATTGACGATGTCCTTGTTGACCTTGCCGAGCACCATTTCCACCACATCCATGGTTTCCTCGTCGGTTACCCGCATACCCTGAATGAATTTGCCCTGCTTGCCGACACGGGTCAGCAATTCATTGATCTGCGGCCCGCCGCCATGCACGACGACGGGATTCATCCCGACCAGTTTGAGCAGCACCACGTCGCTGGCAAAGCCTTCCTGCAGCGCCGGATCGGTCATGGCGTTGCCGCCGTACTTGATCACGATCGTCTTGTCGAAAAAGCGCTGGATGTAAGGCATCGCCTCAGACAGCGTGCGGGCTTTATTGTCGGCAGCAGAAGGTGAAATCGCCATGGTGGCCTCCGGAGTAGTCAAGGAGCGAACAGCCAGCGCCGCCCGCAAAAGTGCTGCGGATTCTACACTAGAACCTTTGCCCGAAAACACAACGGGCGACACAAGTCGCCCGCTGCGGATGAAGCTTTAAATACAGGATTCAGTGATGGTGGTGCATGCCGCCCATGTCATGCGCCGGCTTGGCCGCATTGAGGGGCTTGACCTCGGCATTGACGGCCACCTTGCGCTCCTGACCATCGGCAGTGCGCACCTTGAGTGTCAGCGTGACGTGCTCACCCGCCTGCAAAGGCTGCTTCAATCCCATCAACATCAGATGGTAGCCGCTGGCGCCCAGATTGACGGCCTGACCGGCGGGCAATTCGATGGCGTCTACCTGACGCATTTTCATCATGCCGTTTTCATGCGTCATGCTATGCAGTTCGGCCGCACGGCAAATACCGCACTCGAAACCGACCAGGCGCGCAGCCTCAGGACTGCTGATAGTGAAATCCACCATGCCCGCATCCTGCCCCGGCGCAGTCGCGCGCGACCAGGCGTCGCGAACCGTGATTTCGCCTGCTTGCGCCGCCGCAACCAGACTCAGGGATAGTCCCAGCAACAACCCGGCAAACAATTTGATCATGATGTCATCCGTTGGAAGTGTTATGAAAGAGGGGCGAATTCTATAGTGAAACACCCAAAGCCGGTCGCCTAAAACGTGTCGGGAGGAGACGGTACAACAGGATAGCGTCCGAATCATGCCTTGCTGCACCCGGCGCCCGGCTTTTGGTGAGGCGCATTATCACGCCGTGGATAGCACAATGGAATGCGACAAAATGTCGCACCCCCGCTGCTGCCGGCAGCGCGGCCAGCAGGTAGAATGCGCGCAATGAATCACTCCCTGTTCATCACCGAAACCGGCCACAGTCAGCTGCGGCGGCTTTTCTGGTTGCGCAACACAGCCATTGCCGCGCAAGTCCTGACGCTGTGGCTCGTTTATCGCTTCCTGAGCACAGACATGGCGTGGCTGCCGATGCTGGCGACGGTCGGCCTGCTGGCCCTGCTGAACACCTACACGGGCTGGCGCTTGCGCAGCGATGTCCCGGTGCCGCCGGTCGAACTGTTTTTGCAGCTCTCCGCCGACGTGATCGGGCTGACTGTCCTGCTGTATTTCGGCGGCGGCTCGACAAATCCCTTTGTCTCGCTTTACCTGCTGCCGCTGGTGATCGCCGCAGCCACCCTGCCGCGCCGCCTGACCTGGGCCATGGCCGCCATGACGCTGGCCTGCTACAGCCTGCTGATGGTGTGGTATATCCCGTTGCCCAGCATGGACGGGCACGATCATTCCAGCGCTGCCAGCCACGCCCAACACAACAGCGACCCGGATTTCTGCCGGACCGAAGCGCTACCGGCGGCAAGCAGTGCGCCGACTGACGCATTCAACACACACGTGCTGGGCATGTGGCTGGGGTTCGTCATCAGCGCCGTGGTCGTCGCCTATTTTGTTGTGGAGATGGCCCGCATCGTTCGCGAACGCGACGCGCAACTCAACCAGGCCCGCGAAGAAACCCTGCGCAACGAACGCATCGTGGCGCTCGGCACGCAGGCGGCCAGCGCCGCGCACGAACTGGGCACGCCGCTGTCCACGCTGGCCGTGCTGATCGGCGAATTGCGTCATGAGGCTGGCGCTCGCCATGACGACACCGCCGACATCGACATTCTCGACGACCAGGTCAGACATTGCCGGCGCATCCTCGACAGCCTGCTTAGTCACGCCAGCGAGGTGCCCGAAACGCAGACGCGGGAAAACTTTTTGCGCGGAATCCTCAACGAATGGCAGCTTCTGCGCCCCACCGTGCGATTCAGTTACACGCCGCAGGACGCCGACACGCAACGCTACGCCATCGATCCGTCGCTGCGCGCCGCACTGCTGAACCTGCTCAACAACGCCGCCGACGCCTCGCCGGACAATATCGAAATCCACAGCTGGCGCGAGGGGCATCGCTGGCATCTGCAAATTCGCGATTTCGGCCCCGGCCTGTCCGCAGAAAATGCGGCGCGCGCAGGCTCGGTGTTTTTCACCACCAAACCGGAGGGCCGTGGCATCGGCCTGTTCCTGGCCAATGCCACCATCGAACGCATGGGCGGCTCGGTGCAACTGGTGAACCGGCCTGAAGGCGGCGTCACGACCGAGATCGTCCTGCCGCTGGAAGCGGCGGCATGAGCGAGAACGAGAAACCCTCGCTGCTGCTGGTCGATGACGACCCGACATTCTGCGCCGTGCTGGCCCGCGCCATGACCAAACGCGGCTATGAGGTAAGCATCGCCCACAGCGTGGAAGAAGCGCTGCCGCTGGCGCGCGCCAATCCGCCGGAATATGTGGTCGCCGATCTGAAAATGGATGGGGCATCCGGCCTCGAACTGGTCCGCGCGCTGCATGAACTCGATCCGAACACGCGCATCGTCATGCTCACCGGTTATGCCAGCATTGCCACCGCTGTGGAAGCCATCAAGCTTGGCGCCACCCAGTATCTGGCCAAGCCCGCCAACGCCGATGAAATCATGGCCGCATTTGACCACACGCCGGACAGCGCGCTTTCGCCGAACCGCTTGCCCACCAAAATCGACAAGCTGGCCTGGGAACAAATCCAGCGCGTGCTGCGCGAAAACGGCAACAACATTTCCGCCACCGCCCGCGCCCTCAACATGCACCGCCGTACCCTGCAACGCAAACTCGGCAAACCCCCCACCCGCAACGACTAGCCGATCTCCGGGCATTTTTCTGGCATCAGCCCGCAACCTTGGCGGCGGTTTCGGTTAAAATGCCGCCTGAAATTCTGATTCCAACAGGGAGACTTAAAATCATGTTCCAGATCGCACCCAGCATTTTGTCCGCCAACTTCGCCCGGCTCGGCGAGGAAGTTGATGACGTTCTCTCCTCAGGCGCGGACGTTGTGCACTTCGACGTGATGGACAACCACTACGTCCCCAACCTCACCATCGGCCCGCTGGTCTGCGAGGCGCTGCGCAAGCACGGCGTGACTGCGCCAATCGACGTGCATCTGATGGTCAAGCCGGTGGATCGCATCATCCCCGATTTCGCCAAGGCGGGCGCGACCTACATAACTTTCCATCCGGAAGCTTCCGAGCACATCGACCGCACCATCGGCCTGATCAAGGAAAGCGGCTGCAAGGCCGGCCTGGTATTCAATCCGGCCACCCCGCTGGACGTGCTGGAATACACCCTGCCCAAGCTGGACATGGTGCTGCTGATGTCGGTGAACCCCGGTTTCGGCGGCCAGAAATTCATTCCTTATGTCCTCGACAAGGCACGCAAGGTGCGCCAGATGATCGACGCCAGCGGCCTCGACATTCGTCTGGAAATCGACGGCGGCGTCGGCCCGGCCAACATCAAGGAAGTGGCTGAAGCGGGTGTGGACATGTTCGTTGCCGGCTCGGCCGTGTTTGGCAAGCGCAACGAAAACGACCCGAACCGCTACAACAGCATCATCGCCGAGATGCGCGCCGAGCTGGCCAAAGTCGGCAAGTAATGGCATTCAGGGACTTCCCTCTACCGGTTTCGGCGATTGTCATCGATCTCGATGGCACGCTGTTGCACACCGCACCGGAACTGGCGGAGTCCGCCAACCGCATGTTGCGCGACATGGGGCGTCCCGCCGTTTCACAAGACCTCCTGATGAGTTACATCGGCAACGGCATTCACTGGCTGGTGAAACGCGCGCTGACCGGTGACATGCATGCGGAGCCGGACGCCGCACTGTTCGATCAGGCGCTGCCGATTTTCGAGAAGCATTACACCGAGCTGCTGCTCGAAAGCAAACCGTTCGACGGCGTCGTCGCAGGGCTGGATGCCCTGAAGGCGGCCGGTTATCGCCTGGGTTGCATCACCAACAAAGTGGCGCGCTACACCGAGCCATTGTTGCAGGGCATCGGACTCGCGCATTACTTTGAGATCGTGCTGGCAGGCGATACGCTGCCGGAGAAGAAGCCGCATCCGCTGCCGTTGCTGCATTCGGCCGAATTTTTCGGCGTGCCGATCGAGCGCCTACTACTGATCGGCGATTCGCTCAGCGATGCACAGGCCGCACGCGCAGCCGGCTGTCCGATCATCTGCGTGCCTTATGGCTACAACCACGGCGAACCGGTCGAGACACTCAACGTGGATGCCGTCATTCCCGACCTGACTGGCGTTTTGCCGCTCATCACCCGCGTCTGAACATGATGGCTCACAACCTCTCTTTCAAAACATTTTGCTGGCGATGGTGATCCTGCATCACCGGACGCGTTGTCCGCCCGTCGCCGCCAGAATAATTTAGAGAGGTTTGCCATGCTGTCACCCATTTCCGAACAAGAATTCCGCACGCTTGCCGCGCAAGGCTATAACCGCATCCCGCTGATCGCGGAAACCTTTGCGGATCTCGACACGCCGCTGTCGCTTTATCTCAAGCTCGCCAATCGTCCGTTTTCCTATCTGCTGGAGTCGGTGCAGGGCGGCGAGCGCTTCGGCCGCTATTCCTTCATCGGGCTGCCGGCCGCCACGCATATCAGCGTCCGTGGCAAACAAGTCACCTTGCACGAACACGGCCGCGAGACGATTCAAAGCGTCGACAATCCGCTGGATTTCATCAGCCATTACCAGGCGCAATTCCGCGTTGCCCCGCTGCCCAACCTGCCGCGCTTCACCGGCGGGCTGGCGGGTTATTTCGGCTATGACACGGTGCGTTACATCGAGCCGCGCCTCGCGGGCACGCAAAAGCCCGATGTGCTGGGTACGCCCGACATCCTGCTGATGCTGACCGAACAACTGGCCGTCGTCGACAACCTGTCCGGCAAACTGACTTTCATCGTGTACGCCGATCCCGCCGCCGACCAGGCTTACGCCCAGGCGCGCGCGCAACTGTCCGCGCTGCTGACACGCTTGCGCCAGCCTGCGGTCATCCCGGCCGCGCCGGCCCTGCCCCGAACCGAAGCCAGCTCGGAGTTTGGTGAAGCCGATTTCAAGGCCGCCGTGGAAAAATCCAAGCGTTACATCTTTGACGGCGACATCATGCAGGTCGTGCTCGCGCAGCGCATGTCGCAGCCTTTCCCGGCCTCACCGCTCTCCTTGTATCGCGCGCTGCGCAGCGTGAATCCCTCGCCCTACATGTTTTATTACGACATGGGCGACCATCACGTGGTCGGCGCCTCGCCGGAAATCCTTGCCCGCGTTGAAGGGGATACAGTCACCGTACGCCCCATCGCCGGCACCCGACCGCGCGGGAAAACGCCGGAGCAGGATGCCGCGCTGGCGGAAGAATTACTGGCCGATCCCAAAGAGCTGGCCGAACATCTGATGCTGATCGATCTTGGCCGCAATGACGCCGGTCGCGTGGCACAAAGCGGCTCGGTGAAGCTCACCGAAAAAATGGTGATCGAGCGCTATTCCCACGTCATGCACATCGTCTCCAACGTCGAGGCCAAACTCAAGCCCGGCCTGACGGCGATGGACGTACTCAAGGCCACCTTTCCCGCCGGCACGGTCAGCGGCGCGCCCAAGGTGCGCGCGATGGAAATCATCGACGAGCTGGAACCCAGCAAGCGCGGAATCTATGCCGGCGCGGTGGGCTATCTCGGCTTTAACGGCGACATGGACGTCGCCATTGCACTGCGCACCGCCGTAGTCAAGGACAACATGCTCTACGTCCAGGCCGGCGCCGGCATCGTGGCCGACTCCGTCCCAGACAGCGAATGGATGGAAACCCGCAACAAGGCGCGCGCCGTGCTGCGCGCCGCAGAGATGGTGCTCGACGGGCTCGACATCCCGGCCGCGTGATGCTGCGCATTTCTGAAATAAAGCTGCCGCTCGACCACCCGCCCGCAGCCCTGAAAAATGCTCTTTTGCAGCAATTGGCAATTGATGAAGCCGAGCTGCTGAGCTACACGGTTTTCAAGCGTGGCACCGATGCGCGCAAGAAAAATTACATCCTGTTCGTCTACACGATAGACGTCGAATTGCGCGACGAGGCTGCGCTGCTTGCGCGCGTCAAGCATGACCCGAATGTGTCGGTGACGCCCGACATCGGCTACCACTTTGTAACTCACGCGCCTGCGGATTTCTACTCGCACACATCCACGGGTTTCATTTCGAAGGTGGAACAAGGCGGCGACGAGCGAGCAACGCAGACAGTGCAGATAGCACGGCAAGACGCGAGCGAGGAAGCCAACACAGTTCCGCCGATGAAATGGAAGCCGCAGCGTCCTATTGTGATCGGCATGGGCCCGGCCGGACTATTCGCCGGATTACTGCTGGCGCAGATGGGTTTTCGCCCGCTGATCCTCGAACGCGGAAAAGCCGTGCGCGAGCGCACCAGGGACACCTGGGGGCTGTGGCGGCAGGGCAAGCTGGATCCGGAATCCAACGTGCAGTTCGGTGAAGGCGGCGCGGGCACATTTTCCGACGGCAAGCTGTACAGCCAGATCAAGGACCCGCGTCATCTCGGGCGCAAGGTGCTCAGCGAGTTCGTCAAGGCCGGCGCGCCCGAAGAAATCCTCTACGTCAGCCATCCGCATATCGGCACTTTCCGTCTCGTCAGCATGGTGGAAAAAATGCGCGCGGAGATCATTGCGCTCGGCGGCGAAATCCGCTTCCAGAGCAAGGTCGACGATATCGAGGTGAGCGACGGACAACTCTGCGGTGTGATTCTCGCGTCCGGCGAACGTATCGCCACCCGGCATCTGGTGCTGGCCATCGGCCACAGCGCGCGCGACACGTTCGAAATGTTGTACAAACGTGGCATCTACATCGAACCCAAACCCTTTTCGATCGGCTTCCGCATCGAGCATCCGCAAACGCAGATTGACCGCGCCCGCCATGGCGCGAATGCCGGCAATCCGCAACTCGGCGCGGCGGATTACAAACTGGTGCATCACGCAAAAAACGGCCGCACGGTGTATAGCTTCTGCATGTGCCCCGGCGGCACGGTCGTGGCGGCGACCTCGGAGCCCGGCCGCGTCGTCACCAACGGCATGAGCCAGTATTCGCGCGCCGAGCGCAACGCCAACGCCGGTATCGTCGTCGGCATTACACCGGAAGATTTTCCGCGTGACCCGGCCGATCCCGCCAGCCCGCTGGGCGGCGTCGAACTGCAACGCCAGCTGGAATCGCGCGCCTTCGAACTCGGCGGCGGTGACTACCGCGCACCCGGCCAGCTGGTCGGCGATTTTCTTGCCGGCAAAGCCTCGATGGATTTTGGCGAAGTGCAACCGTCCTACACGCCCGGCGTGCATCTCGCCGATCTCGCCAGCGCGCTGCCCGACTACGCCATCACCGCCATCCGCGAGGCGCTACCCGCATTTGCCAAACAGATCCACGGCTTTGACCGCGCCGACGCCGTGCTGACCGGCGTGGAAACGCGCACCTCGTCGCCGATCCGGATCAAGCGCAACGACGATGATCTGCAAAGCATCAACACCCGTGGACTCTACCCGGCGGGCGAAGGTGCAGGTTACGCCGGCGGCATTCTTTCCGCCGCCGTGGACGGCATCAGGGTTGCCGAAGCCGTTGCATTAAGTATGATTAAAAACCTAGAGGAATAGCAGGAACACGATGGACGCCTTTAAAAATTCAGGGTTTCGGGAGGCAGCGCAAGGCGCACGGCGCGCAGCGACCGAGACATATCTGCTCGATAGGCGAGCAAGCGAGCACCGCGCAACACCGCGATGCACCCGAAAGACGGACTGTTAAAGGTGGCCACATGCTGTTAATGATCGACAACTACGACTCGTTCACCTACAACCTCGTGCAATATTTCGCCGAGCTCGGCGCCGAGGTCGAGGTGCATCGCAATGATGAAATTTCCGTCGCCGACATTGAGCGGCTAAACCCGGCCCAGATTGTCGTGTCGCCCGGCCCCTGCTCGCCCAGTGAAGCGGGCATTTCCGTGGCGGCCATCCAGCACTTTGCAGGCAAAATTCCGCTGCTGGGCGTATGCCTTGGCCACCAGAGCATCGGCCAGGCCTTCGGCGGCCGGATCATCCATGCCAGGACGCTGATGCATGGCAAAACCTCGCTCATTCATCACGCCAACAACAGCGTGTTCACCGGCCTGCCCAACCCTTTCACAGCAACGCGCTACCACTCGCTGGTGATCGAGCGCGAGACCCTGCCGGATTGCCTGGAAATCACGGCCTGGACCGACGATGGCGAAATCATGGGCGTGCGCCATAAAACCCTGCCCGTGCATGGCGTGCAGTTCCATCCGGAATCCATCCTCACCGAGCACGGCCACGACATGCTGAAGAATTTTCTGGAGGGCAAGCCATGAACCCGCCCATGAAACCGCAAGATGCACTGAAGCGCATCATTGAACATCGGGAAATCTTTCACGACGAAATGATCTCGCTGATGCGGCAGATCATGAGCGGAGAGGTCTCTCCGGTGATGATAGCGGCCATCATTACCGGCCTGCGCGTGAAAAAGGAAACCATCGGTGAAATCGCGGCTGCCGCGCAGGTAATGCGCGAACTCTCCACCAAGGTGGAAATCGCGGATGCCGAAGGCTCGCTGGTGGACACCTGCGGCACCGGCGGAGATGGCGCGCATACCTTCAACATTTCCACGGCAGCGGCGTTCGTCGCGGCGGCGGCCGGCGCCAGAATCGCTAAGCACGGCGGGCGTTCGGTCTCGTCGCAGTCCGGTAGCGCCGATGTGCTGGAAGCGCTGGGCGTGAACATCAATCTGACCCCGGAACAAACTGTGCTGTGCATGAGTCAGGTCGGCTTCGGTTTCATGTTCGCACCGAATTATCACAACGCGATGAAACACGCCGCGCCCGTGCGCAAAGAGCTCGGCATCCGCACGCTGTTCAACATCCTCGGCCCGCTGACCAATCCGGCCGGCGCCAGACAGCAATTGATGGGCGTGTTCCATGCCGATCTGGTCGGCATCCAGGCCCGCGTACTGCAGCGCCTCGGCAGCCGGCGCGTACTGATCGTGCATGGCGAAGACGGCCTGGATGAAATCACCCTGAGCGGCAACACGCTGGTGGCGGAACTGAAGGATGGCGAGGTGCGCGAATACACGGTGCACCCGCAGCAATTTGGACTGAACACGGCAGACCTCTCGACGATCAGTGTGGCGAACGTTCAGGATTCGCGCGATATGCTGCTGGGCGTACTCAACAATCAGCCCGGCCCGGCCCGCGACATCGTGCAATTGAACGCCGGCGCAGCTATCTACGTGGCCGGGAAAGCGCCCTCACTGGCCGCAGGCATCGCACGCGCGGGGGAGCTACTGACCAGCGGCGCGGCGAAGGCCCGGCTGGATCAGCTCGTCAGCGTCAGCAACGCTTTGCGCTAACCTCGGCCAAAGCCTCCAACAACCCGGGGTAACGCAGCCGCACGCGCAATTCACGCCGCATCCGCGTCGCGCTCATGCGGCGCGATTCATTCATGAACGACCACATCATCGGCGACACCGCCTGCCGCACCTGTTCGCGCGGCAAACGCGGCGGGCGCGCCAGTTCGAAAGCGTCGGCGATGGCGTCGAAATAGTCGCCCATTTTCATCTCGTCATGATCGACCGCGTGATACACGCGATTCGGCCTGCCCTTCCACAGTGCGGCCCGCGCAATGCGCGCCAGATCATCGGCATGAATGTGGTTGGTGTAGCTATCCTCGGCCGCCACAATTGCAGGAGCATTCGCCTGCAAACGCTCGAGCGGAAGACGGTCGGCCGCATAAATGCCGGGAACCCGCAAAATGCTTGCGTTCACGCCTTGCCGCTGCCCCCAGTCGCGAATTTGCTGCTCGGCATCGACCCGCCGTTGCGCACGCGGCGTCTGCGGATTCAGCCGCTGCGTCTCATCGACCCGCCCGCCGCCGCAGTCACCATACACCCCGCTGGTGCTGATGTAGACCAGGCGTTGCGGCAGGCTTCCGCGCGACAATGCCGCGAGCAGATTGCGCGTGCGCGGATCACCCCTGCCTTGCGCTGGCGGCGGGGCGAAATGCAGCACGGCGTCGGCCAGTCCGGCGAGACGCGCGAGACTGGCGCGATGATCCAGATCGCCCAGCACGGGCATGACGTTCAACGCGCGCAAGCGCTCGCGATAGGCCGGATTGCGGATCAGCGCATAGACTTTAAACTGGCGATTCAGCAGCGGAATGGTGCGCAGCGCGACATCTCCCGCACCGATGATGAGCAAGCGGTTCATGCCGGCATTATGCGTTAGAATTGCGCCTCGCAAAAATCGCACAGACCGATCATGACGTACACCATCACCCTGCAGCCCAGCCAGCACAGTTTTTCAATCGAAGCCGATGAAACGATACTCGAAGCCGCGCTGAAACACGGCTACACGCTGCCTTACAGCTGCCGCGACGGTGCTTGCGGCGCGTGCAAAGGCAAGGTGTTGCAGGGCGCGGTGGATCACGGTCGCGCGCAAGCGCACGCGCTCAGCGATGAGGAAAAATCCGCCGGCATGACATTGTTCTGCTGCGCCAAGCCGCTTTCCGATCTGACTATCGAATCGCGCGAAATCAGCGCCGTGAAGGACATCCCCGTTAAAACCATGCCGTGCCGTGTGGAGAAAATGGAGCGCGTCGCCGACGATGTCATGGTGCTCAAACTGCGTCTGCCCGCCAACGAGCGTATGCAGTTTCTCGCCGGTCAATACATCGACATCCTGCTGAAAGACCAGAAGCCGCGCAGCTTTTCGCTGGCCAATGCGCCGCACGATGATTCGCTGCTCGAACTCCACATTCGCAACATCGTCGGCGGTGCTTTCACGCAGCACGTTTTCAGCGAAATGAAAGAACGCGACATTTTGCGCATCAAGGGACCGCTGGGCACCTTCTTCCTGCGCGAAGATTCCGATAAACCGATTGTTTTCGTAGCTAGCGGCACCGGCTTTGCGCCCGTCAAGGCCATTATCGAACACGCCCTGCACATCGGCGTCAGGCGGCCGATGCACTTCTACTGGGGCGCGCGCAAACGGGCCGATCTGTATCTGCTGCCGCTGGCCGAAGCCTGGCAACAACAGCACGGCATTCATGTCACCCCCGTGCTGTCCGAACCGCTGTCTGAAGATCACTGGCAGGGCCGCACCGGGCTGGTGCACGAGGCCGTCATGGCCGATTTCGCCGATCTGTCCGGCCACGAAATTTATGCCTGCGGCGCACCCATCATGGTCGAAGCCGCGCACACCGATTTCACTGCGCGTTGCAAGCTGCCCAACGACGCATTCTTCTCCGACGCGTTCACCTTCGCGCCCAAAGTCTAGTAACTCGATTTACTGAAATGTCGCCGCGCGCTGATAGTTCTGCGCGGCAAGATCGGGCTTTTGTGTTTGCTGAAACAGCTGCGCCAGCGCGGTGTAAGCCTCGCGGCTTGGTGCCACGCTGAGGCTGGCTTCCAGATAGTTTTGCGCCTTGCCCCACAGTTGCCGCCGGAGGCACAACCTGCCCAGCGCCCGTAACAATCCGGCATCGTCCGGATGCTGCACCAGCCATTTTTCCGCTTGGGCGATGCTGCTCAAAATGTCGTCACCGGCGGTCGCGCACTCGGCGTACAGTCCAACCAGCTCGCCGCTCCAGTGCGACTCCAGCGCGTCCGTCAGCAAGCGCTTTACCGCCTCGCATTGCCCCAGACGGATCAGCGCGGAAACGGCGGCGACCGCAACACTTCCCTGCTGACGAATTTCCCCCGGCATATCCTGCAGGCACGCAGTCACACCCTCCGCCGTTTCCTGCGCACGCAATCGTTCCAGCCAGGCATGCTGACGGATCGTCGCAGCCGCCATGCTATCGAGCAGCGAACGTTTTTCCATCTGCGCAACCAGAGTCAGCACACGCGCCCAATCCCCGTGCAGCTGGCGCGCCTTCAATTCCAGGGCGAGCACCCCGGCATGATTTTTACCCGCCTTGTCATACAGCGCCGGCAGCAGCGCGAGCACGGCTTTGTCATCCTTGTGATCGAGCAGGAATTTCGCTTCGCTCAGCAGACGCAGCATCTCTGCCTCACCCGGCCTGCCCTGCAAGGTTTCCAGATAGGTATCGCGGCGTGCTGGCGCATGCTGCTCATGTGCGGAACGGGCCGCCACAACCGGCAGCAACGCACTATCATCGCCATCGCGCATGGCTTGCACTGCCAGCTTTTCGGCCTGACCAAAGCTGCCGGCAAAGAACGCATTCAGCGCTTCATCGCGGGACTTGCGCTGTTTACTCAGCGCTCGCGCCGCGCGGAAATCCCGTACCCGGCCGGGCAATCGCACAACGGCAGAGGCAAGACGCTGCAAGACGAAGAGCACCGCAAAAAGCCCCAGCAAAGCAACAACGAAAAGGGTCAGTGACAATTCGATCCGGTAGGACGAATAAACCAGCACGACATAGCCGGGGTTGTGCGCCGCCGACACCAGCGCGACGGCAGCCGCAAACAACAGCAGAATCCAGATCAGATAGCGCATCAGCCCGCCTTCTGGTGCGACAGGCGCAAGCTACGCACAGCCTGCAGCCCCGCACCGATTTCCGGCAATGCCAGACTGACATCCGATGCGCCCAGTTTCCCGATGATCTCCAGCGCCTGCGCAGTGTCGGCAGATTTGACATTGAAGTAGCGCACCACCCAGGATTTTGCCGCCGCAATATCCTGCCGGAAACTCTTGCCATCCCGGGCTTGCAGCGCGAGCCGCGCCGATAACAGGCGCAATTTGAGATTCTCGCGCAGGAAATATTCTTCTTTCGGCAGCAACAGCGGAATCTCCGCATTACCTGTATTTTCTATCCGCACCATCTGCCTGACCTCCTGCCACAGCTCGTGCAGGAATTTTTGCCAGGCGGCCGCTTCTTTTGCCGGTTGCGCAGATTTGGCCGCCGGTACACCGGCGCGCTGCTGAAAGCCCGGAGGCAATTGATCCACCAAGTCGATCAGCGCGTCCAGCTGAAAATTGAGCGCCGTCACATTCACTTCCGGCAGGGCACGCAACTTTTCCATATCCTGGCCAATCGCCTTGCGCAAACCGTTGTAGGCCGGACGATTCATGCGCTCCAGCCGGCTGTCGGCGCTCTGCATGGCGATCAGCGCCGCCTTCACGTTGGCGGAAAGCTGCAACTGCTGCTCGGCGATCAGCAACAACTGCTCAACGTCGGCCAACAGGGTTTCATCGCGACTGGCGGAAAGCTCGTTATACAGTGATTCCAGCGCGGCACGCTGGCTCTGCGATTCAGCATAACGCACGTCCAGCGACGTCACCCTCTCGGACAGGACGCGTACCTGCTCCTGATTTTGCGCGAGCAGTTTCTGGTTAGCCTGATTGTTGCCATCCATTTCGGCGATTTTTCCCGCCAGCTGACGGCGCATCTCGCTGATCGTTTGATAGCCGGAAAGCCATTGCCAGACGAAGATGACCACCAGCACGGCCAACGTCATCTGGGGGATATTGATGCGGTCAAGGAAACTCGCGGGTACGGACTGCGGGGCGTCTGCCGCCGGCGTTGCTTCCTGCATGCCGGCAGACTCGTTTTTGGGGGTGGGATCGATCATTTCAACTCTCTCATGCCGATGCGGCGGGCTCGCCCGCAGGCCGTGCGGTCGCCCATGCTATCAAACCCGCGAGCAAACCGTCATCTCCCGAGCCCGTCACCCGCACATCGCGCCAGCCCTGTTGTTGTGCACGCGCCGCAATCCGGGGGTGGATGACCAGCAACGGCAAGACCCGCAGCTCCTCGCGCGCCGCCGCGTCCAGTCCCGCCCAGAGCGCATCCAATGCCTCGCTGCTGGTCACGCTCAACGCATCCGGACGCGCTGCCCGCAAGGCCTGGGCATCAAACACTGCCGGACGGCGCGTATAACAATTCAGATAAGTCACCTGCGCCCCGCGTGAGCGCAAGGTCTCGGCCAACAATTCGCGGCCGCCGTCACCCCGCACAATCACGACATGCCGGCCCGCAACCTGTTGCAACGCGGGCAAGGCCAGCAAGCCTTCGCTATCAAACTGCTGCGCCGGCGCCAGGACATGCTCGTAACCTGCATCCCGCAAAGCTCGCGCGGTTCCTTGCCCGACGGCTGCAATTTGCAGCGATGGCGGCAGTAGCACCCCGGCTTGCCGCAGTGCGGCCAAGCCAAACTGCACGGCATTCGGGCTGATAAATACGAGGAAATCTGCGCGCGGCAACTGGTGCAGACTTTCGGAAAAATCCTCGCCGAATTCACTCGCAACAATTTCCAGCAAGGGAAACAGCAAGGGAATGCCGCCTGCCTGCGCAATGCGTTGGGCCAATGCAACGGACTGGTCGCGTGGCCGGGTGACCACGATGCGCAAACCGGCCAGCGGGAGATCAGTCATTCAGCGCCGCAAGAATTTCGCCGGCGCCCTGCGCCAGCAAGGCCTCGGCGACTTGCTCGCCCAGATATTCGGGATCTTCGACCGTGCCCAAGGCTTCGGCGCGCAACATCCGGCTGCCATCCGGCGTCGCAACAAACCCGCGCATGCGCAGGGTGCCATCAGCTTGCGCTTGGGCAAATCCGCCCAACGGCACCTGGCAGCTGCCCGCCAGACGCCGGCTCATGGCGCGTTCAGCGAACACGCAAGCCGCCGTTTCGGCATGATGCAGCGGCTGCAAGGCGGCGATCACATCCTGACGATCCGCGCGGCACTCGATCCCCAGCGCGCCCTGACCGACCGCCGGCAGACTATCGTCCGAACTGATCTCGGTGCGGATGCGTTCGCCCAGACCGAGGCGCTTCAGCCCCGCCGCCGCAAGAATGATGGCCGCATATTGCCCTTCGTCGAGCTTGCGCAAACGGGTTTGCACGTTGCCGCGCAAGGGCTGGATGTTCAAGTGAGGAAAGCGCGCGCGCAGCTGACTCTCGCGGCGCAGGCTGGAGGTGCCCACCACGCTGCCCGCAGGCAGATCGTGCAGGCTGGCGTAGTCATTCGAAACGAAGGCGTCGCGCGGGTCTTCGCGTTCGCCGATCGCAGCCAGCGCAAAACCCTCCGGCAGCAGCATCGGCACGTCCTTGAGCGAGTGCACGGCCAGGTCGGCCCGACCATCTTCCAGTGCGGTTTCCAGCTCCTTGACGAACAAGCCCTTGCCCCCGATTTTCGACAGGGTGACATCGAGAATCTGGTCGCCCTGGGTGGTCATGCCCAATATGCTGACTTCGGTTTGTGGGTATAATGCGCGCAGTCTGTCCCGTATGTGTTCCGCCTGCCACATGGCCAATGCGCTCTCGCGTGAAGCGATAACTAACCGAGCGGGAACCGGATGGGATGTCTGACTCATAGCATTTCCTGATTGTCTTATTGCCTGAATGGCTGTTTATAAATGGTGAGGCGCATTCTAGCATGGGGCCATTGCGCCCGTAGTTGCTGACGCCCTGGAAGATGAACTGTAATGAACCTGATCTCTGCTCCCGCCGACATTTCCAGCAAAGACCTGCCGCTACGCGATGACGTGCGCCTGTTGGGTCGGATTCTGGGCGACACCCTGCGCGAACAGGAAGGCGAAGAGACTTTTCAACTGATTGAAAGCGTGCGTCGCGCCGCCGTGCGTTTCCGCAAGACCCAGGACGAACGCGATGGCGCACAGCTGGAGCAAATGCTGGACGCCCTGTCGCCGACTGACACGCTGGCCGTCGTGCGGGCGTTCAGTTACTTCTCGCAACTCTCCAACATTGCCGAAGACTTGCATCACAACCGGCGGCATCGCGCGCATTTGCAGGCAGGCAGCACGCCCAAGAATGGCAGCTTGAAACTGGCGCTCGACCGGCTCGAAAAAAAACCGGTTGCCCCCGAAACCCTGCAGGCATTTCTCGACAGTGCGCTGATTTCGCCCGTGCTGACCGCGCATCCGACCGAAGTTCAGCGCAAGAGCATTCTGGACTGCCAGCTCATCATTTCCAGCCTGCTGTCGGATCGCGACCGGCTGGATATGACGCCGGAGGACCTGGAGGACAACGAGGAAGCGCTGCGCCGCTTCGTGCTGATTCTCTGGCAGACCCGCATGCTGCGCACGGCCAAACTGACGGTGCGCGATGAAATCAGCAACGGGCTGGAGTTCTACCGTTACACCTTCCTGCGGGAAATCCCGAAGATTTACGCCAACCTGGAAAAACAGCTGGAAACACGCTTCGACAAGAACATCCGGATTCCATCGCTGCTGCGCATCGGCAGCTGGATCGGCGGCGACCGCGACGGCAATCCGTTCGTCACCCACGACGTCATGCGGGACGCCGTGCGCGCGCACTCTTCGGTGGCATTCGAATATTATTTGGATGAAACCTTCCTGCTCGGCCGGCGCCTCAGCCTCACCGACCGTTTGGTGGACATCAGCGATGAATTGCGCGCCCTCTCGGACCGTTCGCCCGACACCGCGCCGGAACGCGCCGACGAACCTTACCGCCGCGCAATGAATCTGGTGTACGCGCGCCTGTCTGCGACAGCGACCCGGCTGGGGCATCAGATTTCCCACGTGCCGCCGCTGGGAAGCGGTGCGGAACCCTATCCGGATGCACAGGCCTTTATTGCCGACCTGGACATCGTGATCAACTCGCTGTTCAAACATGGCGCGGTGCACCTCGCCCGCGGCCGCCTCGCCAACCTGCGCAGGGCCGCCGAGGTGTTCGGCCTCCACCTGGCGCCGCTGGACATGCGCCAGCACAGCGCCATTCTCGAACAGACCGTCAGCGAACTGTTTGCCTGCAGCAACGGCAAAACGAATTATCCCGACCTCGACGAGGCTGCGCGCCGCAATGTGTTGCTAGCCACGCTGCAGGCTGGCACGCCGCTCATCGCGGATCTCGCGCAATATTCCGATGTCGCCCGCAGCGAGCTGGAAATCATGCAGGCGGCCGCCGAGATTCACCGCCAGTTCGGCCGTGCAGCCTTGCCGAATCACATCATCTCGAAAACCGATGCGGTCAGCGACATGCTGGAAATCGCGCTGATGCTGCAACAGGTCGGTTTGCTCGAAGGCAATCACGCCCTGCACGTCAACATCATCCCGCTGTTCGAAACCATCGAGGATCTGCGCGGCTGCGGCGTCATCATGGACGAGCTGTTCTCAATTTCCTGGTATCGCGACCTGCTGACGAACAGTCGCGGCAACACCCAGGAAGTCATGCTCGGTTATTCCGACAGCAACAAGGACGGCGGCTACATCACCGCCAACTGGGAGCTGTACAAGGCCGAACTGGAACTCGTGAAGATTTTCCAGAAACACGGCGTCGAGCTGCGCCTGTTCCACGGCCGGGGCGGCACGGTGGGTCGCGGCGGCGGCCCGAGCTACGACGCGATTCTGGCGCAACCGCCGGGCAGCGTGAACGGGCAGATCCGGATTACCGAACAGGGCGAAGTAATTTCCAGCAAATACTCGAACCCGGAAATCGGCCGGCGCAATCTCGAAACCCTGCTCGCGGCCACACTGGAAGCCACCCTGCTGCACCATCATGGCGACGACAGCACGATGCCGGAATACCACCGCATTATGGAATCCCTCAGTACCGAGGCCTTTGCCGCTTACCGCGAACTGGTTTACGAAACGCCGGGTTTCAATGATTTCTTTTTCAGCGCCACGCCGATCCGCGAAATTGCCGAGTTGAACATCGGCAGCCGCCCGTCTTCACGTCGCGCTTCCAACCGCATCGAAGACCTGCGCGCCATTCCCTGGGTGTTCAGCTGGGGGTTGACCCGCACCCTGCTGCCGGGCTGGTTCGGCTTCGGCAGTGCCGTCAAACGCTTTCTCGAACGCGAAGGCGAGAGTGGTTTGGCGCAGCTGCAATCCATGTACCAAAACTGGGCGTTCTTCCGTGGGTTGATGTCCAACATGGATATGGTGCTGTCCAAAACCGACATGGGCATCGCCTCGCGCTACGCGCAACTGGTCGAAGACAGGGCGCTCGGCGAGCGGATTTTCGCCGCAATCGAGCGGGAATGGGGAAACACGGTGGAGATGCTGTTCGAAGTCACCGGCAGCGGTCACCTGCTCGAGGACAATCCGACCTTCGCGCGCAGCCTGAGCACCCGCACCCCCTACATTGATCCGCTCAACCACCTGCAGGTCGCGTTGCTGGAACGTCATCGCGCGGGCGACAACAACGAATTGGTCAAGCGCGCGATCCATCTGACCATCAACGGCATCGCCACCGGTTTGCGCAACAGCGGATAAAACGATGCGGAAGCGCAGCGCGACTTCCGCCGGATCATGGACATTCTCAGCGGCAAGGCCGGCAAAGAGTTCATTGCGCTGAATTGAGGCGAAGCTGGCCGATAAGCCGGGTTCTGTCGTGGACAGTCATTCCTCTAGGCGTTTCGTTACCTGACGCTCAAGCAACCTACCCGCTGGCGACGCGAGCCGCGTCATGGCCAGCCTATTTGGTCTTGCTCCGGATGGGGTTTACCGTGCCGTTCGTGTTACCACGAACGCGGTGAGCTCTTACCTCGCCGTTTCACCATCGCCGGCTCCTTGCGGAACTTGGGCAGACTATTCTCTGTGGCACTTTCCATCGCCTCGCGGCGTCCGGCCATTAACCGGCATCCTGCTCTGCGGAGCCCGGACTTTCCTCTCCGTATTTTCATACGCAGCGACTGTCTGGCCAGCTTCGGGGCGCAGTCTATCACGGGATTCGACTGGAATCGTCCGTAGCCGGACTTTGGCTGTTCAGTCGTCTGCCAAAGGTGGGCGAGCCGCCATCATATTGTCGAGTTTTGCGCGCGATCTCGCCTTGTTTTGTTCTCTGGCTTGCCGGCCAAACGCCTCTCGTTCGGTCTTCGTAGCGCTGGCCGCATTCCGGATACTATGGATGCAGCGCCATTTTTTGCGGCCATTGGAAACAATCAGGCGCATGTCCTCCCTGGGGTGCGCCTTTCGACAACTATGGCAATACACGTCGGAAAAATCAGCCATGCTTAAGGAGGCTGTGTGTGGACTGGCAGACCGGACATTCGGCAAAAATCACGGCCGCCCGGGCACGCGAAGCTACATTCAATTTTCGTAACGAGTTGCTGATGTGGACATCCACGGTTCCCCTGGAAATGCCCAGCTGCGCAGCAATCATGATTGAGGTGTGCCCCCGGTAAACCAGCCGCAGGATGTCCCGCTCGCGAAAGGTGAGCACACCGTGTTCGTTACACATGGCCATCCGGCTCTGAGCCCGCCGCCACTGCAGGTGCCATCCAGTCGATCGGCACAATGCGCACGGAGAATTTGCCGCGTGAATCGCTGCGGGTAATGCCATCTTCCACGGCGTAGCACCAGGCGCGCTCCATCATTTCCCATTCCGCGCCGGGACCGTTTTGCGCTGGCAGGTCAATGGGATAAGTGACAATCACACGGCCGCTTTCCAGATCAACAATCTGGGCTTTTCGAGTGGGCTGCAGGGGCGAAAATTTCATCATGATGCTGTAACCTTTTAGTCCTCGAGCCGTAGCACTGCCGCCGGCACGGCAATCTTCTGCAATTTGGACAGCAGCTCCAGCAACACCAGCGCGCGTATCTCGCCATCCGGCATTTGCCTGAGCGCCACGAATTCGGCCGCAATGCCCGCAAACGCGCCTTCCGTAATCGTGACCATGTCCCCGGCCTTGAACATCGGCTGTTCCGGGGTCGGCAGGGTTCGCAATGCCTCGACCACCGTATCGGGGACAACGGCAGGCTGCGTGCCAAAGTGCACCAAGCCACTGACACCGCGCGTGCTGCGTATCGGCGCAAAATTGCTTTGCCCGGCAACCAGGCGGATAAACAGATAGCGCCGAAACAGGCACTCGGCATCCTCCACCCACTTGCCCCGGCGTATTTTCTGCACCGCCATCATCGGCATAAAACAGTCATAACCCTGCCGCGCCAGATTCTCCTGCGCGCGAACCTCCTGCCTCGGTTTGGTATGCACCACATACCACTGCCCCAAAGCGTTGAGCGGCAATTCGTCAGGCGCGTTCATGTCCGCACCTTGAGCATCAAACCCAGAAAGCGCAGGAATTTGGACTTGCAGGCGAAGCAGGCGTAATGACGCGTCATGGGCAAAGTTCGCATCCACGACAAACAATGAATACGTGACAACGTCTTGCCACACTTGGGACAGCGAATAATCATGGAATCACAATGGTGATGAACTGCCTGAGATAAAGCGCAAAACCGCACAGTGCAAGCAAACCCAGCATGACCAAGACAATACCTGCGATCCTTTGCTTAACTGAAGGGGGGGGGTAAAAATCATTTATATCGCCTCATTGCGTAATACCAGCGATGCAGGAATATAAACCTATTTTCCAAAAGAACAATAAGCCGAAGTATATAGGCTTTGTGTAGTATTTTAGTTGGTCTTTGTGACTGGCGCAGTGTACCGGAGACAACTCAGCCAGCGCCTTTGCCGCATTATTTTTTACCGGAATCCCGGCTTGCAGAACATCCCATGAAACCCGTTTCCACTTGTTGACACACTCCCGGATTTCGCCAACACTCCGCCGGCCATGAAAGAAATCTTTGTCACCGAAACCCGCGCACGCCTGCGTAGCTGGCTGGCGCTGGGCTATGGGCTATTCATCGTTTATGTCAGTCTGTCGCCCTTTTCCGGCTGGCAGAATCAGGGGCTGGATTTCAGCGAGGTTTTGACATCGCCCCTGCACCTGACTTACACCGCATTCGATGCCACGCTGAATCTGCTGTCCTACGTACCACTGGGTTTGCTGCTCGGGCTGGCCTTGCGCGCCCGTCTCGGCCCGATGTCCAGCCTGCTGCTCAGCCTGCTGGCGGGAGTGCTGCTGTCGGCGGGGATGGAATACTTGCAGATGTACCTGCCGACCCGCATCAGCTCCAACATGGACCTGCTCACCAACCTGCTGGGGACCTTGCTCGGCGCGCTCCTCGCCGTCAGCATCAGCAACTGGACCTGGCTGTTTGCGCGACTGATGCGCTGGCGCAGCCGGATGTTCCATCACGGTGGCGAGATGGATTTCGGACTCGCCCTGCTGGTGCTGTGGATGTTCGGCCAGATCAATCCCTCGCTGCCCATGCTGGGCAATGTGTTCATCACCGAAGTCGCCCGCGAGCCCTTCATGGTTCCCGCTCCGGCGCCATTCAATCTCTGGCTGGGCGCGGGTGTGATGCTGAATCTGTTAATGGTCGGGCTATTACTCCTGACTCTGCTACGCTCCTCGCGCCATCTACTCATGACCCTGCTGGCCGTATTATGCGGTGTCGCTCTCGTCAAATTTGTCACGGCGGCATTCCTGCTCAAATCCTGGGCGCTGCTGCTCTGGCTGAACAGCGAAGCGGTGTTCGGCATTCTTGCCGGCATGCTGTTGCTGGCAGCCATGCTGCGCTTGCCGCGCGTGCTGTGGATCGGCAGCGGCGCCGTCATCACCCTGGGTTATTTTGTGCTCGTCAATTTCGTGCTCGACAGCCCGCTGCCGGCTGCCACCGCCTCGATCTATCACTGGCATTATGGCCATCTCTTAAACTACAACGGCCTCGCGCAAACCATCGCGCTGCTGTTTCCCCTGTTGCTGCTGGCACACCTCTGGCGCATCAAGAACGTATAATTCGGCCTGTTCAATTCAGGCCGGAGTCGCACCGTGAGTTTTTTCGACAAACACGTATTTTTTTGCACCAACCAGCGCGAAGACGGCAGCGACTGCTGCAACAATCACGGCGCAAAACGCGCCCGCGATTACATGAAGGACAAGGTGCGCGAACTCGGCATTTCCAATCGCCACAACAAAATCCGCATCAACAGCGCGGGCTGTCTGGATCGCTGCGACGATGGCCCGGTCATCGTCATCTATCCCGAAGCGACCTGGTACACCTATGTGGACGAAAGTGATCTCGACGAGATCATCGAGGAACATCTGAAGAACGGACGTCCGGTCGAACGCCTCAAACTCGAATGAGCGTCACCCAGAAAAGTTTCCGTTGCCCCGGTCTGGCCGGTGAACTCGAAGGCATCGCGCATCTCCCGGCCGCCGAGCCACGCGCCATCGCGATCATTGCGCATCCCCTGCCCACCATGGGCGGCAACATGGACAACAAGGTAGCTTTCACGCTGGCGCGTTTGTTTGCCGACCTGGGCTGCGCCACGCTGCGCTTCAATTTCCGGGGCGTCGGCAACAGCGAGGGCAGCTTCGACCATGGCGAGGGAGAAACCGATGACCTGCTCGCCGTCGCCCACTACGCCCGCGCACAATTCGGGGAAGATTTGCCGCTGCTGCTGGGCGGCTTCTCCTTCGGCGCCTACGTCGCAGCACGCGCCGCGCAACAACTGAATCCGCAACACCTGGTGCTGGCCGGCCCCTCGGTCAAACGCACGGCCATGCCGCCCAGGGTCGCGCCGGATACGCTGGTGATACACGGCGAACACGATGACGTCGTCCCGCTCGCAGAAGTCATGGACTGGGCCCGGCCCCAGCACCTGCCCGTCATCGTGCTGCCCGGCGCAGAACATTTCTTCCACGGCCGCCTCACGCAGTTGCGCGAAATTGTCACACAGCACTTTCGCGGAGTCGTACTGTGACTAGCGTCATTCGCGCGCGCAAGCTGCAAAAATCCTACGGCGTTTACCGCGTGGTGGACGGACTCGATCTCGACATCCGGCACGGCGAATGTTTCGGCCTGCTCGGCCCCAACGGCGCGGGCAAAACCACCACCCTGCGCCTGCTGCTGGGCCTGATTGAACCCGATGGCGGCAGCGCTGAACTGCTCGATCTGCCGGTGCCGCAAGCCGCGCGTGAAGCGCGCATCCGGGTCGGCGTCGTACCGCAGATGGACAACCTCGACCCGGATTTCACGGTCGCAGAAAATCTGCTGGTGTACGGCCGCTATTTCGGCCTGAGCGATGCGGAAATCGAAGCCCGCATTCCCGACCTGCTGGATTTCGCCAGCCTGAACAACAAGCGCGACGCCAAGGTGCCCACGCTGTCGGGCGGCATGAAGCGCCGGCTCACGCTGGCCCGCGCACTGGTCAACGACCCCGACGTAATTTTTCTGGATGAGCCCACGACCGGCCTCGATCCGCAAGCGCGCCACCTGATCTGGCAGCGCCTGCGCGAACTCACCCGGCAAGGCAAAACCCTGCTGCTCACCACGCACTTCATGGACGAGGCCGAGCGCTTGTGCCATCGCCTCGCGGTCATGGACAACGGTCGCCTGATCGCCGAAGGCAGTCCGCAGCACTTGATCTCCAGCCACATCGAGCCGCAGGTCGTCGAGGTTTTCGGCGAGTCCGCCTCCGAATGGGCGCATCGCCACGCCGGGCACTTTGCCGAGCGCTTCGAAATCAGCGGTGAAACCGTGTTCTGTTATGTGCACGATGCCCAGCCGCTGCTGACCGAACTCGCGCAGCAAGCCGGCCTGCGCTATCTGCACCGGCCGGCCAATCTCGAAGATGTGTTCCTCAAACTGACCGGGCGCGAAATGCGCGAGTGATGCGATGAACCATTACCGTCTCCCGCGCCTCAGCCTGCGCTTCATCCCCATCTGGCAACGCAACTGGCTGGTCTGGCGCAAGGTCGCCGCCACATCGGTCATCGGTCATCTGGCCGACCCGGTGATTTACATGCTGGGGCTGGGCTACGGTCTCGGCAGCCTGCTGCCGGAGATGAACGGCATGTCCTATATGGCTTTTCTCGCCGCCGGCACGGTGTGCTACAGCACCATGAACAGCGCCACATTCGAAGCGCTGTATTCCGGCTTCGCACGCATGCACGAGCAGCGCACCTGGGACGCGATCATGAACACACCGGTCACGCTGGACGACATCGTGCTCTCGGAAATGCTTTGGGCCGCGACCAAAAGCCTGATGGCCGGACTCGCGGTTTTGCTGGTGATCTGGCTCATGGGCCTGTCGCATTCCTGGCTGTCGCTGTGGATGATTCCGCTGGCGCTGCTGGTCGGCCTGACCTTCGCCGCACTGGGGCTGATCATGACCGCGCTGGCGCCGAGCTACGACTTTTTCATGTACTACTTCACGCTGGTGGTCACGCCGATGATGCTACTATGCGGCGTCTTTTTTCCGGTCACGCAATTGCCGGAAGGCCTGCAACTCTTTGCCGCAATCCTGCCGCTGACGCACGCGATAGACCTAGCCCGGCCGCTCATGAACGGCAGCGTGCCCGTCGCAGCCGGATTGCATCTTCTGGCGCTGTGCGCTTACGCAGGACTCGGATTTTATGTCGCGCTGGTGTTGTTCCGGCGGCGACTCGCCCGTTAATTTATTGGAAAGGAAACCTCATGCTCTGGCTCAAATCATTTCACATCTTCATGGTCGTCAGCTGGTTCGCCGGCCTGTTCTACCTTCCCCGTATTTTCGTCAATCACGCCATGGCCACAGAAGCCGTCGATATTGCGCGCCTGAAAATGATGGAAGACAAGCTCTACCGCTTCGTCACCCCCATCGGCGCACTGGCCGTCATCAGCGGCCTGTGGCTGTGGTTCGGCTATGGTTTTGCGGGCGGCTGGCTGCACCTCAAAACCGCCTTCGTCGCCGGCCTGGTGATCTATCACCTGTATTGCGGCCATTTGTTGAAGCAGTTTGCGGCGGGCAAAAACACGCGCAGCCATGTCTGGTTCCGCGTATTCAACGAAGTACCGGTGTTCGGGCTGATCGCCTGCATTTTGCTGGTCGTCCTGAAACCGTTCTGACATGCCAAACTTTTTTGCACCCAGCCCGCGCGGACTGGAAAAACTGCTCGCCGATGAACTGGGCGAATTCGGCGCCACAGAAATCCGCACCACGGACGGCGGCGTCGCCTTCGCGGGCGACTGGGCACTGTGTTATCGCGCCAATCTGCATAGCCGCTTCGCCTCGCGCATACTCTGGCGCATTCAGGCGCCCACGCCGTATCGCGACGAACAGGCGGTCTACCAGTCCACCTTCGCGCTGCCCTGGCCGCGCTGGTTTGATGTGAATTGCACGATACGCGTCAATGTCACCGCAATCCGCTCGCCGCTGAAGAGCCTGGAATTCATCACGCTCAAAATCAAGGACGCGCTGTGCGACAAATTCCGTGCGGAAAAAAATGCGCGGCCCAGCGTCGACACGCTGAATCCCGACATTCGCATCCACGCGTTTTTTGACGGCAACCAGTTCACGCTGTATCTCGATACCTCCGGCGATGCGCTGTTCAAACGCGGCGTGCGCCAGCACACCAACATCGCACCGCTGCGCGAGAATCTCGCCGCCGGCATTCTCAAGCTAGCCGGCTGGCAACCGGGTACGCCACTGCTCGACCCGATGTGTGGCAGCGGCACGTTCCTGATCGAAGCCGCACAGATGACGCTGAATATCGCCCCCGGCATCGGCCGCCATTTCGCCTTCGAAAAGCTGAAGAATTTCGACGCCGCGCAATGGCATGTCCTGCGCGAACATGCGCTGGCCGCGCAACAGCCGCCGCGCGCACTGCCCATTTTTGGCAGCGACCTGTATGGCGACGCACTGAAAACCGCACGGCGCAATCTCGAAGAAGCGGGCCTGGCCGAATGCGTGCAACTCAAACAGGCCAATGTGCTGGAAATTTCCGCGCCGACGCCTGAAGGCATTCTGGTCGCGAACCTGCCTTATGGCGAACGCATGGGCGATCTGGAAGAACTGGAAGCCCTCTACCCGAAGCTGGGCGATGCGCTGAAGCAGAAATTCGCGGGCTGGTCTGCCTGGCTGTTCACTGCGGACAAAGCCATTTTGAAACTCATGCGCCTGTCGCCCTCACGCAAGATTCCGCTGTTCAACGGAGCGATCGAGTGCCGCCTGCTGGAATACAAAATCAGCGCGGGCAGCCATCGCAGGAAGGAATCAACGTAAGGCGTAGTCGGCTACGATTCCGGCAAACACCGCCGCGCCGAACCAGTTGTTGTGCAGGAAAGCCGTGAAGCATTTTTCGCGGCTGCGGGTTTTGATCAGCGTGTAGTGATAACCCGCAATCCCCGCCGCCGCGAGCAAACCGCCGAAGTAGAATATCCCCAGCCCCGCCATCTGCCCCGCCAGCGCGAGCAGCAGCAGCGTCGCGCCGTAACACAACATCACCGCCAGCACATCGCGCCGCCCGAAAAACAGCGCCGAGGAATGAATCCCGAGATGAATATCGTCATCGCGATCGACCATCGCATATTCGGTGTCGTAGGCCACCGCCCAGAAAATATTGGCCAGCAACAACACCCAGGCGACAAGTGGCACCTCGCCCAGCGTGGCCGCGAACGCCATGGGAATGCCAAAGCCGAAGGCGATGCCGAGATACGCCTGCGGAATCGCCAGAAAACGCTTGGTGAAGGGATAGCTGGCCGCGAGAAACAGCGCTGGGAACGCCATCAGCCAGGTCAGCGGATTCAACGGCAGAATCAGCACGAACGCCAGCAAAGCCAGCACCACGGCCACCCACACCGCTTCGCGCTCACTGATCCTGCCGCTGGTCAGCGGCCGGTCTTGCGTGCGCTTGACGTGCTTGTCGATATGCCGGTCGGCGTAATCGTTGATCGCGCAACCGGCCGAGCGCATCAACACCGTCCCCAGCGTGAAAATCACCAGCACTAGCCAGGCGGGCCGCCCTTCGGCCGCGACCCACACCGCCCAAAGCGTCGGCCACAACAACAGCAAAATGCCGATGGGACGGTGCAAGCGCACCAGCTGGAAATACAGGGAAAGGCGTTCGGAAATCATGGGCAGGATTCTACTCCAGCCGAACAGCATTCAGAGATGCAGAATCCCCGGCAAAAAAACTTCCGTGACGAGCAGCGGCGCGCCGTGCAGGGTGAAGCGCGAGCGCCGAGCCCAGAGCCGCTGGGGCGGATTCTGCAAATCCTGCGTTGCGCTGCGGTACAGCGGATGCTGCGCCGGTAGCGCCTTGAAATGCAGCGGCAAGCGCTGCACCAGGGGATGGGTAAACAAGAGTGCGCCGAGAGGCTTGCTACCCAAGGTGCGGAGCGCTGACCAAGGCCCGCGCAGATCGGCGGCGGCGCAGGCGCTGTGGGCAAATACCACGGGCACGCCGTCAGCCAGCAAAAAGACTTCGCGTGACCAGGCGCACTGTTGCGGCGGGATGCCGAGCACGCCGGATTCGTCCAGCGCAATGCGTGCAAGACCTTCGCGCACGGGCTGCACCGAGAACACATCACAGCGTTGCTGAATGCGCGCGGTCAGCGAACCGCGATCGCGCAGCCAGGGCAACAGTGCGGCCGGGCTGCCCAGTGCGGCCGCGTTCCAGTAGGTGTCAAACTTGCCAGTAGTCATGCGTATGGGCCATCCATCGGCGCAAGTGCGCCTGGGCTGTTTCTGGGGATTCGCTCAGCAGCGTATCCGAGATTTTCCGGGCGCGCTCCAATAATTCCTGGTCGGCTTCAATGTCGGCAAAGCGCAACATGGCGACCCCGCTTTGCCGCGCGCCCAACAGTTCGCCGGGGCCGCGCAATTGTAAATCCTGGCGGGCGATTTCAAAGCCGTCCGTGTTTTCGTAAATGACTTTGAGCCGCGCCCGCGCGAGTTCGGAAAGCGGCGCCTGATACAGCAATACGCACAGGCTTTCCGCCGCGCCGCGCCCGACACGGCCGCGCAACTGATGCAACTGCGCCAGCCCCATGCGCTCGGCGTGGTCGATGATCATCAGGCTGGCATTCGGCACATCCACGCCGACTTCGATCACCGTGGTGGCGACGAGCAACTGCAACTCGCCCGCCTTGAAAGCCGCCATCACTGCGGCCTTTTCCTCGTTGGCCAGCTTGCCATGCACCAGACCGATGCGCAGTTCGGGAAAGGTGGCGGACAGCGTTGCAAAGGTGTCCATCGCAGTCTGCAATTGCAGCGCTTCAGACTCCTCGATCAGCGGACACACCCAATAAGCCTGCCGCCCTTCAAGGCAGGCCGCGCGCACGCGCTCGAAAACCTCTTCGCGGCGCGCATCGCTGACCAGCTTGGTCACCACCGGCGTACGACCGGGCGGCAGCTCATCGATCACGGAAACATCAAGGTCGGCGTAATAACTCATGGCCAGCGTGCGCGGGATGGGGGTGGCGCTCATCATCAACTGGTGCGGTTCTTGAGAATCCAGTTTCACCGATGAAATTGGATTCTCAATCTTGCCCTTATTCCGTAGGGCAAGCCGCTGATGCACGCCGAATTTGTGCTGCTCATCGACGATCACCAGTCCCAGCCGGTTAAACTCGACCTGCGCCTGAAACAGCGCGTGGGTGCCAATCGCGAGCAAGGTTTCACCCGCCGCGATGCGTTCGATTGCGGCGAGCCGTTCCTTTTTCTTCAGGCTGCCGGTCAGCCAGACAGGCGTAATGCCGAGCGGCGTCAGCCAGTCACGCAGCTTGAGAAAATGCTGTTCCGCGAGAATTTCCGTGGGCGCCATCAGCGCGACCTGATAGCCGCTTTCGATCGCCTGCAATGCGGCCAGCGCCGCGACAATGGTTTTGCCGCTACCGACATCGCCGAGCAACAGTCGCTGCATGGGATGCGGCCGCAGCAGATCGGCACGGATTTCCGCCAGCACTTTTTGCTGCGCGCCGGTGAGTCCGAAAGGCAGGACGTTCAGCAGTTGTTCCGCCAGCCTTAGCGATGCGCCCAACGACGGCGCCGGCCGGCGGCTGCGTTCGCGATGATGGAGGCGCATCGACAGTTGTTGCGCGAGCAGCTCGTCGAATTTGATGCGCTGCCAGGCCGGATGGCTGCGCGTTTCCAGTGCCTCCGGCGCGCTATCCGGCGGCGGGGTGTGCAGAAAGCGCACAGCCTCGGCAAATGCGGGCAGGCGAAGTTTTTCGCGCAGCGCGGGCGGCAGCGTGTCGTCGAGCGGCACGTTTTGCAATGCGCTGGCAATCAGCTTGCGCAGCAGGGTTTGCGACAGTCCGGCGGTGGTGGGATAAACCGGCGTCAGCCCAGTGTTGAGCGGCGCATCAGCCTCCACCGCACGGCATTTCGGATGCACCATTTCCAGTCCGAAATAGCCGAGGCGCGCTTCGCCCAGCGCGCGGATGCGCTTGCCCACGGCCAATTGTTTTTGCTGACTCGGATAAAAATTCAGGAAGCGCAACACCAGCTCGCCCGCATCATCACGCAAACGGCAAATCAGCGTACGGCGCGGCCGGTAGGCGACTTCGCAGGCGGTAATCACGCCTTCCACCTGCGCCGTCTCGCCGGGCTGCAATTCGACTATCGGCATCAGCCGGGTTTCATCTTCGTAGCGCAGCGGCAGGTGCAACAGCAAATCCGCGCGCTGGCGGATGCCAAGTTTCGCGAGCTTGCTCAGGGTTGCCGGAGAGAGTTTCTGCATGCGCAGACGCGCCATATCCCCGCGATCAGACGATGACCATGACGCCGTCGGCTTCGACCAGCGCGCCGCGCGGCAACGACGCCACGCCCACAGCAGCACGCGCCGGATACGGCTGCTGGAAATACTCCGCCATGATCTCGTTCACCTTGGCGAAATGGCCGAGATCGGTGAGAAAAATATTCAGCTTGACGATGTCGTTGAGGCTGCCGCCAGCGGCATTCGTCACCGCGCGCAAATTGGCAAAAACACGGTGGATTTGCGCTTCGATGCCATCGACCAGTTGCATGCTGCCCGGGTCCAGACCAATCTGCCCGGAGAGATACACGGTATCGCCCACGCGAACGGCCTGGGAATAAGTGCCGATCGCGGCCGGGGCTTCTGTCGTCTGAATGATCTGTTTGCTCATGTGCGCTCCTGTCTTAAAGAGAAACCGCGCCGGCGGCGCGGTTTGCTTGCGTGCGGATTATAACGCTCAGGTAATCACCGTCGGCGCCTCACGGCCCGTGCGCTGACGCAATTCAGTGAGTTGCAGCGCAATCCCGATCAGCTCGCCCAGCGCATCCTGAGCATCGAGATGATGCTGGCTCACATCCGGCTCAAAACTTTCCAGATAAATACGCAGGGTTGCGCCTTCGGTGCCGGTGCCGGAGAGCCGGAACACGATGCGGGAACCATCCTCGAACAGAATGCGCACACCCTGCCCGGTGCTGACGCTGCCATCGACCGGGTCGGTGTAGCTGAAATCGTCGGCGAGTTTGACGGTGTAACTGCCGAGCCGCGTTCCCGGCAGCGTGGCGAACCCGGCTTTCAACAGCGCCATGATGCCGTTGGCCGCGTCGGTCGGCAGGCCTTCGTAGTCATGCCGCGAATACACGTTGCGGCCATATTTGGCCCAGTGCTCGCGCACGATGGTTTCCACCGGCTGCTTGCGCACCGCAAGAATGTTGAGCCAGAACAGCACGGCCCAGAGACCGTCCTTTTCGCGCACGTGGTCGGAGCCGGTGCCGAAGCTCTCTTCGCCGCACAGCGTTACCTTGCCGGCATCCATGAGGTTGCCGAAAAACTTCCAGCCGGTCGGCGTTTCATAACAGGGAATGCCGAGCGCGTGCGCCACCCGGTCGGCCGCCGCACTGGTCGGCATGGAGCGCGCGATGCCCGCCAGTCCTTGACGATAACCGGGCGCCAGCGTGGCATTGGCGGCCAGCAAGGCAAGGCTGTCGGAAGGCGTCACGAAAAATCCCTTGCCGAGAATCATGTTGCGATCGCCATCGCCGTCGGAGGCCGCGCCGAAATCCGGCGCCTCCTTGCCATAGACGATTTCGACCAGCTCGTGCGCATAAGTGAGATTGGGGTCGGGATGGCCATTGCCGAAATCCGGCAGCGGCACGGCATTCATCACGCTGTCAGCCGGCGCGCCGAGGCGGTTCACCAGAATCTCGCGCGCATACGGCCCGGTAACAGCATGCATGGCGTCGAATTTGAGGCGGAACCCGCCAGCGAGCAAGGCGCGAATTGCAGCGAAATCAAACAGTGAACCCATGAGCTCCGCGTAGTCGGCCACCGAATCGATGACCGAGACCGTCATGCCGGCCAGCGTGCTGTCACCGATCACGTCCAGCGCGACATCGGCCGCGTCCAGAATGCGATATTGGGCGATCTGCTTGCTGCGCGCGAAAATCGCCTCGGTCACGGTTTCGGTTGCCGGGCCGCCATTGCTGCCGTTGTACTTGATGCCGAAGTCGCCCTCGGGGCCGCCGGGATTGTGGCTGGCCGACAAAATGATGCCGCCGTAGGTCTGGTATTTGCGGATCACGCACGATGCGGCCGGCGTGGACAGAATGCCGCCCTGCCCGACCAGTACGCGGCCGAATCCATTGGCGGCAGCCATTTTGAGGATGATCTGGATTGCCTCGCGGTTGTAGTAACGGCCGTCGCCGCCGACAACCAGGGTCGAGCCGGCCGGCGCCGCGATGGTGTCGAAAATCGATTGCACGAAATTTTCCAGGTAGTGCGGCTGCTGAAACACCGGCACCCGTTTGCGCAGTCCGGAAGTCCCCGGTTTCTGATCAGTGAAAGCTGTTGTTGCGATGGTTTGAACCTGCATGTGCGCCTCCCTTGTTTTTCGTGACAAATTTTTGGCATTCTATACCCGCACGGCGCGCGCCAGCCAGTTTCCCTGCCCCATGATTCCTGCAATAATGGCGCACGATTGACCTTAATGATGAAAGTGAGCACCAACATGATGACTCAGGACGAATTGAAGCAAGCCGTCGCCAAGGCCGCGATCGAATATGTGCCGGTCGATTCCATTGTGGGCGTGGGCACCGGCTCCACCGCCAATTTCTTTATCGACGAGCTGGCGAAAATCAAGCACAAAATCCGCGCAGCGGTGGCCAGCTCGGAAGCATCGGCCAAGCGTTTGCAGGGCCACGGCATCGAAGTGATTTCGCTGAATGAAGCCGGCGACTTGCCGGTGTATGTGGATGGCGCCGATGAAATCACGCGTCACATGCACATGGTCAAAGGCGGCGGCGGCGCGCTGACCCGCGAGAAGATCGTCGCGGCGGCGAGCAAGAAATTCATCTGTGTGTGCGACGCCAGCAAGCTGGTGGATGTGCTGGGCAAGTTTCCGCTGCCGGTTGAAGTGATCCCGATGGCGCGCAGCTATATCGCCCGCGAGCTGGTCAAGCTCGGCGGCCAGCCCAAGCTGCGCGAAGGCTTCACCACCGACAACGGCAATGTGATTCTCGATGTGCACGGCCTGCAGATCATGAATCCGGTGGAACTGGAAAGTGCGCTGAACCAGCTGGCCGGCGTGGTGACCAACGGTTTGTTCGCACGCCGCCCCGCCGATGTCCTGTTGCTCGGCACCGCCGAGGGCGTCAAAACCATGACCGCATGATCGCGCGTGTCATCAAATCGTCATAATGCCTACTTAGACTAAGCCGTAACTTTTCAAGGATGATCCGCATGCCTCATGAACATATCTCCCGCCAGTTTGATGCCGAACTGGAATCCATCCGCGCCAACGTGCTGCAAATGGGCGGCCTGGTCGAAAGCCAGATCATCAGCGCGGTTGAGTCGCTGCTGAACGGCGATGCTCCGCTGATGCAGCGGGTGATTGAGGATGACCACCGGGTGAACGCGCTGGAAGTGAAAATCGACGAAGCCTGCAGCCATGTGATCGCCCGCCGCCAGCCGACCGCCGGCGACCTGCGCATGATCATGACCGTGGTAAAAACCATTACCGACCTGGAGCGCATCGGCGACGAGGCAGAAAAAATCGCCCGCATGGCCACCCTGTTGTCGCAGAAAAACGCGCCTAACCCACCGCGCAATCAGGAAGTCAAACATGCCTCCGACGTTGCGGTGGAAATGTTGCGCAAATCGCTTGACGCGTTTGCGCGTCTGGACGTTACCCTGGCAGCCGAAGTCGTACGCCGGGATGCGCAGGTGGACGAGGAATTCCGCGCCATCATGCGCTACCTCATCACCTTCATGATGGAAGACCCGCGCACGATTTCCACCTCGCTGGAAATCCTGTTCGTGGCCAAAGCCATCGAGCGCATTGGCGACCACGCCAAGAACATCGCCGAATATGTGATCTACATGGTCAAGGGGCGCGACGTGCGCCACGTCACCATCGACGAAATCGATCGCGAAGTTCAGCAGTAGTGCAACAGCAGCCCATCCTTGCCGCCATTGATCTGGGTTCGAACAGCTTTCGGCTCCAGGTGGCAAGGGTTGAGGGCGACCAGCTCTATATGCTGGACGGCTTGCGCGAACCTGTCCGGCTGGCTTCCGGACTCACGCCGGAACGTTATCTCGACACCGCCGCCCAACAGCGCGCCCTGACCGCACTGAGCCAGTTTGCCGAACGCCTGCGCGGCCTGCCGCGTGAAGCGGTACGCGCCGTCGGCACCAACTCCCTGCGTGTCGCCAAAAACGCCGCCGATTTCATTCCCCAGGCCGAGCATGTGCTGGGCTTTCCGATCGAGGTCATCGCCGGCATCGAGGAAGCGCGCCTGATTTATCTCGGCGTGGCGCACGGCCTGCCGCAATCTGCCGACAATCGTCTGGTCATGGACATCGGCGGCGGCTCCACCGAATTCATCATTGGCAACGGCCTGACCCCGCTGAAACTGGAAAGCCTGTACATGGGCTGCGTGAGTTTCAGCAATCGCTTCTTTCCCGACGGGCTGATCACCAAGCAGCGCCTCAAGCAGGCCGAGCTGGCGGCGCGCGCCGAGCTGCAAACCATTGCCACGGCGTTTTCCCGCAAGCATTGGGACACCGCGCTGGGCTCTTCCGGCAGCGCCCGGGTGATCTGCGATGTGCTGGAACAAAACGGCGTCAGCGATGGCGGCATCACCCGCGAGGGACTGGAATGGCTGCGCGGTGAATTGATCCGCGTGGGCGATGTGCAACAGCTCGCGCTACCCGGATTGAAAGCGGAACGCATTCCCGTCTTCGCCGGCGGTTTTTCCATCATGTATGCCGCTTTTTGCGAGCTGGGCATCGAGCGCATGCAGCCTGCACTGGGCGCTTTGCGCGAGGGTGTGCTGTACGATTTATGGGGGCGCTTCCACCACAACGACATGCGCGAAGTGACGGTGCAGCAATTCATGCGGCGCTATCACGTGGACATGGCGCAAGCCGAACGCGTCACGCAACTCGCACTGTTTTTTGCGCGGGAATTTCTCGGCGAGGATGCCGGCGAATACGCCCTGCAATTGCTGGAATGGGCCGCCCGGCTGCATGAAATCGGCATCAGCGTGGCCCATGGCGGCTATCACAAGCACACCGCCTACATCCTGAAAAATGCCGACATGCCCGGCTTCTCCAGGAAAGAGCAGTCCGCACTCAGCCTGCTGACGCTCGCCCAGCGCGGCAATCTGGAAAAACTACCCGCCCCGCTGGAGACTGCCGAGGATGCCGCCTGCATCCTCAGCCTGCGTCTGGCGGTGCTGTTCTGCCGCAGCCGGGGCAACACCCGTTTGCCGGTGCTGCGCGGCAAGTTCAGCGGCACCAAGTTCCACCTCATCCTCGATGCCGCCTGGCTGGAGGACAATCCGCTGAGCAACGCGGCGTTGCAGGAAGAACGCAAACTCTGGAAGGTTCAGGATTTCAGCATGCAGGTGATGGCGGAATAAATTCGTCACTGCGGCGCTTCAGTGCGCCGCCTCCCAGTTGCCGCCGCTCCCGATACCCACTTCCAGCGGCACTTTCAGCGGAGCGACCTGGCACATCAGGTCGTGCAGTTTTTCCTGCACCCGCGCCAGCTCGCCTTCCGGCACTTCCAGCACCAGTTCGTCGTGTACCTGCATGATCAGCCGGGTCTGCAATCTCTCCTGCACCAGCCAATTTTGCACGGCGATCATCGCCAGCTTGATCAGGTCGGCCGCCGTACCCTGCATCGGGGCGTTGATCGCGGCGCGCTCGGCGGCCTGACGCTTCATGCCGTTGGCGGCGTTGATGTCAGGCAACCACAGGCGACGGCCAAAAACGGTTTCGACATAACCCTGACGCCGGGCTTCCTCGCGGGTGCGCTGCATGTAATCGGCCACGCCGGGATAGCGCGCAAAATAGCGGTCGATATAGGCTTGGGCGGCCGCGCGCTCGATGCCCAGCTGGCGCGCCAGACCGAACGCCGACATGCCATAGATCAAACCGAAATTGATGACCTTGGCGTAGCGCCGCTGCTCGCTATCGACTTCGGCGGGCGTCACCATAAAAATCTCCGCCGCCGTCGCGCGGTGCACGTCCTCGCTATGGGCAAAGGCGCGCAGCAAACCGGCGTCGCCCGAAAGATGGGCCATGATGCGCAACTCGATTTGCGAGTAGTCCGCCGAGACAATGCGGCAACCGGGCGGCGCAATGAAGGCCTCGCGGATGCGGCGGCCTTCGGCGGTGCGCACGGGAATGTTCTGCAGGTTCGGATCGCTGGAGGCCAGACGGCCGGTCACCGCCACGGCCTGCGAATAGCTGGTGTGCACGCGCCCCGTCTGGCGATTGAGCATGAGCGGCAACTTGTCGGTGTACGTGGATTTGAGTTTGGCCAGCCCGCGATAGTCGAGCAGGATTTTCGGCAGCGGGTAATCCAGCGCCAGCTCCTGCAGCACTTCCTCGTCGGTGGACGGCGTGCCGCCCGGTGTTTTTTTCTTCACCGGCAAGCCGAGTTTGTCGAACAGGATTTCCTGGATCTGCTTGGGCGAATTGAGGTTGAAAGGCTGACCGGCCGCCTCATGCGCCCGCGCTTCCAGCGCGAGCAATTTCTCGCCCAACTCGCGGCTCTGGATTTTCAGCAAGGCCGTGTCCAGCAACACGCCGTGCCGCTCCATCGCCTGCAGCACCAGCATCACCGGCAATTCGATGTCGCGATAGACATGCTGCAGGCCGGCTTGCGCAGCCAGCTCCGGCGCAAATTCGCGGTGTATGCGCAGCGTGATGTCGGCATCCTCGGCGGCATAGCGGCTGGCCGTTTCCAGATCAACCTGATCAAAACAGATTTGCTTCGCCCCCTTGCCGACGACATCGGTGTAACTGATGGTGGACAAGCCCAGATGACGCATCGCCAGATTGCCCAGCTCGTGCGGCTTGTGACTCTCCAGCACATAGGATTCCAGCAACGTGTCGTCATGAATGCCGGCAAGGCGGATGCCGTGGTTGGCAAAAATGTGCAGATCGTATTTGAGGTTCTGGCCGACCTTTTTGTGCGCGGAGTTTTCCAGCCAGGGCGCCAGCTTGCGCAGGGCTTGTTCGCGATCGCATTGCTCCGGCGCGCCCGGATAAACATGTGCGAGTGGCAGATAGGCTGCATGCTGCGGTTCGATTGCAAACGAGATGCCCACCAGTTGCGCCGTCATGACATCGAGGCCGGTCGTTTCGGTATCCAGCGCGACGAGCTCCGCCGCCAGCAGCTTTTCCAGCCAGGCATCCAGTTGTGCTTCGGTCAACAGGAGTTCGTACTGTGTAGTGTCGTTGTGCTGCGGCGTCTCCCCGAAAAAATCCTGCTGGGCGGCCGGCTCCGGCGCGACGGCGCTGATTTGCCCACTCGCACCGGACAGCTCGCGCAGCCAGGTTTTGAAGCCGAAACGCTCATACAGCGCACGCAGTTTTTCGGGATCGCTCCCGGGCGCGACCAGCGCGTTGTAGGGCTGCGCAAGTTCAACATCGCACTTCACGGTAAGCAGCCGCCGGGCCTGCGGCAGCCAGTCGAGCGCCGCGCGCAAATTATCGCCGACCACGCCTTTGACTGCGTCCGCATGCGTCAGCAAATTGTCCAGCGAGCCATATTCGGTGAGCCACTTCACGGCGGTCTTCGGACCGCATTTGGTCACGCCGGGCACGTTGTCCACGGCATCGCCGGTCAGGGTCAGGAAATCGACGATGCGCTCCGGCGGTACGCCAAACTTGGCCGTGACTCCCGCAACATCCAGCACTTCGTTGTTCATGGTGTTGACCAGCGTGATATGCGGATTGACCAGCTGCGCCAGATCCTTGTCACCGGTAGCGATCACACTGGCGACACCGTCGCGGGCGGCCTGCTGCGCCAGCGTCCCGATCACGTCATCGGCCTCGACGCCGCCCTGCGCGAGGATATGCCAGCCCGCAGCAACTATCGCCTCATGCAGGGGCTCGATCTGCCGCGCAAGATCTTCCGGCATGGAGGGGCGATGCGCCTTGTATTCCGGATACCAGTCGTCGCGGAAGGTTTTGCCCTTGGCATCGAAGACGCACAGGCTATAATCCGCCGGAAAATCGTGACGCAGCTTGCGCAGCATGTTGAGCATGCCGTAGATTGCCCCCGTCGGAAAACCGTCGCGGTTGCGCAAGTCCGGCATGGCATGAAAGGCACGGTAGAGAAACGAAGAACCGTCCACCAGTAGTAATTTTTTCATTGTGTTCCGCACGAGGGTCATTGCATGAATTCGCCATCCAAACTGCCAACGCCGGCCAATCAGGAAGCCTGGAACTCGAAAGAGGCGTGGCGCGTTTTCGGGATTATGTCAGAGTTTGTGGCGGCGACCGACCGCCTGAGCAATATTCACCCCGCCGTCAGTATTTTCGGCAGCGCGCGCACAAAACCCGACCACCCTTACTACAAGCTGACCGAAGAAATTGCCCGGCAACTTTCCGATGCCGGCTTTTCCGTCATTTCCGGCGGCGGCCCCGGCATCATGGAAGCCGCCAACAAGGGCGCGTATTACGGCAAATCGCCGAGCATCGGCCTGAATATCCAGCTGCCGCACGAGCAGGTCAGCAATCACTACCAGAATATCAGCCAGACTTTCCAGCATTTCTTCGCGCGCAAGGTCATGTTCGTGAAATTCGCCAGCGCCTATGTCGTGATGCCGGGCGGCTTTGGAACCCTGGACGAACTGATGGAAGCGCTCACACTAGTGCAAACCGGCAAGTCGCGACACATTCCCATCATTCTGGTGGGTGCGCAGTTCTGGGGCGGCATGCTGGACTGGATCCGCAACGCCCTGCTGGAAGAGCAGATGATCAGTCCGGAAGATCTGGATCTGGTGCAGATGATCGACGAGCCCAAAGCCATCGTCGATGCCATTTTCAAGCATTACGAATCGCGCGGATTCGGCCCTTCGGAAGCCGAGCGCGAGCGTCAGCTTTATTTGTAGGCGCGCGCCAAGAGATTATCTGGCTCGCCTGCAAAATCGGCTAAAATGCGCCCACTCCAACTCTGCAGGATTTCCGCGATGCGCCTCCTGACTTTCATACTGCTGGGCAGCCTGTCCTCGGCTGCGTTTGCCCAGGATCCCGTTCCGCCCAATCTGGAACCGCTGGCGCCGCCGCCCGCCTTTGAACCTGACGAAGCGCCGCCCGAAGAACCGCAGGTCACCATTACTCGTGAAACCGAGCAGACCGTCGAGGAATATCGCCTCAACGGCCGCCTGTACATGATCAAGGTCACCCCCAAACACGGCGTTCCCTACTATCTGGTGGATGATCGCGGCGACGGTAAATTCGTGCGTCAGGAAGGTCTGGATTCCGGTTTGCGGGTTCCGCAGTGGATTATCCACAAGTTCTGAAATGGCTGTATTCACCCCCGTCTCGGAGGCGGAACTCACTGCCTGGCTGGGTGATTTCTCGCTCGGCCGGTTGCTGGAAATGCAGGGCATTGCGTCCGGCATCGAGAACACCAATTATTTCGTCACCACCGCGAATGGCCGTTTCGTTCTGACGCTGTTCGAAAAGCTCACGGCCGACGATTTGCCGTTTTATCTGAATCTGATGGCGCATCTCTCGCGTCACGGCATCCCCTGCCCCAGCCCGATGGCCGACCGGCGCAACCAGCTGCTGAGTACGCTCAATGGCAAGCCGGCCTGCATCGCCACCCGCCTCTCGGGCAAATCCGTCACGCAGCCCGGCCCGGTGCAATGCGCCGCGATAGGCGCGATGCTGGCGCAAATGCATATCGCCGGACAGAGTTTCAGTCAGATGATGCCGAATCCGCGCGGCGCACGCTGGCGGGCGCTCACTGCGCCGCAGGTCCGACCTTTTCTCGATTCCGGCCAGGCGGCTTTGCTGGATGCCGAAGTGGCCTTGCATGCCGAACAGGATTGGCGCCATCTGCCGCAGGGTGTAATTCATGCCGACCTGTTTCGCGACAATGTGCTGCTCGAAAATGATCGCGTCGGCGGCCTGATTGATTTTTACTTCGCATGCAGCGACGCGCTGCTGTACGACCTGGCCATCACGGTAAACGACTGGTGCATTGACAACGGCAGCGGCAGGCTGGACGCCGCACTCACACAGGCGCTGGTCAATGCGTACCATAGCGTGCGTCCGCTGCAGTCCGCCGAACAGTCTGCCTGGCCCATGCTGCTGCGGCTGGCTGCCCTGCGCTTCTGGCTGTCGCGCCTGTATGACCTGCACCTGCCACGCGATGGCGAGCTGGTCAACGCACATGATCCGGGACATTTCGAAAGAATCCTGCGACAGCATATCGCGCTGCCGCAATCCCTGAATTTATCTCTGGAAGGAACAGAATGAACTACCAACGCTTGCCCGCCGGACATGGCTGGCAATGGCTAAAGCTGGGTTATGCCCTGTTCATGAAAGCGCCGCTGCTCTGGATCGTATTGCTGATGATCTGTTTCATCGCGGCCGCAGGTCTTTCGGCCGTACCCGTCGTGGGCGAACCCCTCGCCAGCCTGTTGATGCCTGTTGTTATCGCCGGACTCATGAGCGGCTGCCGGGCGCTGGAACAGGATGACGAACTGGAGCTGCCGCATCTGCTCAGCGGCTTCCGCCAGCATACGGCGCAACTGGTCACGCTGGGTGGGATCTCACTGGTCGGCCAGCTCCTGATCTTCGGCGTCATGATGCTGATCGGCGGCGCAACCCTGGTCAGCCTGCTGATGAGCGGTCAGCCGCCCGAAGACCCGCAAATCCTGGCACAAGCCATCGCGGGCGCGGGGTTCTCCGCGCTGGTTGGTCTGGCGCTGTTTGCCATCCTGATGATGGCGATGCAGTTTGCTCCGATGCTGGTGTATTTCGACGGCGTTGCGCCGGTCGAGGCGCTCAAACTCAGTCTGCGCGCCTTTCTCGCCAATTTTGCCCCGATGCTGGTGTATGGCGCGACACTGTTGCTGCTTGGCCTGCTGGCAAGCATGCCGATGATGCTGGGCTGGCTGATTCTGCTGCCGGTTGTGATGGCGTCCATGTATGCCAGTTACCGGCAAATCTTCATCCCGGATGCCGCCAATGCGGAAACTGTGGCGCCGGAAACCACAGCTGAAGGAAATTGAGCATGCGTTATTCACAAGCCAGCGATCTCGACATTAACCAGGCCCAGACGCCCCACAATCTCTACATTGCCGGCGTACTGCTGCTTAACCTGTTGATGACACCGGCCGTAATCGCGCTCAAGCTCGGCATGGCCGGCCTGCTGGTGCCACTGTTGCTGACGTGCACATTGATCGCCTACATTTTTCTGCGCAGCCGGCGGCCTGCCCGCTGGTTCGTCAAGATGCACTGGCGCCTGTGTTTCAGTCGTGCAAAATTATTGCTGCTGGGTTACGCGATTTCCGGCGCGCTGGTTCTGCTGGCCTGGCTGGTCAGCCTGACCGCACAGAATGCCAGCATGGCGCACATTGTGTGGACGGCGCTCACGCGCATCGCCGTGGTTCCCGCACTGATTTTCGTGCTGGTGACGGCCGTGCTGGAGTTCAGCGCCATCGGCCAGGCATCCAATCGCGAAATTGCCGACAAATGCGCCGCAAAATTCCCGCCGCCGCTTGAGTAAGGGCGTCGGCGTCTAGGGAGGCATCCATATAAGCGCCTCCCTAGCTGAGAGGTTCGGTCAACGCCGGGACAAACACGGCGGCCTGACCATGACAAGTGCCAGTCTCATCCAGCAGATTCCAGACCGTGGTGTCCGTGATCATGAAACGCTGGCCGCTGCTCGCGATTCGCATGCCTGAATACTGATCGACAAAACCGCGCCGGGTCACCTCGGCCAGCAATTTCTCGCGTGCGGCCTGGGCCAGCGGCTCCGCCGACAGGCGCGAAGGCAGGCGGGTGAATTCCTCAAACGCCATCTCAAACAGTTCGAGCGCCCGCCGGTTGCCATAGAAAAATATCGGGTCCGCCTCCGTGCCGTGCGCCACGATGGCCCGGGGCGCTTGCCATAGCGCCTCGCGCAAAGGCATCTGCCCGGCATCCGGGGGTAGCAGCGGCAGCCCCGTAAGCCGCCGATAGCTCTCGACGATCAGGCGCAGACGTGCGTCCGGTACAGTATCAGAGGGCCGTGAGTTTGGCATATTCCAGCGCCAGCCACTTGCTGCCGGCATGTTTGAAATTCACCTGCACCCGGCCGTCGGCGCCGCTGCCTTCAACGCCGGTGATCGTGCCTTCGCCGAATTTCTGGTGAAACACGCGCTGCCCCGGATGCCACAGGGACGCCGGCCCCGCTGGCGCAGGCGCTGCCCCAAAAGCATCCTGATAACTCGCGGTCTCGCGCGTTGAGGCATGTCCGCCCGCAGCAAAACGTGGCGTCAGCCAGTGCAGCAGCGCTTCGGGCAATTCCCGCAGAAAGCTCGACGCCATGCCGTAATGCACCTGGCCATGCAGCATGCGACTCTGCGCAAAGCTCAAGTACAAGCGGCGGCGCGCCCGCGTGATGGCCACGTACATCAGACGGCGCTCCTCGTCGATCTCGCCGCTGTCGATGCTGTTCTGATGCGGGAACAGCCCCTGCTCCAGCCCGGTGATGAACACCGTGTGGAACTCCAGCCCCTTGGCGGCATGGACGGTCATCAGGTGCAGCGCATCTTCGCTGTCGCCGGCCTGATGTTCGCCCGCTTCGAGCGAGGCATGGGTGAGAAAGGCGGTCAGGCTGTCGTCCTCGGCTTCATGCACGAACAGCGTGGCGGCATTCAGCAATTCGTTGAGATTCTCCAGACGCTCTTCCGCCTCGCGCTTTTTCGCGGGCGTGGATTTTTCCTTCTCGAAATGCTCGTTCAGTCCGCTGTGCCGCAGCACATGATCGATGATCTCAGGGAGCGGCAAATTCTTCGTCGCGCTGCGCAGCGACTCGATCAGCCCCACAAACGCCGACACCTTGCCGCCTGCCCGCGCCGCAGCATCAAATAATGACGTGTTGAACTGGCGCGCCGCTTCCTGCAGCTGCTCGATGCTGCGCGCACCGATGCCGCGCGTGGGAAAGTTGATGATGCGCAGCAGCGCGTTGTCGTCGTCGCTGTTTTCCATGAGCCGCAGATAGGCCAGTGCGTGCTTGATCTCCTGACGCTCGAAAAAACGCAGCCCGCCGTACACGCGATACGACAATCCGGCCGACACCAGCGCGTGTTCAAGCACTCGCGACTGGGCGTTGGAGCGATACAGCAAGGCAATTTCGGCCAGATGCACGCCTTCGCGCTGCAGCTGCCGGATTTCCTCGACGATGAAGCCGGCCTCGTCGATATCGGTCGGCGCTTCATATACGCGGATGGGTTCGCCCTTGTGCGCTTCGGTCCAGAGATTCTTGCCGAGGCGGTTGGGGTTGTTGCTGATCAGGGCGTTGGCCGCATCGAGGATGTTGCCGTGCGAGCGATAGTTCTGCTCGAGCTTGATGACATTTTTGACGTGAAAATCGCGCAGTAACTCCTGCATGTTGCCGACGTTGGCGCCCCGGAAAGCGTAAATCGACTGGTCGTCATCGCCGACCGCGAAAAGCGCGTTGCGCTCCCCCGCCAGCAGCTTGAGCCAGCGGTACTGAAGCGGATTGGTGTCCTGAAATTCGTCCACCAGAATATGGCGGAAGCGCGCCTGATAATGCTCGCGCAGGATCTGGTTGCGTTGCAGCAGCTCGTAACAGCGCAGCAGCAACTCCGAAAAATCGACGACACCTTCGCGCTGGCATTGCGCATCGTACTCGGCAAAGATTTCCACCTTGCGCCGGGTATACGGATCGTAGGCCTCGACTTCGTGCGCGCGCAGCCCCTCCTCCTTGTTGCCGCTGATGAACCATTGCATTTCGCGCGGCGGATATTTTTCCTCGTCCACATTCATCGCCTTCATCAGGCGCTTGATCGCGGAAAGCTGGTCGGCGGAATCGAGAATCTGGAAGGTCTGCGGCAGATTCGCTTCGCGGTAATGCGCGCGCAGCATGCGGTTGCACAGCCCGTGAAAGGTGCCGATCCACAGGCCGCGCGGATTGACCGGCAGCATCGCCGTCAAACGCGTGAGCATCTCCTTGGCGGCCTTGTTGGTAAATGTCACCGCGAGGATACCGGTGGGCGAGACTTGCCCCGTGCTGATCAGCCAGGCAATGCGCGTGGTCAGTACGCGGGTCTTGCCGCTGCCCGCACCGGCGAGAATCAGCGCGGATTGCGCTGGCAACTCCACCGCCGCCCGCTGTTCGGAATTGAGACCCTCTAGCAACATCGTGACGCCCTGAAAGAAAACGGGGAATCAAGCTGAGCCTGATTCCCCGTGATGCGGCAGTTGTAACTTAGCCCTGTTTTTTCTTTTCGATCATGTCGTGCATGATCGGCGACAGGATGACCTCCATCGCATGGCTCATCTTGCCGCCCGGCACCACCATGGTGTTGGCGCGAGACATGAAAGAGTTCGGAATCATGGACAGGAAATACGGGAAATCCACGCCCTTCGGATTGCGGAAACGAATCACCACGAAGCTTTCATCAGGCGTCGGGATGTCGCGCGCGATGAAGGGATTCGAAGTGTCCACAGTCGCCACACGCTGGAAGTTAATGTCGGTGTAGGTGAACTGCGGGGTGATGTATTTGATGTAGTCCGGCATGCGACGCATGATGGTATCTACAGTCGCCTCGGCGGAATAGCCACGCTCGGCCTTGTCGCGATGGATTTTCTGGATCCATTCGAGGTTGACCACGGGCACCACGCCGATGGCCAGATCAACAAATTTGCCTGCGTCCACGCCCTGCTTTTCGTCCTTGGCCAGACCATGCAAACCTTCGTAGAAGAGCAGATCGGAGCCGGACTCGATATCTTCCCACGGGGTGAACACGCCCGGCGTGAGCGTGGTCAGGCCGAAATGCTTGTTGTGTTCGACCGCTTCGGCATCGCTGTGCACATAGTAGCGGCGCTTGCACATGCCGGTTTCGCCGTACACCTTGAACATTTCTTCAATCTTGTCGAAATGGTTGGCTTCCGGACCGAAGTGACTGAAAGTGTTGTTGCCGGCCTTGGCGGCCTCGGCAGCTGCGGCGCGGAAGGCCATGCGGTCGAGGCTGTGCAGGCTGTCGCCTTCGATCACGGCAGCCTTGATGTCCTCGCGGCGGAAAATGTTTTCAAAAGCGCGCTTGACAGTGGTTGTACCTGCGCCTGACGAGCCGGTAACGGCGATAACGGGGTGCTTGCGGGACATGGGCCTCTCTCCTGAAACGATTATTGGGATAAATTCTGGGAAGGGATTCTATACCAGAATCCGCCTCCCGCGCATCCGTGGCGGAGGGCCGCTATAATGCCGCATCCTGAAAAACCCCTTGATTCGTTTTCATGCAAGCCAATTACCATCCTTCGACCATAGAATCCGCCGCACAAGCCCACTGGAAAAACCGTCAGGCGTTTGCCGCCCCGGATCAATCCAGCCGGCCGAAATACTACTGCCTGTCGATGTTTCCTTATCCTTCGGGCAAGTTGCACATGGGGCATGTGCGCAATTACACGATCGGCGACGTACTCAGCCGCTACCACCGCATGAAGGGTTACAACGTCATGCAGCCCATGGGCTGGGATGCCTTCGGTCTGCCGGCGGAAAATGCCGCCATGGCCAACAACGTGCCGCCGGCCGCCTGGACGTATTCCAACATCGATTACATGAAGCAGCAGCTCAAGTCGCTGGGCTTGGGCATCGACTGGGCGCGCGAAGTCAAAACCTGCGCACCGGACTATTACCGCTGGGAACAGTGGCTGTTCACCCGGTTGTTCAAAAAAGGCGTGATTTACAAAAAAACCGCCAGCGTGAACTGGGATCCGGTGGACAACACCGTGCTCGCCAATGAACAGGTGATCGACGGGCGCGGCTGGCGCTCGGGCGCGGTCGTGGAAAAACGCGATATTCCCATGTATTTCTTCCGCATCACCCAGTACGCGGAAGAACTGCTGGCCGACCTTGACCAGCTCGACGGCTGGCCGGAACAGGTCAAGACCATGCAGCGCAACTGGATCGGCAAGAGCTACGGCGTGCGCTTTGCTTTTCCGCATGGGAACGGCGAGAAGCTCTGGGTCTACACCACGCGCGCCGACACCATCATGGGCGTGACTTTCGTGGCGGTGGCGGCGGAGCATCCGCTGGCAACCCGCGCCGCGCAAAACAATCCGGCGCTCGCCGCGTTCATCGAAGAATGTAAACAGGGCGGCGTGGCCGAAGCCGACATCGCCGCCATGGAAAAACGTGGCATGGATACCGGCCTGACGGTCGCCCACCCGCTGACCGGCAAGCAAGTACCGGTGTGGGTCGGCAACTACGTGCTGATGGGCTATGGCGAAGGCGCGGTAATGGCCGTGCCCGCGCACGACGAGCGCGATTTCCATTTTGCGAAAAAATATGGCTTGCCGATCAGGCAGGTCATTGCCGAGAAGAGAGAAGGGGAAAGGGAGAAGGGTAGCGGCGGCGCGGAGGGTTTACCCTTCTCCACAGACCAATGGCAAGAGTGGTACGGCGCCAAGGACGGCGTGTGCGTCAATTCCGGCAAGTACGACGGTCTCGGTTATGACGCGGCCGTGGATGCCATTGCGGCCGACCTGAATGCGCTGGGCCTGGGTGAAAAACAGGTGCAGTTCCGCCTGCGCGACTGGGGTATTTCGCGCCAGCGCTACTGGGGCTGCCCGATTCCCATCATCCACTGTCCGAGCTGCGGCGACGTGGCGGTGCCGGACGAGCAGCTGCCCGTGGTGCTGCCGGAAGACGTGGTGCCGGATGGCGCGGGTTCGCCGCTGGCGAAGCTGCCGTCGTTTTACGAATGCACCTGCCCGCAATGCGGCGGTGCAGCGCGGCGCGAAACCGACACCATGGACACCTTCGTCGAATCGAGCTGGTATTACGCCCGCTACGCCAGTCCACACTGCGACAGCGGCATGGTGGATAAAACCGCCGCGCAGCAGTGGCTGCCGGTTGACCAGTACATCGGCGGCATCGAACACGCCATCCTGCACCTGCTGTATGCGCGCTTTTTCCACAAGCTGATGCGCGATGAAGGCCTGGTGCCGGGCGACGAGCCGTTCAAAAATCTTTTGACCCAGGGCATGGTGATTGCCCCGACTTTTTACCGTGAACTGGAAGGCGGCAAGAAGCTGTGGATCAATCCGGCCGATGTGGTCGTCGAGCTGGACGCGAAGGCGCGCCCGCTCGGCGCAACGCTGAAGGCCGACGGATTACCTGTGCATATCGGCGGCACCGAAAAAATGTCCAAGTCCAAGAACAACGGCGTCGATCCGCAAGCGATCATCGACGAATACGGCGCTGACACGGCGCGCCTGTTCATGATGTTTGCAGCGCCGCCGGAGCAATCGCTGGAATGGTCGGACGCCGGTGTGGAAGGCGCGTTCCGCTTTCTCAAACGGGTCTGGAAAGCCGTGCACGATCACGTGGAACAGGGCGTGGTCGGCGCCTGTGCAGGCGGCGAGCTGAGTCCTGCCGCGAAGGCGTTGCGCCGGCAATTGCACCAGACCATCCAGAAAATCGACGACGACTACGGCCGCCGCAAGACCTTCAACACTGCGATTGCGGCCATCATGGAATTGCTCAACGCGCAGGGCAAATTTGACGCGCAAACGGCAGCCGACCGCAGCGTAGCGCAGGAGGTGCTGGAAAACGCCGTACTGATGTTGTCGCCCATTGCGCCGCATGTGTGCCAGAGTCTATGGAGCGAGCTGCGCCCGGGTTGCGACCTCATGGATGAAGCGTTCCCGCAAGTGGATGCTACGGCGCTGGTGCAAAGTGAAATCGAACTGGTGATTCAGGTCAATGGCAAACTGCGCGGCAGCCTGAGCGTTGCCCCTGACGCCGACAAGGCCGCCATCGAACAGGCGGCGCTGGCGCATGAAGCCGTGCAAAAACAGCTCAATGGCGGCACACCGAAGAAGATCATCGTAGTCCCCGGCCGGCTGGTCAACATCGTCATTTAGGAGAACTCATGCGCCTGCTCGTCTTGCTGTTCACCCTGTTGCTGAGCGCTTGCGGATTCCAGCTGCGCGGCCATGCAGGCATGCCGTTCCAGAGCATCCATGTCGATGCGGCGAACAGCTCGACGCCATTTGTCGCCGATTTGCGCCGCAATCTGGAGACCAACAACGTCAAACTCACAAGCACGGCCGAACAGGCCGATGTGGTTTTGAACATTGTGTCGGAAGTGCTGGACAAGCAAATCCTCTCGCTCAGCGGCGCCGGCCGGGTCAGCGAATATCAGTTGTATTTCAAGGTCTCCCTGCGCGCTTATGACAATCAGGCGCACGACTGGATTCCGGCGGAAGAAATGGTGATCCGTCGCGATTACAACTACGATGACACGCAGATTCTGGCCAAACAGCAGGAAGAAGCCATGCTGGTGCAAAGCATGCGCGACGACATGGTGCAGCAGATCATCCGCCGCCTGAGCCGCGCCAAACCCCTGCCCGTGGAATAAAACGTGCAGATTTCCAGCGAAGACCTCGCCCGTCATCTCGGCTCGCCACTCAAGCCGCTGTATGTGATTCATGGCGATGCGCCGCTGCTGGCCATCGAGGCAGCCGACAGCCTGCGCGCCGCCGCGCGCGAAGCCGGCTACAGCGAGCGCGAAGTGCTGATCGCCGAACAGCATTTCAAATGGGGCGCCTTGCGCGAAGCCGCACAAAGCCTGTCTCTTTTCGCTTCGCGCCGGATCATCGACCTGCGCATTCCCTCCGGCAAACCCGGCACCGAGGGTAGCCAGGCCCTGCAGGACTACGCCGCGCGCCTGCCCGACGATATCCTGACCATTGTTTCATTACCCAAACTGGACAAGACGGCGCAAAAAAGCCAGTGGTTCAGCGCCCTCGCACGGGAAGGCGTAGTGATCACCGCCGACGATGTGCCGCGCAACGCGCTGCCGCGCTGGATTGCGGCTCGCCTGCAACGCCAGTCGCAATCGGCCGCTCCGGACACCCTCGAATTTCTGGCCGACCGCTGCGAAGGCAATCTGCTGGCCGCCTTTCAGGAAATCCGCAAGCTGGCGCTGCTTTATCCTGCGGGCGAACTATCGTTCGAGCAGGTCAAGGATGCCGTGATGGATGTTGCCCGCTATGACATTTTCAAGCTTTCGGAGGCCATGCTGAGCGGCAACGCGGCGCGCTACACCCACATTCTCGACGGGCTGCGCGCCGAAGGCACCGCAACCGTGCTGGTGCTTTGGGCCATCAGCGAGGACATCCGCACCCTGGGCCGCGTTCTGCGCAACCTGCAGCTCGGCAGCCAGATGGCGAATGCCCTGCGCGATGCCCGCGTCTGGGGTCCGCGACAGGAACTCATCGGCAGCGCGGCACGACGCTTGCGCCTGCCCATGGTAGAGCGCGCCATCCTGCACGCCGCCCGCACAGACAAAACCATCAAGGGCTTGCGCGCCGGCGATGTCTGGGACGAACTGCTGCAACTCGGGCTGAGGTTCGCACGATGACGGACGTCCTGCTGGTCATTACCACCCTGCCGGACGAAGCCTCTGCCCGGCAGCTGGCCGAGAAGATCATCGCGCAACACGCGGCCGCCTGCGTGAACCGGCTCGCGCCCTGCACCTCCACCTATCGCTGGCAGGGCGCGGTCGAAACTGCAACCGAAGTGCCGTTGCTGATCAAGACCACGCGCTCGGCCTATGCGCGCCTGGAACAACTGATCCGTAACGCCCATCCCTATGAACTTCCGGAAATCGTGGCAGTCCCTATCACTGCCGGCCTGCCCGCCTATCTGGACTGGGTTCGCCAAGAATCGGAGAATAGCGCCCCATGAGACTCATCCTTGCCTTTTGCCTGTTGCTGGCATCCAGCGTGCACGCCGGATTGCTGGACAACCTTGGCGGCAAACAAAGCAGTTTCCTGCCGCCCGACCAGGCGTTTGAGCTGCAAGTCTTCGCGCGCGACGCCCAAACGCTGCAGGCCAGTTTCCGCATTACTCCGGGTTATTACCTGTATCGCGACAAGACCCGCTTCAGCTTGGCTGAAGGCACAGCGGGACGCATCTCCGAGGTCAGACTCCCGCCGGGTGAAATCAAGGATGACCCGAATTTCGGGCCGACCGAGGTTTACCATCAGTCGTTCCAAACCGAACTGCTGCTGGCGGACACCACGCCCGGCCAGCCTATCGTTCTGAAAGCGCGTTATCAGGGATGCAGCGAGGACGGCCTGTGCTACCCCCCGATCGACAAAACGATCTCACTAAGCCTGAGTGCAGCCCTCGGCAACGTGCCTGACACAAGCGCTGCGGCACAGATGCCGGCTGCGCCAGAAAACGACAACACGCGCATCGCCGGGCTGTTCCAACAGGGCAGCTTCTGGCTGATCGTGTCGTTTTTCTTCGGCGCAGGTTTGCTGCTGGCCTTTACGCCCTGCGTCTTCCCGATGATTCCGATTCTCTCCGGCATCATCGTCGGACGCGGTCACAAAATCACCCATGCGCACGCCTTCCTGCTTTCCCTGGCTTATGTGCTCGGAATGGCGCTGACTTACGCGGCCGCCGGGGTTGCGGCGGGATTTTCCGGCAGCCTGATTTCCAATGCGCTGCAAACGCCTTGGGTGCTGGGCAGCTTTGCCGGGCTGTTTGTAATTTTGTCGCTGTCGATGTTCGGCTTCTATGAGTTGCAGTTGCCCAGCGCCCTGCAAAGCAAACTGACCGATACCAGCAACCGATTGCACGGCGGCCATCTCTCCGGCGTATTTGCCATGGGCGCACTGTCGGCCGTGATCATGGGACCCTGCGTTGCGGCGCCGCTCGCGGGTGCGCTGCTGTATATCGGCCAGACCCACGATGCCATTCTCGGTGGCGTCGCGCTGTTCGCGCTGGCGCTGGGCATGGGCGCACCGTTGCTGCTGATCGGCAGCTCGGCTGGCGTTTTGCTGCCCAAAGCCGGCGCCTGGATGGAAGCCGTCAAACGCTTCTTTGGCGTGCTGATGCTGGCGCTGGCCATCTGGATCATCAACCCCATCATCCCGCTCAGCGCGCAAATGTTCCTTTGGGCGGCCCTGCTGATTTTCTCCGCCATTTACCTGCGCGCCCTGGACCCGCTGCCGCATAACGCCCATCCGCGCCACAAGCTGACCAAAGGTCTGGCCATCCTGCTCCTGCTACTCGGCGTGGCTTATCTGATCGGGGGCCTGTCCGGCGCGCGCGACATCCTGCGGCCGCTGGCTGAACTGACCGACCGGCCGGCGCTGACCGAAACCACCCACAGCCTGCGTTTCGAACGCGTGCGCAGCTCCGCCGAGCTGGATGCCCGACTGGCCGGGGCCGCCAGAAAAACCGTGATGCTGGATTTTTATGCCGACTGGTGTACATCCTGCAAAGAGATGGAACGCTTCACCTTCAGCGACCCGGCAGTTCAGGCCAAACTCGCCAACAGTCTATTGCTGCAGGCTGACGTCACAGAAAATACTGCCGATGACAAGGCGCTGTTGCAGCGCTTTGGCCTCTTCGGCCCGCCAGCCACGCTGTTTTTCAACTCGCGCGGACAGGAATTGAACGATCATCGTGTCACCGGCTATCAGAATGCAGAAGATTTCCTCAAATCACTTGCGTCCGCAGGACTTTAACTACACCGCATCCATTCGGCGTCATGCTTATCATGTATTTCTTCCTCGGTGTTTAATTTCCGACAATTTCAGTGAAATGATAGACAAACCCGCCTGATTTACGGCAAACTGCCCGCCATGAAAAACATCCTCGTCCTCCACGGCCCCAATCTGAATCTACTCGGCACCCGCGAGCCAGAGGTTTATGGACGTATCACATTGGCTGAAATTAACGCCAAATTGATCGATTTAGCCGCAGAGAACAACGCAAAATTGCAACATTTCCAGAGCAACGCCGAGGCCGCACTGGTCGAACGGGTGCATCAGGCCCAGTCGGAAGGTGTCGACTTCATCGTCATCAACCCCGCTGCCTTCACCCATACCAGCGTGGCTCTGCGCGATGCGCTGGCAGCGGTCGCCATCCCGTTTATCGAAGTACACCTGTCCAACGTCCACGCCCGTGAGGCATTCCGCCGGGAATCGTATTTTTCCGATCTCGCGGTGGGCGTCATCAGCGGCCTGGGCGCCGCCGGCTACGAATTTGCAGTGCGTCATGCACTGAATTACCCAAACTAAATCTCATCAGGAGAACATCATGGATTTACGCAAACTCAAAACACTGATCGAACTGGTCGAAGGCTCCGGCATTGCCGAACTCGAAATCAGTGAAGGCGAAGAGCGCGTACGCATCACCCGCACAGTGGCTGCGGCTCATCCAGTTGCCGTGCCCGCGCCACAGGCTATGATTGCTGCTGCCCCCATCGCGGCGCCAGCCCCGGCAACTGCCGCTCCGATAGCCGCAGAACCTGCCGCACCCGAGGGTCATATCGTCAAATCCCCCATGGTCGGCACCTTCTACCGTGCGGCATCTCCGGGCGCCAAGGCTTTCGTCGATGTCGGCCAGACCGTCAACACAGGCGACACACTGTGCATCATTGAAGCCATGAAACTGCTAAATGAGATCGACGCCGATCAGGGCGGCGTGATCAAAGCCATTCTTGTCGAGAATGGCCAGCCCGTGGAATTCGGCCAACCGCTGTTCGTCATCGGTTAATCATTATGGCCATGTTCGAGCGCAAACCGCGCCCCGACAGTACGCCGGAGACTTCCACCATGTTTGAAAAGATTCTTATCGCCAATCGCGGGGAAATCGCCCTGCGCATCCAGCGCGCCTGCCGCGAGCTCGGGATCAAAACCGTCGTCGTGCATTCCGAAGCCGATGCGGATGCCAAATACGTCAAGCTTGCCGACGAGTCGGTGTGTATCGGCCCGGCGCCGTCCAGCCAGAGTTACCTGAGCATTCCGACCATCATCAGCGCCGCTGAAGTAACCGATGCCCAGGCCATCCATCCGGGGTACGGCTTCCTGTCCGAAAATGCGGACTTTTCCGAGCGTGTCGAAAAGTGCGGTTTCGTCTTCATCGGCCCGCGCGCCGACACGATCCGTCTGATGGGCGACAAGGTTTCTGCCAAATCCGCCATGAAAAAAGCCGGCGTGCCCTGCGTGCCCGGCGTTGAAGGCGCACTGCCCGAAGATCCCAAGGAAATCATCAAGATCGCGCGCAGCATCGGCTACCCGGTCATCATCAAGGCAGCTGGCGGCGGTGGCGGACGCGGCATGCGCGTCGTGCATACCGAAGCAGCCCTGCTCAATGCAGTCACCATGACGCGCACCGAGGCGCAGACGGCGTTCAACAATCCCATGGTGTACATGGAAAAGTTTCTGGAAAACCCGCGCCACATCGAAATCCAGGTGCTGTCCGATCAGCATGGCAACGCGGTGTATCTGGGCGAGCGCGACTGCTCGATGCAGCGCCGCCACCAGAAAATCATCGAGGAAGCGCCCGCGCCCCTGCTGAATCCGCGCCTGCGCAACAAGATCGGCGAGCGCTGCGCCGAGGCCTGCCGCAAGATCGGCTATCGCGGCGCCGGCACCTTCGAGTTCCTGTATGAAAACGGCGAGTTCTATTTCATCGAAATGAACACCCGCGTCCAGGTCGAACACCCGGTTTCGGAAATGATCACCGGCATCGACATCGTGCAGCAGCAGATCCGCATCGCGGCCGGCGAAAGACTGCCGTTCCGCCAGCGCGACATCCAGTTCCGTGGCCATGCCATCGAATGCCGCATCAACGCCGAACATCCGTACAAGTTCATTCCGTCGCCGGGACGCATCACCTCCTGGCATGTACCCGGCGGCCCCGGTATTCGCGTCGACTCGCACGTGTACACAAACTACTTCGTGCCACCGCATTACGATTCGATGATCGGCAAACTCATTGCCTATGGCGACACCCGCGAGCAAGCCATGGCGCGGATGCGCACCGCGCTTTCGGAAATGGCGGTGGAAGGTATCGATACCAACATCGCCTTACATCGTGAATTGATGCAGGATGCCGCGTTCATTCGCGGCGGTACGAACATCCACTATCTGGAAGAACGCCTCGCCAAACTGAACAAGGACAAATAATGTCCTGGCTCACGCTCACCGCCGACACGGATGCCCGGCATGCCGAGGCGCTGAGCGAGGCTCTGCTGGAGCTCGGCGCCTTGTCGGTGGACTTGCTGGACGCCGATGCCGATACGCCGGATGAGCAGGCAATTTTTGGCGAGCCCGGCGAACCGCCTCCCGGCGTGTGGCAACACAACCGGATCAGCGCATTGTTCGATCCGGACGCCGACGTCAGCGCCATCCTGTCTGCCGCCGCACTACAAGCCGGTCTGACATCTGTACCGCCGCATCAGATCGAAACGCTGGATGATCACGACTGGGTGCGCCTGACCCAGTCGCAATTCGACCCCATCCCCATCTCGAAACGGCTCTGGATTGTGCCCACCTGGCACACCCCCAGCGACCCGAATGCCATCAACATCGCGCTCGACCCCGGACTGGCTTTCGGCACCGGCAGCCACCCGACCACACGCCTCTGCCTGCGCTGGCTCGACGATCATTTGCAAGGCGGCGAGAGCGTGCTGGATTACGGCTGCGGCTCCGGCATTCTGGCGATTGCCGCACTGAAACTTGGCGCGGCCAGCGCCGATGGCGTGGATGTCGATGCGCAAGCTATTCAGGCCAGCCGCGACAACGCTATGGCCAATGACGTGGCGCAGGCCCGGTTTTTCCTGCCCGATGCCGCGCCATCCGCGCAATACGATGTGGTCGTCGCCAATATCCTGACCAATCCCCTGCGATTGCTCGCACCGCTGCTGGCGCAAGCCACCAAAACCGGCGGACGCATCGTGCTGTCCGGCATACTCGAAACGCAGGCGCAGGACGTCATGGACATTTACGCCCAGTGGTTCCGGCTGGACGCGCCGGTTTTCGAGGACGGCTGGAGCTGCCTATCGGGGGTGCGCCAGTGAGCGGCGCCACGCTCTGCCCGCATTGCCTGACCCGCTTCCGCATCGCGGATGAACAGCTGGAAATGTACGACGGCATGGTGCGCTGCGGCCATTGCCATGCAGCCTTCGACGCCCGCACCGATTTCATCGCCGACGAACCCGATCCGCAACTGGATCTGCCCATCCTGGACGAACATATTGCGTCGGTCGCTGCCAGCGCAACAGCGGAACCGGAGACGCCCCCAACACTAGCCGAACGAATCGAGCTCGTGGCAGATCAACCCGTCACGCCTGCCCCCAGAGACAAGCAATGGCCGTGGATAACCGGCAATGTCGCCTTGCTGCTGATCCTGTTGTTGCAGGGAAGCTATTTCTTCCGGACCGAACTGGCCGTGCGCCTGCCCGGCCTCAAACCGGCGCTCGTCGGCGCATGCGCCGCCCTGGATTGCGAAGTCCCCCTGCCGCGCAACACGGAACAGATCGGTATCGACTCCTCCAGCCTGGAAGCCCATCCCCAGACGCCGAGCCAGATCACTCTGCATGCGCTGCTGCGCAATCATGCGCCGTACCCCCAAGCCTACCCGAACCTGGAGTTGAGCCTGAATAATTTGGATGACCGGCCGCTGGCCCGCCGCATCCTGCAACCGAAAGATTACCTGCCTGCAAATCAGTCCGAGGAAATCGGGCTCGCGGCCCGGCGCGAACTGGACATTGCGCTGAATCTGGACGTCGCCGACCTGAATCCTGCCGGCTATCGCTTGTTCCTGTTTTACCCGCAATAGTTTCGGTATAATCCGCCCGCCGTTCAAACCGATGGGAGAGCGTGCCGCCAAGTGAAAGCTTGATCGCACCGCCGAAGGCGTAACACCCGCAACCGCTCAGGCCAAAAGAACTATCGGGACAGGCAAATCTGGAGAGTGTCAGAGACAGCCATTAGTCATTAGTAGTTAGTAGTTAGTTGGTGATGTCCGCTTCGCGGGCTGCTCTAACTAACAGCTAACGGCTAACGGCTAACGACTGATGAACTGGCCACCGAAGGGGCACGCAGCTTGGCTGCAATCTCTCAGGTAACGAGGACAGATGGGGCGCAGCAATGGGAATTCCCGCTAACCTACTGCGCGGCTGATCTGCGTTGTCGCATGCTCGCTTACCATTCGCCTATCCAACCAGATATGTCTCGTGGTTCGCTGCGCGGCTCCTCGCATCTCAAACCGCTCGTAACGGTTATCAGAAATTCCCCCGACTAAACTGACCGAGCGGGGAAAAGATGACTCTCAAAACGACTCCTTTGAATGCAGCCCACCGCGCCATGGGCGCCAAGATGGTGGATTTCGGCGGCTGGGACATGCCGGTCAACTACGGCTCGCAGATTGACGAGCACCATCAGGTGCGCAACGACTGCGGCATGTTCGATGTCTGCCACATGCGCGTGGTCGATGCGAAGGGTGACGGCGTGCGCGCCTTCCTGCGCACCCTGCTGGCGAACAATGCCGACAAACTCACCGTCCCCGGCAAGGCGCTGTATTCCGCCATGCTGCGCCCCGACGGCGGTGTGATCGACGACCTCATCATCTATTTCATGACCGAGCAATGGTTCCGCATCGTGGTCAACGCAGGCACGGCCGACAAGGACATTGCCTGGATGAAGGAACAGGCTGCCACGCACGCGCCGAACCTCAGCATCACTTCGCGCGACGATTTGGCAATGGTTGCCATTCAGGGCCCGAACGCCCGCGCCAAAGTCTGGCAAGTGTTGCCGCAAACCCAAGCCGCGACCGAAGGACTAGTGAATTTCCAGGCGGCCGACTGCGGTGAATACTTCGTGGCACGCACCGGCTACACCGGCGAGGACGGTTTTGAGGTGATGCTGCCAAAAGAAAAGGTCGAGGCATTCTGGTACGACTTGAACAAGGCGGGCGTCAAACCCATCGGCCTCGGCGCGCGCGACACACTGCGCCTGGAAGCCGGCATGAATCTGTACGGACAAGACATGGACGAAACCGTCGGCCCGCTGGAGTCCGGTCTGGCCTGGACCGTCGATCTGCAGAGCGAACGCGACTTCATCGGCAAGGCCGCACTGCTGGCCAATCCACCGGGCAGCAAACTGGTCGGCCTCGTGCTGCAGGATCGCGGCGTATTGCGCGGCCACCAGAAAATCATCAGCGCTCATGGCGAGGGCGAAATTACCAGCGGCACGTTCTCGCCCACGCTGCAAAAATCCATCGCGCTGGCGCGCGTGCCCAATGCGGTAAACATTGGCGATGCCGTGCAAGTGGAAATACGCGACAAACTACTCAACGCGCAGGTTGTGAAGTATCCTTTCGCCCGCAACGGCAAGGGCCTAATTTAAATTTTTTAAGGACTAGACCATGAGCAATCCAACCGATCTGAAATACACCGACTCCCACGAATGGGTGAAAACCGAAGCCGACGGCAGCATCACCATCGGCATCACCCAGCACGCGCAGGAACTGCTGGGCGACATGGTATTTGTTGAAGCGCCCGCCGTGGGCCGCACGCTGAGCGCGAAGGAAGAATGCGCCGTGGTGGAATCGGTCAAGGCTGCCGCCGACGTGTATGCGCCGGTCGCCGGCGAAGTCATTGCAGCCAATGCGGAACTCGACAGCGCGCCGGAAGCCATCAACAGCGACCCGTATGGCGCGTGGATTTTCAGGATGAAGCCGGACAATGCCGCCGATGTCGCCGCGTTGATGGATGCCGAGGCCTATCAGGCGCACGTCGACAGCGAAGCACATTAAGGCAGGATTGAGTTGTCAGGATTGGGGATTGAGGAAACTCCTTTCTTCGATTCACAATCTCTGAGACTCACCCATCCCACTCAATCCTAAATCCTAGCTCCTAAATCCTATGTCAGATCACTTCGTCACCCGCCACAACGGCCCGAATGCGCAAGACGTGCAGGCCATGCTGAACAAGATAGCCGCGCCCTCGCTCGATGCGCTGATCGATGAAACCGTGCCGGCCGGCATCCGCCTGGCGCAGCCGCTCAATCTGCCGGAGGGCATGAGCGAACACGAATATCTTGACCATCTGCGCGGCATCGCGACGAAAAACAAACTCTATAAAAGTTACATCGGCCTGGGCTATTACGGCACCGTGTTGCCGGCCGTGATCCAGCGCAACGTGCTGGAGAATCCGGGCTGGTACACCGCCTACACGCCCTATCAGGCGGAGATTGCACAGGGTCGGCTGGAAGCGCTGCTGAATTTCCAGACGCTGGTGACGGATCTGACCGGAATGGAAATCGCCAACGCATCGCTGCTGGATGAAGCCACGGCCGCCGCCGAAGCGATGACCATGCTGCACGGCCTGCGCTCGCGCGAGGATGTCGCCGCAGGCAAAAACAGTTTCTTCATATCGCACGAATGCTTCCCGCAGGCCATAGAGTTGCTGAAGACGCGCGCCAAGCCGCTGGGCATCGAACTGGTAATCGGCGATTTCAAGACCGTGACGCTGAACGACAAGCTGTACGCCGCGCTGCTGCAATACCCGACCGCTGACGGCACAGTGCATGACTACGCCGATTTTGTGCAGCGCGCGAAGGCACACGGCATGACGGTCGCGGTCGCCGCCGACATCCTGAGTCTGGTGCTGCTCACACCGCCGGGCGAATGGGGCGCGGACGTGGTATTCGGCTCCACCCAGCGCTTCGGCGTACCCATGGGCTACGGCGGACCGCACGCCGCCTACTTCGCCTGCCGCGACGCGCACAAACGCTCCATGCCGGGCCGCATCATCGGCGTGTCGGTCGATGCCGACGGCAACCCGGCACTGCGCATGGCGCTGCAAACCCGCGAGCAACACATCCGCCGCGAGAAGGCGACTTCCAACATTTGCACCGCGCAGGCGCTGCTGGCCATCATGGCCGGCATGTATGCGGTGTATCACGGTGCGGACGGCTTGCGCGGCATCGCCCGCCGCGTGCATCAGGCCACTGCCGTGCTGGCGGATGAACTGCAGAAACTCGGCTACTCGCTGGCCGGCGACGTTTTCTTCGACACGCTGCATCTGCTGCATACCGACAACGTGAAAATCCATGCGCTGGCCGAGGCTGCGCAAATCAATCTGCGTTACACCGAAGACGGCTTGACCCTGTCGCTGGACGAGACCGTCTCGGTCGCCGATCTCAACGCATTGCTGGCGGTGTTCGCCCGGGCGGTGGACAAACCTGCGCCGGTAGTCACGCGCGAGCAAGTGATCGATCAGGCCTTGCGTTTCACCCCGCGCAGCTCCGCCATCCTCGCGCATGAAGTATTTCAGCGCTATCACACCGAAACGGAGATGATGCGTTACATCAAGCGCCTGGAGAACAAGGACCTGTCACTGACGCATTCGATGATCTCGCTCGGCTCCTGCACCATGAAACTCAACGCCGCCGCCGAGCTGCTGGCGCTGACCTGGCCGGCCTTCGCCAACCTGCATCCTTTCGTGCCGCTGGAGCAGGCCGAGGGTTATGCTGAACTGATCGCCGGACTGGACGCCGCGCTGTGCGAAATCACCGGTTTCGCCAAAATGAGCTTTCAGCCCAACAGCGGCGCGTCCGGTGAATATGCCGGCCTGCTGGTGATTCAGGCGTACCACCGTTCGCGCGGCGAAGCGCAGCGCAATCTGGTCTTGATTCCGTCTTCCGCGCACGGCACCAATCCGGCAAGCGCTGCGATGTGCGGCATGGACATCGTCGTCGTGAAGTGCGACGCACGCGGCAATATCGACGTGGACGATCTGCGCGCCAAAGCGGAAGAACACAAAAACGATCTGTCCTGCCTGATGGTGACCTACCCCAGCACGCACGGCGTGTACGAGGAATCGATCCGCGACATCACCGCCATCATTCACGCCAACGGCGGCCAGGTGTACATGGACGGCGCGAACATGAACGCGCAGGTCGGCCTCACCAGCCCCGGCAACATCGGCGCGGACGTGTGTCACCTCAACCTGCACAAGACCTTCGCCATCCCGCACGGCGGCGGCGGACCGGGCGCCGGCCCCATCGGCGTAGCGGCGCATCTGACGCCCTTCCTGCCATCACACCCGGTGGTCAAGGTCGGCGGCGCACAGGGCATCCACGCGGTGTCGGCCGCCCCGTACGGCAGCGCGCTGATCCTGTTGATCTCCTATGGCTACATCAAGATGATGGGTGGCAAGGGGCTCACTGAAGCAACGAAGATGGCGATCCTTAATGCGAACTACATCAAGGAATCGCTCAAGGATCACTACGCCACGCTTTACAGCGGCGCGAACGGCCGCTGCGCGCACGAGATGATCCTCGATTGTCGTGACTGGAAGAAAGCCGGCGTGGAAGTGGCCGACATCGCCAAGCGACTGATGGATTACGGTTTCCATGCACCGACCACCTCCTTCCCGGTAGTGGACACGCTGATGGTCGAGCCGACCGAGAGCGAATCCAAAGCCGAGCTGGATCGCTTCTGCGAGGCGATGATCGCCATCCGTGGCGAAATCGAGGCCGTCGTCTCCGGCGCAGTCGACAAAAAAGACAACCTGCTCAAACATGCGCCACACACCGCGAAATCGGTATGCGCCAACGAATGGTCGCGGCCCTATACCCGCGAGCAGGCGGCGTACCCGCTGCCCTGGGTGCGCGACAACAAATTCTGGCCGGCGGTCGCCCGCGTGGATAATGTGTACGGTGACAAACACCTGATCTGCGCTTGTCCACCCATCGCGTCATACACCTGAGGAAAGCATCATGGCAAAAGACATCAGCAACAAGACCGCTGTCACATTGAACGGCGCGCCCGTCACCCTGTTCGGCAAGTTTCCCGAAGTGGGTCAGATCGCCCCCGCGTTCATGCTGGTGGACAAAGATCTGAAGGACGTCTCGCTGAAGGACTATGCAGGCAAGCGCAAGGTGCTGAACATCGTGCCGAGTCTGGACACCGCCGTGTGCGCCACCTCGACCCGCAAGTTCAACGAGGCCGCGAGCCAGCTGGACAACGCGGTGGTGCTGGTGATCTCGGCCGACCTGCCGTTCGCGATGAGCCGCTTCTGCGTCGCCGAAGGACTCGACAACGTCGTGACGCTGTCACTCATGCGCGGGCGTGATTTCATGCGCAACTACGGCGTCAAGATCGCCGACACCGCGCTGGCGGGCTTGACCGCACGCGCCGTGCTGGCGCTGGACGAAACCGACCGCGTCTTGCACGCCGAGCTGGTCAGCGACATCACGCACGAGCCGGATTATGACGCCGCATTGGCGGCCCTCCGGTAAACGGCCATGCACACCCATCGCCGCATTATCGCTATCAGCTGGCTGCTGTTCGGGGTGCTGATTCTCTCGGTCCTCGGGATGAATCCGGGCAGCGACAAGACAAATATTCTTGTCCTCGGCGCGATCATTGGCGCCACTTTTGTCGGCGCCGGATTTACCCTGCTGGTTAATTTCCCGTGGTCCTCGCGGCTATGTCTGCCGTGTGCGGCGTTATCGCTTTTCACCTTCCCGGTCGGCACAGTCATCGGGTTCTATTATCTCTGGTACCACTTCAAGCTGGAACGAATACGCTGAGGCAGCGCCATGCTCAATACCGGATTGGCCAGCCATGCTCAGCGAATCTGACAGGACGATGGCAATGGCGCATACCGGCACTTCTTCTGCAATCTCCGGCGATAGCCGCTGGCATAGCCTGTCCGAACAGGAAATCTTTTCCTTGCTCGCCACGAGTTCCGCTGGTCTGACGTCCACCGAGGCGGCGCAACGCTTAAAGCAATACGGCCCCAACCGGCTGACGCCGCCCCATCAGCGCGGGCTGTTGCTGCGCTTTCTGTTGCAGTTCCACAATGTGCTGATTTACGTATTGCTCGCTTCCGCAACCGTCACCGCCCTGCTGGCACACTGGATTGACACTGCAGTAATCGTTGGCGTGGTGGCAATCAATGCCATCATCGGTTTCATTCAGGAAGGCAAGGCAGAGAAGGCAATGGAGGCCATTCGCCTCATGCTGTCGCCCGAAGCCACGGTGCTGCGCGAAGGTCGAAGAGCCGTGGTTCCCGCCGAAACCCTGACGCCAGGCGACATCGTGCTGCTCGTCTCCGGCGACAAGATACCCGCCGACCTGCGCCTGCTCTCTGCCAAGAATCTGCGCATCGAGGAAGCCGCGCTGACAGGCGAATCCATCGCCGTCGAAAAAAATCCTGCAGTGGTGGATGCCCAGACCGGGCTCGGCGACCGCTATTGCATGGCTTATTCCGGCACGCTGGTAGTACATGGACAAGGTGCTGGCGTAGTAGTGGCCATTGCCGATGCCACCGAGATCGGACGCATCAGTGCAATGCTGCAAAAGGTGCAGCCCATTACCACGCCGCTGCTACGACAGATGGAAACGTTCGGACGCTGGCTGACCATCGCAATCATGGTGCTCGCCGTCATCTCTTTCCTGTTCGGCTGGCGGGTACACCATTTCGGCATCGGCGACATGTTCCTCGCAGCAGTCAGCATGGCGGTCGCAGCAATCCCGGAAGGGCTGCCGGCAGTATTGACCATCACGCTCGCATTGGGAGTGCAACGCATGGCCGGGCGCAATGCCATCGTGCGCCGCCTGCCAGCGGTTGAAGCACTGGGCTCGGTCACCACCATCTGCACTGACAAGACCGGCACGTTGACCCGCAACGAGATGACTGCGCAGCGTGTAATTACCGCGACGCAGGTGTTTGAAGTCAGCGGTTCGGGCTATGCGCCGCATGGTGGTTTTTCGATAGCCGGTAAAGAAACGGATCTCTCTGAACATGCGCATGCGCTCGATCTGCTGCGCATCGGCCTGTTGAACAATGATGCTGCGCTGCACCAAAGTGCAGACGGCTGGCATGTCGCGGGCGACCCGACCGAAGGCGCGCTGATTTCCCTGGCGCTGAAGGCAGGTATGGATTTGACTTTGGAGCGCGACCGCCTGCCGCGCATTGATCACATCCCGTTCGAATCAGAACACCGCTTTATGGCGACGCTGCATCATGACCACGCCGGCCACACCTGCATCTTCGTCAAGGGTGCGGTCGAGCAAGTGCTGGCGATGTGCGATTGGCAGCGCTGCCCCGGACGGGACGAGGCGTTGTATCTGCCTTACTGGCACAAGCAAATGAGCGAAGCTGGCGCACTTGGCCAGCGCGTACTGGCATTGGCGATGAAGAGTGTTGACAACAGCCAACGCGAACTTGGCTTCGCCGACATGCGGAGCGGCTACACGCTACTCGGCATGATCGGCATCAGCGATCCGCCGCGCGAGGAAGCCATCGCTGCCGTGCGCGAATGTCGCGCATCCGGCATCCGCGTCAAGATGATTACCGGAGACCACGCCGATACCGCATGCGCGATTGGCGCTCAACTCGGCATCGGCAACGGTGGCGCGCTGACCGGCCCTGACCTCGATGCCATGGATGACGAGTCACTGCGCCGCGCGGTACGTGAAACAGATGTGTTCGCGCGCGCCAGCCCGAAACACAAGCTGCGCCTCGTTCAAGCCTTGCAGGCCAATGACGAAATCGTGGCAATGACCGGCGACGGCGTTAACGATGCGCCTGCGCTGAAGCGTGCAGACATCGGTGTGGCGATGGGCAGGAAGGGCACGGAAGTCGCCAAGGAGGCAGCAGAAATCGTGCTGGCCGACGACAATTTCGCCACTATCGCCCATGCGGTGCAGGAAGGCCGCACCGTGTATGACAACATCAAGAAAGCCATCGTGTTCATCATGCCGACCAACGGCGGCGAAGCCGGCATTGTGCTGGTTGCCATTTTGTCCGGCATGGCGCTCCCGCTGACACCTGTGCAGATACTGTGGGTCAACATGGTAACTGCGGTCACGCTAGCTCTGGCGCTGGCGTTCGAGCCGGCCGAGGCGGATGTAATGCTGCGCAGGCCGCGCGCCGCCAGCGAACCCATCCTGTCCGGCTTCATGGTCTGGCGCATTGTTTTTGTCTCTGCATTGCTCGCGTCAGGCGTGGTCGCACTGTTCCTGTGGGAACTTGCACGCGGCGATAGTCTGGAGATGGCGCGCACTGTCGCACTGAACGCGCTGGTGATGGGCGAAATAGCTTACCTCTTCAATTGCCGCTACCTGCTTGCACCCGTGCGCAAGTGGCGGGACTTCACCAGCAACCCCTACGTGCTGCTCAGCATCGGCGTGTTGGCGCTCTTGCAGGCGGGTCTCACCTATCTGCCATTCATGCAGACCCTGTTCGGCGTGGTCGCACTCGATGCAAGCGCATGGGTGCTGATCGCAAGCTTCGGCGTACTGCTATTCGCGGTAATCGAGATCGAGAAGCAGCTACTCAGACGTCCCGGCGGCTAGCACGCTTCCCCGGCAGCACGGCCCCTGTAACGAGATAAAAATGGGCGACATGTATAATCGGCCGCCTATAGAACAAAAGGAAATGGCATGTCCACCACAATACTTGTCATTGGGCTGATGGCCGGCATCAGCGGCTATCTCTGGCTGTGGTGGCTGGGCCGCCGGCAGGTATAATTTCGTCCTCACCCACCCCGGAAACACATCACTATGAATACGCTTATTTGCGGCTCCATGGCCTACGACACCATCATGGTGTTCAAGGACCAGTTCAAAAAACACATCCTGCCCGAGCACATCCATATCCTGAACGTCGCCTTTCTGGTGCCGGAAATGCGTCGCGAATTCGGCGGCTGCGCGGGCAACATCGCCTACAACCTCAAACTGCTTGGCGGCAATCCGCTGATCATGGCAACTGTGGGCGAAGATTTTTCCAGCTACGCCCTGCGCCTGGAAACACTCGGCTTGCCGCAAGATCACATCCGCCACATCGCCGGCAGCTTTACCGGCCAGGCGTTTGTGACCACGGACCTCGACGACAACCAGATCACCGCGTTTCACCCTGGCGCGATGGGCTATTCCCACCTGAATCAGGTCAGCGACGCCAGCAACGTCACGCTGGGCATCGTCTCGCCGGACGGCCGCGACGGCATGCTGCAACATGCGCGCGAATTCCACGAGGCAGGCATTCCGTGGATATTCGATCCGGGCCAGGGCATGCCGATGTTCGGCGGCGAGGAGCTGCTGCGCTTCGTCGAACAGGCCGACTATGTCACGGTCAACGATTATGAAGCCCAGATGTTGCAGGACAAGACCGGCAAAACCATTGCGGATCTGGCCGGCATGGTACGCGCACTGATCGTCACGCGCGGCGGCGAAGGTTCGACGATTTACGCCGACGGCAGGGAGATTGTCATTCCCTGCGCCCAGCCCACCGCCGTACTCGACCCGACCGGCTGCGGCGACGCCTATCGCGCCGGTCTGCTGCACGGCATCCAGCAAGGCTGGGACTGGGAGACCACGGGACGTCTGGCTTCGCTGCTCGGCACACTCAAAATCGCCAGCCGGGGCGGGCAAAACCACGCGCCCTCGCGCGATGAGCTGAAGATGCAGTTCGCCAAACATTTCGGCTTCGAAGTTCCGCTGTAAATCATGCGGTTTGCGCCCCTCATTCTTGTGCTTGTCTTGCTGGGCGGATGCGCCAACAACCCGCAGGGGCTGGGCAGCGCAACCGCCCCCAAGGCTGACACGCCGCCCAAACTGGGTGTGATCGAAAGCGTTACGCCGATCGAACTGGATGCCAGCTCCTATGCGGGTGCCAATGTCGGCGGCATTTTCGGGCAGGTCGGCGGCGCCAACACCGGCGGTGGACGCGGCGCCGTAGTGGGCTCGGTACTGGGCGGTGTGCTGGGCGGTACGCTCGGCCAGCAGGCGGGCGTCGCTACTCGGCCGGGCCTGGAAATCTGGGTCAAGCTCGACGACACCGGCAAGAGCACTTACCTCATGCAACCGGGCAAGCCGGACGAATTCAAGGTCGGCGACCGGGTTCGCATCATCAATAAAAACGGTGAAGCGCGCATCGAACCGGAAAACGCGCCCGCCACGCCGGTAAAACCCACCCAGCCCTGATGCCGGACTGGTCAGCCATTAGCCGTGCCGTCGGGTCGGCGACCGGTGAAACCTTCAAATTTGCAACCACCGCCGCAGTCGCAGGCGGTTGCATCAACCGGACGTTTGCGCTGCACGGCCAGAACGGGCGGCGATTCTTCGTCAAGCTGAATACCCCCGGACATCAGCCGCTGTTTGCCGCCGAAGCAGCCGGGTTGAACGCCATCGCCGCAACTCGCACGGTCCGCGTTCCGGCCGTTGTGTGTGCTGGCAACACGGGTACAGAAAGCTTTCTGGTGCTGGAATGGCTGGCCCTGAACGGACGAGCAGGCAGCGCACATCTCGGCGAACAACTGGCCCGGCTGCATCGTCACAGCACCGCGCAATTCGGCTTTGCCGAAAACAACTTTATCGGCACGACGCCACAAGATAATCACTGGCACAACAACTGGATTAATTTTTGGCGCGAACAACGGCTCGGATACCAGTTGCAACTCGCCGCAAGCCGGGGCGACACGCAACTGCTCACTGCCGGTGAAAAATTACTGGAAGTCTTGCCGCTGTTTTTCGCGGGCTACACCCCTGCCGTCTCGCTGTTGCATGGCGATTTATGGGGCGGGAATCATGGCTTTCTGGCGGATGGCACGCCGGTCATTTTCGACCCGGCGGCGTATTACGGCGACCGCGAGTGCGATCTGGCGATGACGGAATTATTCGGCGGTTTCGATGCGGCGTTCTACGCGGCCTATCGCGCCGCCTGGCCGCCGGATCCCGGCCACCGGGTGCGCAAAACGCTCTACAACCTGTATCACATTCTCAATCATGCCCATCTGTTTGGCGGCGGCTATGCCCGGCAGGCGGAGAACATGATGCAGCGCCTGCTGGCCGAGGTGCGCTGATTACCAGTGCTTGGCCACGGGATTGTTGCAGCTCTCCTGAAACAGCCGCCGGTCTTCCAGACGAATCGCCGTCATCGGGCCACCCCACAGGCAACCGGTGTCCAGCGCAATCACATCATCGCGCAGCAGCAAGCCCAGCGCGGACCAGTGCCCGAAAATCACCGTGGCAGCACGGCTCGCGCGCTGCGGCAGATCAAACCAGGGCAGATAACCGTCCGGCATATTCGGCAGCTCGCCCTTGAATCTGAACTCCATCTCGCCCTGCGGGGTGAGAATCCGGGTGCGGGTGAACGCATTCACGATCACGCGCAGACGTTTATAGCCGGTCAGATCATCACTCCAGGCGTGCGGCTGGTTGCCATACATCCGCGACAGGAAAGTTACATAATCGTCGCCGCACAAAGCCCGCTCCGCCTCGTGCGCCAGAGCAGCGGCCTGCGCAACGCTCCACTGCGGCAGCAAGCCGGCATGCACCAGCACGAAATTCTCTTCTGCATGCAACAACCGTTGATGGCGCAACCAGTGCAGCAATTCCTCACGATCCGGCGCCTGCAAGATACTGTCCAGCGTATCGCTGCGATGCAATTCCGCGACGCCCTCAGCCACGGCGAGCAGGTGTAGGTCATGATTGCCGAGCACGGTAATCGCACGATCGCCCAGCGACTTCACCAGCCGCAAAACCTCCAGCGAACCCGGCCCGCGATTGACCAGATCGCCGACCAGCCAGAGCTTGTCGCGCGCGGGGTCGAACGCCAGCCGATCCAGCAAGCGCTGCAGCTCGTTGTAACAGCCCTGAATGTCGCCTATCGCGTATGTCGCCATCGTATGTCTGGAAGTTTTTTATCTGTAGAATAGCGTAGCAGATTTTCAGAAATTTCCCATGAAACCGATTCCTTTCAACAAACCCTTCATCATTGGACGCGAGTTATCGCTGATCGCGGATGCCGTTTCACGGGGCCATCTTTCCGGCGACGGACATTACACCAGGCTATGCAATCACTGGTTCGAAGAAAAGCTGTATTGCCGCAAGGCGCTGCTTACGCATTCCTGTACTGCCGCACTGGAAATGGCGGCAATCCTCTGTGATCTGCAGCCCGGCGACGAGGTCATTCTGCCCTCCTATACTTTTGTCTCCACCGCGAATGCATTTGCGCTGCGTGGTGCAGTTCCGGTATTCGTCGACATTCGCCTGGACACATTGAATCTTGACGAGCGTCTGATCGAAGCCGCGATTACCCCCCGGACGCGCGCCATCGTGCCGGTGCATTACGCCGGCGTGCCCTGTGCAATGGACACCATCATGGCCATTGCGCAGCACCACAATCTGCTGGTCGTGGAAGATGCCGCGCAAGCATTGCTCTCAACATACAAAGGAAAAGCGCTGGGCACTATTGGACATTTCGGCTGCCTGAGTTTTCACGAGACCAAGAACATCATTAGCGGCGAAGGTGGCGCGTTGCTGATCAACGATGAGCGCTTTGTCGAACGCGCCGAAATCATCCGCGAGAAGGGCACCAATCGCAGCCAGTTCTTTCGTGGCGAAGTAGACAAATACACCTGGGTGGACATTGGCTCTTCCTATTTGCCCAGCGAACTTGTCAGCGCATTCCTCTACGCACAACTGGAGCGTGCTGACGAAATCACCGCACAGCGCTGCCACATCTGCTCTACCTACGCCGCACAGCTTGCCCCGCTTGAAGAAGCCGGCAAGCTACGTCTGCCGCACTTCGACGCCGACAGCAACGGGCACATGTTCTATATCCTGCTCGACAGCCTCGCCACCCGTACTGCGCTGATCGCACACCTCAAGGCAGAGGGCATTCATCCCGTGTTCCATTACGTCCCTCTGCACTCGTCACCCGCCGGGCAAAAATATGGACGAGTGAGCAGCAGCATGAAAGTGACTGATGATATAAGCGAACGTCTACTGCGATTGCCGTTGCATTATGAGATGGATGATGCGGATGTTGCACGCATCTCTGCGGCGATCCTGGAGTTTTTTGCTGCCTGATGTAAGAGAACAAAAATGCCCCTTCCCACCCCAAGCGTACGTGTGCTGTTAATCCTGGCTGCACTGAGTTTGTTGCCAATGCTGAACTTGCACTATATCGGCGAGGAGGCGATTTTCCCGATCTCCTCGATGGAAATGGCCCAGCATGGCGTGTGGTTGAAGCAGTACCTCTATGGTGGGGATGTCCAACACAATCCTCTGTTTAACTGGCTAATAATCCCACTATCCAATCTGGCTGGCTGGACACATGTACTTCAGGTCGCGCGCAGCTTGGCGATTATGGCCACGCTTGGAACCGCAGCCGTATTGGCCTGGCTTACTTGGCGACTATTTGGGCAGAAGCAATTTGCCGCCTTCTCCGCACTCGTCTATCTAACTTTCGTAGATGTGATGATGTACCACGGCTGGCTGGCGTATGTCGATCCGCTGTTCGGTTTCTTCATCTTCAGTTCAATCGCACTGCTGTGGGTCGCCTGCACTGACAATCGCCCGAGACTGCTTTGGCTTGTAGTCGCCACACTGACCTGCGCATTATTAAGCAAGGCATTTACGGCCTATGTGTTCTATGGGGCCGCCGTGTTTGTAATGTTATTGAATACCCGGGGCCGTCGTTTGCTATTCAGTCTGCAATCTCTCGCCGCACATACCGCAATGCTGGCAGCTCCGATATTGTGGTTTGCAATGATCCCGTCCGGGCATGGTCAAAGCGGTCGCATGTTTGATGAAATCCTCGCCAAGCTCACCTTCCCGGAAGCTACCGAATACCTGACACGGCTAGCACTTTACCCATTGGAATTATTGACCGGGCTGCTTCCCGCAAGCGCTCTGGCGATCTATTTTCTAATTCGGCGTCGCGTCACATTTGCCACGAATCAACCTAATCACTTTCGCACCGCGCTACTTATTGCCGGATTAAACCTGCTGCCCTATTGGCTGTCGCCCCATGGCGGAATGCGTTACCTGATCCCGATTTATCCTTTGTTCGCATTGAGCTGCGCCTGGATCATCTGGCAAGCAGGCGAAGCTGCGCAAGGCACAACCCGACGCTGGCTAACTGCAGCGATCCTGTTTTGCTTCGCCTTGGGCCTCGTCATCTTTCCCTACTACCAGCAAAAATTCCGGGGCGAAAACTATGCGCTGGCTGCAAATGAAATCGTCGCAATAACCCATGGACAGCCAATCTACACAGCCGATCCAAGCTCTGCCGGCCTGAACGTCACGGCCTATATCAACCAGCTACGTTACCCGCAACAAGCACTGCAGTATCCGCCTGCACAATGGGAAAACGGTTTCGTACTGGCACGCACCGCCAATCCGGAATTGGGTGCAATTCACAGCAAATTCCAGTTGCTCGGTGACGAACTTTACCTGCTATGCCGAGGCACGGCATGTCAGCGTCAGCCCTGACTGGCGACAACTAGGCCAAGAAAAATGAGGGATACGCCCACAACCTTGAGCGCAGTGATCGGCTCCTGAAAAAAGAAACCGCTCGCGAGCAACACAATGACGAAAGTCAATCCCATAAAGGGATAGGCATGACTGAGCTGGAGTTTGGTCATCGCCGCCATCCAGAACACCGAGGCCAGAAAAGCCGCGAGCAGCGCGCTAATGATCCAAGGGTTGAGCAACAGCTGCAGGAGAAATACGACTTTCTCCGACAGCGGCTCAGGTAGCGCACCGACCTTGAGCACCTGCCACTTGATGGCGATCTGACCATAAACGGTCAATGCAATGGTCATGAAAATATAGAAGTAACTCATGCTGTCATTCGATGATAAACATCCTGCGGATTACTGAATGCAAAACCCAGCGAAGCGTACAGGTTCAACACCGCCAGATTGGCTGCTGAAATCGAGCTTCGCACTTCGATCTGCCCCGCTGCGAATAGCCCCGCACAGACTGCACTCCACCAATATTTCGAGTGGCCCTTGCCACGAAATTGCTCTGCGACCGCATGCAACACCAAATTGTTTTCGCTGTAACCAATAAAACCGGCAAGCGCACCCTGCCAATACAATCCGTAAACCTGCCCAGCCTCGAGTAGCTGCTTCAGCCAGTGGTCATAGCGCAGATCGGCCGCCGCTTTCGACAAATTGAAGTCTCTGTGAAAACGCCCATGGGCAAATGCGCCGTGGCAAATTTCCAGCAGCGCACCAAGCTCCGCGCACCGTTCCACCGTAGCTGCCGCATGATGAAAAGGCCGCAGGCGTGAAACCGTACAATACGGCTCAATCAGGGTATCGCAATAATAAAAACCGTAGTCTCGCAATCCACGCTTGTCGGCAAGCGGATCAACCCTAACCGTATGGTGCCCCGGGGTCGCCAGTGCCTGCTGCAATGCAGTCTCGGAATACTCAGTCAGCTCCCACGTCGGCACACCGAAAGCAGCCGTGTCCCATGGCGTCGATTTAAGCAAGGCACTACTCATCGAATGTCGCTCGACGGATGACGTAGAGTGGACGCTTCTTGCTTTCGTCAAAGGTTTTCCCGAGATAGATTCCGATGATGCCCAGAATCGAGATAATGATGCCTCCGATAAAATACAGTGAGACGATCAGGCTGCTCCAGCCCATGATGGGCACGCTGTAGAACGTTGAACGCCAGAGGATATAAATTCCGTAACAGAAAGCGGCAAGTGCCATCATGAACCCAAAGCGCACCGCCAATCGAAGTGGCTTGTCCGAATAGGCAATAATTGTTTCAGCAGCCAGCTTCCACAACTTGGAGAACGTGTAGGTGGACTTGCCCTCGAAACGCTCGGCATGCTGCACTTCAATGCTCGTAGTGGGGAATCCCAGCCACTGCACAAGCCCGCCGAAAAATCGCAATTGCTCACGCATGGTGCGCAAATTTTCCACCACCTTGCGGGACATGATCCTGAAGTTACCGGTTTCACCGTCGTAATCCATGTCGGAAAGGTAGCTGAATATCCGGTAGAACCATTGCGAGGTCAGACGTTTCAAAAAAGGATCCTGCCGATTGCCGCGCCGCGCAAGAACCACGTCGTAACCTTCGAGCGCCTTGGCATAGAGGCGGGGAATTTCTTCCGGCCTGTCCTGCAAGTCACAGTCCATCACGACAACCCAATCGCCGTTACAGTGATCCAACCCCGCAGTAATGCCGTAATGCTGACCAAAGTTGCGGCTGAACTGCAACCCCTTCACTCTGGAATCCCGCCGTGCAAGTGACTCGATCATTTCCCAGGAGCGGTCGCCCCCACAGTCTTCGATAAGGACAATTTCGAATGCAGGAGAAATCGCATCCAGCGCATCCCGCAACCGGCGATACAACTCCTGCAGGCTGTTCTCTGCCTTGTATACAGGCACAACAACAGATATGCAAGGCAACTCAGTCATGAGCGCCTCAGGTACACCGCCATATCACTTCCCTTGTCAAACAGCGTCGCTATCGGGTTGACTAATTCCCCGGCTATCTTCGCAAGGGTATAAACGGGTTTCGTGCAATCGCCCTTGTCACAGAAACGCACGCCGCGTGTATGCACATCCGCGACCGAGAATCCTGACTGCTGCGCCAGCTTGCCCAACGATGACGGGGTAAAGAAACTGACATGACCGCCGTGCGCGGCGATACTCAAGTACTCCCACTTCGCTCCCATTGCCGCCATGCTCCAGCTCGCAGCGTTGCCCGTACCAACCAGCAAAATACCGCCCGGGCGCAAAATTCGCCGGCACTCATCCAGCAATTCTCGCGGATGTTTTAGGTGTTCAATCACTTCAAACAACGTGACCGCATCAAACTGCCCATCAGCATAGCCAACCTCATGCAGTAGCCCTTGCTTTACCTGCAGCCCCGCCGCTTGTGCTGTCGCAGCAGCCTTGGGCGCCGGTTCCACGCCCTCGGCAAGATAGCCCAGCCGGACGGCAGCACCGAGGAAGGCGCCGCTGGAACAACCCACATCCAGCAAACGAATTTGGGACGGCGGACGTTGTATCAGTCCGGCAAGCCGATCAAGGAATTTTTTGCTGCGGCGAAAGCGCCTCTCCTTCGAACGCGCATTCGGCAACGTGCCTTGTGGATCGTCAAATTCCTGCATCGATTCCCAATAACGCGCCTCGGAGCACTGGCTGATCAGCTGTCCACAGGCAGAGCAGCGCAGAAGCGCGCCTTCGGGAAGGACGAATTCGGTTTTTTCCAACGTGGCATTGCAACCCACGGGGCAGCTTTGTAAATAGCGATTTTCGGAATAGCTCATTGCGGATTTTTATCTGAAATTGGTCGATAGATTGTCTCATATTCCCGTGCAACCTCGTGCCAGCCACGAACGAATTGCCGAACCGGAACGCTTCGCCGCAGTTGGCTCTCGACAGCCTCGACCCATACCTCAACGGCGGCGGTCAACGGCAGCACCACACCGGCATCCCGCTCAACCTGCGCTGCGGCACCGCAAGCATCCGACACCACTACCGGCACTCGCGCGGCCATCGCTTCTGAAATTACCATGCCATAAGGCTCGGCACGCGCCGGATGAAGCAACACATCAAACTGCGCGTAAGGCGCTTGGTCGTCCCAGCCCAGCAGGCGGTAGCCGCCCTCCCAGCTATCAAACAAATGCTGCACTTCCCCCGCCTGAGGGCCGACCACCCACAGCTCCAGCTCCGGTCGCTCATGCCGCAATCGTTTTACAACCTCCGCCGCCAAAGGCAATCCTTTGCGTTGCCATTCCTTGCCGACAAATCCGACTACACCGCCATTAGCCGGCACGGCTTTCCATTCACGCTGCAACATTGCAGAAACACCGGGTGCAACGGGTTCGGTCAGCTTATGCCCGTATTCCGGATAAAAGTGCGCAAGCTGATTTCTGATAAGACCAGAATTAGACACAATGGCAATGGCAGTCCTGAGCTCTCGCCGCTCGAGATAAAGCTGCATCACCACACGAAGAGATAGTTTGCGCCACCAGGGCATCTCGCGCACGGTTGCGAAAGGCGGCCCATGAAAAGTTGTCACTTGGTGCAGCGACAGGCGTTCATTGCTGTGGATTATCCATCCCGGACGGGGATTATTTCTTAGCCAGCGGGCAACATGCCAGCCAAAACGCAGCAGCGACAACCAGCGGGGGCGCCAGGCAATCTCGCCAAGCTCGTGCACGACGATGTTCTGCGGTTTTTCCTCATGACAGCGCTCGCATATCACTGCCACCTCGTGGCCAAGCGCCGCAAGTTCCCGCGTCAACTCCCAAACGTAGCGCTCCATCCCGCCAACGGGGCCGTAACGACGCACGACATGCAGTATCTTCATCGATACTGATCCACACCATGCAGCGCCCGAACATGATCGGATGACAACACGGCATCAAGACGCTGCTGATTTTCTTCAAGCTGCCGGCGATCATTTTCGGCATGCCACAAATGGAAGAGCGGTACTGAGAAGCGCGCATTCTTGTGCTTCACGCCCGCTCGAAGCAAGCGGATCACAAGATCCGAATCTTCCAGCCCCCAACCGGTGTAGGATTCTTCCAGCCCATTCACCGCCAGCAAATCATCGCGCCAGGCAGATAAATTACAGGTTTTAACCCCTTCCCAGCGCTGCGGCGTACGCTTGCGCAACCAATCCCAGTCGGGCAGTCGAATAAACGGCAGCCAGCGCAAAATATGGCCATGCCAGCGCGCAATCAGCCAGTCGCTCAACCCCCATAGGTGAATAGGCAACTTTTCCTGCAGAACCTGCCGGGTAAAATCCGGCATCAGCATCAGACGGTTGCCTGCGAGAAACCACCCCCGTTCGGCAAGATTGCGATGACTGGCGATAAAACCCGGAGGTGGCACACAATCGCCATCGGTGAATACCACATAGTCCGCATCCGTCGCCGCCAACGCGCGATTGCGGATTGCTGCGGCGCGAAAACCAATATCTTCCTGCCACACATGGCGGATCGTAAAAGGCGCCCGCGCCTGAAATTCGCGCACCACCTTGGCGGTCTCTTCGGTCGAACCGTCGTCGGCGACGATCACTTCAAAATCCGGATCAGTCTGCACGAAGCAACCCTCCAGTACAGCGGACAGCGCATCCGGACGGTTGTAGGTGGTGACGATGACGGCGATGCGGAAGTTAGCGGGTCTCATCTTCCGACGAAGGCTGGATCCAGTTGTATTTCGCGGTGGCCGCCTTGGCGTAGCGGTAGAACGTGCCCTCGAAGTTGCCGAGCGCGAGCATGAAGCCAGCCCAGCCGTCGAGGAAGCCGCGCTTCAGCACGTAGATGCGGAAGAATGCCCACAGCGCGTGGCCCAGCGCCGTGCCCATGCCGACGCGCTTGTTCCTGCGTTCCAGCTTTAGCGCGCCCAGCGTCGAGTAACGCTGCATCTTGTGCACCAGTTGCTCGAGGTTCTTGAAAGGCACCTGCACGATGGCGGCCTTGAAGTAGCCTATCCTGCCCTCGACGCGGTAGGACTCGTGCACCTCGTCCTGGTCGTTGAACTTCATCGCGGTCTTGCGGAACAGCTGCGGCTGGCGGTAGTCCGGGTACCAGCCGCTGTGTTTGATCCAGCGCCCCATGAACCAGTTACGGCGCGGCACGTAATACGCGTCGGCGTCCGGTTGCGCGAGCACCTTCTCGATCTCGGCGCGCGCGGCCTTCGTGCAGCGCTCGTCCGCGTCCAGGCTGAACACCCAGTCGTGCGTGCACGACGCGATCGCGTCGTTGCGCAGCTTGCCGAAGGTCGTGAACGGGATCTGCTTCACGGTCGCGCCGAGTTCTGTCGCGATCTTCGCGGTGTCGTCGGTGCTGTTCGAATCCAGCACCAGCACCTCGTCCGCCCAGGTCACGCTGGCGACCGCATCGGCGATCTTGTCCGCCTCGTTGTAGGCGATGATGTAGACGCTGAGTTTGTGTCGGTTCGGGGTATGGATGTCAGTCACGTTTCGCTTCCGTTTTGAGATTGGCAAACAGTACCGCCGCCATGAAAGAAAAAAGCAGCCCGTCTGCGTGATCCAATAATGCAGAGTTAAGCGAGCAATTCACCATATAGGCGAGCACCAAACCGCGCCCCGCGTCCTGTTCGAACGCGGTCGGCAGCCGAAGCGTGGTTCGCCATAGCGTGTAGAACAGGTACAACAGCAACGCCAAACCAATCACCCCGGTTTGCACGGCAATCATCAGGTATTCGTTGTGGGGGTTCTGCGTCAATAACACATCGGTGCCCGCCACCTGTTGCGCAAAGGCGGCGGGGAATCCGCCGGTGCCAACGCCGAACAACGGCTGCTGTTGCACGATCTGCAGCGTGTTGTAGTAAAAATCCAGCCTCTGCCCAGTGGAGGTATCTCTGCCATGATTCGGCTGCCATGCTTGGTATTCCGCGCCCACCAGATTGACCCGCTCGTGCAGGCGCGGCGAGGCGTAATAGGCCGCCATCACCAGTCCAGCCAAGGCTAGTACCACGCCCAGCCCCTGCTGCCATCCCCATGTCTTGCCGCGCGAATGCAGGTAACCGCGCAACGTCGACCACACAAACCATGCAAGCAATATCGACAACACTACATAGCCGGTGCGCCCCTGCACCATGAACAGCACGTTGATCGTCGCCAGCAGCGCGAACACCCCCCAGCCCAGCCGGGCGCGAAGCGAAGCCACGTCACGCAGATTGAGCAAGGCAAGGAATACCACGAACGCCATCATGTTGTTCTGAGTGATGTGGCTGTGAAAAATGGCCGGGTTTTCAGGCGACGCCCATGCTTGCATCCAATGCTGCGCCGGTAGAATGTGTAAACCCACCAGATACGACAACAATAGGGTGATACCCATCGCAGTGAAAAACGCATATTGCCCCCAGCGCCGTGCTGTTCCATGCAACAACAGCATGAATATCGGGATGAAGGCCAGATCGGCATATTTGCCCAGAATCCCCATAGCCTCGCGCAAAGGCGTTGCGCCATAGAGAGTACCGGCCAAGAGCATCAGGAACAGGAGCAGCGCCGCGCGTGCCACCGGGTGATGACGGGCGATCTGCCAGATTGCCGGCAGATGGAACAATGCCCCCACTAACACGAGCGCTAGTAACAAGTTGTCCAGCGCTACAGAAATCGGCACGCTAAAGCCAATCAGCACCGTGCCAGCCAGCATCACCGGTGAAAGAATTTTTTGCCTGAAAATGCTTTTCACCATCGCTTAATCCCTAAGTCCAGAAACCAGCGAGGCACTCAGCCGCCGCACTGTAAGCTCCGCACGTTGTTCAATAATCTCAACAATTTTCGCAATCAACGGCTGCGCTGCAAACGGCCCGGCCGCTTGCAAACGTCTTGCAGCAACTGGCAGCTCTCGTGCCATATTCAAAATGCGCTTGCGCGCCTGTGCTTTGGATAAACCTGCCTCCTCGGCAAACTGATCCCAGTGCCGCACTTGCACCTCGTTGAAATTGTATTTGCCACCCAGCTTCATCGCCATTTTAAGCGTGAGATCAGGATAGACCGCTGTCGACAACACATCATACAACGGTGCCAGCACGGGTATGGCGCCGTTGTACAGCAGGGAGAAGTTTTTGGCATGGGCGTCATGATTGCCAATTAATACGTTGAACACAACGTAGTCGAGGAAGCGCAGCACCTGTGGGGCACTCGGACGCACAACCCTGCGCAGCAAATCGAAACAAGCATGCAGATCCGGCCCGCCCTCGTTTTGATATTTCATCTCCGGCACCACGCAAAGCGCCTGACAGAAGTCCTCCTGATGAAGCCTCGAAAGCTGCCCGTTACTGTCCAACTGACGGTCGTAACGGGCAACCAGCAGAACATGGTGATCGCCAATAGGGTGGATGTTTGCCTCGGCTGCCTGCAGGCGCATCGCGTTGGCCAATGCCAGGCAAAAAGCCTCGTTCAGCACGCTACCCTCAACAGCCGGGATGGGCGGCTTCAGAATATGCGTGCTGGGTTGACCCTCTCTGGTCAAGCCGATCCGGCGACCATCAAATACAACCGGCAGCTTGTCCTGCGCACCCGCCAGCGACAGGCGGAGGCCGTCGCGCCCTGCCAGCATGGGTCGCTGCGGCAATTCGTTCAGCAGCAATGCCAATTCAGGTTCATCCAGCCATTCAACGCGCGCCCCATCGGGAGCTGGCAGCGAGTTCCCAATCGGCAAAAAGGTGATGGCACCCGCACACTCACCACCGATCGCATTCAACAAGGCAAAATCGTTCTGGCTGGAAACTTGGTATTGCCGGGCAATCAGTCGGCGCAGATTGCCCTCCGGCAGCAAACCTGCAAAAAATGGGCGACACTGTTGATCCTCGAAAGGTTCAGCCTGCAAGGGCAATGAACATGACAAAGCTACCGATCCGGATTCGGCCAGCCAATCGGGACGGTATCGAAAATTCAGTCGTCCGGCATCAAACGAAAGCGTACCCACCTGATTGGCAAACAGCCACACGGCCAATTCATGCGCCATGCGCCCCCCCCAACACCGGGGATTGCGCCACGTCCAATCCATCCAACATTACGCGACCACCCAGCGCACTGATGACGCGCAAGACCTGCTCAAGCCTTACCGTCGGCTTGCCACCTTCCATATCCACGATGAAACGCACGCCAACTCCGGCAGCCAGAGCCAAATCAGACTGGGTCAGACCGAGCTGCCTTCTGGCGGCACGCAGTGATGCACCCAATGTCTGAGCAGTATCGATATTAATCATGGTCAGCAATCACATTTGTTCCCGATCGGGGGGATTCTCAGGCATAAATCGGCCCGGCGCAAGAATAATTTACCGTTCGGGAAAATTACGCCAAAGACCAAGAATTTGCCAGAAATATTCCCGAACGGGAATTCAGAGAAAAGCCCTATCCCTGACTACCATTCGGACTGTACTCCGGCACCCATTCCTTGAGCGCCGTGCGCACGTCGTCATCGGGCATGGTTTCCGCTGCCGTCCAGGCGAGCAAGCGGTTCAACCAGTCGCCATCCGCTAATCTGGCTTTGGCGATCCGCAATTTGGGGTGCGGTGTCGGGAGCGTGCTTTCATCATCGGCCAGCAATTCCTCGTAGAGTTTCTCGCCGGGCCGCAGTCCGGTAAATTCGATTTTGATGTCGGCTTCGGTCAGGCCGGAAAGCCGGATCAGGTCTTTCGCCAGATCAACAATCTTCACCGGCTCGCCCATGTCCAGCACAAAAATTTCGCCACCCTGCCCCATCAGCCCGGCCTGCAAGACTAGTTGCGCTGCCTCGGGAATCGACATGAAGTAACGGGTAATTTCGGGGTGCGTGACAGTAATCGGCCCGCCGCGTGCAATCTGCTCGCGGAAGCGGGGGATCACGCTGCCCGTGCTGCCCAGCACATTGCCAAAGCGCACCATGACGAAGCGGGTTTTGCTATCGCCCGATTGCAGCGCCTGACACACCATCTCGGCCAGCCGTTTGGATGCGCCCATCACATTGGTGGGATTGACCGCCTTGTCGGTGGAAATCATCACGAACTTGCCCACGCCATGCCGCCTCGCGGCCTGCGCCACAGTCCAGGTGCCGAGCACATTGTTGCGGATGGCCTGCCAGGCGTTGTGCCGCTCCATCATCGGCACATGCTTGTAAGCGGCGGCATGGAACAGCGCCGCAGGCGAATAAATGCCCAGCATTTCATCCACGCGGGCCGCGTCGCGCACGTCGCCCACCAGACAGACAAAATCCAGCGCCGGAAAGTGTCGCTTCAATTCCTGCTCGATGGTGTAAAGCGCAAACTCGCTGGATTCGAACAATACGAGCCGGGCCGGTTTGAAACGCGCAATCTGACGGCACAATTCCGAACCGATCGAGCCGCCGGCGCCCGTGACCAAAATGCTTTGTCCTTCAATCAGCGCATGCAGGCCGGCATCATCGAGCTGCACCGGATCGCGCCCGAGCAAATCATCCAACTCCACCGGACGCAGCTGCGATATTGCCACCTTGCCGCTCATCAGGTCCTCGAACGAAGGCACGGTCAGCACCGTCACCTTGGCCTGATTGCACAACTGGATCGCCCGCTTGCGCTCCTGATGCGAGCTCGAAGGCATCGCAATAATCACATTGCGCAGGGAATAATGTTCAACCCAGTGCGACAGGCTTTCAAAATCACCCAGCACCGGAATGTCATTCAGCGTGCGCCCGTGCCGATTGGGATTGTCATCGAGGAATCCGACCAGCCGCCACTCCCGGCTCTTGGCCAAATCCTTGGCCAGACTGGCGGCCGCATCTCCCGCACCCAGCACCAGCACCGGCTCACCACTCAGGCGTATGCCGCCATAGAGCACCTGCTCTTTCCACAAGCGGTAAACAAATCGGCTGCCGCCCATCAACAGAATCAGCAACAGCGGGTGCAGGATCAGCACCGAGCGCGGAATGATGAGGCCGAGCCGTAGCATCCAGAACAGCAGCGGAATAACCACCGAAGACAACACCACCGCCAGAACGATGCGGCGCAAATCGCCGAGGCTGGCATAGCGCCAAATGCCGCGATACAGGCCAAAGCGCCAGAAAAACACCATCTGCAACGCGACGACCCAGCCCACTGAATGCCAGAGTTCGAAATAGAAATTGGCGGGAAGATCAAAATTGAAGCGCAGCAGATAGGCCATCGCCCAAGCCAGCACAATGGCTGCAGCATCGTGCAATATGGCCAACACGCTACGTGTTCTAGATTTAAAAATCATGCAAAGAAACCATTCAAAAAAACCGCACCCAATTTATTGCTAAACGGCTAGTGCGACACGCCTTCCCGGCGCAATACTTTCACCAAAGTCAGCCACAGTATCCACACATCAAAGCCGATGGATCGCCGCCGCAAGTATTCCACATCCAGCCGCACCTTGTCCGGAATCGGTAACTCGTCACGGCCATTGACCTGCGCCCACCCGGTCAGCCCGGGAACCAGCTCATGCACACCGGCGGCCGTACGCAACGCAATCAAATCTTCCTGATTGAACAGCGCCGGGCGCGGCCCCACAAAACTCATATCGCCTTTGAGTATGCTCCACAGCTGCGGTAATTCATCCAGACTGCTCTTGCGCAAAAACGCGCCGATGGGCGTGAGGTAGCTTGCCGGATCATTGAGCAGATGCGTGGCCAGCGCGGGCGTGCCGGTTCGCATGCTACGGAATTTTGGCATCCGGAAAATCGCATTCCCCCGGCCAACACGATCCGACCAGTAGAGCACGGGGCCCGGCGAAGTCAGTCGCACCAGCATGGCGACAATGACAATAGGCGCCAGCAATCCCAGTGCAAAAACACTACCCAATAAAATATCGAAGGTACGTTTCATTGATTTCGTTTGGTGAGGCCCCATCTTTCGCGAGACGCTGCACACGCCGCTTTTCAGCCGGGGCAAAGGTCGGCCGTAAAAATTAACTCGGCAGTTGAAATGTCGTTTTTTTGTGTCATTTCTAGAGCTATCGCACCCAGAATGTCGCTTCTGTGTTTGATACCACAACGAATAGTCGCTTTTGTGTCTGTTTGCGTTCTGAACTACCACACTGCTGGGGATATTTTTTATGCGTCCGCCATGGCATCAACAGCTTAATTTAACAGAAACTATGTCTGCTACCTGCGTAGCCGGGCAATGGCTTCCTGCCCCGGAATTGCCGAGATTGAACCGGATTCCAGTTCGGCCTCTCTGCGATCCGCTTCACGCTCCCAAGCTTCCTCGACTTCAGGGTCTAAATCAAGGCTGGCGATCAGCCGCCCAAGTAGATGAGATCGTTCGACAGGGGGTAACTGCAAGACTTCAGCTTCCAAGACTTCCAAGTTCGTATTCACGCTGCCCTCCAATGCGGTAGATACTAACAGTTCGCAGTTTATCACAGCGAATGATGGCCTCAGCGGCACAACTGCCACGGCTTTACTGCTGGTCTGCACAGCATTACGCCGCCTTCTTCAAACGTAACTCGAGCTTAATCTCTGCCGCCGCCAGCATATTGACCAGTGTATCAATGGAGAACACATCAATCTTGCCGCGCATCAGGTCAGAAATGCGAGGCTGGGTAACGCCGAGTGTTTTCGCGGCTTCGGCCTGGGTCATGCCGCTGCTGCGGACATATTCGGCAATGGCGCGCATCAGTTCAGCTCGCGCTTTCATATTCGCCACCTCACCGGGCGTATTCTCAATAGCATCCCACACACTCTCATATCGTTGCTTGCTCATTTCGCACCTCGCATCAGTTCGTTATATCGCTTGCTTGCCAGCGCCAAATCCTGGGCGGATGTCTTTTGCGTTTTCTTCTGAAAGCAATGCAGCACATAGACTGCATCTTTCAGTTTGGCGACATAGATCACCCGGAACTCGCCCGCCTCGTCCTGAACCCTGATTTCCTGTACACCGACGCCAATGGATTTCATCGGCCTCCAGTCGTCCGGGGCTTCGCCGTGCTGCACTTTGTCTATTTGATACCCGGCCTCGCGGCGGGCAGAAAGCGGAAAATCGCGCAAATCGTCCAATGCGTTGCCGAGAAATTCAACAGGCTTAGGTTGTGCTGGCATGGGACGATTATACATTTTTTTGTATAAAACCTAGCCCACGCCGTCCGCGCTATCTGACCAGAAGCTTTATTGCGCATAATATTGCGCACAATTGTTATTTTCAGTATAGTTTGCGCACTATGATGCGCAATGTAAATAATTCAAATCACCCCATCACCAATGCGGAGCGGCTTGCTGCAGAGCTTCGCAGACTTCGTCGTGAGCGCAAAGTCAGCCAGCAAGATCTTGCAAGCCGGGCACATGTCGCCAGACGCACCATTACCAATGCCGAGGGAATCGAGAACGTGGGCATAAAGGAATACTGCAGAATGGCTAACGCCCTTGGATACGACCTTGTTTTGCGTCCCAAAAGCACGGTGGTTTTCGAAGAATTGTCAGATGTGTTCAAGGATGATGAATGAATACTTCCGCCCCTTTTGATATCGAGAAGTTGTTTAACAAGATCAGGCGGCTGGAAATCCATACGCCACAAGGAAAGAGCGGTCTCTTGGTCAAGGATAGCCGCTATGTCTTCAATTACGATCAAGTAAACGATGAGGCAGCGGTATCGCTCGTCATGCCGGTACGCGCAGAGAGTTACTCAAGCGGCGATCTGATGGGCGTCTTCACAATGAACCGCCCGGAAGGCTATCTCCGTTATGTGATTGAAGAAAGACTCAAGCGCATGGGAGCCCCAAGCGACATGTTTTTGCTGTTTTTGGCAGGGGGTAATCAGATTGGAAGGCTAACCTATGCCTTACCTGGAGAGGCACTGCCACAGGGTGCCGGCGAACATTTGAAAGATATCCTGTCGTCACCGTCTGCGCCCCTTTTCAAACGGCTGATAGATCAATATGCACTTGGTTCCGGCATTTCCGGGATTCAGCCGAAGGCTCTTGTCCCCATCGCAAATGACGCCGATAGCATAGCTCCAGCCCAGCATGCGTCATTGCCCTTGAAAACGGTTATTGTAAAAGCCGAGGGCGAGGATTATCCAAACCTGGCTCGCAACGAATATTTCTGCATGCTGGTAGCCAAAGAGGCCGGTTTCGATGTACCCGAATTCTGGCTATCCGACGACGGCAAACTGTTCCTGATGTCCAGATTCGACAGATTGCCTGATGGCAGCGCATTGGGATTTGAAGACATGGCGGTCCTTACGGGGCGGACTGAACGGCAAAAATATGAAGGCAGTTATGAAATGATTGCACAAGCTGTCGAGACATTTTCTGGCGATGGCAGCGTTGCGCAACTGAGAAAATTGTTTGAGCGAGTCGTATTTTCCTGTTGGATGCGCGATGGCGATGCCCATCTGAAAAATTTCGGGATGATCTACGAGCACCCCCAGGCAGCTAGGCGCCTTGCACCAATTTTTGATGTTGTTTGCACGGACATCTATCCAGAACTTGATGGCCGATTGGCACTCAAGTTAAACAAAAGCAAGGCATTTCCGACGACCGCAGATATTCTTGAATTCGGGGAAAGACTCGGGGTTGATAACAGCGAGGCGAATGAAGTCCTAACGCGCATTGAGAATGCTTATGACAGAGCTTTGACTTTCTGTGCCAAAGACCCGCGATACCAAGGCGACAGCCTCCTATCTGATATTCAGAAAGCCATTGAACGGACGGGATTGAGGGATCGCCCTGCCCCGCGAATTCGGTAGACCCAAGTCCATTAAATCGCCGACAGATGGGGAGGCACTGATTTATTCCAAACCGTTCGGGCTGAGCCTGTCGAAGCCCTTGATTTATTTTGGCCGCCCCTTCGACAATCTCAGGCCGAACGGAATTGTTCGGTGCCCCTGGATTTACTTCACATGTCGCGTCGCTCTGTACCAGTCGGCCGTAGCCTCCAGCCCCTGCGCCATCGTATAGGGCGGCGACCAGCCCAATTCACGCCGGATTTTGCCACTATCGACTTGCAATGAACCCAGCAAGCGCTCAAGTTGGGCAGATTTACCCGTCCATTTTCCGATCAACTTCAATAACGCTGGCGGGCATGTCCACAATCTCGCGGGGCAGCCCAGTGCCACCGCCAATCTCTGCAGCAATTGTGGCGTTGAAACATCCTCCCCATCGCTGATCAAATAAATTTTTCCGGCCGCCGCCGGATGCGTCGCACAGGTAATCAAAGCATCCACCAGATTGCCGAGATAAACCAAACTGCGTGAGTTTTTTACTGAAGCAAGGGGCAACGGAATACCCGCAGAAACCGCTTTCATCATCTGGATGAAGTTACCCTTAACGCCGGGCCCATAAACCAAAGGCAAGCGGACGATCACCACCTCCAACCCCGTCTCGGCAGCGACACGATGGAGCGCTTGCTCGGCTTCAAGTTTGGACACCGCGTAATGATCCTGGGGCAAAGGAACATCAGACTCTGTAAATTTTCGCCCCCCAACAGTCGCTTCCCCATTGACCTTGATCGAACTGGCGAAAACCAAGCGCTTAACCCCAGCCGCTACGGCCTGTCGAGCGAGATTCTCCGTAGCCGCAACATTCACTTCACGAAACGCTGCCAGCGGGTCGGCGGCAAGATCGTGCATCACATGCACGCGGGCAGCGAGATGGATGACGGCATCGATACCTTGCAAAGCGGTGAGCCAATCAGTTCGCGCATTGATACTGCCAACCGCATGGACATCCGTCTCTGCAATCGCAGTACGCGCAGCACGCTGCACAACGTGACCTTGCGTAGCAGCCTCACTGCATACAAACAACCCAACGAAGCCACTAGCACCTGTGACTAGAAATTTCACCGGGAAGCACCCGCAAACATACCCTCACCTTTGAGCAAATCAAAATATCGTGACCGCAAAGCCTGATACATCACATCTGCGCTAAACAGTCGCTCAACCCGACACCTCGCCTGCTCTCCCATCGATCTGCGTTTAGCGGAATCCCGCAACATTGCTCGCATACATATCGCTAATGACTCCACATCGCGTACCGGAAAAAGCATACCGGTCACACCATCCTCGATCGCATCCACCAAGCCCGGAATACGGCTACCAATCGCCGGAACACCACAGGCGGCGGCCTCGATAACAACGCTACCAAAACCCTCCCGATAGCTCGGCAAACATAATACATCTGCGGCCATAAACATCTGCTCTGCCTGCGCCACAAAGCCAGTAACGTGTACTCTCTCGCGGCAAAGGCCAAGTTGGGGTAACGCCTCAGCAATAGTCATCTCCTCATCTGGCCCGGCTAGGATCAGATGCGCTGAATCATCTCGCAAGGAAGCAAATGCCTTAGCTAGATCAAGAATACCCTTCTCACGACTCAAACGGCCCAGATAGAGAAACACGGTTGCATCATCTGGAATCCCCAATGAACTGCGCACCTTGCCTCGCATGGCATCATCCGGATGGAAACGTCCTATATCGACGCCTGATAGGGAACCACGCGACAACACAGGCAGCGGCTGACCAGAAAATGAAATACCCTGCCAAAAGAGAAAATCTGACTGAGAAGGGCTGTCCGTCATACACAGCGTATTCAATCCGACAATCAAACGATCCACGGCGCGAAACAATCGACGCACAACACCAGTGCGAGTCGCCCAAACCTGTCCTGTGAATGTGTGCATACGCACTGGAACGCGGCAGAGAAAACCCGCAATGGCCGACATTAACCCGGCCTTTGGCATAATGGAATGAACAATATCGGGACGAACTGTGCGAAAAATCCGGCAAAGCGCAAACATCGCTTTCAGATCAGAAAACAACGCAGCCTTACGTTCAAGCTCAATATCAATCCAGTGCACACCGGGATATGTCTCGCAATACATGGATACGCCTTGACCGACAACATACGTCTCGAAATCTGCTGGCATCCTTTTTAATGTGTTAGCCAAATGCCACGGCACGACATAGGAGGCTGTCACGACGCGTATCACTTTAGGCCTACGCTCAGATGATTTAGCATGCGACACTTGCCCCCCGCATGAATGATGCTCACATTGGGCAATCACGCTGAAATGTCTCTGTTAACAACCCTCGCCTAAAGGCGAGGGCTTAAGGTTACGGCTCAAGCCGGTACTTGTGTCGGCATTCGCCGACTTACACCACTTTGAAGTTGTCATCCGGCTCTTCCGGTTTCTGATCTTCAATGTATTTCTTCCAAACTTCACCAGATGGTACTTGCAGTCCCATATCGTGTGACTACCGGTCTTGTAATCTTTCATCCGTGCATTCTACCCCGTCGCCTAAAGGCGAGGGATTTACGGATCCCCTACGGGGGACTTTAAAAAAGCCTGCCATTTTTTCATCGCCACAACAAAACAAACACCTACCCTTTAGCACCCTCGTGCAGTGACAAACACTTGAGAATGAAATCAACCAACGCACGCACCTGTTCGGCACGCTCGAAACCATGCGCCACCTCTGGTGGCAGCATCGGAATTTCGTTGGATTCAGCCTTCAATCTCAGCTGCTCGCCCAACCAACTGGCAATCTCCACCGGATTCTCACTGACCAGCCCGGCATTACGCTCAAGTATCAGCCGTGCCGGCGCGCTGTCACGTCCGCCAATGGCCAGAATCGGACGACGTGCCGCCAAATATTCGAATAACTTACCGGTGTAAATCCCTTTCTGCCCAGAATCGTTCCACAGAAAAATCAAAAGAATATCGGCGCTGCGCTGCAAAGCGATCGAGCGATCATAAGAGACCGGTTCGTAACAATGTGTCCGCTCGGCCACTCCAGCCACTGCCGCCTGTTGCTCGGCCACTCCGATATAGCGCCCGAAAAAGTGTACATGTATCTGCGGGCCGGCCCGTACCAGAGCCTGAAAAAAGGTCGCCAAATCGTAGCGCTCCGGATAAATCATGCCTGTATAGAGCAAATTTAGCGATTCAACTCTGAACAACTCCTCCCGCTTAATCAAAGGGCGCGAGAAGTCCTCGTGATCGAAGCCGTTGGGCAACGTCAGCATAGGCAATTTCGGATAGACGTTGCTAAGCGTCTTAGCCAGAGGTTCGGAAACGGTAACCAGACCACTGGCACTGCTGACTACTCGGCGCTCCAAACGCTGCTCCAACTGACACCGCCAAGTCGGCACGTCACGATTGTGATTGTCCGCCCAGAGATCGCGAAACTCGGCTATCCACGGCACCTGATAGCGGCGGGCCAACGCTGAGGCCACCATCAGCGCGGTCATCGGCAGGGCGCTGGCATAGATCACATCCGGCCGCCAACTCCGGCATATCTGCATGCCACGCTTACGTGCATAAGGGTACCAGCCGATCTGGGCGTCTGGAAAATGGATCAAGTCGCGATAGAGCCGACGAGCCAGCCCCAACCAGCCACGGCCATTCCCTGACACCTCGAATCCCTTGGCCTGCACCCGCTTTCGTCCCAGCACGGCGGAAACCGGCCAGTTCACATCCAACCACGACGTACGTTCGATCGCGGCCTGCTCCAGCTCGACCTGGAGTGATGGCGACAATGGCAAATCCTTGCAAGTCAGTACGCGCACCTCATGCCCCATGCGGTGAAGATATTTGGCATATTTGCCCACCCGCACGGCACCGACCTGATTAAACGGAGGGAAAAAGTAAGAGACGATTAAAATACGCATGTCGCTTACCCCGTAGCCAACTCCCGCTTTGGCACAGAATACCAGCCTCTACTATCAAGAAGTTTGATAACTGCTTTCCCAAACTGGGCATAACCGTCCTCATATTCATCCTTCATACCACCCCTTTTTTTTCCCTCAAATTTTCGCAACCACATTGAATTCTTTCATCCATGCGCCAAAACTGATCATGCGCCAGACCATGAAGTTGAAGGGCCGGCGCCCGGCAATCATGTCATCGAGCACTTTCCTTGCGTCATGGTTCAGCACCCCTTGCGACGCTTCGATCGCCTCATCAAGAGCCGCGCGGAATTCGGCGGCCCCGCGCTCGCGCAACCATACCTCTTCCGGAGTGACGAACCCCAGTTTATCCAAGCGTGTCCGAATGCGCTCCGGCAGGATGCCTCGCATTCCCTCGCGCAGAACCCGTTTCGTCACCCCGCCCTGCAACTTGAATTCGTCCGGCAAGCCCAGCACGTATTCAACCAGGCGATAATCCAAAAACGGCACCCTTGCTTCGATCGAATGCGCCATCGAATCGCGATCCTCCCAGTGCAGCAGCATCTGCAGATTCAATGCGGTGAGTTGTCCGACAGAGAATGCGCGCACCGAGGTCGCTTTGGCACCCAGTTCAACAAACGGGTCCCGGGGCTCGGCGCCCATATGCTCCAGCGAAAGCCATTCCGGAGTCGCACTTGCCTTGCCGAGGCGGGCACGCAACTTTTGTCTCAGCGCCTCCGGCAACAACATGTTGGCGATGAGCTTTACGGCATTGGCCTCAGAATAGCCGTGCAAGCGCTTTGCCGCGCGGATTTCACGCCACAGCCTGAACCATTGCCCGCGCTTGAACATGCCTGCAAAGTGTGGTCCGAAGAACGTATGGTAGCCGGCCAGTTGTTCGTCCGCCCCCTGGCCGTCCAGCATGACCTTGACGCCCTGCTCCGCCGCCGATTTGAATACGTTCCACTGAGCGTAAATACTAGTCGAGCCGAAGGGCTCGTCCTGATGCCAGACGATTTCCCCGTGTTTCGCGAACAAGTCTTCCAGGCCGGGATAAACGTAGTGCGCGCTGACCCCGGTTTGTTTCACCACTTCCTCGATCCATTCGCGCTCGTCGAAGCGCTTGACGTCGGCGCATGCGGAAAAGGTATTCTGCAACGCGGACCCGCCCTGGGTGCGCAACAATTCATTCATCACGCAGACGATGGATGAGGAATCCAAGCCTCCCGACAGACAGGAGCCCACAGGCACATCGGCCCGCAGGTGGAGGCGCACCGCATCGGTGAAACGATACCTGAACTCCTCGGCCGCGTCTTCCATGCTGCCGCTGAAAGGCGTGGCGCCCAGACGATACCAGCGGAAGACCGGCAGGCGCCCCCCCGGCAGGCCGCCGCATGCCCGGCGCACATCCAGCTCCAGCGCCTCGCCGCCCCGCAACTGGAACACGCCGTCGAACATCGTTTCGTCGGTGTGATCCAATACGCCCCAGTTAAGGAAATCGTAGGCGCGCTGCCCGTTCATGCGGGCCTGCCAGTCGGGCAGGGCCGTGAACTGCTTGATCTCGGAAGCGAATGCCACCCCCTGCGCGGAAACCCGGTAATACAGCGGCTTGATGCCGAAGCGGTCCCGGGCGGCGAACAGCTTCCCGTCCTGCATATCGTAGATCAGGAAGGCGAACATCCCGTTGAATCTCTCCAGGCATCCGCCCCCCCATTCCCGATAGGCGGCGAGCATGACTTCCGTGTCGGAATGCGTCAGGAACCGATGCCCTTTGGCCTCCAGCTCGGCACGCAACTCGACGTGGTTGTAGATCTCCCCGTTGAACACGATCCAGAAACGCTCGTCCGGCGTGCACATCGGCTGGTGCCCGAGCGGCGACAGGTCCACGATGGACAGGCGCCTGTGGCCCAATGCCAGCGCGACCGGACAATCCCCCAGATCGCCGAGTCGTTCTTTGGGGGCGTATGCGATGCCGGCTTCATAAGCCTCGCCGGGAGTATCCGGCCCGCCGCATACCCGCATCATGCCGGACAGATTCTGAAACAGCGCAAAGCCCTCGTCATCCGGCCCGCGGTGACGGATGAGGTCGGTCATCTGGCCGATGATGCCGGCAGGCTGGGGCTGGACTGAAAAGAAACCGGCGATCCCGCACATGACTCAGCCTCTCACCACGGTTTCGTAAAGCGCACGCAGCTGTCCCACCATCGCCGGCCTCGAGAAGCGGCGCTCGAAATCCCGGCGTATCGCCGCCTGGTCGAACCGATCCCAATGTGCGGCCACGTCTTTCATCGCATCGCCCAATCCGCCAATGTCGCCGACATCCACCAGCCGCCCGTTCGCTTCATTGACGATGGACTCCGGTCCGCCACAACGCGTGGCAATGACTGGCTTGCCACTTGCGATCGCTTCTGCATAGACGACGCCGAATGTCTCATGCCGTGAAGGCATCACATACACGTGGCAAGCGCGAAACAACGCCGGCGCCTCTTCGCGGCTGACCCGCCCCAGCCATTTAACCCGGTCGGCCACGCCCAAGCGTTCCGCCATCGCCTGATAAGCCGCGCGCATCGGACCATCTCCGCCGATACGGAACTCAAAGCGATCCGCAGGCGGATTCCAGAGGGCGATCGCCTCCAGCAAATGATCGATACCCTTTTGGTCGGTCAGACCACACAGGGTAAAGAACACGAATTTTTCTGACGACGGCTCGCCCGGCGAAAAAAGCCGCTCGTCTACCGCGTTGGGAATAACGACGGGCTCCCGATATCCGAACGAAACGATGCGCTTCGCCAGGGCGGGGCTCACAGCAATCGCCGCAGCCGCATTGGCAAATGCCTGCGTTATCTCCGGCAGCGGTTTGCTTTCCCGCATTAAAGACGGAAATGGGAAAGGACTCATGTGTTCTGTCAGGACATATGGAATGCCAAACTCACGGGAAAGAATCGAAGCCACATACCCGGCGGGATAACTGACGTGCGCATGGATCAGGTCGATCTTCCCGAATCGTTCGAATGCCAGACGAATATTCAGGCGATTCGCCTCAATTAACCTGTCCGCCCCGCCGAACGGCAGGCGATGGCTCCAGTACAGCGCGGGATTGAACGCCTCCCAGATGCCGCCAACTTGCCGCACCTGGTTCGGCCGCTGCCGCAAATACCATCGCAGCACGCTCATAGTTCGCCAGGGTTGGCGTACCGGGAATTCGCCATCGTCATGTCCCCAGGTGCTCACGATCACCTTGATGTCCGGGTACAGCTCGGCAACCGCCTCGACCTGCTCGCGAGTGAAGATTCCTGCGAGCGGCTGCGTTTTGCTGGGGTACCAGGAGGGAATGACGAACAGATTCATGCAGGCTTCCGCGCCGTCGCCATCACGCACCAACCATCCAACATCCCGCTCATCAGTGGACGCACTGGCAATGTGAGCAGGCTGAGGATGGACAGCTTGTTGAAACCGGTCAGGTAAACCGGCGGAAGTGTGCCCGCGGGCGAAACACTTATCCCCGTGGCTCCGGATTCGCACAGGATCAACCCGAGCTCCCAGGGAGAAATCGGATTTATGTGCCCATATGACAAGTCGTCATCGGCGAACTGATGGAATCTGCCCGTGAAGAAGAACACCCAGCGCGACAGCCAAGACGTGGTATTCGGCGTGGTCACCAGAATCAGGCCGCCTGGCTTTGCCATCTTCATCAGCTGCCGCACATACTGCCACTGATCTTGAACATGCTCGATAACCTCTATGCCCATCACGGCATCGAACTCGCCCTCATGAGCAGAGACAAATGCATCGATTTCTTCGGGTGAGTCAAAATTAATGCAGGAAAACCTGGCTTGAGTGCACTTGAAATTATCACGGTCCTTGTCAGCCGCCGTGACCTCATAACCGAGATCGGCCAGACGAGCCGAAAGAGCCCCCTCACCCGCCCCCAGATCCAATATCTTCCCGCCGTCGGGAACTTCTTCTTGTACCCTCTGCGCTATTTGTTCATGCAGATCCAAGTCCGCCTTGACGAGCAGTCCATTGTAGAATTGCGGCAGCTTGCGTCCGATGAAATACCTCATCGCTTGCCTCCATCCTTCCATGCCTGCAATGTTTCGCGCTTGTAGAGCATCAGATATCTTTCCGGAAATCCTTCGACATAATCCTTCATGCGCTCCTCGGGCTCAGGCAAACAGAAAGACGCATTCAACAGATTGACCAGTCTGAACCCTCCCATAAAAGTGTCGTCGTTCCTGATGTCGCTGGCCGCATGGGAGGTAATCAGCAAGTACTTCACATCTGAACGCAGGAAATTGTCCAGGAGCCTGAATATTTCAGCGGTCGGCAGGTGAAAAATCAGATCCCGGCACATCCAGACATCGACTCGCGGCAGTTCGCCGGAAATGACATCCAGAATCACAAAGCGGCGAGATTCAGATGCATATTTCCGGTTCAGCTCCGCAATCATTCCATCGACAATATCCCCCCCGATGTAGCTCACGCCCTTGCCCAGTTCAACCTCCTTGAACCAGTTGAAGTCTCCGCATGGCGCATCGAGCATGCTGGAAGCATGCAGCCGCTCCAGCATCAACGGAATCTCACGCCGGATATGCTTGGTATATTCCAGCGTGGAGCCCTCGCCTGATTTCGACTCGGCATTGCGCCAATGATTCTTCTCCCAGTATCCGGAGAAGATTTCCTTTGCGCTCTTTCCCTGATTTTTCTGACGGAGGTACCAGAAATACATCTTGGTATAAATGAGCCTATAAATCTCGCGAATGCTTTTCATGTAGCAGCCTTAGCCTTTCCGGCATTAAGAAAATAAACAACGACCAACTCAAAAAGAACAACATTGATGAACTCGCAGATCACCAACAACCGGATATACTCCATCATATCCGAAGAAACGAGCGCGGCAGAGAGCCGGTAAGCGAGCTGCAGCACACTGAATCCCAACAATACTTTTTGCCTGGCAAGCACCAACAGGATTGACGTGGTCGGAGAGAAAACGAAGTACATCGACATCGAAATGACCAATAGTTCAGCCATCTTGCCCGACGCACCCCAAGCCTGGCCAAGTACAAACTCAAACAATTCCTCCCCATAAGTCGCTACCAGCAAGGCGGGAAATATCGCCACACCACCGAGCATCAGACTGACCCTCACATAACGTCGACGAACAAGGTCGATGTTAGAGTGAATGTCGGCGGAAATTCTCTCGAAAAAGACTTGCCCGACCGCAGCCCCGACCAACGCCATCGGCAGCGCCAGTATTTTCCAGGCCATGCTGAATTGGCCCGCCGCCTCGCTGCTGAACCAGGCTGTAATCAATAGCACTGGCAATTGCAGGGTAACGACATCGAGCAGGGCGGTTGGAAGCAAGTATTTTGGCGCTGCGATTTGCGCCCTCGCAACGTCATTTATATCCTGTTTGCGCCAGCGGGTGAACATGGTCACCAATCCGGCTATGGCAATCACTGCCACGACCAGCAAGGAAACGAATTGCGCAGCCAGCAGCCCGGCACCGTAGCCATATATGCCCAGTCCGATCCCCAAGAGTGCACCCAATGCACTTTGAGTAATGCGCAATTGGGCTATTTTCAAATAGGCTCGCTGCCGGTTCAGCCATGCCGTTCCAATGGCCACCATGGCCGTCGCTATGCCGGCCGCTACCGCGACAGGCAACCAACCACCCACTGCGGATACTCCCAATGTCGCCCGAATCCCTGCGGGTAACAACCATACAATAGCACCACAGGCCATGCCAAGGAACATAGCCAGCGCCAGACTAAGCAGAACCAGGGATATCGCTTCCTGTTCTTTTTTTGGCAGCAGAATGGAAGTCTCGTACCGCAATGTGACGGCCGTTGCCACGATGCTGGATACCGCCATGAAAACCGCCAGCGCTCCAAAGTCTCCCGGGGAATAAAGCCGCGACAAGACCGGCATGGCGACAATGGCCAACAACTGCGCGAGCGCAGTGCCCATGGTAAGAACTGCGGCATCTCGTGCGAATCCACCGGTTCGAAAACGGCCTGTGAGAGCCCTGCCCCAAGTCATCGCGGCTTATTCACGCAGCAGCTGGGCAACTATCCGGTCTTGCTGTTCTGCGGCCAACATCGGGGACATCGGCAAGCTCATTACGCGCATTGCGATCTCTTCTGCCATCGGGAAGCTTCCTGCCGGCTTGTTGAGATAAGCAAACGCCGGTTGCAGATTGAGTGGGGCCGGATAGTGGACCGCCGTCGGGATTCCCGCCGCGTTCAGTTCCTCCTGCACAACCGCCCTGTCGTCGATCAACAGCGTGTACTGGCCGTACACGCTGTTACGGTCCGCGCGTTGGGCAACGGTTTGAATCTTTCCGGCAAGCAACTCGTTGTAACGTTGTCCGATCCTGATGCGCTGCTCCACTTCCCAGTCAAATCGTTCCAGTTTGGCCAGCACGATGGCGCATTGCAGGGTGTCCATCCGCCCGCCGACGCCGATGCGCGTATGGTAGTAGCGCTTCGACTGTCCATGCACACGAATCTCGCGCATGGCCTGCGCCAATCCGTCATCGCTGGTGAATATCGCACCGCCGTCGCCATAGCAACCCAGCGGTTTGCTCGGGAAGAAGCTGGTACAGCCTATGGTCGAAAGATTGCTGCTTTTCTTGCCCTTATAGCTTGCTCCGAAGCTCTGTGCCGCATCCTCGATGACCGGGATGTTGCCATGCCGTGCCGCGACAGCATTAATCTCGTCCATGTCGGCAGGCTGTCCATAGAGCGAGACCGGCATGATGGCACGCGTCTTCGGGCTGATTGCCGCTTCGATCAGCCTTGCATCGATGTTGCAGGTATCGGATTCAACGTCCACGAACACCGGCGTCGCGCCGAGCAGTGCGATCACTTCCGCCGTGGCTACGAAGGTAAATGGAGTGGTGATGATCTCGTCTCCTGGCCTGACACCCAGCGCCATCAGCGAGATCAGCAACGCCTCGGTGCCGGAGGACACCGTGATGCAGTGTTTCGCACCCGTATACGCTTCCAGCTTCTCCTCCAGTTCGCGCACTTCGGGACCCATGATGTACTGGCCGTGGTCGAGCACACGCTGGATGCGGGCATTGATGGATTCCCTGAGGCTGGCATATTGCGCCTTGAGGTCGATGAATTCGATCTTGGTGGTCATAGCGGGATACAGCTTGATTCGTCTATTTCGTAGCGTGCGCCGCAGTCGCAGGTCACGGTCCCGCGCCCCTTGAGCTGCACGCCGCAGCGGCACATCCAGCCCCGCCGCCTGGCCGGCACGCCGACCATCAGCGCGTAGGCGGGCACGTCGCGGTTGATGACGGCACCGGCCCCGACAAAGGCATATTCGCCAATGGTGGCCCCGCACACGATGGTGCAGTTGGCGCCAAGCGTGGCACCGCGGCATACATGCGTTCTGCGGTATTCGTTCTTGCGCGCGATCGCAGAGCGCGGGTTGTAGACATTGGTGAAAACCATGCTCGGTCCGCAGAACACATCGTCGTCCAGACGCACGGCATCGTAGACGGAGACGTTGTTCTGGACTTTGACGTTGTTCCCGATGACGACATCGTTCCCGACGAACACGTTCTGGCCGAAGGAGCAGTCGTTTCCTATCTTTGCTCCGCCGCAGATGTGCACCCAGTGCCAGATGCGGGAGCCGTCGCCGATCTGCGCGCCTTCATCAACAATAGCCGTTGGATGAACTGTGTATGTCATTTCAGTAATCCAATGGCAAAGAAACACGTTTGCCATCGCGCGCGGAAATGTATGTGGCGATCAGCATTTCCAGCGAACGCAGCCCCTCGCGTCCGTCCGTTTCCGGCTCGGCCACGCCGCGCAGCACGTCGATCACGTTCTTGTAGTACAGCGGGTGCCCGAAGCCGTAAACCGAAGTCGTTTCATAACTGGCGCTCTTCACACGCTCGTCGTCGGGATTGGTATCCGCAAATTCCCAGTGCTGGATCTCGTTGACGGCCAAGCCGCCCAGACGCACTGTTCCGGTTTCGCCGATGATGGTGATGGATCCTTCGAGGTTCTTCGGGTAGGTCAGCATGGTGACGTTCATCGAACCCAGTGCGCCGGAGCGCCACTTGATGCTCACCACGCCGGTATCCTCGACCTCGATGTTACGTGCCAGGGTTCCCGTGTAGGCTTGCACGCTCTCAACCGGCCCGATCAGCCAATCGACCAGGTCAACGTAATGGCTGGCCTGGTTCATGAACGCGCCGCCGTCGAATTCCCACGTGCCGCGCCATTTGGCACTGTCGTAGTATTCCTGCGGACGGGTCCATAACACGTTGATGTTTACCATGTAGATCCGGCCAAAGCGGCCCTTATCTAAGGCATTTTTTAGCAACTGCAAGGTCGCATTGCGGCGGTTCTGTTTGACCACGAACAGCCTGACACCGGCCTCGTCGCATGCCCTGACCATATTCACGCCGTCGTGCCAGCGCGTCGCCATGGGTTTTTCCGTCATGACGTTGACCTTGTACCTTGCCGCCATCTGCGCCTGCATCGAATGCAGGCCGCTGGGCGTGCAAAGCGCAACCAGATCCAGTAGCTCGTTTTGAAGCATTTCTTCCAGACGGAGATAACCTCTTACGCCATACTCCCCGGAGGCTGCGGCAAGAACCTTCTGGTCAATATCACATACCGCAACCAGCTCTATGTCATCTGCATGTGCGGCGATCGAGCCAAAATGGTTTTTGGCGATACGCCCGCAACCAATAACTGCAACACGTATTTTTCTGCCTGTCACTGCCGTGTACATTATTTTCTATCCTTCTCGTTCGTACGCCAATCCTACAAACGCCACAGGCTGTAGCCAGCTTCGCTGATCGTGGACTGATCAAATGCCGATTTGATATCCACGAACACCCCGCCCTTCTTAAGCAAGCCAAGCAACACCCCCAACGGCTGCTCCAGATACTCGCGATGCATTACCGCTGCCACCATAGCATCCGCACCCTCAGGCAGATTTTCCCACGCTGTTAATTCGATGCCATATTCGTGTTGGGCCTCCAAAGGATCGGCGATGGGGTCGTGCACCACGACGTCACAGCCGAACGATTCCAGTTCGCGCACGACATTAGCCACTTTGGAGTTACGCAGGTCCGAGCAATTTTCCTTGAAGGTTAACCCCAATACGATCACCTTGGCTGCCTTCACCATCGAGCCGGCATGGATCATCTGCTTGACCGTCTGCTTAGCCACATAGGAAGCAATGCCGTCGTTGATGCGTCGCCCCGCCAGGATCACTTGCGGGTGATAACCCAGCATTTCAGCCTTATGCGTCAGGTAATACGGATCGACGCCGATGCAGTGCCCGCCCACCAGACCCGGACGGAACGGCAGGAAGTTCCACTTCGTGCCGGCCGCCTGGAGCACCTCCAGCGTATCGATGCCTATCTTCTCGAAGATGATAGCCAATTCGTTCATCAGCGCGATGTTAAGGTCGCGCTGCGTGTTCTCGATCACCTTGGAGGCCTCCGCCACCTTGATCGAGCTAGCCTTATGCACTCCCGCCGCGATCACCGAAGCATACAGCTCCGCGACTTTCTCCAGCGTCTCCGCATCGTCTCCGGACACGACCTTGGTTATCTTCGTGATGGTTCGCTCTTTGTCGCCAGGGTTGACCCGCTCCGGCGAATAGCCCACATGAAAATCACGCATCCACTTCAGACCGGACTCCCGCTCCAGTACCGGGATGCAGATCTCCTCGGTCGCTCCCGGATAAACCGTGGACTCATAAATAACCGTAGCACCGCGCTTCATCTGCTGCCCAACCATCACGCTGGATGCAATCAATGGTGAAAAGTCTGGCTGATTAGCCTCATCAACTGGGGTAGGCACAGCAACGATAATAAAATCGGCTGTGGACAATTCAGTTGGATCAGTGGTTACTCTTAATTTATTTGCCGAGCGTAGATCATTCGTCGAGACTTCACCCGCCGGATCAATAAAGCTGCGGCAACTCTCGACCTTGCTAGCAGACAGGTCATACCCAACGGTTTTGAATTTCTTGCCAAACTCCACAGCCAGCGGAAGACCGACATACCCCAGCCCCACTACCGCTATCGCGCCAAAATCATTCATCTTTTACCTTCCGTGTTACGCATCACCATCCGGCGCTTGATTAAGCTTTTTTTGCTTGTCCTCTGGCTACACCATGGACACTGTACAAAATTTTGATAACTCAATATCCCCGCGTCGCGGCGAACCGCGCCAGTTCTAGCAGCGCGTCTTTATATTCCGAATCCGCAAACGCAACAATTGCATCGCACGCGGCGTCCGCTTCGAGCAGGGCTTGCTTGCGGGTGAAGTCCATCGCGCCGGTATCGTGAATGATTTGCAGGACGTCAGCAAATCGTTCAACATCGCCTTGTTCAATGGCGGCTCGGACAACACCGACCTGCGCCGGGCTGCCGTGTTGCATGGCGTAAATCAGCGGCAGGGTGGGTTTGCCTTCGGCGAGGTCATCGCCCAGATGCTTACCGGTGGCGGCTTCGTCGGCGGAATAGTCGAGGACGTCGTCAATCAGCTGGAAGGCTGTGCCCAGGTGCATGCCGTAGCGGGCGGCAGCGTCTTCTTCGGCCGGCGAGGTCTTGCCGAGAATCGCGCCCAAGCGCATGGCGGCTTCGAAAAGCTTGGCTGTTTTGTAGTGGATGACGCGCATGTAGTTGGGAACGTCCACGTTGGCATCATGACAGTTCAGCAGTTGCAGAACTTCGCCTTCCGCAATGACATTGGTCGCATCGGCGAGGGTTTGCATCACGCGCATTTCGCCCACGTCCACCATCATCTGGAAAGCCCGCGAATACAGAAAATCGCCGACCAGCACACTGGCCGCATTGCCAAACAGGGCGTTTGCCGTCTCGCGACCACGACGCAACTCGGATTCGTCCACAACGTCGTCGTGCAGCAGGGTGGCGGTGTGAATGAATTCGACCACGGCGGCGAGTTCGTGCTGGCGTTGCCCCTGATAGCCAAAGGCGTGCGCGGAAAGCACCACCAGCGCGGGGCGCAGGCGCTTGCCGCCACTGTTGATGATGTATTCGCCGACCTGATTGACCAGCACCACCTCGGACTGCAGCCGGGTGCGTATCACCTGATCAACGGCCGCCATGTCCGCTGCGATCAATCGCTTGAGGTTATCCAAAGACTTTTTCCGCCAGAGTTATTTTTTAAGAGTATTTGATAAGCACATTATCAAGGGGCCACGATTCATCCAGTCATTGCGAACTGCCGCAGGCAGCGTGGCAATCCAGCGCTTGTTCGTGCAAGTGACGTTGCTGCAAAACACTGGATCGCCACGCCGCAATGCGGCTCGCGATGACAGGCAAGGTTGAATGCACGTCAAATTCGCTGATGCGGCGCGCATTGTCGCATAAACCACGCATAACCTTCCACAACTTGGCATTGTGGGCGAAAGGAATATTTGCGGCCCCCGAAGAATTGTACTTCGACAATACATTCCAAGGGTTGCCGTAGAACTCTGATACCGTTTGACGAACTCAGCGTGTATCATCGCCGCCATGAGTCCTACCGTTTTTCGTGAAAGTGGTTTTCGGTTTTACTTCTTCTCGCGGGAAGAGCCGAGAATGCATGTGCATGTTCAAGGGCAAAATGGCGAAGCCAAGTTTTGGCTCGTGCCCGTGATTGAACTTGCTCAGCACACCGGCCTTTCTCAGCAAGAGGTCAATGCGGCTCTCCGTCTCGTTCAGGAGCATGAAAATGACATACGCAACGCTTGGCGAAAACATTTCCCCGATTGAGGTTACAAATATTTCCCGGCATGGTTTCTGGATGCTTCTGAAAGATGAGGAGCTCTTCCTGCCATTCTCGGAATTTCCGTGGTTTCGGGACGTAGCCATCGGCAAGATTCTGCATGTTGAGCTGCCATCACCCAACCACCTTTACTGGCCGGAGCTGGATGTTGACCTGGCGGTTGATTCCATTCGGCATCCTGAGAAATTCCCGCTCGTTAGCCACGCCGGAATCTGACCCCGTCTCTTGCAACCGACTTCAGGAAATAAGCCGTTGCGCCGTAGCGGCCAGCTCGGGAATGAAGTCATGGCCTGCCTGAAGAGCTGATGCGAGCACCACGGGATCTTCCACATACTCATGCACCATCTGATTGCGCAGGCGGCGCGTATCAATCCAGGCTTGAGCGTCAGCGATGAGTCCCAGGCGTTCGGCCCGGTCGAGATTTTCCATGAAGGTCGCCGGTCGCTCGCCATGCGCAGTCAGAAATGCCGGCAGGAGTTTGTCACCGATCGTGTCTTGCAGTCGGCCAAAACGGGAGACAAAGGCCTCGACTCGCTCGGCGAGATCGATGTCGTCGGCAAGACGTCCGGCCCGCTCCGCTGTAAAGGGCTCGGCAAACAGACGCTTGTCCGTCACGAGCAGGTGCGCCAGCTCCCGCTCCACGATTCCCGACAGGCGGCGCAGCCGCTCGGTTGCACCAGCATCCATGATCATAGAAGGACTCCTTGCGTGTGCGCGGCTTCGTGTATTGAAAGCCACGCCAGGTTGGGCGCGGCGATGACGACATCGACCTTGCGCCCGGACATCATGCGGCTTGCCCGCCCGGCAATGCGGGCGGCGAGCGGCGCCGGAGCTTGCACGGGGTGCGGGATTTCGACCATGAGATCGACATCGCCCCCCTTCGCCATGTCATCGAGCCGGGAGCCAAACACGCGCACCGCCGCATCGCCACCGGCAATTTCAGTGACGATTTCGCGAATAGCTTCGATCTGGGCGAAAGTTAGGCGCATGTTTTCAGTCGGTTACAAGGCTTTGGCGTTTTTTGATTGTGCCACACCCCACGACCTTGAGAAAGATTTCTTTGCCAAACGGATCAGTGTGTCAGCCGGCTTGCGCACTCAGGCAATTCGTCGCCCACACAAAATTTGCGCACCCGCTTGAATTTATGGATAATGCGCGCCCCTGTGAGTGCGTACACCCGCCGCACCAGTTGCCAAAAGGAAAGAAAATGAAAGCAAACATTCACCCGAATTACCAGGAAATCACCGTGACTTGCAGTTGCGGCAGCAGCTTCAAGACCAAGTCCGTGATCGGCAAGCCGACGCTCAACATCGAAGTTTGCGCCGAGTGCCATCCGTACTATACCGGCACGCAGAAGATCGTTGACACCGCTGGCCGTATCGACAAGTTCCGCCAGAAATACGCAAAGAGCGGCGCGTAAGGAACTTCGCGCCGGATTGCACTCAAAAGGCAGCGTTTGCTGCCTTTTTTGTTTGCGGCGAAAATCACACCTGAACTCTTGCACTGGAGCTTTGATGAGAACCCTGATCCTCCTGTTTGTGTCGGCGCTACTTGCCGGTTGCGCCCAGAATCCGGTCACCGGCGGCAACGATTTCGTGATGATGTCCGAAAGCCAGGAAATCGCGCTGGGCCGTCAGGCGGACGTGCAGGTCAAAAAGCAGTACAAGGTTTACGAGTCAAAAGCATTACAGGATTACGTCAATCGCGTCGGTCAGGGCATCGCCAAACACAGCCATCGGCCCGATCTGCAATATCACTTCACGGTGCTGGATTCGCCGGAAATCAACGCCTTCGCGCTGCCCGGCGGCTATGTCTACATTACTCGCGGCATTCTGGCGTACCTGAACACTGAGGCCGAATTGGCCGCTGTGCTCGGACATGAAATCGGCCACGTCACCGCGCGCCATGGCGTACGCCAGCAAAGCGCCGCCCAGGCCGCGAATCTGGGTCTGACCATCGCTTCGATTTTCGTGCCGGAAGTCGCTTCCGTCGGCGGACAAAATCTGGCCAACATCGTCGGCGGCGCCTTGCTCTCGGGCTATGGTCGCGACCATGAGCTGGAAGCCGACCGCCTTGGCGCGGAATATCTCGCCCGGACGTCTTACGATCCGCAGGCCATCATTCAGGTCATTCGCGTGCTGAAGGATCAGGAGCTGAAGGATGCCGAACTGGCCAAGCAGGAAGGCCGCGAAGCCCGCCGCTACCACGGCCTGTTCGCCACACACCCGGACAACGACACGCGGTTGCAGCAGGCGGTTGGCGAGGCGGACAAGAATGGCAGCGCCCACAGCCATTTTGCCGGACGCGAAGAATTTCTTGCCGCGACCGATGGCCTGCTGTTCGGCGACAGCAGCGATCAGGACGTGGTGCGCAACAATCATTTCTATCACGCCGATCTGGGCATCGGCCTGGCATTCCCAACCGACTGGCAGGTTCACAATCAGCCGGATTCGCTGGTCGCGGTGAGCCCGGGCGGCGAGGCAATGATGCAGCTCAAGCTGGATATGCAGCCGCGCGGTACGCCGGTCGAGTATGCCCGGCGCATGGTCGGCAGTAATACCGGCATTCAGCCGCTACAGATCAACGGACTTTCCGCCGCCACTTTCGAACTCAGCAACGCCATGGGCGGCGTCATTTATCTGAAAGATTATGCCTATGTTGTGCAGGCTCAGGCTAAGTCCCGTGGCGGGCTGGCTTCATTCCGCAACAGCATTTTCGACACGGTGCGCAGCTTCCATGCGCTGACGCCGGCGGAACGCAAGCAGATCAAGCCGCTAATGATTCGCGTCATCACTGCTCGCACCGGAGACACTTACGCCAAGCTGGCGCAAAACTCGCCGCTGGGCAAAGCGGCCGAAACCTATTTGCGCCTGTTCAATGCGCAGTATCCCGAGGGCGAGCCGCGCGCCGGCCAGCCCATCAAGATTGTGGAATAGCGCCCGTTGTATTTCGTCAAACCCACCGACCCTCATCCCATCACGCCTGTGAAGGCGCTGATGCTGGCCGCGCTGCTGGTGATCTGGGCGCTGACCGGGCTGATCGGCCACGATCCCTGGAAGCCGGATGAGGCGCAGGGTTTCGGCATCGTGTATTCGATGCTGGAAAGCGGCCACTGGCTGGTGCCGACGCTGGCGGGGGAAACCTATCTGGACAAACCGCCGCTGTATTACTGGACGGCGGCGCTGTTCGCCCAGACGTTGGCGCCGTGGTTGCCGCTGCATGACGGTGCGCGGCTGGCGAGCGGGCTTTACGTCGGACTCACACTGCTGTTCATCGGCTTGGCGGGACGCAAACTCTATGGCGAGAATCGCGGCTGGGCGGCAGCGATCATCTTGGCCGGTTGCGTGGGTTTGCTGGTGCGCGCCCACCAGATGGTCACGGATCTCGGCTTGCTCGCCGGCCTCGCCATGCTGCTTTATGGTTTCGCCATCAGTCAGGAACGCGTGGTTCGGGCGAGCCTGTGGATCGGCACGGGCGTCGGCATCGGCTTCATGTCCAAGGGATTCATCGCCCCGGTGTTATGGCTGCTGCTGGCGACCGCCTTGCCGCTGCTGTTCCGGCAATGGCGCGAGCGGCATTACGCCCGCAGCCAAGTGCTGGCGATCCTGCTCGCCCTGCCCTGGCTGCTGGTCTGGCCCTGGCTGCTACACCAGCATTCGCCCGCCCTGTTTGCCGAATGGGCCTGGAGCAACAACATCGGCCACTGGCTGGATTACGCCAGTCACGGCCCGGATAAATCTTCTTTCTATTACCTGAAAAACCTGCCCTGGCTGGCTTGGCCGGCCTGGCCGCTGGCCGCCTGGGTGATCTGGCAATCGCATCATCGTCTGGGGCAGCGTGACGACTTGCAGCTGCCGTTGCTGGCCTTCGGCGTCATGCTACTCACCCTGAGTTTTGTGCCGAACATCAAGGAAGTCTTCGCGCTGCCGATGCTGTTGCCGCTGACCTTGCTGGCGACGGCGTCGCTTTCCACCCTCAAACGCGGCGCGGCCAATGCGCTGGACTGGTTCGGCCTGATGACTTTTGCCCTGTTCGCCATCGCCATGTGGTGGGGCTGGGCGGGTTTGCTGCTGGACAACCACGCCAAGATTACCCAGTGGCTCAAGGATTATCAGCCGGGTTTCGAGCCCGCACTCGACACCACGCATTTCACGCTGGCCATCATCGCAACGGTGCTCTGGCTGGCGCTGGTCTGGCGGGTAGGCCGGTCGATGCGCCGCGCCGTCACCAACTGGGCCGCCGGGATGACGCTGATCTGGATTCTGGCCATGACGCTGTGGCTGCCCTGGCTGGACAGCGGCAAGAGTTACCGCAACATGGTCGCCTCGCTCAAGCATGCCATGCCGGAACACTACCGTTGCGTGGGCTACGATTATGTCGGCGATAGCCAGCGCGCCATGCTGCATTATTTTGGCGGCATCATCGTCCGCGCCGACCGCAAGGAACGCTGCGATTTACGCCTGGTACAGGGCGACCGTTTGTCAAAACCGCTGCTGGATGAAACGCGCTGGAAAAAAATCTGGGAAGGCAGCCGCAAGGGTGACAAGAGCGAGCATTTCAGGCTTTACCAGCAGCAAACCACACGCGCAAAATAAAACGCTGCCTGCAGCAGCGCCTCACCGTCTTGACGCAATACGCCAATGGCGTATAGTCCGCTCATGATTTTTATCGAAACTCCAATCTTCACTCGCCTGATTACCGGTCTGCTCGAAGATGAAGAATATGGCAAGTTGCAGCTGGAGCTTGCCATGTATCCGGATGCGGGCGATCTCATCAAGAATGGCGGCGGCATCCGCAAGCTTCGATGGAAACGTGCAGGAACAGGCAAAAGTGGCGGTATTCGGGTGATTTACTACTGGGTCACGGCTGACGAGCAGATCATTATGCTTGTGGCCTACCCAAAGAGTGCCAAGGACAATCTGACAGACAAGGAAACCACAATACTGCGTGACCTCGTAAAGGAGCTATGAAAGATGGACACGAACGTTTTTGAATCCCTCCAGCAAAGCCTGAAAGAGGCTATCGCCATCCGGCGGGGAGAACTCGCTCCGGGAAGGATGACCGAGGTTCACATCCCCGACGCAAAATCCGTGCGGGCGAAAATCGGCCTGAGTCAGAATGAGTTTGCACAACTCATCGGCGTCAAAGTCGCCACGCTCAGGAACTGGGAACAACGCCGCCGCAGTCCCACAGGGCCAGCGGCTGCATTGCTTACTATCGTTGAAAAGGAGCCGGAAGCAGCGCTACGTGCGTTGCACTCTTGAACGGCGCCATCAGCTTCGCTCAATCATGTACGCGATACGGATACTGATACGAGGATAAACCCGGGCTATCTCAAGCGCGGCGTCGGGCAGTGCACGTCCGCGTTCTGTGCGCGATGGCGCAGCGCGTGGTCAATCAGCACCAGCGCCAGCATAGCCTCGGCTATGGGTGTCGCGCGGATACCAACACAGGGATCATGCCGCCCTTCGGTAGAAACCGTCACCGGATTGCCTGCCTTGTCGATGGAGCGTCGCGGCAGGCGGATGCTCGACGTCGGTTTGATGGCGTAGTGCGCAACGATGTCCTGTCCGGTTGAAATGCCGCCCAGCACACCGCCCGCGTTATTCGAGGCGAATCCCTGTGGCGTCAGCTCATCGCCATGCTCGCTGCCGCGCTGGGTCACGCAACCGAAGCCGGCGCCGATTTCCACGCCCTTGACGGCGTTAATACCCATCAGCGCGTGCGCGATGTCGGCATCGAGACGGTCGAACACGGGCTCGCCCCAGCCCACGGGCACGTTCTGCGCAACCACGGCCAGTTTGGCGCCGATGGAGTCGCCGGATTTGCGCAAGGCATCCATGTAGTCTTCCAGTTGCGGCACATAGCTCGCATCGGCCACGAAGAAGCTGTTGCCCTCAGCCGTTACGTCCTCCCAGGACTTGAACGGGATTTCGATCTCGCCGAGTTGCGCCAGGTAGCCTTGCACACTGACGCCATATTTTTCAGCCAGCCATTTTTTGGCAATCGCCCCGGCCGCCACGCGCGCAGCCGTCTCACGCGCAGAAGAACGCCCGCCGCCGCGATAATCGCGAATGCCGTATTTCTGCCAGTAGGTGTAATCGGCATGGCCCGGACGGAAGGTTTCGGCGATGCTGCCGTAATCCTTGCTGCGCTGGTCTTCGTTGCGAATCAGCAGCGCAATCGGCGTGCCGGTGGTCTTGCCCTCGAACACGCCGGAAAGAATTTCGACCGTATCGGATTCGCGACGCTGGGTGACATGACGCGAGGTGCCCGGCTTGCGGCGATCCAGATCATTCTGGATGTCGGCCTCGCTCAGCGCCATGCCGGGCGGACAACCGTCCACGATGCAGCCGATCGCCGCGCCATGAGATTCGCCGAAGGTCATCACGGAAAAAAGTGTGCCGAATGTATTGCCTGACATGTTGTTGTCTCGCGTAAACAGTGCGCGGAGTTTAACATAGCGGCCACTAGACTTATGTGCGGAGCTCTGTCCATGAAAGCCATGCTTGCCACCGCCGCTGGCGGCCCCGAGGTATTGGAATTGCGCGAGATTCCCCTGCCGGAATTGCCCTCCGAGCATCACCTGCGCGTCCGCCTTGCCGCCGCCGGAGTCAACCCGGTAGATGCCAAACTGCGCGCCAAACCCGCCTACCACCCGGACAAATTGCCGGCCATACTCGGTTGCGATGGCGCGGGCACGGTCGAGTCCGTCGGCAGCGCCGTGACGCGCTTCAAAATCGGCGACGCCGTGTATTTTTGCAATGGCGGCCTGGGCGACGAGCCCGGCACTTATGCGGAATACACCACGCTGCACGAAGACTATTGCGCCGCAAGCCCCGCCACGCTGTCGCTCACCGAAGCCGCCGCACTGCCGCTGGTGCTGATCACCGCCTGGGAAGCGCTGCTTGAGCGCGCCCACCTGCAAGCCGGACAAACCCTGCTGATTCACGCGGCGGCCGGCGGCGTTGGCCACATCGCCATCCAGCTCGCGCATCGTTTGGGCGCGCGCATCGCCGTCACCGTGAGCGACAGCAGGAAAGCCGCGCTGGCACAGGCGCTGGGCGCGGAAAAAATCATCAACTATCGGGAACAGGATTTCGTGCAGGAAATCCTGGCCTGGACTGACGGTCGCGGCGTCGATATTGTTTTCGACACGGTTGGCGGCAACACTTTCCTGCGCTCGCTGGATGCCGTAAGAGTCGGAGGTTGTATGGTCAGCCTCCTCGCCACATCGCTCGCACAGGCCGATGTGCAGAAAGCCCGCCTGCGCAATCTCTCCCTCGCGTTCGAACTCATGCTAACCCCGCAAGTGCTGCAACTGCACGAGGCGCGCATCCGCCAGCGCGTCATTCTCGAAGAAGGCGCGAAACTGGTCGAAGCCGGCCAGCTGGGTGTGCTCGTGGCGCAGCAGTTGCCGCTGGCGCAAGCCGCCGAAGCCCACCGGCTGATCGAACAAGGCGGCATGACCGGCAAGATCGTGCTGACCCTGAGCGAATGAATTTCATTGATACGCATTGTCACCTCGATGCCGCCGAATTTGACGGCCAACAGACGGTACGGCTTGCCGCCGCGCAGGCCGCAGGCGTGACTCGCATCGTCGTACCCGCCGTCAGCCGCGATAATTTTGCGGTGGTGGCACACCTCTGTTCCGAAGCGCCCATTTGCGCGCCCGCCTTCGGCATCCATCCGATGTACACCGATCACGCGCATCCCGAAGATTTGCGGATCCTGCACGATTTTCTGGCTCGCCCCGAAACCATCGCGGTCGGCGAAATCGGCCTGGATTTCTTCATCGATCACTACGACCGCGCACGGCAGGAATATTTCTTCATCGAACAGCTCAAACTCGCGCGCGAATTCGACCTGCCCGTGCTGCTGCACCTGCGCCGCGCGCAGGACATCATCATCAAACATCTGCGTGAACATCCGGTGCGGGGCGGCATCGCCCATGCGTTCAACGGCAGCGCGCAACAGGCGGCGGAGTTCATCAAGCTCGGCTTCAAACTCGGCTTCGGCGGCGCCATGACCTATCCGCGCGCCACGCGCCTGCGCCAGCTCGCGGCCACGCTGCCGCCAGCCAGCATCGTGCTGGAAACCGACGCGCCGGACATCCCGCCGGCGTTCCTCGAACGCTGCACGCCAAATGCGCCGGAATATCTGCCGCGCATCGCCGCCACACTGGCCGAGTTGCGCAATCTCACGCTGGCCGACATCGCACGCATCACGACCGAAAATGCGCTGGCGGTCCTGCCCAAACTTTCCCGGCCTCGCGCCCCTCTCTGACCATGCCACTTTCCCACCTCGATGATGATCACGGCCGTCGCTTCGGCGGCCTCGACCGGCTTTACGGTGACGGTGCGCGCCTGATGCTGCACCAGAGCCATGTGGCCGTCGTTGGCGTCGGCGGCGTGGGTTCATGGACGGTGGAAGCGCTGGCGCGCAGCGGCGTCGGCCAGCTCACGCTCATCGATCTGGATCACGTCGCCGTCTCCAATATCAACCGGCAAATCCAGGCGCTGGACAGCACGCTGGGGCAGGCCAAGGTGCAGGCACTGGCGGCGCGCATCCGCGACATCAATCCCGCCTGCAAAGTGACGCTGGTCGAAGATTTTCTCGGCGAGGAAAATCTGGCGGCGCTGATTGTCCCCGGCCGCTTTGACGCCGTGGTCGACGCCTGCGACGAAGCGAAAGTCAAAATCGCGCTGATCATGCATGCCCGGCAGCACAGGATTCCGCTCATCGTTTGCGGTGCGGCCGGTGGCAAAAGCAATCCGCTGAATCTGCGCCAGGAGGATCTGGGGCGGGTAACGCACGATGCGCTGCTCGCGCGCATCCGCAATCAGCTCAAGAAAAAATTCAACGTGCAACCGCGCAAAAACGGCAGATTCAGCGTGAGTTGCATTTACCTAGAAGAGGCTTCGCGGCGCAGCACGAGCTGCAGCGCCCACGATCTGAATTGTGCGGGCTACGGCTCGTCGGTCACGGTCACGGCCGCGATGGGTATGGCCGCAGCGGCCTGGTGTCTGGAGCGGCTGCTGGCGACGGACACGAAAAACGCTAGCGAAAATTACGCCAGCTGGTTGCGCATGTGATCCGCCAATTTTGCAAACGCGGCATACAGCTCTTCACGCAGCGCCGGTTCTGTCACGACTTCATCCAGCGCCTGGCGCATGCAGCGCAGCCACTGGTCGCGCTCGGATTCGCCGATCGCAAACGGAAAATGGCGGCGGCGCAAAAATGGTTGGCCGAATTCCTGCACGAAAAGCTGCGGCCCGCCGAGCCAGCCGGACAGGAATTTGAACAGCTTGTCTTCGGCGCCGGAAAGATTTTCCGCATGCATCTTGCGGATGCCATAGGTCTCAGGCAACTCGTCCATGATCTGATAAAAGCGTTGCACGAGCTGGCGCACCACGGCTTCGCCGCCGATGCGCTGGTAATGCGTCTGGGGAATGGGCGTCTCTGACATGTTTTTCTGCGCGATAAAAATGAGCCCGATTCTACTTCAGCGGGAAACGCGCGAGCACCTGATAGTGCGCAGCAGTGGCTTGCGGCAGGGATTGCAACAACACGAATTCGGAGACCGGCCAGCTCGCGCCGGACATCGCCGGCAGCGGCGCGTCGCGCCATTTCGCATGGCGCAACAGGGTCACGTGGGGCAGGTATTCGCGCTGCTCAAAACGAAACCGATGACGCCGCAGCACAGCTTGCAGGGATGCCACCAGCGCCTGCAGTTCGGGCGGAATCGTGCCGGCCGCCGCATAAACGATGTGATTGTGGCCCCAGTAAGCGGCGTGATCGAAAGTCACCGTAAACGGCTTGGCTGCAACCTCCTGCGCCGCGAGTTGCAATGCTTCCAGCCGCCGCACGGCGACGTTGCCGAGAAACACCAGTGTGCAGTGCAGACTGTCTGCCCGCATGACGCGGCCGCCGCAACAGGCGTGCAGCAGCGGTTGCCAGTCGGCCAGGGCCGTGCGCCGGACGGCATCCGGCCAAAGCGCAAAAAACACCCGCGCATGCGGGTTCAAGGTATTCATGGCGATATTTTATCCGCATCCGCAGCGGGGTCGAGCGCGGCGCGGCATTCAGGTAAAATGCGCGCCTTGTCGAGCCAGGACTCAGCATGAGCGCACGTTTAAGAGAAATTCCCTACAACTACACCTCGTTTTCCGACCGGGAGATTGTGCTGCGCATTCTCGGCAGCGAGGGCTGGGACATCATCAACACCTTGCGTGAAGAGCGCCGCACCGGCCGCTCCGCACGCATGCTGTACGAGGTGCTGGGCGACATCTGGGTGCTCACGCGCAATCCCTACCTGGAAGACGATCTGCTCGCCAACCGCAAGCGGCGCAAGGCTCTGATCGATGCGCTGCACCACCGTCTGGAGGAAATCGAGGCCCGCCGGCAGGACAACGCACGCGTCAAACGTCTGCTGGAGCTGGCCACGGCGGCTGTCGAACGGTTTGCAGAAGAATTCGAACACACCCTGCAATTGCGCAAGCGCGTGCTGCGCACCCTGAAACGCATTACCCGCAAGGACAATATCCAGTTCGACGGCCTGGCGCGCGTGTCTCACGTCACCGACGCCACCGACTGGCGGGTCGAGTATCCCTTCGCGGTGCTGAGCCCGGACACCGAAGCCGAAGTCGCGCTGCTGGTGCGCGCCTGCATCGAGCTCGGGCTGACGCTCATCCCGCGTGGCGGCGGCACGGGCTATACCGGCGGCGCAGTGCCGCTGGACAAGCTGTCCGCCGTGATCAATACGGAAAAACTCGATACGCTGTCCGCGGTTGAAGTCCGTTCACTGCCTGGCGTTTCCCGCCCCTATGCCACGATCCACTGCGGCGCCGGGGTTGTCACTCGCCGCGTGATGGAAGCCGCCGAGGCTGGCGGACTGGTATTTGCCGTCGATCCCACTTCGGCCGACGCTTCCTGCATCGGCGGCAACGTCGCGATGAATGCCGGCGGCAAGAAAGCCGTGCTCTGGGGCACGGCGCTGGACAATCTCGCGTCCTGGAAAATGGTCACGCCGGACGGGCGCTGGATGGAAGTGGAACGCCTAGAGCACAACCTCGGCAAGATCCACGACGCGGCCTCCGCGCGTTTTTCGATTCGCCGCTTCGAGGCCGACGGCACAACACCCTCCGGCGAGCCCGAGCTGCTGGAAATTCCCGGCAATGCTTTCCGCAAGGCGGGGCTGGGCAAGGATGTCACGGACAAATTCCTCTCCGGTCTGCCCGGCATCCAGAAGGAAGGTTGCGACGGCATCATCACCTCGGCGCGCTTCCTGTTGCACCGCGCGCCCGCGCATACCCGCACCGTGTGTCTGGAGTTTTTCGGCCAGGTGCGCGAGGCCGTGCCGGCGATCGTTGAAATCACCCAGCTGCTGAACAATCGCAGCGCCTCGCCCAACGATCTGCTGCCGCCACCGCCCGTGTTGCTGGCCGGTCTGGAGCATCTCGACGAGCGTTACCTGAAAGCCGTGGGTTATGCGACCAAGGCCAAACGCGGCACCCGGCCCAAGATGGTGTTGATCGCCGACGTGGTGAGCGATGACGAACGCGCCGTGGGCGAAGCCGCGTCGGAGATCGTGCGCCTCGCCAATCTGCGGCAAGGCGAAGGTTTCATCGCGATCTCGGCCGAAGCGCGCAAGAAGTTCTGGCTGGATCGCGCCCGCACGGCCGCGATTGCCAAACACACGAACGCCTTCAAGGTGAATGAGGATGTGGTCATTCCGCTGCCGCGCATGGGCGATTATTGCGATGGCGTGGAGCGCATCAATATCGAGCTGTCGCTGAGCAACAAGCTGGCCCTGCTCGACGCGCTCGACGAATTCTTCGCGAGCGACCTGCCGCTGCATTATCAGGACGACGCGCAGATTGGCGATGCGGAGCTGCTGGGCAACCGGCCGCAGCGGGCGCGCGAGTTGTTGCAAGCCGTCCGCGAACGCTGGCAGTGGCTGCTCGACAATCTCGATGCGCCGCTGGCGGGATCGCTCTACGCGCCCGCCGACCGGCAGGATGCTGCAACCGTGTTCGACGCGATCCAGCGCCACCTCTTGCGCGCCTCGTGGAAGCAGGAACTGCGCGAGCCCTTGCGCCAGATTTTTGGCGGCGCCACTTACCAGCCGATTCTGGAGCAGTGCAACAGCATTCACCAGCGCGTGCTGAAAGGCCGCGTTTTCGTGGCGCTGCACATGCATGCCGGCGACGGCAATGTGCACACCAACATTCCGGTGAACTCCGACGACTACGCCATGCTGCAGCAGGCCAACCGCGCAGTGGATCGCATCATGGCGCTGGCCAAATCACTGGGCGGCGTGATTTCCGGCGAACACGGCATCGGCATTACCAAATTCGATTTTCTGGAAGCCTCGGAGCTCGCGCCGTTTGCCGCCTACAAACAGAAAGTCGATCCCGACGGGCATTTCAATCGGGGCAAACTGCTTCAGGGCGGCAATCTCGAACGCGCCTACACGCCCAGCTTCAACCTGATGGAGCTGGAAAGTCTGATTCTGGAAAAGAGCGAACTGTCGGAAATCGCCGACTCGATCAAGGATTGCCTGCGCTGCGGCAAATGCAAGCCGGTGTGCAGCACGCATGTGCCGCGCGCCAATCTGCTCTACTCGCCGCGCAACAAGATCCTGGGCACTTCGCTGCTGATCGAGGCCTTTCTGTACGAGGAGCAAACCCGGCGCGGCATCTCCATCCAGCACTTCGACGAATTCAACGACGTGGCCGATCATTGCACGGTCTGTCACCGCTGCGAAAAACCCTGCCCGGTGGATATTGATTTTGGGGATGTTTCGGTGGCCATGCGCAACTTCCTGCGCAAGCTGGGCAAGAAGAAATTCAATCCCGGCACCACGGCGGCGATGTCTTTCCTGAACGCGACCGATCCCGCAACCATCAAACTCATTCGCAAGCTGATGATAGCCTGGGGCTACCGTGGCCAGCATCTGGCGTATCAGGCAGCCCGCAAACTCGGACTGGGGCGCGCCAGCAAGCAGCAGCCCCGCGCCACCGTTGGCACGGCCGGACTGCCCGCGCAGGTCATCCATATTCTGAACCGGCCATTGCCCCAGTCCGTACCGGCCAAAACTTCGCGCGCGTTGCTAGGACTGGAAGACAACACCATGATTCCGGTGATTCGCAATCCGCAACTCTCCGGGGAAGATAACGAAGCAGTGTTTTATTTCCCGGGCTGTGGCTCGGAGCGCCTGTTTTCCAATGTCGGCCTGGCCACCCAGGCCATGCTCTACGACCTTGGCGCGACGACGGTGCTGCCGCCGGGCTACCTGTGCTGCGGCTATCCGCAATCCTCCGCCGGCAACCACGACAAGGGCCAGCAGATCACCACCGAAAACCGGGTGCTGTTCCACCGCGTCGCGAACACGCTCAATTATCTCGACATCAAGACGGTGATCGTATCCTGCGGCACCTGTATGGATCAGTTGCTGAAATACGAATTCGAGAAGATTTTCCCGGGCTGCCGCCTGCTCGACATCCACGAGTATCTGATGGAGAAAAAGGTTGGCCTGAGCAACATTCAGGGGCAGAAATACCTGTACCACGAGCCCTGTCATACGCCGATGAAAACCTACGCTTCGGCGCAGGTCACGCTCCAGCTGATGGGGATGGAGGTGCCGCTGAATGACCGCTGCTGCGGCGAGTCCGGCACGTTCGCCGTCAGCCGTCCCGACATCGCCTCGCAAGTCAAAATGCGCAAGCAGGAAGAGTTGGAAAGCGGCCTGGCGAAACTCGGACTGACGCCCGGAGCACCGGAGCAACCGGTTACGGTGCTGACTTCCTGCCCCTCGTGCCTGCAAGGATTGTCGCGCTATGGCGATGACACCGGCATCGACGCCGACTACATCGTGGTGGCGCTCGCCCGCCAGCTACTGGGGGAAAACTGGATGGCCGACTATCTGCAGAAAGCCAACAACGGCGGGATCGAACGCATCCTGCTCTAAGGAGACGCGCGGCGCTCAGTCCGGATTATTCAGCACCCGTCGCGCCGGAAAGATCAGAGAAAACGTGCTGCCCTTGCCTTCTTCGCTGCTGATTTCCAGCTGGGCCTGATGCCGCATGGCGATGTGTTTGACGATGGCCAGCCCCAGCCCGGTGCCGCCCGTTTCGCGTGAGCGGCTGCGATCCACCCGGTAAAAACGTTCGGTCAGACGCGGAATGTGTTGCGGCGCAATGCCGATGCCACTGTCGCGCACGGCATACATAGCTTGTCCATCGCGCGCCAAACACCAGCGCAACCATATCTCCCCACCGGCCGGCGTGTAGCGTATGGCATTGCTGATCAGATTGGCAAAGGCGCTGCGCAATGCATCGGGATTGCCGCGTAATTTCACCGTTGTGGCAACATCTTCATGCAGGGTATGCCGACCGGCGCTGAGGGCGCGCCCCTCCTCGGCAAGTTTGCGCAACAAGGCGGGGACGTCAATATCTTCTTCGCGCATCGGACTCTGATCGTTCTCCAGCCGTGACAGCGAGAGCAGATCGGAAACCAGATTTTCCATGCGCGCCGTTTGTTCGGCGACCAGCTGCAAGGCGCGCTGGGCGTCAGCCTGATCCAAATCGTGCATATCGCGCAGATTTTCGACGAAGCCGTTAACGACGGTGAGCGGCGTGCGCAATTCATGCGAGACGTTCGCGACAAAATCGCGGCGCATGGCCTCGATGCGTTCCAGCTGGGTAATGTCGCGGCTGATCAGCAGGCGCCTGTCTTCGCCGTAAGGCACGAGCTTGATTGAGAGCATCATGTCCTGATGACGCGCGTGACGCATGACCAGCGGCTCGGTAAAATTTTGCTGCTGCAGATAGGCAATGAACTCCGGCTGGCGAACCAGATAGGTAATGTCCTGCTGGATGTCGAAGGCCGGATCCAGCCCAAAGTGATTCTGCGCGAGCGGGTTGCACCACTCAATCCGGTTGGCGCCGTTGAGAATCGCCACGCCTTCCGGCAGCGCCGCCGTCGCCTGTTCCATGTATTGCAACTCCGCCGCCAGCTCCTGCCTGGTCTGGTTGTGGCGTTTCACCATCTTGTACAGACGCGAATACACTTCGCTCCATACGCCGCCCGCAGAAGGAATGGTTTGCAACCCCGGATTGGCCAGCCAACGCCCCAGCAGGTAAAGCTGGCGGGCATGCAGCCCCATGACCAGCAATAACACGAGCACGGCAAAAGTCACCGCCACAGCCAGTGAAAATACTCCCCAGATCACCAGGGCGGCGAACGCCACCAGCATGACGGGCGTGACCAATTTCCACCAGAATTCCTGCAAGTTTTTTCCTATTGGGTTGAGAAGCGATAGCCACTGCCACGCACGGTCTGAATCATGCCATCAAATCCGGCCGGCTCCAATGCCGCACGCAAGCGCCGGATATGCACGTCCACCGTGCGCTCCTCGACAAACACCTGGGTGCCCCAGACCTGATCGAGCAATTGGGTGCGGCTATACACCCGCTCGGGATGGGTCATGAAAAAATGCAGCAGGCGGAACTCGGTCGGCCCCAGTTCGATACTGTCCATTCCGGCCGTCACACGGTGTGTCACGGGAGACAGTTCCAGCGCCCCCACCTTCACCGTATCTTCCGGCATTTGCGGAATATGGCGACGCAATACTGCACGGATGCGCGCCATCAGTTCGCGCGGTGAAAAAGGTTTGGTGATGTAATCGTCTGCACCGGATTCCAGCCCCAGGATCTTGTCGCGCTCGTCGCCGCGCGCCGTCAGCATGATGATGGGGATATCCTTGGTGCGCGCATCGGCGCGAAATTGTTTGGCCAGCACAACGCCGCTGGTGCCGGGCAGCATCCAGTCGAGCAGGATCAGGTCCGGCAAATGCGAGCGTATCTGCTGCCAGGCACTGTCGCCATCTTCTGCCCGCATGACCTGAAATCCGGCTTGGCGGATGTTGAATTCCAGGAGCTCCTGGATGGCCAATTCGTCTTCTACCAACAAGATTCTTGCAGTCATTTCTCAACCCTCGCGTCAATTAATGCTGGCAAGGGTATGAAGAATTGATGACAGAAATATGACACTCAGTCGGCCGTGTGATGCAGATGCGGTGGCGCCACATGCTCGGTGTGACTGGCCGCATGGTGATGCAGCCAGGCGTGCTCGGGCTCCTGCGGCAACGGATCATGGATCAGCTTGGGCAGCAGCGAGCCGGCCAGCATTCCGGCAATGCTCATGAACAAACCAAGCAGTTGGGGCGGCCAAACTTCGGACGGCTCGAACACTTCACACAAGCCCCAGGTCGTCAGCCCCAGCATCATGGCCAGCAAAGCGCCCTGGGTATTCGCGCGCTTCCAGTAGAGCCCGAAAGCCAAGGGCACAAATGCGGCAACCAGCGTGATTTTGTAGGCGTTCTCGACCATCTTGAATATGCTCAGCTCAGAGTTCAGCGCGACACCCAGCACCAGCGCACCGAAACCCCACAAGGTGATGCGCATGGCACGCAAAAAGTGCCGGTCGGACATTTCCTTGAGCACGAAATGTTTGAGGATGTTTTCGGTAAACGCGACGGAAGGCGCCAGCAAAGTGGCCGAGGAACAGCTCATGATTGCGGACAGCAGCGCGCCGAAGAAAATCACCTGCGCGAACACCGGTGTGTGTTGCAGGATCAGGGTGGGCAGTACCAGTTGCGAATCCTGCTCCAGCAGTTCACCAAAAAGTTTGGGGTCGACAAGTGTCGCCGAATAGGCCAGAAACATCGGGACAAACGCAAAGGCGAAATACAGCGAGCCGCCCAGCACCGAACCCCGCACCGCAGTCTGCTCGGTACGCGCGGCGGTAATGCGCTGGAACACATCCTGCTGCGGAATGGAGCCCAGCATCATCGTGAGCCAGGCGCCGATGAAGGGCACCCAATGGGTGTAATCCCCCTTGGGGAAAAAATCCAGTTTTCCGGCGGCCGACGCCTGCGCCACAACCGCGCCGACGCCCCCGGTCATGCCGCTGACGAACCAGGCAATGAACAGCATGCCGCACATGATGACGGTCATTTGCACGAAATCGAGCAGCGCCACCGACCACATGCCGCCGAAGGTGGTGTAAGTCAGCACGATCAGCGCGCCGATGATCATGCCGGTTTCCTGCGACACGGCGCCGCCGCTGATGACATTGAACACCAGACCCAGCGCCATGATTTGCGCCGACACCCAACCCAGATAGGAAATCACGATGCACACCGCAGCGATCAATTCGACCGCCTTGTTGTAACGCACGCGGTAAAAATCGCCGATGGTCAGCAAATTCATGCGATACAGGCGATTGGCGAAAAACAGTCCGGCGAGAATCAGGCACAGCGCGGCGCCAAAGGGATCCGCAACCACGCCGCCCAAGCCCTCCTTCACAAAGGTGGCGGAGATCCCCAGCACGGTTTCGGCGCCGAACCAGGTGGCAAAGACCGTCGCGGTGACGATGGGCAAAGGCAGATGCCGTCCGGCTACCGCAAAATCCTTGGCGCTGTGCACCCGCGTCGCGGCATACAAGCCTATCCCGACCGAAACCAGAAGATACAGAATGACGAACCAGACCAGCATGGCGCAACACCCGTCCCGTAAACAATGGCCGCGATTTTAACAGGGCCGCACAAATATGCAGCGGCTATGCGCTCAGATTGCGCCCGCAGGTTTCCCGCACACGGGTTGCCGCAAACAATCCCAGCAGGGCAAAACCCAGCATGGCGCCAAGTCCGAGGCGGTAATCGGCGAGAAGATACTCGCCGCTCGCCGTGGCCCCGCGCGACAGCGCTGCGCGATCCAGCAGCCAACCCACCAGAGGCTGCAAAATGCCGGCTGACAGGAACGCGCCGGTGTTCACCAGACTGGTCGCCATGCCGCTCAGCGCCGGCGGATTCACTTCCTTGGCGCACGACCAGCTCAGGGTAAAGCCGGCGGCGCATGCGCCCATCAACCCGAACAGCAGCAAGCTCATCGCCAGCGGCAGGCTCCAGCCACCCAGCAACACGCCCCAGCACAGCACATATGCCAGCGCCAGGGTCAGCAGCACCGGCTTGCGTCGCGCCAGACGGTCGGACAACATGCCGCTGAACAAGGCGCTGAAGGCGAACGCGAGCAACAACACTGTCGTATGCCAGCTGGCCAGTTCGCGACTCATGCCAAAGCCCTGCATCAGAAAGGGCACGGCCCACAGTCCGGCAAAACTGAAAAAGCTGCCGGCCATGCCGACATTGACCCAGAACCCCGGCCAGGACGCCGGATTCCGCACCACCTGTCGCAAACCCTCAAGCCAGTGACCCACATGGGGATGATGATCCGCCTTGCCCTCCAGCTGCCGCATCGAAGGCAAGCCCGCCGATCCGGGATGGTCATGGATCAGCCGCCAGCTCAGCAGCGCGAGCAACAGGGACAGAAGCCCTATCCCGACGAAAACATCGTGCCAGGACATCAACGTCACCAGCCAGGCCAACGGAACCGCCGCGAGCACCGCCCCGATGTTACCGAGCAAAACGGTCAAGCCCGTGGCCGTCGCGAAGTGCCGTTCATAAAACCAGGCGGCATTGATTTTCAGCAGGGCGATGAACATGACCGAAACGCCCAGGCCGACCAGCGTCCGTCCGACCACCGCCATCTCGAAGCTCGGCGCCAGACCGAACAGAATCGCCCCCACGCCACCGATGACACCGCCCATCGCCACAATGCGGCGCGGCCCCAGCGTATCCACGAGAATACCCGTGGGAATCTGCATCACGGTATAGACGTAAAAATAGGCGGCTGCCAGCACGCCCAGTTGCGCGCCGCTGGTATGAAAAGCCTGTTGCAAATCACCCGCAATCGTGGACGGCGCGACGCGATGGAAAAACGACAGGATGTAGGCGGCGGCGACCAGCAGGAAGGCGGTCCAGCGATGCCGCCACATGTGCCGCACGAGCCGTTTGTGTTCAGTCATTGGAACTCACTGGTGCAAAGAAAAAGGCTCCCGCAGGAGCCTTTTGATTCAAGTGGCTGCCGATCAAAGCTCGCCAGCGTGGTTGGCCAGATATTTGGCCACGCCTTCGGGCGAGGCATTCATGCCGGCCTTGCCCTTGGCCCAGCCCGCCGGGCAGACTTCGCCATGTTCTTCGGTGAATTGCAGGGCGTCCACCATGCGCAGCATTTCGTCGATGTTGCGGCCCAGCGGTAAATCATTCACGACCTGATGACGCACCACGCCGGCGCGGTCGATCAGGAAGGAGCCACGGAAGGCAACGCCGGCAGCGTCGAATTCAACGTCGTAAGCCTTGCAGATTTCATGCTTCACATCGGCGACCAACGGATATTGCACCTGACCGATGCCGCCCTTTTCGACCGGGGTATTTTTCCAGGCGAGGTGGGTGAATTGCGAGTCGATGGAAACCCCGATCACTTCCACGTTGCGCTTCTTGAATTCATCCAGACGGTGGTTGAACGCGATCAGCTCGGACGGGCAGACGAAGGTGAAGTCGAGCGGGTAGAAAAAAACCACCGCATATTTGCCGTTGATGTGTTTTTTCAGGTTGAAGTTTTCGTTGATTTCGTTGTTACCCATGACGGTAACGGCATTGAAATCGGGCGCCTGTTTGCCTACGAGTACGGCCATGATGATCTCCTGAATGAAAGTGGTTGAGTGAAATGCTTGGGTTTGAAATGTAGCGGCATCAAGAAACACTGTCAACCGGATAAGCCGATCTCCGCCGCGTTGAACTGGATGCGATGCAGCTGCGCGTAAACCCCCTTGCGCGCCAGCAATTCCGTATGTGTGCCGATTTCGGCAATCTCGCCTTTTTGCAGCACCACGATCCGGTCGGCCTTCTCGATGGTGGAAAGCCGGTGCGCAATCACCAGCGTGGTGCGCCCCTGCATCAGCGTTTCCAGCGCGGCCTGGACATGGCGCTCGGATTCGCTATCCAGCGCCGAGGTCGCCTCGTCGAGAATCAGGATGGGCGCGTCCTTGAGAATCGCGCGGGCGATGGCAATGCGCTGCCGCTGGCCGCCGGACAATTTCACGCCGCGCTCGCCCACGAGCGTATTCAGCCCTTCCGGCCATTCGCGGATGAATTCCATCGCGTGGGCAGCCGTGGCGGCGGCGACAATTTCGGATTCGCTGACTACGCGCGCCTGACCATAGGCGATATTCGCGGCAACCGTGTCGTTGAACAGCACCACTTCCTGACTGACGAGGGCGATGTTGGCGCGCAGGCTGGCCAGCGTAAGATCGTTGATGTCCTGCCCGTCGAGCAGAATGCGCCCGGCGGTCGGCGCATAAAAACGCGGCACCAGATTGGCGAGCGTGGTTTTGCCGCTGCCGGATGCGCCGACCAGCGCGACACTCTCTCCCGCACGCACGGTCAGTGCGATTTGGCTCAGCGCCTGCCGGCCGTCATCCCCATAGGCAAACGTGACTTGATCAAACACCAGCTCGCCACGCACACGGCCAACCGAAATTGAGCCTGTATCGGCTTCGCTCTGGGTATCCAGCAACTCGAACACGCTTTCCGCCGCCGCCAAGCCACGCTGCAGATATTCGCTCACGCCGGTCAAACGTTTGAGCGGCGCCGTCAGCATGAGCATGGCGGCGATGAAGGACAGGAAACCGCCCACCGTCGTTTGATCGGTTTTGGCCTGTTGCGTCACGAGATAGACAATCACGGCCAGCGCAATGGCCGCCACCATCTGCACGATGGGTACGTTTGCGGCGGCGGCGGCGGCCTGCTTCATGTTGTAGCGGCGCACCCAGTTGGCCTGTTCATGAAAGCGCCCGCTTTCGTAGGGCTGACCGCCGAACAGCTTGACCACTTTGTGCGCGGTGACGCTTTCCTCGATGACCTGGGTGATGTCGCCCATGGCGCGTTGCGAATCACGACTGCTGGTGCGCATGCGTCCGCTGATGGTGCGGATGATGAAAGCGATGACCGGCGCCATGACGAGGGACAGCAGGGTCAGTTTCCAGTTGAGATAAAACAGCCAACCCAGCAGCCCCATGATGATGATGGAATCGCGTACCGTAATGGTGACAACGGTCGTGGCCGCTGCCGTGACCTGGGTCACATCGAAAGTCAGCTTGGATAGCAGGTTGCCCGTGGCATGGTCATCGTAATAGCGCGTCGGCAAGGTCAGCAGCTTGCTGAACATTTCATTGCGCAAATCCATCACCACCTTGTTGCCCACCCAGTTGATGGCGTAGGTCGAAATAAACGTCGCCACGCCGCGCACAAAGAAAATCGCCAGAATGAAAAAAGGCGCAAGCCGGATGACGGTGTCGTCCTTGTAAACGAAGGTCCCATCCAGCAAGGGCTTGAGCAGGGCGGGCAGCAAGGGCTCGGTCGCAGCCGCAACCGCCATGCCGAGAATGGATGCCGCGAAGACGCGCCAGTAAGGCTTGACGTAGCCCAGCAAGCGCAGATAGAGGGCTGCTGTGGTCATGCGCTGAATGGACACTCCTGCGGAGTCAGGCGGTCAAAATGCTGTGGCGTTGCTTGACGCCGGCAAACAGCGCGTGAATGCCGACGGCCAATCCCACGTAAACCAGCATGACCGCGACATAAGACAGGTGGTAGCCCGCAACGCGCGAGATGTACTCGCCCAGGCTCATGCTGTCGAAATAACCGGCGAACAGGAAGAACGACACATTGGCAATCCAGAAGGCCACGCTGCCGGCTACCGCCGTGATTAGGGCTAATCCTGAAATACCACGCAAGCTCAGGCTGTAATGCGGCGCAAAACGGCGACCGATCAGCCACAGGGCGAGATAAGCCAATTGCAGCAAACCGTAGGCCGGCGTCACGCACCAGGCGCTGACATTCTGAAAATTGATCGCATAGCAATCAATCAACACGCCGCCCGCAAGCAACAGCAACAAGACGGCTCCCGCACCCCGGCCGCGCCCGAGAAACAGCCCGGCCAGAAAGAATATCGCATAAGACGCATCGGGCAGCGCCACGGCGGAGCCGAAATGATTGAAGCGGGTCATGGCCATCAATGCGGCCAATGCCGCAGCGATCTGGAATGTGCGGTTTTGCAGGATGTTCACGTTGTCTCCTAGAGCCGTTATCGCCGGAATTTCGATGCGGCAAACTTTAACAGAAAACCGGGCGGATGGGCGTCCATGCCTCCGCTTTATTGATAGCTCAGTCCGATCAGCAACGTGCGTCCGGGCGTGTTGTAGCCGTGCGCCAGCATGTAGTCCTTGTTGAACAAATTATCCACACGCATCAGCAAAGCAAGTTTTTTGTCCAGCTCATAGCGGGCAGTCAGATTGATGACATCGTAGCTGGCCAGGCTCGTGCGGGCGACAGTTTTGATATAAATATCTGCCCGGGCGCCGCTGTGTTGCCACTCGCCGCCGACCTGCCATGCGCCGAATTTCTGCGTCAGGCCAACATTGGAAAAGAATTTTGCGCGGCGCAGCAGTGCCAGACCGGTCTGGACATCACGCGGATTTTGCTGGGTCAGCGCCGCTTTCACGCCAGTGTCGCCAAACTGGCCCGCATACGACACCTCGAAACCATCAATGCGCGCCTCGCCGAGATTGACCATGGTGCTGGCCGGCAGGTTGTTGTTGGCGATCAGGTTGCGGATGCGGTTGTCGAAATACACGACGTCCGCACGCTGCCCACCCGCCGCATAGTGCACACCCAGCTCATTGTTGCGCGAGCGTTCCGGCTTCAGGTCAGGGTTGCCCGCATAGGAGTAGGTGACGCCGCCAAAGGTGCCGTAATTGACGAAGGGATAAAACAAGTCATTCAGCGTCGGCGCCTTGAAGGCGGTGGCGGTGCTGGCCGTCACGCGCCACGCGGCGTCGATGTCGTAGCCATATCCCAGCAGATAGGTATCCGCCACACCGAAATCGGAATAACGGTCGCGGCGCAGGTTGAGCTGCACCTGATGCGCGTCGTACATGCCGGTATAACCCGCGAACAGACTGTCGTCGGTGCGGCTGGTACGCGTGAATGCGGTGCTGCTCGATACGCGCTGTTTCAGTTGTTCCACACCGAGATTCAGCACGTTGTGCTCGCCCAGTTGCAGCATATTCTGCCAGCTTGCCTGGTCACTCGTAGTTTTGAAGCGCGCCCCTAACACGAGATCCGGCACGCCATTCAAAAAGTTCTGCGTATCGTCCATGCCTTGCGACAATTGCAGCTTGCTCTGCCACATCCCGCTCAAACGATTGTCGGAAACCAAGGCTATTTGGCTCACCTCAGCCCGGCTCTGATTTACGTCGCTCGTCAGACCAAAAGAGTTGTCGGTCTGACTGTCGGCGCGACTGTCGAACAACGAGAACGACAGGCTGTGGTCGCCGCCAAATTGCTGGCGCACCTTGGCGGAAATGCTGGTGTTGTCATACCCGTCCTTGTCCGGATTCACTGCTGGCACCAAGCTGGACTTGACCGACGATACGCCATCGGTCTTGAATTTGGACACCTGCATATTGAATGATGTGTCTCCCGCTTCTCCGCCGAAACCGGCTGTTGCGCGTCTGGTGTTGTGCGTGCCCGCTCCGGCGCTGGCATTGAATGCCGGCACGCCCTTGCCGCGCCGGGTGAATATCTGGATCACGCCGCCTATGCCTTCGGAGCCATACAGGCTGCTGACATTACCGCGCACAACCTCGATGCGCTCAATCTGATCCAACATCAGCTGGTCGATCGCCGTCATGCCGGAAGTCGCCGAACCAATGCGCACGCCGTCCAGCAACACCAGCGCATGACTGGAGTTGGTGCCGCGCACGAACAGGCTGCTCTGCTTGCCAATGCCGCCGCTCTGGTAGATTTCCACGCCGGCAAGATTCTTCAGCAGCGCCGGAACATCCACCGCCTGCGATTCGCGGATTTCTTTCTGACTGATGACCGTGGTGTGCGCCATCGACTGATCCAGCGGCTGTTCCACGCGCGCAGCCGTCACGACGACTTCGTCGAGTACTGTAGCCGTCTCGGCATATGCAAAAGAAGCGGCCGCACACAGCAGTACGGCAGAAAAGGATTGTTGTTTCATGATGAATTTCCTGAATTGGTTCCAAGCGTCCCCGTTGGAGTACGACAAATCAGAAAATGAGGGAGAAAACGCAGAACGCGGAAGGCTCCGCGATACGTTAATGCGCCTCCCGCAGCATTTCCTGAACCCGAACTTCCAGGCCGGTATCCGGGCTCGCAAGTCTTGGCCTGTCACCTTCCCATGCTTGCGCACAGTGGCATTTCGACAGACCCGCACTCGCTTACCGTTGCGGGGGCAGCACAGGCGTCACACCTGTTTCCCGTTTAACCGCGCAGTTTGCGCTGCGCGGCACCTTGAAGCGGCGCGCACTTTATCACACCTCCGGATTGGCCGCAAAACGCTGCAGTCGCGGCATATCGAAGTCCCCGCAGATCAAATTTCGATCTTCGTTCCCATCTCGATGACGCGGTTGGTCGGAATCTTGAAGAAGTCGGCTACGTTCATGGCATTCCTGGACATCATGATGAATAGCAGCTCGCGCCATTTCATCATGCCGGGACGTGGGGCGGAAACGATCAATGCCCGCGAGGTGAAGAACGAGGTCGTCATCATGTCGATGGGCAGATCCCAGGAGGCGCACAATGCCAGCGCATCGGGAACATTGGGTGTTTGCATGAAGCCGTAAAAGACTCTGACCCGATAAAAGTTTTTGCCCAGATCGTCGACCAATAAACGGTCGCCTTTGGAAACATAGGGCTTATCTTCGACGATGACCGAAAGCAGGATGTTGCGTTCGTGCAGCACCTGGTTGTGCTTGAGGTTGTGCAGCAAAGCCGCCGGCGCGCCTTCGTTGACGCCGGTCAGGAAGATCGCAGTTCCCGGTATCCGGTTGACGTTATCTGTCCCATCTATGATCGTTTGTATCGGAACGGAGCGCAGGGCTATTTCTTCGAACAACAGTTTCCGGCCGCGCTTCCAGGTGGTGAGTACGGCAAACGAAATGGCCGCAATGCCCAGCGGGAACCAGCCGCCCTGTGGAATCTTCAACGCATTGGCCGAGAAATACGCCAAGTCGATGCAGAAGAAGGTGCCGATCAGCGGGACGACGAGCAACGGTGACCAGCGCCACGCCACCAGCACAAAGGCAATCAGGATGGTATCGATCATCATCGTGCCGGTGACGGCGATGCCATAGGCTGCCGCCAGGTTGCTGGAACTCTGGAAGGTGAAGACCAGATAGACGACCGCCAGGTAAAGCGTCCAGTTGGTCAACGGGACATAAATCTGGCCATGCGCCTTGTCGGAGGTTTGCCGGATTTGCATGCGCGGCAAGAACCCCATTTGCACTGATTGGCTCGCCACCGAGAATGCGCCGGAGATCACGGCTTGCGATGCGATCACCGTGGCAGCGGTGGCCAGCAACACCATCGGGAGCAGCGCCCATGCGGGAGCGAGCAAGTAGAACGGATTCTCGATGGCCTGCGGATTACCCAGCAGCAGCGCGCCTTGCCCGAAATAGTTCAGCACCAGGGCGGGCAGCACAAAGGAGAACCAGGTCAGCCGGATCGGAAATTTCCCGAAGTGCCCCATGTCGGTGTAGAGCGCTTCGCCGCCGGTCACGGCCAGCACGACGGAGCCGAGCGTCAGGAACGACAGCCAGGGATCGAAAACCAGGAAGTGATAAGCAAACAGGGGGTTGAGTGCAAACAGCACATGCGGACTCTGGGCGATGGACAGCGCGCCCAGCACGCCCAAAGTGAAAAACCAGAAAATCATGATGGGGCCGAACGCCATGCCCATCATCCCCGTGCCATGTTTCTGCACCATGAACAATGCGGTAAGCACCAGCAGCGTGACGGGCAGCACATAGCCGCCAAGCTGGGGGGCGACGACATTCAGACCCTCGACGGCAGAAAGCACGGAGATGGCAGGCGTGATCATGCTGTCGCCGTAAAACAATGCGGCGGCAAATACCCCGAGCGTGGCGAGCAGCCATTTGGTTTTCGGGCGCTGCGCATTCAGTTCGCCGGCCAGGGCCAGCAAGGACAACGAGCCGCCTTCGCCGCGATTGTCCGCACGCATGATGATGGCGACGTATTTTAGGGACACCAGCAGCATGATGGTCCAGAACATCACAGAGAGGACGCCGAGTACATTCGTCTCGGTTACCGGCAATGGATGATGCCCGGCGAATGTCTCTTTCAGCGCATAGAGCGGACTGGTGCCAATATCGCCATAGACCACGCCGATTGCGCCCAGCATGAGTTTGGATAAATTCTGTTTCGCTTGCGTACCCCTCACACCGCCTCCTTGATTTCTTTTCTGCGAAAGAACGGAGCGTCATGGTACGCAAGAGCCCGAGAGCATGCAAACCAAACCGGATGTAAATCGACGCCGGCCGCCAGCGCTTACTATTTGACGTTTCTGCAGTTTTCCCTCTATAGTCGCCGCATGGAAAATGAACTGCACAGTCTGGAAACAAAACTCGCGCAATTGATCGGCGCCAGCGCCAAGTTGCGTGAAGAAAACCAGCGCCTGCGCCAGGAGCTGGCACACGCCCTGAGCAATAACCGTCAATTCGGCGACCGCATGGAAACCGCCAAGGCCCGGCTGGAAAAACTCCTGCTGACATTACCGGAAGAACGCGCATGAGCAGCGAAATCAAAACGCTGGATATCAAGATTCTCGACCGCGAATTGCGGGTCGCCTGTCCCGAGGAAGAGCGCGGCGAATTGCTGGATGCAGTCGCTTATCTCGACCGGAAAATGCGTGAAATCCGCGATGCCGGCAAACTCGCCAGTGTCGAGCGCATCGCCATCATGGCCGCACTGAACATCGCGCATGAATTGCTGAGTACAAAGGTCGGGCGTGGCGTTGACCTGGGTTCCATCCGGCGTAGAATGACAGCCATGGAGACAGCGATTGATGAGGCGTTAGCCGAGCAAGACAAGCTGTTCTGAGTTGTCCCCTGCGGTGCTCGTGAGGTTCATCATGCTTTGAACCGATAAGCGAAAGCTTAGGCCGCCGACCAAATGTTGCTGTTGTGCGCGTCCCGTTTGCGGATGCACCTGATGCAACCGGAAGGCAGCCCTCTTGAACCCGGGTTCAAGACTTTGAGCCCACGGCACAGGCGGGGGGCTTTATTTCAAGTGCGGCTACGGCCGCATTTAACATGTTGCCACCCCACGCGATCAGCATTTCCCGCCAGACAAAAAGTTTGGCAATGCCCGATGCTTTGACGGAAAATTTGTCGCGCGCTGCGATTTATCACAAGGCTTGAGTCATGACACAACAACACCCCAATTGCCCGCAATGCAGTTCAAGCTACACCTACGTTGACGGCGACAATTTCGTTTGCCCGGAATGCGGCCATGAATGGCCCCAACAAGGGGCAGCCGCCGAAACCGGCGACGCCCTCCTGGTCGTCAAGGATGCCCACGGCAGCCTGCTGCAGGACGGCGACAGCGTAACCGTAATCAAGGACCTGAAAATCAAGGGGTCGTCGGCTGTCGTGAAGGTCGGCACCAAAGTCCGCAACATCCGGCTGGTGGAAGGCGACCACAACATCGATTGCAAAATCGACGGCATCGGCGCGATGTCGCTCAAGTCCGAATTCGTCAAAAAAGCCTGATGCCCGAATTCGCAAGGGGATGAACTGCCGCCCGCACTGCGCCGCTTGCTGCATCGCGCCGTCGATCACCTCGCCGCTGCCTGACATGCCCAATGGCAAGCCCGCCGGGACACCGTGTGTGCAACTGGATGCGGACTCGCGTTGCAAGGTATTCGGGCTGGCGGCGCGGCCTGCGTTCTGTGGCAGCTTGCAACCTTCGGCCGAGATGTGCGGCGAGTCACGCGAAGCTGCCCTGCATTGGCTGACACAGCTGGAACAGGCGACCCGGCCGCAGCAGGTATAATCCGCGCCATGCCAGCCGACCACCCCGATGATTTCAGCGTTACCGCAGATTCCCCCTGCATCGGTCATTGCACGACCGCGCTGGGCGACGAGGTGTGCCGCAGCTGCCTGCGCACTTTTGATGAAATCACCCGCTGGGTGGCGATGAGCGAGGAAGAACGCCGCGCGGTCAATCTGCGCATCGCCCGCCTGGCGCGCCAGTTGCAGCACGAGGCAATCTAACCCAGCCAACCCTGGAAAAATATGGATATTGTTTTACTGTTAAAAGCGGCCATTCTCGGCCTGGTTGAAGGCTTGACCGAATTCCTGCCGATCTCGTCGACGGGCCATTTGATCCTCGCCGGCGACTTGCTGAATTTCAACGACGAGCGCGGCAAGGTATTCGAGATCGTGATCCAGTTCGCAGCGATTCTGGCGGTGTGCTGGGAATATCGCGCCAAGCTGGGTTCGGTCGGTCACGGCCTGCTGCAGAAACAGGAAGCCGCGCAGCGTTTCGTGACCAACCTGTTCATCGCCTTCCTGCCGCTCGCCATCCTCGGACTGCTGTTCGGCAAAGCCATCAAGGCGCATTTGTTTTCGCCGATCCCGGTGGCGCTGGCGTTCATCGTCGGCGGCCTGGTCATTCTCTGGGCGGAAAAGCGCACGCACACCGTGCGCATCGAAAGCGTGGATGACATGCACTGGAAAGATGCGCTGAAGATGGGTTTTGCGCAGGCGCTGGCGCTGATTCCGGGCACCTCGCGTTCCGGCTCGACCATCATCGGCGGTTTGTTTTTCGGGCTGAGCCGCAAGGCAGCGACGGAGTTTTCCTTCTTCCTCGCGATCCCGACACTGACGATGGCCACGCTCTATGAAGTGGTGAAATATCGTGACCAGTTCCACAGCGAGGATCTGGGCATTTTTCTGGTCGGGTCGATCGCGTCCTTCATAAGCGCCTTCCTCGCCGTGCGCGGCCTGCTGCGCTACATCAGCCGCCACGACTTCACGATCTTCGCCTGGTACCGCATCGCCTTCGGTGTGATCGTACTGCTTACGGCCTACACCGGCGTGGTGAGCTGGTCGCAAATATAAAAAAACCGCCGGCAAACCGGCGGTTCTGCATTCAGCTTCAAAGAACGCATCTCAGAACCCGAGGTTCGCCTTCACCCACAGGTTGCGACCCATCTCGTTGACGCGCGTGGTTTGGGTGAACCCCGCCACCATCGTCCCTGCACGGCTGATGTGTTCGGCGTAGGCCTTGTCGAACAGGTTGTCCACGCCGAAGCTGATCTGCGCTCCCTTATTGATGCGGTAAGCGCCGTTCAGCGAGAACACGCCGAAGCCGCCGGTACGGCCGATGTCCGTCCCGACGATGTTGCCCTGGTTGACCACGAAGCGATCCTGCGCGGCGACCATGCGCAGCAAACCGCCGACGCTCCACACGCCGTTATCGTAGGTCGTCCCGATACGGCCTTCCAGCGGCGAGACCTGCGCCAGAGCGGTGCCGTCGGTATCGTTCGAGCCGTAGACGTAGGCCAGCGAACCGTCCAGCTTCCACTGCGGTGCGAATTGCCACGCGGCGCTGGCTTCACCACCCCATGTTGCCGCGGAAATGTTCCGGGTGACCGAAAGACCGGTGCGCGTCCCCATCATCGTCGTCTTGCTGATACCGGACTGGATCAGGATGAAGTCGGAAACCTTGCTGTAGAAGCCGGACACCGAACCGGACACATCGCCCTGCCTGTAGGTCATACCCACGTCCAACTGGTTGGTCTTTTCCGGGCGGGTGTTGAAGGCGCTGGTCGTGGTGAGCGATTCCTTGGAGATGGCTTCCCAGTAATCGGGGAAACGTTCCGTATGGCCAATGCCGGCGTAGACGGTCGCGGCATTGGCCATCACGTCGCGCTCATAGCGGGCAAAGCCGCTGGTGAGGGTGTCGCTGCGCGTCTGGTTCTGCGTGGCATTGGCCACCATGCCCATCATGTCGACCGTGGCGCGCTTGTCCTGTGCCTTCCACCAGTCCACCCGCAGCCCGCCCACAACGCGCGCGTCTTCGGCGTAGTTGCGGGTCATTTCGCCGAACAAGCCCTGATTCTGGAAATTGGCATCCTCGACACGCGCCTTCAGATTATAGGCCCCCATGTAGCCGGGTGCGGCGCCGGTGCGCCCGGTATGCACGTTGGACTGGGCGTCCAGACCGACCTTGAGCTGGGTCGCATCGGAGAAGTTCAGCGTGCCGACAACCCTTCCGCCCGTGGTCGTGCGGTCCGGGTTCATCGCGGCCATCATGCTGGCCGGGTCGCCGACGCGCATGCTGTAGCTATCCATCACGTGGTCGATGTAGTTGTGGAACAGTTGAGCTTCCACCTTGTCCAGCAAACCGTGATCGCTGTTCTTCCAGTCGGCCTTCAGACCAACGTTGTCGCGGGCGAATTTCGAACCGTCAACGCTGCGATCTGCATAGGCAGCCTTACCATCGCTCTGCGCCATCGACAGCTCAACACGCGCACCCTCGCTCGGCGTCAAACCGACAGCGGCATTGGCGCTCCAGCGCGAGTAGTTGGAATGAACGCTAACACCGTTGCCATCCCGATAATCATTGGCGCGGGAATTGGTATAAATGCCGCGCGCATACCCGTCCGGCGAACCTCCGTGCACATCGGCCATCACATCTGTGCGGCCAAAACTGCCGATCATTGCACTACCATCAAAACCGGCACCAGTATCTGTACGTTTTGCAAAATTCCGTTCAAACAAAACCGTACCGGCTGAGCTGCCAGGACCATACAGTACAGACTGGGGGCCTTTCAAAAGGGTGATCTTGTCGTATGAAGAGGGAAATACATAGGCAGTAGGGGGGTCCATTCGCCCCCCGCATCCGCCAAGAATTTGTTCCCCATCAAGCAAAATATTCAGACGCGAACCGGCCATGCCACGAAATACCGGGTCGCCGTCGGTGCCGCCCTTGCGAATCACGTTGAAGCCGGGGATGGTCTTCAGGTAGTCGGCGCCATCATGCGCCGGGACCGGCTGGCGCGGTTTGCGCGGATCGGTCTGCACGACCAGCGGTTGTTCCATCGCCGGCGCCGTAACCACGACTTCGTCCAGCGTCACCGTCTCGGCGGCAAAAGCCCCCGGCGCAAAAGCCAGTGCGAGACAGAGTGTGAGTTTGTTGACCTGCATGTTTTTCTCCCTTTTGAAAACGGGGTGATTCTAAGAAAAATTTTTGGCGCGACTCTGCGGCATTTTGTCGCACCCCGATCCAGCCGCCCGCCAGCGCGCGAATAAGACAGGCTGTCACATGGATGTCATAATCCGGCCTCACAATCGTCAACGCTGGAGAAAAAGACTATGACAAGGATGGTGCAATGCGTAAAACTGGGACGCGAAGCCGAAGGGCTGGATCGTCTGCCGTATCCGGGCGCGCTGGGGCAGAAAATCTTCGAAAACGTGTCGAAGGAAGCGTGGCAGGGATGGATTCGCTTCCAGACGATGCTGGTGAACGAAAACCGGCTGAATCTGGCCGATCCGCAGGCGCGCAAGTATCTGGCGGCGCAGATGGAAACTTACTTCTTCGGGGAAGGCGCGCAGATGCCGCAGGGTTACGTTCCGCCGAAAAGCTGATTTCCCCAATCTTGTCCGGAAAATTCTCCAAACAACATTTTCTCAATCGCGAGCTCAGTCAGCTTGAGTTCAACCGGCGGGTGTTTGCCCAGGCGCAGGACGAACGCGTGCCACTGCTGGAGCGCTTGCGCTATCTCTGTATCGTCAGCAGCAACCTGGATGAATTTTTCGAGATCCGGGTTGCGGGTCTGAAGGAGCAAATCCGCCTTGGCGGCATCACCACCAATCCGGACGGGATGACTGCGCGGCAAACGCTCAAGAAAGTCGGCGAAGAAACCCATACGCTGATCGAGCAGCAATATCTCCTGTTCAACAAATCCCTGGTCCCCGCACTGGCCGCAGAAGGCATCCGTTTTCTGCGCCGCACCCACTGGAATGAAGCCCAGCAAGCGTGGGTCAAGGATTATTTCCTGCGCGAGGTCATGCCGCTGCTGACGCCGATCGGACTCGACCCCGCGCACCCGTTCCCGCGCGTGCTGAACAAGAGCCTGAACTTTGCCGTGGAATTGCAGGGCAAGGATGCTTTCGGGCGCAATCAGGCCCGTGCCATCGTGCAAGCGCCGCGCGTATTGCCACGGACCATTCTCATGCCGCCGGAAATCAGCGGCTGTGAACATGGCTTCGTTTTTCTTTCCTCGATTTTGCATGCGCATGTGGACGAATTGTTCGGCGGCATGGAAGTGTTGGGTTGCTACCAGTTCCGCGTCACCCGCAACAGCGATCTGTTCGTGGATGAAGAAGAGGTCAAGAATTTGCGCCTGAGCCTGCAGGGCGAATTGCCGCAGCGCCACTTCGGCGATGCCGTGCGCCTGGAAATCGCCGACAACTGCTCGCCGCAAATCGCCGAAATGCTGTTGCGTGAATTCAATCTGAGCGAGAGCGACTTGTACCGTGTTCACGGCCCCGTCAATCTTGTCCGCCTCATGGGCATTCCCGACATGGTCACGCGCGACGACCTGAAGTTTCCTCCCTTCGTGCCCGGCGTACCCAACGTGATCCGCAAAAAAGGCGCGGACATGTTCAAGGCGATCCGCAAGAGCGACATCCTGCTGCATCACCCGTTCCAGTCGTTCAAGCCCGTCATCGACTTTATCCAGCAGGCCACCAGCGACCCGAACGTGGTCGCCATCAAACAGACCGTGTATCGCACCGGCACCGACTCGGCGCTGATGGAGGCATTGATCGGCGCCGCTCTGCGCGGCAAGGAAGTCACGGTGGTGGTGGAACTGCTGGCCCGCTTCGACGAGGAGGCCAACATCAACTGGGCGACCCGGCTGGAACAGGTCGGCGCACATGTGGTGTATGGCGTGGTCGGACACAAGACCCACGCCAAGATGCTGATGGTGGTGCGCCGCGAAGAGGGAAAGCTACGGCGTTATGTCCACCTCGGCACCGGCAACTATCACCCGCGCACCGCGCGTCTTTACACCGATTTCGGCTTGTTCACCGCCAACGAATCGGTCTGCGCCGATGTCAACGAGGTCTTCAGCCAACTCACCAGCCTGGGCAAGGCGCGCAAACTGAATCACCTCTGGCAATCGCCGTTCACCCTGCACAGCCAGGTGCTTGCCGCCATACGCAACGAAATCGCGCTGGCGAAATCCGGCAAGCGCGGCCACATCATCGCCAAGATGAATTCCCTGCTGGAACCGGAAACCATCAATGCGCTGTACGAAGCTTCTCAGGCGGGGGTGAAAGTGGACCTCATCGTGCGCGGCGTCTGTGCGCTGCGCCCCGGCGTGAAAGGACTGTCTGAAAACATTCGCGTGCGTTCGATCATCGGGCGCTTTCTGGAACACACGCGGATTTTCTATTTCCGCAACGACCTGAAACACGACGTGTATCTCGCCAGCGCCGACTGGATGGATCGCAACTTCTTCCGCCGCGTGGAAGTCTGCTTCCCGATTCTGGACGGCAAGCTGAAGAAGCGCGTGCTCGAGGAAGGCCTCAAGGCCTATCTGCGCGATAACACCCAGGGTTGGGAAATGGATAGCGCAGGGCGCTACAAACGCAAGATCTCGCGCAGTACGCAATGGCACAACGCCCAGTTTGAATTGCTGGTGCTGCTAGCCAACCCGGACAAGCCGGGCAGCTGATTTCCGCCTAGTGCTTTTTCGGCCGGCCGGTCTTGATCTTTTCCAGCGTCGCCAGACGGCGCTTGATTTGCGCAGTGCTCATGCCCGCCAGCACCTGCAGTCCGGCGCGCAAGACTTCACTCTTTTTCACCGGCATACCGGCCTCCAGGCAAGCGGCTTTGATTTCGGCAATCTGCTTGTATTCAGCGGCAGGCATGGTGAAGCTGTCGCGAATGACTTTGATTTTCTGTTTGGCCTTTTTCTCCGGCGCAGCGGCTTCGGTTTTCTTCGGGGCTTCTTTGGCTACGGGTACGGCAGACTTTCGGGTTGTCATATGCACTCCTCCGGGATTAAAGTTGCACGGGAAGTCTAGCGACTGGCTGTATTCTGGCAACTGTAATATTTGGAGCACCAAGTGGATCTGATTTTATGGCGACATGCGGAGGCCGAAGATGGCTTCCCCGATCTGGCGCGAGCACTCACGCACAAAGGTATCCGGCAGGCGCAAAAGACCGCTGAATTCCTGCAGGCGAGACTCCCCTGCGATGTCCGGGTTCTGGTCAGCCCCGCCACCCGCACCCGGCAAACCGCAGAGGCCTTGACCAGCGATTACACGCTGGCGCCCAGCATCGCCCCTGGCGCAAGCGCCGCAGCCGTCCTGCAGGCTGTGCGCTGGCCGGATGCCGAAGGCAGCGTGCTGGTGGTGGGTCATCAACCCACGCTGGGAGCTGTGGCCGCGCGCCTGCTGGGCCTGCCGGACAGTTCGCTCAGCGTCAGAAAAAGCGCCGTGTGGTGGTTCAGCGGACGTGAGCGGGACGGGGTGTTTACGGTCAGCCTCAAACTCGTCATGCCGCCGGAGCTCCTCTAAGCCATGTTCGAATCTGCCGAACTCGGCCACAAAATCAGCAAGACTGTCTATGACGATGCTGTCCCCCAGCTCCGCGAAGAGCTGCTGAATGCGCAGTTCGATCTGGCCCAGCAGGGCAGATTTCCGGTCATCGTCCTGATCGGCGGCATTGATGGCGCCGGCCGCAGCGAGACGGTCAACCTGCTCAACGAGTGGATGGATCCGCGCTTCATCCAGACGCACGGCATGGGCGAGCCTTCGGACGAGGAAATGGAACGCCCCATGATGTGGCGCTTCTGGCGGGCGCTGCCGCCCAAAGGCCGCGTCGGACTGTTTCTCGGTTCCTGGTACACCTGGCCCATTCTGCATCGCATCAAGGGACATACCAACGACGGCGAACTGGTGCAAAGCCTGGAGCGCGCCCGGCGTTTTGAAAAAATGCTGACCGATGAAGGCGCGCTGATCCTGAAATTCTGGCTGCACCTGTCCCGGGAAAAACAGCATGCCCGCCTGCATGACCTCGAAAAGTCAGCCCGCACCCGCTGGCGCGTCACCGAACGCGACTGGGAGCATTACAAGCAGTACGACAAATTTCGCGTGGTTAACGAGACTGTGATCCGCCACACCAGCACTGCAGAAGCGCCGTGGCTCATCGTCGAAGGCGAAGATCACCGCTATCGCAGCCTGACCATCGGCCAATCCATTCTGCAATCCTTGCGCACGCGGCTGGACGAGACCGCTCAGGCGGCAGGAAAAGTCGCAGCGCCGCCGCTGTTATCCGCCATCGACAAACTGGATCTTTTACATACGCTGGATCAATCGCTGACGTTGAGCAAACCGGAATATCGCAAGGCGCTGGACAAATACCAGGGCAAACTCGCCTTGCTGAGCCGCGATCCGCGCTTCAACAAGATGACCGTGGTCGTCGTCTTCGAAGGGAATGATGCGGCCGGCAAAGGCGGCGCCATCCGGCGCATCACCGGCGCACTGGATGCCCGGCGCTATCAAATCATCCCGGTGGCTGCGCCTACCGAAGAAGAACGCGCACAACCTTATCTCTGGCGCTTCTGGCGACACATTCCCCGGCGTGGCCGCGTGGCCATTTTCGATCGTTCCTGGTACGGCCGCGTGCTGGTCGAACGGGTGGAGCAATTCTGCTCGGAGGCCGACTGGATGCGGGCCTACGGCGAAATCAACGATTTCGAGGGCCAGCTTGCACGGAACAACACGCTGGTGGTGAAATTCTGGCTGGCCATCAGCAAGGACGAACAGTTAAAACGCTTCAAGGAACGCGAGCAGGTCGTCTTCAAGCGCTTCAAGATCACCGATGAGGATTGGCGCAATCGCGAAAAATGGGAAGCCTACGAACACGCGGTGTGCGACATGGCCGATCGCACCAGCACTGAAACTGCACCGTGGACGCTGGTCGAAGCCAACGACAAGAATTACGCTCGCATCAAAATCCTGAAGACGTTATGCCAGCGCATTGAGCGCGCCATGAAGGCGCAGGTGTAGTGCAGCTTACTGCAGGTTCTCCGCGCCCTGCACCAGCACGTAGGGACTGACCACGACCGCCCACACTTCCGCATCGGCTTCCACCCAGGCCAGCGCCTGCGCATCGCTCACCGGCCCCAGGTGTCCTGCGTTGATCCAGCCGGCCACCACCTCGCGATTGTCTTCCGACATCTGGAAAGCGACTTCCACCAAATCGAGCGTCGGGTTCACCGCGAGTGCGGCACCGCTGGCAAAAAAGCGCTGCAGCTCCTTCCAGGCGATGCGTGAGGTTTCGAGATTCACCTTGGTGCGGTAGATGTCCTGCGGATTGCTTTCGTCGTTCATGCTGATATTCCGTGCAAATTATTCGTGGTCGATGTTGCGGCTTTCGAGCTCCTGCCACAACGCCCGGGCCAGTCCCGGCCAGGCCTTGTATTCCTGCGTCAGCTGCTCGAATTGCGCCAGATAAGCGGGGCCGAACATCTCCATGCTGGTGCGGTGCATCAGCATGGCCAGCCCGTACAGATCCACACGTGTGCGGGCCGCATGGTCGCCCTTCTCCGCCGCATCCTTGAGATGCGCCATGTTTTCCAGCATGTCATGCGCAAACCGGTGCAGCTGCGCCGGATCGTTGTAATCCAGCTGCAACGCAATGAACCGATGCTGCATTTCCAGCTCCAGTTCCAGCATGTCCGTGTGCAAAAAATTTTTGGTAAACACGCTAGGACTGCCCCGCAGACAAATAGTAATTTTTCAGGCGCACGTAATGCTCGGCGGAATAGCGCAGATAGGCGATCTCCTCGTCGGTCAGTCTGCGCACCGCCTTGGCCGGACGGCCCATGTACAGCATGCCGCTTTCCAGCATCTTGCCTTGCGTCACCAGACTGCCCGCGCCGATCATGACGTGATCCGGAATCAGCACATCGTCGAGAATGATGGAACCCATGCCGATCAGGCATTCATTTCCGATGCGGCAACCATGCAGGACAACCGAATGACCCACTGTCACGTAATCGCCGATGATGAGCGGCGAACCTTCAGGGTTTTCCGGCGTCTTGTGCGACACATGGCCCACACTCAGATCCTGAATGTTCGTACCGCGCCCGACCACGATGCGATTCACATCGCCGCGCAACACCGCGTTGCACCAGACCGAGCTGTCTTCGCCGAGACTGACTTCGCCGATGACCTGGCAGGAGGGGTGCAGATAGGCGTTCCGTCCGATCCCGGGATGCCTGTCGAGAAACGCAGCAACAGTCATGCGCTTAACCCACCAGCTTCCACGACATCGCCTCCCCGGCCCGCAGCGGCACCAGCCGATGCTCGCCAAAGCCCACAGAGGCAGGTACTTGCCAAGCCTCCTTGCGCAGGGTGACTTTTTCCGTATTGCGCGGCAGGCCGTAATAGTCGGCGCCGTAAAAACTGGCGAAGGCTTCGAGTTTGTCCAGCGCACCTGCGCTTTCGAATACCTCGGCATACAGTTCGAGCGCGTTGTGCGCGGAATAGCAGCCTGCACAACCACAGGCATTTTCCTTGGTGTGTTGCGCATGCGGTGCACTGTCGGTGCCGAGGAAAAATTTGGGGTTGCCGCTGGTGGCGGCCTCGACCAGCGCCTCGCGATGCAACTCGCGCTTCAACACCGGCAAGCAGTAGAAGTGCGGACGGATGCCGCCAACCAGCATGGCGTTGCGGTTATAGAGCAGATGCTGCGGGGTCAGCGTGGCAGCGATGGTCTCGGGCGCGCCCGCCACAAACTGCGCCGCATCTCGCGTCGTGATGTGTTCGAACACCACGCGCAGTTGCGGCATGTCTTTCAGCAATGGCTGCAGCACCTGTTCGATGAACACGGACTCACGGTCGAAAATATCGATGCCGGGATGCGTCACTTCGCCGTGCACCAGCAACGGCATGCCGCAGGCTTGCATGGCTTCCAGCGCGGCGTAAGTCTTGCGCAAATCAGTCACGCCCGCATCGGAGTTGGTGGTCGCGCCGGCCGGATAAAGCTTCACGGCATGAATGATGTCGCTGTCCTTGGCCCGCCTGATTTCCCCGGCGCTCGTGTTGTCCGTCAAATAAAGCGTCATTAGCGGCTCGAATGACATGCCGGCCGGCAATGCCGCGCATATGCGTTCGCGATAGGCCAAGGCCTGCGCCGTCGTGGTGATGGGCGGCCGCAGATTGGGCATGACGATGGCCCGCGCAAACTGCCGCGCCGTGTCGGGCAGCACGGCCGCCATCTGGTCGCCATCGCGCAAATGCAAATGCCAGTCGTCCGGGCGCGTCAGGGTCAAGGTCTGCATGATGTACTCCTGAGTCTGTTGCTATTGATCTGCCAATTATTCCCGGCCGCCTGCGAGCGCCTTGTAAAGCTGCGCGGCATTGGCCAGCACCTGACGCCGCATCTGCACGGCGGCTTGTTCGGCGGTGAAGGTATCGCGCTGGGCATCGAGCAATTCGAGCTGGCTGATAAGGCCCGCGCGGTAACGTGCTTCCACCAGTTTGAGACGCTGCTGCTGCGCCATCGCATTCGCCTGTTGCGCGGCAAGCTGTTCGCCGAGTTTCTCGCGATCGCTCAGCAAATCGGCCACTTCACGGAACGCCAGTTGCAGGGTTTTTTCATAGTCGGCGACCGCCACCACCTTGCGCGCCCCGGCGATATCGACATTGGCCGAATTGCGCCCGGCATCGAACAGCGGCTGGACCAGCGCAGGCTGGAACGTCCAGGCCCCGCTGCCTGCATCGAACAGACCCGCCAAGGTGCGGCTCGCCGTTCCCACCGTACCGGTCAGCGTAATCTTCGGCAAAAATGCGGCGCGCGCTGCACCGATATTGGCATTGGCCGCGATCAGCCGTTGCTCGGCGGCCATGACATCCGGACGCTGCAACAAGACCTCGGCCGGCAACCCGGCAATCAGATCTGGCCGGATATCCTGCTCCGCCAGACTGCGAGGCGGCGGCAGATTTTCAATCTGCGCCAGCGGCCGCCCGACCAGCACATCGAGCATAGTTCGGGCAGCGGCCTGCTGACGCTGCACGCCGGCCAGCTCCACCTGCGCCGATTGATAAGCGCCTTCGGCCTGCAACCAGTCCAGTTCACTGGCCATGCCAACGGCGCGCCGGCGCGCCACCAATTCACGGATTTCCACGCGGGTGCGGACGGTTTCCGCCGCCAAACGTACGCGTTCGTCGAGCTCGATGCCGCTCAGATAGGCATTTGCCACATCAGCAATCAAGGACAGACGGAAGGCCGTTTGCGCCGCCTCGGTAGCTAAATATTGCGCCTTGGCCGCCGCGCTCAGGTTGGCCACCCGCCCCCAGAAATCCAGCTCGAACGAGAGCAATCCAAGATTGACGTCGTAGCGCTGCGTCTTGAATTCGCGCCCCGTGATCGACGTACTGGCCGGGGAGGAGGACGCATTGCGCGCCACATTCAGGTTGGCGTTGGGCAGGCGGTCGGCCTGCTGCACTCCGTACATTCCGCGCGCCTCGGCGACACGCGCCACGGCAATACGCAGATCGCGATTGTTTTCCAGCGCGGTCCCGATCAGCACTTGCAAGCGCGGGTCGGTGTAGAAATTGCGCCAGCGGACATCGCTGACCTGCCGTGCGCCCTCAGCCGCCGCCGGCCAGCTCTGCGCCACGGGGGACGCCGGGCGTTCGTAAGTGGGCGCCAGCGAGCAGGCCGCCAGCGCGAGTGTCAACGCACCCAGTGCAAAACGCCTAATCATGGGACGCCCCCTCCCCGTGAACAGCGGTGCGCGCATGTCCCGGGAATATCCGCCGCATCACCACAAAAAAGACCGGCACCAGAAATACGGCCAGCAATGTCGCCGCAATCATGCCGCCCATGACGCCGGTGCCGATGGCATGCCGGCTTTGTGCGCCCGCCCCGGTGGAAATGGCCAGCGGCATCACGCCGGCAATAAAGGCGATCGAAGTCATCAGGATCGGCCGGAAACGCAGGCGGCAGGCTTCCAGCGTGGCATCGATCAACGAACGCCCTTCGTCCTGCAACTTGCGTGCAAACTCAATAATCAGGATGGCGTTCTTCGAAGACAGGCCGATGATGGCGATCAGGCCGACCTTGAAATACACGTCATTGGGCAAACCGCGCAACGTCACCGCCAGCACTGCGCCAAACACGCCCAGCGGCACGACCAGCATCACGGCAAACGGAATCGACCAGCTTTCATACAGCGCGGCAAGGCAGAGGAACACCACAATCAGCGATACCGTAAACAGCAGCGGCGCCTGGCTGCCGGAGAACATCTCCTCGCGTGAGGCGCCCGACCATTCGAAGCCGAAACCCGGCGGCAGTTTCGCCGAAATTTCCTGCATCGCGGCCATCGCCTCGCCGGTGCTGCGGCCGGGCGCCGGACCGCCGGCGATCTTCATCGACGGCAGACCGTTGTAACGATCCAGCTTGGGCGAACCCGCAATCCAGCGCAGCGTAGCCAGTTCCGACAAGGGCACCATGCCACCCTGCTTGTTGCGCACAGTAATCTTGAGAAGCTCATCGGGGGTCCGGCGGGTATCCGCCTCGGCCTGCATTTGCACGCGCAACACGCGCCCCTGCCGGACGAAGTCGTTGATATACGCCGTGCCCAACAACGACTGCACGGTTTCGTTCAGATCGCTGATCGACACGCCCAGCGTTTCGGCCTTGAGCCGGTCGATGTCGAGGAACAGCTGCGGGCCGGCCTCCTGACCCTCGGGTCGCACGCCCGTCAATACGGGATTCTGCATCGCCATGCCCAGTGCGATATTGCGCGCCTCGAGCAGTTTTTCGCGTCCCATGCCGCCGCGATCCTGCAAGCGAAAATCGAATCCGCCCGCCGCCGAGAGCTCAGGAATCGGTGGGGGATTGATCGCAAAAATCATCGCCTGCTTGATGCCGAACAACATCATGTTGGCCTTGCGCACCAGCGTGCTGGCGCTGCTTTCCTCGCCCGGACGCTCATTCCAATCTTTCAATCGCACGAAAGTGATCGCCGCATTCTGGCCGCGACCGAAGAACGAGAAGCCTGCCACACCCACCACGTGCGCCACCTCTTTCTGGGCCAGAAAGTGCTGTTCCACTTGCGACAACACTGCCAGCGTACGCTCCTGAGTCGCGCCCGCAGGTAGCTGGATCACGGAAACGAAATAGCCCTGATCCTCTTCCGGCAGGAAGCTGCCGGGCAATTTGCTGAACAGCCAGCCCATCGCCAGCAGAATGGCGGCATACACCAGCAGATAACGCGAGGTCTTGCGCACGAGCCTGCCGACACTGCCGGTGTAGCGCTGGGTCAGCCCGGCGAACCAGCGGTTGAAGCGCCCCAGCCAGCCAGCCGCAGGCAACAAATCGCGCTTGTCCGGCACATGCTTGAGCAGGGTCGCGCACAAGGCCGGCGTCAGCGTCAGCGCCATCAATGCGGAGAACGCCATGGTCAGCACCAGCGTCACGGCAAACTGGCGATAGATCGCGCCGGTCGATCCCGGGAAAAACGCCATCGGAATGAACACGGCGGACAGCACCAGCGTGATCGCAATGATCGCGCCCACGATCTGATCCATCGCCTTGCGCGTCGCCTCGCGCGCGGCCAACCCCTCGGTCGTCATGATGCGCTCGACGTTTTCCACCACCACGATCGCATCGTCCACGACGATACCGATCGCCAGCACCATCGCAAACAAGGTCAGCACGTTGATCGAGTAGCCCAGCAGATACAGCCCGACCAGCGCACCCACCAGCGCCACCGGAATGACGATGGCCGGAATCAGGGTCGCCCGCAGATTGCCGAGGAACAGATACATCACGAGGAACACCAGCACCAGCGCTTCCGCCAGACTCTTGAGCACCTCCTTGATCGAAATATCGATGAATTTGGAGGTATCGTAAGGCACCATCCAGTCGACGCCCTTGGGGAAAAATTTCGCCAATTCCGTCATCTTCGCGTTCACGGCGGCCACGGTATCCAGCGCATTGGCGTCGGGCGTCAGGCGAATCGCAATCGCGGCAGTCGGCTGCCCGTCTATCCGGGCCTGGCGCGAATAATCCTGCGCCCCCAGCTCGACCCGCGCCACATCGCGCAGGCGCAGCGACGAACCATCCGGATTGGTGCGCACAATGATGTCGCCAAACTCCTCCGGCGTAGACAAACGGCTGCGCGTGACAATCACCGCGTTGAGCTGCTGCCCGGCCGCCGAAGGCAATTGCCCGAGCTCGCCGGTCGCCAGCTGCGAATTTTGTGCGCGCACGGCTTTCGACACGTCCGCCGGCGACAGCCCGTAACTCTGCAATTTCTCCGGCTTCAGCCAGATGCGCATCGAATATTCCGTGCCGAACAGCAGCGCCTCGCCCACGCCGGGCACGCGCCGCAGGCTGTCCAGCACACTCGCGCTTGCGTAGCTGCCGAGCGCCACGCTGTCCAGACTCTTGTCCGGGGAAAACAGCGTGATGAACATCACATAATTACGCGCGGACTTGGCCACGGTGATCCCGAGCCGCCGCACCTCCTCGGGCAAACGCGCCTCGGCGCGCTTGATGCGGTTTTGTGCTTCGACCGAGGCGAGATCGAGATTGGTGCCCGTCTGGAAGGCCAGCATAATGCTGCCGCTGCCCAGCTCGGCGGAGGATTCCATGTAAAGCAGATTCTCGATGCCGTTCATTTCCTGCTCAAGCAGGGCGATCACGGTTTCTTCGACGACCTGGGCCGATGCACCCGGATAGTTGACCGACACCATCAAGGCGGGCGGCGCCACCGCCGGATATTGCGCCACGGGCAGATTGCGCAGCGCCAGGAGACCCGCAAGCAGAATTACCAGTGCGATAACCCAGGCAAAAATCGGGCGATCAATAAAAAATTTGGAAAACATCGGGCGGCCCTACTTGCCGGCCGCAGGCGTGCCGGCTTGCCCTGCCGGCACGGGCTTGACCGTCGATCCCGGACGGGCTTTCTGCAGGCCATTGACGATGACCTGCTCACCGCCCTGCAAGCCCGCTGCAATGATGAAATCAGATCCGGACATGCCGCCGGTCTGTACCGGACGCGACACGACTTTGCCATCCCTGGCGACCAGCATGACAAATTGCCCTTCCGTACCGGTCATCACGGCACGCTGCGGCACACGAATGGCGTTTTCAGTCACCGCCTCGGGAAAGCGGATGCGCACAAACATGCCGGGTAACAGCTCGCGCTTGGGATTGGCAAATTGCGCGCGCAAAGAAACCGCACCGGTTTCGGGATCGACTGCCATGTCGGTAAAGAACAGCCGGCCCGGCAAGGCATACACGCTGCCGTCTTCAAGCAGCAGCTGAACGTCCAGACTCTCGCTGCGCTGCAGCTTGCCTTCGGTCAGCGCGCGGCGCAGTTGCAACACCTCGCTGCCGGACTGGGTAAAGTTCACATACACCTGATCGATCTGCTCGATAGTCGCCAGCAGATTCGCTTCGGATTTCTTGACCAGCGCCCCTTCGGTCACCATGGCGCGTCCGATATGCCCGGCAATCGGCGCGGGCACCGACGCGTTGTCGAGATCTTCCTGGGCCAGCGCCAATGCAGCGAGCGCCTGCTTGGCCTTGGCAACCGCGAGATCGTATTCCTGCTGGCTGACAGCCTTGATTTCCAGCAGCGGCTGATAGCGCGCCAGCGTCTGCCTGGACACATTCACCTCGGCCCGCGCCGCATCGACCGCTGCGCGATACACCTGGGCGTCAATTTGAAACAAGGTGTCTCCGGCCTTGACATCGCTGCCCTCACGGAACAGTCGATGCTCGACCACGCCATCCACCCGAGCCCGCACCTGCGCGGTGCGGAACGCCTGTACCCGCCCCGGAAGATCGCGTGTCACCGTCACCCTGCCCGGTTGCACCGTCATGACTTCGACTTCGGCCGGCGGCATCCCGCCCGAACCGCCCGGCGGCGCGGATTTTTCACTCCCGCCGCAGGCGGCGAGCCCAAGCAGCAGCGGCATTGCAAGATATTTCAACAGTGACATCTCGATCCCTTGAACGAAGTGTGGCACGCGCCAGGAAATGCTCCGGAGCGTATCAAACGCCCGTGGCAGAATCAACCGCGCCGCGTTCAGCGTTAATCGCCAAAGCCTGCGGATAAAGCACATTCCGGCTGACGCCGCTGATTTTAGCCGTCAATTGCACCGCCTGTTTCAGCGGCAACTCCTCCAGCAACGCGCGCAACATCTGCTCGACCTGCGCATCCAGCTCATTTTTCCGTTGCCCGGCGCCGGATACCAGCAGGACAAATTCGCCGCGCTGATGGTTCGGGTCGCTACGCAACCAGGCAGGCGCATCCGCCAGCGGGCAACGATGGATACTCTCGAACAGCTTGGTCAGCTCGCGCGCCAGCACAATTTCGCGCTCGCCGCCCAAAACGTCCCGCATATCCTCAACGCTGGCGAGCACGCGATGCGGCGCTTCGTAGAACACCAGCGTTTCCTCGCGTTCGCGCAAGGCTTGCAGCGCAGCGCAGCGGGCCACCGCCTTGTTGGGCAAAAATCCGTAAAACAAGACCTGGGGTTTATCCAGCCCGGAGGCCGACAGCGCCGTGGCCAGTGCGCTCGGCCCCGGCACCGGAATGACGCGCAACCCGGCATCCGCCACGGCGCGCACCAGCAACGCGCCGGGATCGCTGACCGCCGGGGTGCCCGCATCGCTTACGAAGGCCACGGATTGCCCTTCGCGCAACAGCGCAATGACCTTGTCCGCACCCGCCCGCTCATTATGCTGATGCAAAGCCAGCAGGCGCTGCGGACTCATGCCGTGCTGCGTCAGCAGGTGGCGGGTGTTGCGCGTGTCCTCGGCGGCAATGACATCCACCCCGCCCAGCACGTCCAGCGCGCGCAGCGTGATATCGCGCAAATTTCCCAGCGGGGTAGCCACTACATATAATGCGGGCTCAAGTGACTGCGGAGTTGAATGATGCAATGCGGCTTCCTTGTTATCTGGCGTTTGCGCTCACTATACGTGAGCCCCTGTTGCCAAGGCCGAGGGAATTGTTTCAGGATGTTGCGTTTGTTCGCACTATACGTAAACCCCTGTCGCCCCGCCACCACGATTCCGGGCGGGTTCCGATGAGTACGGACGGGGACGCGGCCGAACGGCACGCCGCCGAATTCTTGCTCGGGCAAGGGTTGCAATTGCTGGCGCGCAATTATCGCAGCCGTTTCGGCGAGATTGACCTGATCATGCGCGACGGCGAGACACTGGTGTTTGTGGAGGTTCGCTTGCGCCGCAATCCGCGCTTCGGCGGCGCGGCGGCCAGCATCGATGCCCGCAAGCAGCAGAGGCTGATCCTCACAGCGCAGCACTATCTCGCCCAACTGCCGCAGACTCCGCCCTGCCGCTTCGATGTCGTGTTGCTGGACAATGCGCAGGGACGGCAGCCCGAATGGCTCAAAAACGCCTTCGAGGCATGACCGTCAACGGGATAGGCGAGCGGGAGAATCCCGCGCAACGCCGCCATCAAGTCGTGCAGCAGGTTTTTCGATGTTCCCCGTTATGCGGTAATATCCGCCTCCATAACGTTTGCCCCAAAGACTTATGGATATCCACAAACGCATCGCCCAACACTTTACGGACAGCGCCGAGCTCAAGCTCAAGCTCAAGGACGCGCTGGCGCAGCCGATCAACGAAGCCGCACAACTGTTTTTCGACTGCGTCGCCAACGACGGCAAAATCCTGTGCTGCGGCAATGGCGGCTCGGCGGCCGATGCCCAGCACTTCTCGGCAGAATTGCTCAACCGCTTTGAAAAGGAACGGCCCGGACTGGCCGCCGTGGCGCTGACGACGGACAGTTCCGTGCTGACCTCGATCGCCAACGATTACGATTTCAACCAGGTTTTTTCCAAGCAGGTCCACGCACTGGGGCTGCCGGGCGACAGCCTGCTGGCCATCTCGACCAGTGGCAATTCCGCCAATGTCGTGGCCGCCATTCATGCGGCCCATGCCCGCGACATGCGGGTCGTTGCGCTGACCGGCCGCGATGGCGGCCAAATGGCCGCTGCGCTGCGTGACCGCGATGTGCTGATTTGCGTCAACGCCCAAAGCACGGCCCGTATTCAGGAAGTTCATTTGTTGTCGCTGCACTGCCTGTGCGATGTGATCGATTACCTACTGCTAGGAGAATAAAGATGCGCATAATTTCCCTGTTATTGCTGACCCTTTTGACCGGCGCCCTGCAAGGCTGTTTTCCGGTGGTTGCCACCGGCGTTGGCGCGGGCGCACTGATGATCGCCGACCGCCGCAGCAGCGGCGCCTACATCGAGGACGAAGGAATTGAACTGAAGGCTTCCGATCGCATAGGCAAGAAATACAAGGACAACAAAGGAGTACACATCAACGTCACCAGCTTCAACCGCAACGTGCTGCTGAGCGGAGAAGTTCCGGATGAATCGGTCAAAACCGACATCGCGGACATCACCAAAAGCATCGACAACGTGCGCAACGTGAGCAACGAATTGATCGTGGCCGGCGCGACCTCGCTGACCAGCCGCAGCAGCGACACGCTGGTGACATCGGACATCAAACTGCGCTTCGCCCAGGACAAGCGTTTCGACGTCAACCACGTCAAGGTCGTGACCGAAAACGGTACGGTTTTTCTCATGGGACTGGTGTGCGAACCCGAGGCTAATGCGGCAACCGAAGTCGCCAGCACCACCGGCGGCGTGCAGCGCGTGGTACGCCTGTTCGAATACATTCCCTGCCCGCCAGCGCCCGCCAAACACTGATGACCGCGCATTACCCGCTGCCCGTGTTTGAGCAAAAATGCTGCGCCCCGGCCAAACTCGCCGGACGGGTGGCCGCCCTGCCCCGGCCGCTGGTGTTTACCAACGGCTGCTTCGACATCCTGCATCGCGGCCATGTCACTTATCTGGCCCAGGCGCGGGCGCTGGGGGCGGCACTGATCGTCGGCGTCAACAGCGACGACTCGGTCAGGCGCCAGAACAAGGGCGACGACCGCCCGATCAACCGGCTGGAAGACCGCATGGCGGTGCTGGCTGCGCTGGAATGCGTAAGTCTGGTGGTGGGGTTTGACGAAGACACGCCGCTGAACCTGATCCTCGCCTGCCAGCCGGACATTCTGGTCAAAGGCGGCGACTGGCGTCCGGATGCCATCGTCGGCGCCCCCGAAGTGCTGGCGCGCGGCGGCCAGGTGCACAGCATTCCGTTTTTGCATCAACGCTCCACCACCGCCCTGCTGAACAAAATCAGAACCTGACCATGAGCGTGACCCCCACCGAAATCACCCTGCACCAGAAATCCAGATCACTGGAAATCGCCTTCGACGATGGCGCACGCTACACCCTGCCCGCCGAATATCTGCGCGTGTATTCACCCTCGGCTGAAGTGCGCGGCCACGGCGAAGGCCAGGAAGTTTTGCAGGCCGGCAAACGCGGTGTAGGCATTGCCGGTGTTGAGCCCGTCGGCCAGTACGCGCTGAAAATCAGCTTCGACGATGGTCACGACTCCGGGCTGTATTCCTGGAATTATCTGTACGGCCTGGGCATGGACCAGGAAATTCTCTGGCACAATTATTTACACCGGCTGGAAGCTGCGGGCGCTTCGCGCGACCCGAAATAACCCAAGGAGCAGCATCATGGCAAACACCCATTTCGGATTTGAAACCGTAGACGAACAGGACAAGGCCAGGCGCGTCGCCGGCGTATTTACTTCTGTCGCCAGCAAATATGACGTCATGAACGACCTGATGTCGGCGGGGTTGCATCGCGTCTGGAAGCGCGTCGCCATCAGCCTCAGCGGCGTGCGCAGCGGTCAGCGTGTACTGGATGTGGCGGGCGGCTCGGCCGATCTTTCGCGGCTGTTCCTCAAGCAGGTCGGCCCCACCGGCACGGTCGTGCTGACCGACATCAACAACGCCATGCTGCGCGTCGGGCGCGACCGCCTGCTCGATGAAGGCATCGTCACGCCGACCACGCAATGCGATGCCGAACATCTGCCGTTCCCCGACAATCATTTCGATTGCGTCAGCATCGCCTTCGGCCTGCGCAACGTGACGCACAAGGATGCTGCCCTGCGCGAAATGCGCCGCGTGCTCAAGCCCGGCGGCCGCCTGATCGTGCTGGAATTTTCCAAGGTCGCCAAGCCGCTGGAAAAAATTTACGATCTGTATTCCTTCAAGCTGCTGCCGGTCATGGGCAAGCTGATCGCCAACGATCCGGACAGTTACCGCTACCTCGCGGAATCCATCCGCATGCACCCGGGGCAGGAAGAATTGAAGCAGATGATGCTCGATGCCGGTCTCGTGCAAGTGGAATATTTCAACCTGACCGGCGGCGTCGTCGCCATCCATCGCGGCTACAAAGTTTAAGCCCTCAAAATGGAATCCACCGCCGCACTTGAGCTCGCCAAACACACCCTGCTGGTTTTCGGCATCATTCTCGGCATCGGGACGGCGTCTGGACTGTTAGCCAGACTGCTGCGCGTCCCCGACGTTGTTGTATTTCTGCTGGTCGGTATTTCCCTCGGCCCGAATGTACTGGAATTGGTCGATATCAAACCGGACTCCACCCTGAACCAACTGATTCTGATCTTTGGCTCCAGCTACATTTTGTTTGATGGCGGCGCATCAATCCGGCTCAAGGTGCTCAAGGAAGTGTGGATCACGCTCGTATTGATCGCTACCGTCGGCGTGCTGATTACTGCAGCCATCACAGGAGCGGCCGCCTATTATTTCCTTGACCTCTCGCTCATTGTCGCCCTCCTGCTGGGCGCGACCCTGGCTTCCACCGACCCGGCAACATTGGTTCCCGTATTCAAGCAGGTCAAGATCAAAGAGCGCGTTGCACAAACGGTCATGAGCGAATCGGCTTTCAACGATGCGATGGGCGCCATCATCACGTTTACCGTGCTGGGCGTAGCCATGGGCGCAGGCGAATTTTCCGCCGCAGATGCCGTGGCCGACCTGCTCAAGCAATCAATCTTCGGCATCCTGGTGGGGGGCGTGCTGGGCTATCTGGCCGCGGTATTCATCGCTCACGAGAAATTGGGCTTCCTCGCCGAATTTGCGCCCGTTGTCACCCTGATGGCTGTAATCGGCGCCTACATGGGTGCCGATGGACTGCACGCCAGCGGCTTCATGGCCGTCTTCGTCTTTGGCATCATGCTGGGCAACGTGGAATCTCTCGGCTTCAGACGTACGGCACGGGAAGACCATCAACTGGAAGATTTCATCATGACCACTGCGCTCATCATGCGCATGTTCATTTTCATCCTGCTCGGCGCCCAGGTGGACTTCGCCTTGATGAACCAATATCTCCTTGCGGGCGGCGCAGTGGTGGCTATCTTCATGCTGGTGGCGCGCCCCGTCACCGTCTTCCTGTGCGCCTTGCCGGATCGCCGCGCAAAATGGAGCTTCAGGGAAATGTTGTTCATGTGCTGGACCCGCGAGACCGGGGTGATCCCCGGCGCGCTGGCCGGCATGCTGGTCGGCATGAACGCTCCCGGCGCGCAAATCATCGCCTCGGTGACTTTCATCGCCATCCTGATGACCATTCTGATTCAGGCCACCACGACCAAGTGGCTGGCGAAAAAGCTCGACTTGCTGGTCGAGGAATAACCCGTTCAGCGCCGGCAAGCGCAGCAGGCCGCATCTCTGGCCAACGTGCTGCGCATCATCGTCATGTCCAGCGCATTGAGCGTCAGCAGGCGGCCGCCCAAACCGCGCTCGATTCCGGCCAGCAACTTGAGTGCTTCAGCGGCCTGCATCGCCCCAATGATACCCACCAGCGGCGCAAACACGCCGGTCGTCGCGCAACGCAATTCGGCCGCCTCGCTGTCTTCCGGAAACAGGCAGTTGTAGCAGGGTGCGTCGTCACGGCGAAAATCGAACACTGACACCTGCCCGTCAAACTGGATTGCCGCACCGGAAACCAGCGGCGTGCGAAATTCAAGACAGGCGCGATTCACCGCATAGCGCGTGGCGAAATTGTCGCTGCAATCCAGCACCACATCCGCCTGCGCCACGAGTTCGCGCAACTGCGCGGCATCCGCACGCAGCGGCAGCGCCTCAACATCCACCTCGGAATTGATTTCGCGCAGCATCGCCTGTGCCGAAACGACCTTGGGCCGGCCGATGTCCGATGTGCCGTGAATAATCTGGCGTTGCAGATTGCTCAGTTCGACCGTGTCGTGGTCACACAGGATGAGCTTGCCCACGCCGCTGGAGGCCAGATACAGCGCGGCCGGCGAACCCAGTCCGCCAAGGCCGATGATGAGCGCCGTGGATTGCAGGATTTTTTGTTGGCCCTCGATGCCGATTTCCGGCAACAGGATGTGGCGCCCGTAGCGCATGAGTTGTGAGTCGTTCATGCGGGCAAGCATAGCCGAACGGCGCGCAAATAAAAACGGGCGCCCGAAGGCGCCCGCTTACTTTCTGACTGTTTGCATCCTTGCGGATGCGCGCAATTAGAAGGTGTGGCTCAGACCCAGACCGAAGCCGCTGTCGGTAGAACCGGCATTAGCAGAACCCTGGTAGAAGCTGTAGGTTGCGTTGGCATCGTTCTTGATGGAGCTGTAAGCGGCCCACAGTTCGGTACGCTTGGAGAAGTTATAGCCATAACGCAGCGAGAACATCTTGGCGCCAGAATTGGCGGTATTGCCGATGTTGCCGTTCTTGGCATAGAACGCGCCGATGGTGCTCGCGCCAAACTTCATCTTGCCAGACAACTCCCAGTTGTTTTGAGCGGACTGGACAGTAGCAGCCGTGCCAGTGGAGAGACGCTCGTAGGTCAGACCAACTTGCGCATCACCAAACTTACCTGCGCCAACCAAGCGCGTAGCGGTATCGGTTCTGCCAGCAGTTGTTTGATCCGGACGGTTTTCATAGGCCAATGCACCGTAGAACATGTCGTTCTCATAAACGCCAGAAGCCGACAGCCTAGTTTTGTTTGTCGCAGGAGTAGCACCTGCTGCTGCAGTCTTGTTACCCAAAGCATAAGAAATTAATCCTTGGAAACCATCCATCTTCGGAGTCCAATATTGAATATCAGCATTCTGACGAGTTACATAGCTCTTAGCATTGCCTGTAATACCGATCAGCTTGCCAGCCGAGAAAGAACCCGCGTTGTCGAACAACTCAACCTTGTTGTGGGCAACCTTGTAAGGTGTATCCCAAGTACCCATGAAAATGGTACCAAACGCTCCTTCCAAACCAATGCGGCTGTTGCGAGTATTTGTAAACGGAGCTTTGCTTTCGGTGGCCGTACCTGCGGTTGAGTTTGTCGGGTTAACTTCAAATTCATACTGATAAACGGCAGAAAGACCATCGCCCAGATCCTCTTTACCTTTCAGGCCAAGACGTGAAGCATTATTCGTCATCAGAATTGCGCTGTCGTTCGGAGCAACAGCTTTGTTGTTACTAACACTTTCGACATCCAAGTTAACCTTTCCGTAAAACTCGATATTGCTGTTATCAGCAAACGCCGGGGCTGCAAATGCGGTTGCAATGGCAACAGCGATCAGTTTCTTTTTCATGTGTACTCCTAAAAATAAAATTTGAAAGTGTCGGCCTGACTGCTGCCACACAAAGCCGCGCTGGGCTTCGGGGCGGATTATCCCGATGAAAAAAGTCGGAACAAGCTGAAAGTGCGGTTTTTAACAAAAAATTCACAAATTGTTGCTTTTTTACAACAGGCTGGCGTTTTGTAATCTGCTCGTAACATTTCCCGCCTGCCAAAACAGCGACAAAACCCGCTGTGGTATTCTGAGACCGCTCTTTTACGATTGTTCACCATGCGTCTGTTTTTGCTCTGCCTCACCTTATTACTGCTGCCCCTGAACGTCCGCGCCAATGCGGACGAAGATTTTCTGCAATTGCGGGAAGCCTACCGCAAGGGCGACGCTGCACAACTCGCCAAATTCCAGCGGCGGTTCAAAAACAGCCCGCTGGAAGTTTATGCCCGCTATTACACGTTGCGCATGAACCTGAAAACTGCCGACGCCAAAACCGTGGCCGATTTTCTGGCGCAGCCGGAAGACGCGCCGGTGATTGATCGCCTGCGCGGCGAATGGCTGAAGGAATTGGCCAAACGCGAAGAATGGGCGGCTTTCGAGGCGGAATATCCGCGCCTGCTCAATGAAGACGCCGAGCTGGCCTGCTATCGCTTGCAAGTCCTCCAGCAGAAGGAAGACCCCGTGCTTGCCGATGCCATCCGCACCCGGTGGCTCACGGGCAAATCCCTGCCCGACAACTGCGATGCGGTGTTTAACGCCGCCATTGCCGCAGGCGCCCTCGATCCGCAAGACATTTGGCAACGTCTGGTGCTGGCGCTGGAGGCCGGCAATCTGATGCTGGCCCGGGAACTCGCCCCGCGATTGCAGGGTGAGCGGGCAGTTTCCGCCAGCGATCTGGCGGCAGTGGGCAAGGATGCGGAAAGCTGGCTGGATCAGGCCGCCGCACCGCAAACCGAGGGCGAACGGCGGGTCATCCTGTTTGCCTTGCAACGCCTGGCCAGGCAGTCGCCCGACCTCGCCTTGGCGCGCTGGACAAACGTGTCTGCCGCCTTTCCGCAAAACGAACAGCGTTATTTCTACAGCTGGCTGGGCTATGAGGCTGCGCGCAAGCAGGACATACGCGCGCTGAATTGGTATGTGCAAGCGGGCAGGCAGCCGCTGACCGAACAGCAACTGGCTTGGCGGGTGCGCGCCGCCTTGCGCCTGCAAAACTGGCACGAGGTGTTGAACGGCATTCAGCTGATGGATGCCGCGCAGCAAGCCGATCCAGCCTGGCGTTACTGGAAGGCGCGTGCACTGCTGGTGCAGAACAAATCCCTCGAGGCGCGCAAGCTGCTGGCGCCGCTGAGCGGTGAATTTCATTTTTATGGCCAACTGGCGCGTGAGGAGCTGGGCAATGTGCCGATGCTGGAAAATCGCCCGGATCCGTACAAGCCTTCCGAGAAGGACATCAAGGCGATGCTCGCACTGCCCGGCGTGCAGCGCACGCTGGCGCTGTATCGCATGGATTTGCGCACAGATGCGCTGAAGGAATGGAGCTGGACGCTGCGCAATCTGAACGACCGCGAGTTGCTCGCCGCCGCCGAGATCGCCCGCCGCAACGAAATGTACGACCGCGCGATCGGTGCGGCCAGCCTGACCGTGAATGAACACGATTTCAGCCTGCGCTATCTCGCGCCGTATCGCGACGTGCTGCAAAGTCACATTCAGGAAAACGGGCTGGAAGAAGCCTGGGTGTACGGCTTGATGCGGCAGGAGAGCCGCTTTGTCACGGCGGCGAAATCCCAGGTCGGCGCCGCCGGGCTGATGCAGATCATGCCGGCCACGGCGCGCTGGGTCGCGCGCAAGCTGGGGCTGAAAAGCTACCGCAACAATCTGATCCACCAGCTCGACACCAATCTCAAGCTCGGCACCTATTACATGAAAACCGTGCTGACCTGGTTTGACGACAGCCCGGTGCTGGCTTCGGCCGCTTACAATGCCGGGCCCGGCCGGGCGCGCCGCTGGCGTGCTGAAATCCCGCTGGAAGGCGCAATTTATGCCGAGACGATTCCCTACGAGGAAACCCGCGATTACGTGAAAAAAGTGATGAGCAACACGGCCTATTACGCGGAACAGTTCGACGCACCAGCGCGCCCGTTGAAGCAGCGGCTGGGCGTGGTCGCGCCCAAGACAACCGAAAACCAGCAGGCGATTCCGGATGAGCAGTGAGGCGAAAATTTACTGTGTCGGCGGCGCCGTGCGCGACGGACTGCTGGGCTTGCCGGTGCAGGATCGCGACTGGGTGGTGGTCGGCAGCACGCCGGAAGCGATGCTGGCGCAGGGTTTTCAGCCCGTCGGCAAGGATTTCCCGGTTTTTCTGCACCCGCAAACGCATGAGGAATACGCGCTGGCGCGCACCGAGCGCAAGACGGCGCCCGGCTACACCGGCTTCCGGTTTCACGCCGCACCTGACGTCACGCTGGAACAGGATTTATCGCGGCGCGATTTCACCATCAACGCGATGGCGCTCGCTGCTGACGGCACGCTGATCGACCCCTATGGCGGCCAGGCGGATTTGCAGGCCCGCGTGCTGCGCCACGTCAGCCCCGCGTTTGCCGAAGACCCGGTGCGCATCCTGCGCGGCGCGCGCTTCGCGGCGCGGTTCGGTTTTTCGATCGCGCCGGAAACCCTGGCGCTGATGCGCGGCATGGTGAACAGCGGCGAAGTGGATGCGCTGGTGTCCGAGCGGGTCTGGCAGGAACTGGCGCGCGGGCTCATGGAGGATCAACCCTCAAAGTTCATCGCCACCTTGCGTGACTGCGGGGCGCTGGCCCGCATTCTGCCGGAGGTGAACGCGCTGTTCGGCGTGCCGCAACCGCCGCAACATCATCCGGAAATCGATTGCGGCCTGCATACCCTGCTGGTGCTCGACGCTTCGGCGCGCGCCGGCGACCCGCTGGACGTACGCTTTGCCGCGCTGACCCACGATCTGGGCAAAGCCACGACACCGGCGGAATTGCTGCCGCGCCACATCGGGCATGAGCAGCGCAGCGTGGATTTGTTGCAAACCCTGTGCGAACGCCTGCGCGTGCCCGCCGATTGCCGCGACCTCGCCTTGCTCGTCGCGCGCTTTCACGGGGACATCCATCGCGCCCGCGAGCTGCGCCCGGACACCCTCGTGCGCCTGTTTGACCGTTGCGATTTATGGCGCAAACCGGAGCGCTTCGCCCGGATATTGCAGGCCTGCGCCGCCGATGCGCATGGCCGCACGGGACATGAAAACGATGCCTATCCGCAACGCGACTATTTGCTGGCGTGCGCCGCCGCCGCGCAAGCCGTCAACGGAGGGGAAATTGCGCGAGGCTGCGCAGATCCCAAAACCATTCCGGAAAGTATTTTCGCGGCGCGCGTTGCTGCGCTAGCAAACATCGTCACACGGGCCCGGAATCCATAATCACCCGCCATGCAGCAAGCTTGGCCGCAAAATCCAGCCCCGCATGCGCGGGACTCGTAGAGGGCAGGCGCGTATAAATCAGCGGCGGCAAATCCTGCCGACCCAGCACGAACTTGTGGAAACTCTGCGCGGCTTTGGCGCCATTGAAAAACACCCGCGCAATACCGGCGTGTTCACAGAAAAACAGCGAAAAATCATTGACACTTTCCGCGCTGATGTCGGCATCCAGACTGCCGTGGCGTTCGCAGGAAGCCAGGACATCCCATAGCGCGATCCCCGCCGCTTGCAGTGATTCCAGCCGTTGTGGATAAGGCGCAACCGCCGGTGCGCCGGTCAGCGTTGCCATGATTTTCCAAAAGGCGTTTTGCGGATGCGCGTAATACTCGCCCTGTTCGAGGGAACGCTTGCCGGGCATGCTGCCCAGCACGAGTACGCGCGCGTCCGGTCGCGCCACCGGCGCAAAACTACAAATGCGTGTCGTCATCACAAGGTATGCGATAAATCACCGAGCGCGAATCCGCGCAATGGAATTTCGATGTTTTTACCCAACGCGATGACCTTGAACAGCTCGCCCATCTCGGCCGGGCTGGTGAGTTTCTGCAATTGCGCGGCGAGCGGCGCATAAGCGCGCAGGTCTTCCGGATCTGCGCTTTGCAGGAATTCGGCAATGCCGCAATTCATCAGGAAGAACGCCTGATTGGTGTAACCCAATAACGTCAGGCCGGCGTCGATGCCGGCTTCGGCCACAGCCGTGAAATCCACATGGGCAGTGATGTCCTGCAGGCCGGGCAAATAGAACGGATCGTCATGCGCATGGTGGCGGTAGTGGCACATCAGCGTGCCGCGCCGGCGTTGCGGATGGTAGAACTCGCGCACACCGAAACCGTAGTCGATGAACAACAACACCCCAGCTTGCAGGCGCTGCGCCAGGCTGTTGACCAGCCCGCGCGCGGCGGGACAGAGCTCGCTGAGATAATCGTCCGGAACGGCAATCTGTTGTGCAGCCTGCAGTAACGCCGGCTCGGCAATCGGTCTGTCCTGCCAGAAAAACCCGGCGTCGCTCACGGCAACGCCGCGCTCCAGCAGCTGCCCGTCTTGCCAGTGAATCAGGTTGACCGGCAGCGCATCCAGCACCTCGTTGCCAAAAACAACGCCTTCGATAACCTCGGGCAAACTGTCGAGCCACGCCACGCGCGGCAGCAGATGTGGCACACGCTGTTGCAGCAGCAGACGCTGGCGTTCGCGCAAGTCCGCGCTCACTTCCAGAATCCGGTAGTGCTCCGGCAACTGCCCGAGTTGTTCCAGTTCGCCCAGAATATCGGCCGCCAGCTTGCCGCTGCCCGCCCCCAGTTCGAGAATCTGCGGCCGCGTCGCATGCATGATTTCGGCGAGCGGGCGCGCCAGGGAACGGCCAAACAGCGGAGACAATTCCGGCGCGGTAATGAAATCGCCCGCCTCGCCAAACTTGTGCGCACCCGCCGTGTAATAGCCCAGCCCCGGCGCGTAAAGCGCCAGTTCCATGTAGCGTGCGAATGACAGCCAGCCACCGTTGGCGGAGATCGTTGCGCGAATATGCTCGGAAAGTTTGGCGCTATGCTGCAAGGCAGCCGGATCGGGAACGGGCAGGGACATCGTACGGGCTCGGGTATAATTTCGCGGCACAAAGTTTAGCAGCTTGACCGGAGGATGCGTGGAAACAGGATTGCAGGACAAGGTGGTGTTGGTCACCGGCGCGGCCAAACGCGTCGGTGCGGCAATTTGCCGCCAGCTGCATGCCGGCGGCGCACGCATTGCCGTGCATTACCGCAGCTCGGCCGCTGCAGCGCAATCCTTGTGCGAGACGCTGAACGAATCCCGCCCGGACAGTGCTGCGGCCTTTCATGCCGACTTGCTGGAAACGCCAGCCCTGCCGCAACTGGTCAGCCGGATAGTCGAAAAATTCGGTCGGCTCGACGCGCTGGTCAACAACGCCTCGAGTTTTTATGCCACGCCGCTGACCGACATCGATGAGCAGCAGTGGCAGGATTTGCTCGGCACCAATCTCAAGGCGCCGCTGTTTCTGGCGCAGGCCGCTGCCGCCGAATTGCGCCGCCACCACGGGGCGATTGTGAATATTGCCGACATCCACGCCGAACGCCCGATGCTGGGACATTTGCTCTACAGCACGGCCAAGGCCGGACTGGTCGCGCTGACCAAGGGGCTGGCGCAGGAGATGGCGCCGCAGGTGCGCGTCAATGCCATCGCTCCGGGCGTCATTATCTGGCCGGAAGGCGAGGTCTGGGAAAACGCGGAAACGCGCCGCAAGATCGTGGCGCACACCCTGCTCAAGCGGGAAGGCTCGCCGGAAGACATCGCCCGCACCGTGCAATTCCTGATTGCCGATGCGCCTTACATTACCGGGCAGGTGATCGCCGTGGACGGCGGCCGCAGCATCAACCTTTAAAAAGCGGCTGCACTTGCGACGCTTCTGATTATCTTATCGAGACATGAACGACATCATCCAACCCATTCATTTCGAATCCCGCTCCACCAATTTCAACCGCCTCAAGGGCCGCCTGGAACATCAAGTCGGCAAAGCCATCGGCGATTTCAACATGATCGAGGACGGCGATGTGGTGATGGTCTGCCTGTCCGGCGGCAAGGATTCCTACACCCTGCTCGACATCCTGCTCACGTTGCGCAAACGCGCGCCGATAGATTTCAGGATCGTAGCGATGAATCTCGACCAGAAACAGCCCGGCTTTCCCGCCGACGTGCTGCCGGGCTATCTCAAATCCACAGGCGTGGATTTCCACATCGAGACGCAGGACACGTATTCCATCGTCAAGGAAAAAATCCCCGAGGGCAAAACCACCTGCTCGCTGTGTTCACGCCTGCGGCGCGGCATCATCTACAAGGTGGCGGGTGAACTCGGCGCGAACAAGATCGCGCTGGGCCACCATCGCGACGACATGATCGAAACGCTATTTCTGAATATGTTTTTCGGTGGTTCGCTCAAGGCGATGCCGCCCAAGCTGGTGACCGACAAGGGCGACCACATCGTGATCCGGCCACTGGCCTATTGCGCCGAAAAGGACATCGCCCGCTATGCGCGCGGCATGGATTTCCCCATCATTCCGTGCAACCTGTGCGGCTCACAGGAAAATCTGCAACGGCAGAACATCAAGCAGATGCTGTCGGACTGGGAACGTCAATATCCGGGACGCTCGCAAACCATCTTCACCGCGATGCAAAACGTGCGGCCGTCGCATCTGCTCGATGGCGCCCTGTTCGACTTCAAGGATCTGAAACTGGGTGACACGGTCGCCGAAGGCGATACCGCTTTCGACGTTTGAGCAAGCTTAAGGACACGCTGAACAATTCAGTTTTTTCCTGAACTGACCGCATATCGGTCTCGTTTACATGCCGGATTTATTTTGTCAGTCCGGCTCCCTTGGTTTTTCAGCCCGAAGGCTGGATAATTGCTT
>Ga0233425_10000167_pt1 | contig 169203 bp, 176 predicted proteins | sample Watercolumn_Towu_2_FD_181712 | JGI IMG/M metagenome (GOLD analysis project Ga0233425, IMG submission 181712) | Freshwater microbial communities from Lake Towuti, South Sulawesi, Indonesia - Watercolumn_Towuti2014_140_MG | ecosystem: Environmental > Aquatic > Freshwater > Lake | place...
AAGGGCACCGACGGGTCGGACAGCCAGCCGATCTCCACGCGCTCGGGCACCGGGTCGCCGGGCAGGACGGCGTTGACCCACTCGCCCACGCGCCCGATCGACCAGTTGATGGTGCCGGTCTGGGCGTTGAACAGGCCCTTCCAGATCAGCGTGACGCCGATGACGCCGGCGACGCTCGGCACGAAGAACACGGCGCGGAACAGCTTCACGCCGGGGTAGTTCGTGTGGATGAGCACCGCGAGGATCAGCGCGCTGATGACCGACAGCGGAACCGCCATGAGCATGAACCAGAAGATGTTGGTCAGCGACTGGTGGAACAGCGGGTCCTGCAGCGTCGCCCAGTAGTTCGCACCGCCGACGAACGTCGGCGACGTGAGGCCGTCCCAGTCGAAGAACGAGATCACCAGCGAGAAGGCCAGCGGGAAGGCGAAGAACGCCAGGAAGCCGACGAGGTTGGGCGAGAGGTACATCCAGCCGACCATGCGGTCGGACTGCTTGGCCGTGGCCCGGAAGTACAGCGCAGCGTCCGGCGACCACATGAAGCGCGCCGCGACGATGCTGCCGGCCGTGATCAGCGTCAGGACCAGCGCCTGCGTGGGCGAGGCAGCAACGTTGTCCCAGATGAACCGGAGCCCTGCGGGGATGTCGAGGGCGATCAGCCACCACACGCCGCCGAGGGCCGCGACGACGAGGCCGGCGCGGGCGAGCCAGTGGGCCGACGACGCGGCGGCGCTGCCCTCGTTGCCGTCCTCGGCGACGCGCTTCTCGACACGGCGCGCGACGACGAACCAGGCGAACCCGACACCGACGATGACCAGCTGCCAGAAGGCCGCCTGGAAGGCACCGGCGAACAGATCGAGGCCCTCGTAGAGCCCGAGCACCTCGGCGAGCACCGCCCCGGCGCCGAGGATGGCGCCGTAGAGCATGGTGAAGGAGAAGGCGCGGGCCACGTGCCGGCGGCGGTGGATCGGCCAGAGCACCAGCAGGTTGGCCGCGAGACCGACGGCGCCGATGATGCCGAGCGCCGTGCGCGGCAGCGAGTCGAGGGCCCACACCCCGGCGGCGATGTTGGCCAGCACGTAGGCGCTGGCGAGGGCGAGGACGAGGTGCCAGGCCTGGACGAAGCGCAGCCGCGGTCGGAAGCGGTCGTCCAGGGTGGGCGGTGGGACGGAGGCAGGAGCGGGAGCCGCCTCGGGGGGTGCCACGGTGCTCATGGGAGATCCCGGGATCGGAGGTCGACGGAGGGCGCGCGGGCACGCGCAGCTCGCGCGGCACCGGGGCGTGAGGGCCCCTGACTGGGAGCAGGGGCTGCATCATCCGCGCTGGGGCGCGGGGAGGGAGGGCCGTGCGTGCCGCGGGGGCGGGGTGGACCCGCCCCCGCGGCAGTTCGGTCGCCCGGTCAGCTGGCCGGGCTAGCCGGTCACTCGAAGGCGCCGGCCTTGTCCACGTTCTCGCAGATCGTGGACTGGTACTCCTGGATGGTGATCTGGTCGTTCATCAGGGCGTTGATCGTGTCGTTGCTGGCCTTGTCGAACGCCGGCCAGTTGCCCTGCCACAGCGGGCCCTCGGCGACCGGGTCGTTCTGGATGCCGTCGACGAACGCCTGGTTGTTGTTCGGCGGGGTGTAGGTCAGGAAGGCGTCGATCGCCTCCTGGCTCTTGCGCGACGGGATGTTCGCGCCGAGCGACGAGATCTCGTTCTGGACCTCGACGCTGGTCAGCTCCTGGACCAGCTTCACCGCAGCGGCCGGGTCCTTCGTCTTCGCGTTGATGACGTAGGCGCCCCAGAACTGCCAGTTCTTACCGGGGGCAGCGCCCGTGGGCAGCGGCGCGACGTCCCAGTTGAAGTCCTTGATCTCGCGGCTGCCCGGCGTGGCCCAGCGGCCGTTCATGAACATGCCGACCTTGCCCGCCTTGAAGGGGGGCTCGGAGTCCTCGCCGAACTTCACGGCGACGCCGGAGTCGTAGAGGCCCTTGAAGAACGTCATGCCGTTGACCGACTCGGTCGAGTTCAGCGTGCACTGGGTCTTCTCGGCGTTCCAGAAGCCGCCGCCGGCCGAGTTGATGAAGTAGCCGTAGTTGGCCCACCACGAGTTCGCGCCGAAGCCCTTGACGCCCGAGCCGCCCTTGTCGGTGATGGTCTGGGCGACCTCCTCGAACTTGTCCCAGGTCCACTGGCCGTTCTTCGCCAGCTCGATGGGGTTCTCAGCGCCGGCCTTGTCGATCAGGTCGAGGTTGAGGTAGAGCGCGAAGGTCGAGACGTCGCGCGGGATGCCCCACAGGTAGGTGGTGTCGGGCTGGCCCGTGGTCGGGTTGACCTGCAGCGAGGACATGGGGCCCTCGTAGAAGTCGGCCGGGTTGAGGCCGGCGGTCGACGCCTGGTCGGCGAAGTTGAGGATCAGGCCCGCCTTGGCGAAGTCGGCGACGTCGGTGCCCGGGATCCAGAACACGTCCGGCGCGGTGCCGGCCGACAGCTCGGTCTTGAGCTTGTCCTGGTAGGGCGAGCCCTCGGAGTTGCCGGCCTCGTAGGTGAGCTTGAGCCCGATGTTCTTCGCGGTGATCTGGTCCGAGATGCCCTTGTAGACGTCGGCCTCGGCCTGGTTGTCAGGCCGGGTACGCCAGCGCAGCTCGACCGTGGCCTGCGACTCGCTCGCCGTCGGCGTGGCCGACGTCGTGGAGCCCGAGCCGCTGGTGCTCGCGCAGGCGCTCAGGAGGAGCGCCGTGCCGAGCGGCAGCACGACTAGTGACTTGCGAATCCGCATGCGCACTCCTAGTTCTTCCATCTCCCTCGTCGTCCGCACACGGGCGACGTACCTCCCCCAGGCCGGTCGGCCTGGAGTGTGGTGCTGGTGGAGCGGCGTCCTGGGGGATCGCCGTTCCCGGTGGTCCTCAGCCGACGACGTCGACGTGGAGACCGGCCGTCCGGATGTTCGCCACGACCTCGGGATCGGCCCCGATGTCGGTGACGAGCAGGTCGACGTCGCCGAGGTGGCACACGCGCGCCACCTCGACCTCGCCGAGCTTGGTGCTGTCGGCCACGACGACCGACCGGCGCGAGGCGGAGACCATGGCGCGCTTGATCTCTGCCTCGGCGACGTTGCGGTTGGTGACGCCGCCGCGCACGTCCACGCCGTTGCAGCCGATGAAGGCCAGGTGGGCGGAGAGGCGCTCGAGGAGCAGCGTCGCGTAGGGGTTCACCATCGAGTGCTGCAGCGGGCGGACGGTGCCGCCGGTGACGATGATCGACATCCGGCCGGCGACCGCCGCCGGCTCGAGCAACAGTGCGATGTTGAGGGCGTTGGTGACGACGGTGACGTCGCTCAGCTCGGTGCGGGCGACCAGCGCCTGGGCGATCGCGGTGGTGGTGGAGCCGACGTCGAGGAGGACGACGTCGCCGATCGACACCATCGAGGCGCAGCGCGAGGCGATGGCCGACTTCTGGCGCGCGGCCAGCCCGGCCGCGGTCTCCAGCGGCTGCTCGGTGACGGGGGCGCCACTGGCCACGGCGCCGCCGCGGACACGGCGGACGAAGCCGGCGCCCTCGAGGGCGGTGAGGTCGGAGCGGACGGTGACCGTGGAGACGCCGAAGCGGTCGGCGAGATCGGTGACGCGCAGGAAGCCCTCGTTCTCCACCAGGGCCTGGATCCGGGCCTGGCGCAGCTCGGCGGGGACGCCGTGCTCCTCGCGCAGGGAGCCGTACTCCGTGGTCTGGGTCACAGGCCTTACCTTCGCGATCTTTCGATTGCTTTGCAAGCGGTTCGAAAGAGACAGATATCGAAACGTGATGAAACAGCCCTGAGACGAGCGTCTGAGGGTGCAGAACCAGCGGATCTGCGCTAGGCGCAGGGGTTCGCGTGGCCGGGATGCCCGTTTCGGGCGGCTTTCTCCTGCTTGCGGCGTGTGCCGACGCCCCCGGGCCGCGGCAGCTCCCGGACCTTCGGAAGCGGCCGTCGCAGCCGCTCGCGGCGTCCGGCCCGGGCGACGGGCTCGCGTTGGTCAAGGGCGGCACCGTCTGGCACCATTGGCACTCGGCCGGCGCGAGTGCCAACGGCGCTCCCCCGGCGAACGAGCGTCCATCGCGTCCGAGGAGAGGCCGTGCCCACCTACCAGTACTCGTGCACGGACTGTGGCGAGCCCCTGGAGGTCGTGCAGTCCTTCACCGACGACGCGCTGACCGAGTGCCCCGCGTGCGGCGGCCGGCTGCGCAAGCTCTACAACGCGGTCGGGATCGTCTTCAAGGGCTCGGGCTTCTACCGCACCGACAGCCGCAGCGGCTCCACCTCGAGCGTCCCGGCGTCGGGCTCGTCCTCGTCCGACAGCTCGTCGGGCTCGACCAGCTCCTCGACGCCGTCGGCGCCGGCTGCGGGCTCGTCGTCGAGCTCGTCCTCGTCGTCCTCGACGTCGTCGAGCACCGGCGCGGCCTGACGCCCGCCGGCGCCGCCCCTGTGGACGGCGCTCCGCACGCTCGCCCGTCGCACGCCTAGCGTGCCGCCGTGCGCCCCACCCGCCCGGCCCCGGACCCCGACATCCCCGGGCGGCCGCCCCGCTGGCTGCGCCGCGTGCTGCGCCACCGGCGCCCGCTCATCGCCGTGCTCGCCGCCGTGCTCGCCTGGTCGCTCGTGACCGCCGTGCGCCCGGCTCCCCCGCCCACCGCCGAGGTGCTCGCCGCCGCCCGCGACCTGCCGCCGGGCACGGTGGTGGCGGCGTCCGACCTCGTCGTGCGCAGCATCCCCGCCGGCTCGCGGCCGGCCGACTCGCCCGCGTCCGCCGACGCGCTGATCGGCCGCACCGTCGTCGTCCCGCTGCTCAGTGGCGACGCCGTGCTCCCCCGCCACCTGCTCACGCCCGAGCTCCTCGCCGGCTACGGCCCTGACGTCGTGGCCGCCCCTGTCCGCCTCTCCGACGACGCCGCCGCCGCGGTGGTGCGGCCCGGCGACGTCGTCGACGTCCTCGCAGCCACGACCGGCGACGCGGCCACCCCGGGCTCAGGCAGCGCATCGGTCGTCGCTTCGAGCGTGCGGGTTCTGCTCGCCGGCGCAGGCCCGGCCGACTCCGGTGGCGGCCTGCTCTCGGCCCCGTCGTCGTCCTCGGGGGCGGCGGTGCTCGTGCTCGCGGCGTCGTCGTCGCAGGCCCTGGCGCTCGCGCGGGCCGCGGTGTCGTCGCGGCTCACGGTCGTGGTGCGCAGCGCCTGAACCCGCGCCGCCGCTCCGGACACGGCCCCCGCGGTCTTCGCTAGGGTCGTCGCGGCGGGGGGTTCAGGGGCGGACCAGGAGGGACACCATGCTCAAGGGCTTCCGCGACTTCATCGCGCGGGGCAACGTGATCGACCTTGCCGTCGGCATCGTCATCGGCGCCGCGTTCACGGCGCTGGTCAACGCGTTCGTCGTCAACTTCATCAACCCGATCATCGGGCTGTTCACCGGCAAGGACCTCGCCAAGAACATCTGGTGCATCAAGGTGCCGGACGGCAAGGCAGAGTGCTTCTACGACGACAAGGGCGTTCTGCAGGGCCTCGGCATCGGCTGGGGCGCGATGCTGTCGGCGATCATCACCTTCATCCTCACGGCGCTCGTCGTGTACTTCGTGTTCGTCGTCCCGATGAACAAGTACCGCGAGAAGTTCGTGCCGGCGGAGGAGGAGGCCGAGGCCGAGGAACTCGCGCTGCTGCGCGAGATCCGCGACGAGCTCAAGGCCCAGCGCGGCGCCTGAGCCGACCGGCTGTTCGGCACGCACGGAACGCCACGAGGCCCGGCCCCCCTCAGGGGCCGGGCCTCGTCGTCTGCGCGGGGCCGGTCAGTCGCCGTGGTGCGGCGGCTTCTCGTCGAGGTAGCGCCGCAGCACCGCCGCCGGGTCGGCCGATGCCGCGCGGTCGGCGGGCGCATCGACGTCGTCGGTGGTCTGCTCCGGCAGCAGCTCGACGTCGTCGAGCTGCAGCTTGGGACGCTCCTCGGGAGGCACGCGGCTCAGCCGTTCACGACGGCCTGGTACGCCGACAGGTAGCGGTTCTCCTCGGCCGGGGTGAGCGCCTTCCAGGTGTGCGCGGCCTTGAGATCGGCGTCGCTGGGGAAGATGGCCGGGTTGTCGACCTGGGTGGGGTCGACCCTCTCCATCGCCTCGCGGGCACCGACGACCGGCGACAGGTACTGCACGTAGGCGGCGAGCTTCGCGGCGGCCACGGGGTCGTAGTAGAAGTCGATGAGCTTCTCGGCGTTGGCGTGGTGGGTCGCGCCGGCCGGGATGAAGAAGACGTCGCTGTAGAAGCCGCCGCCCTCCTCCGGCATGAAGAACTCGACGTCGGGGTTCTCGAGCTGGATCTGCAGCACGTCGCCGGAGTAGCCGATCGACGCCACGAGGTCGCCGTTGGTGAGGTCGGCGCCGTAGTCGTTGCCCGCGACGCGGCGGAACTGGCCGCGGTCGAAGGCCTCCTGCAGCGTGGCGATGGCGGCGTCGAACTCGTCGTCGGTGAAGTCCTCGGTCTTCGCGCCGTTCATGAGCATGAAGAACGTCATGGTGTCCTCCATCTCCGAGGAGATGGCGACCTTGCCCTTGAACTCGTCGGTGAGCAGCTCGGAGAAGCTGCGGAGCTCGCGGCCCGCCAGCTTTTTGTTGTAGCCGATGCCGATGAGGCCGTTGAGGAACGGCAGCGTGTACTGGCGGCCCGGGTCCCACGCCGTGTCGGCGAGCGAGGGGATCACGTTCGTGGTGTTGGGCATCGCGGCGCGGTCGAGCGGCTCGATGAAGCCGTTGCGGAGGTAGCGCGCCGCCGTGACGTCGGTGAGGACGACGAGGTCGCGGTCGATGCCGCGGCCCTGCTTGAGGATGGGCGAGGTCTTGGCCCAGAACTCCTCGTTGTCGTTGATGTCCTCGCTGTAGCGCACCTCGATGCCGGTGGCCTTCGTGAAGTCCTGGAGCGTCGTGGTGCCCGTGGCGCCGTCCTCGAGGACGTCGATGTAGTAGGGCCAGCTCGACCAGGCGACGACCTTCTCGGTCGCCGAGAGGTCGGTGCCGGTGAAGGACGGGCCGGGAGTGGCGCTGCCCGAGCCGGCCGCGGTGGTGGCGGGATCGGAGGCGCCCCTCGCGCCGCACGCGGCCAGGAGGCCGGCGGCGCCCGCGGCGAGACCGCCGGACAGCAGGGAGCGGCGGGTCAGGACCGGACGTGCCAACGAGGTGCCTCTCGACGACGGGGGGCGGTGGTACGACGGTACGTCGTCCGGCTCCGTCCGCGGGCATCGGGCCCGGCGTCCCCCGTGGCCGCGTCCCCTGCGGCCGCGGATGTGACGCCGCTGCGGCCCTCCGCGTTCCTCATGCGGGACACTGTGCGCCAGCCGGTCGGCGTCTCGGGAGGAGCGGCATGGACGACAGCCAGGCCCTCGCGGCCAAGGACCCGGAGGAGCGCCGCCGTCGCATCGTCGCCGCCGCCATCGACGTCATCGTCGAGCGCGGCGTCGCGGGCACGCGGGTGGGCGACATCGCCAAGCGCGCGGGCACGTCGTCGGGCCTGGTGATGTACCACTTCGGCTCGCTGGACGGCGTGCTGGCCGAGGCGGTCCACTCCGTCGAGGACGACTTCTTCGCCCGGTTCGCAGCAGCCGTGCCGGAGGACGCCGGCGCCGTCGAGCGGCTGCGCGTCACCGGCGAGCTCGCCGCCGACGTCGACAACCTCGAGACCTGGCGGCTGTGGCTCGAGCTGTGGGTGCGGTCGCTGCGCGACGAGCGCACCCGCGAGCAGCAGGCTGCGTTCGACGCCGCGTTCCGCGAGCACCTGCTGGCCACGCTGCGCTGCGGCGTCGACGAGGGCGCGCTGCGCTGCCCCGATCCCGAGGCGTCGGCCACGCGGCTCGCCGCGCTCCTCGACGGCCTCGCCGTCCGCGTGTCGCTCGGCGACCCGCACGTCCCGGCGGAGCGCATGGTCGGGCTGTGGCTCGGCGCGGTCGCGGCCGAGACCGGCCTCCCGGACCTCCGCCCGCCCGGCCACCCCGACGCCGGCTGAGCCCCCTCGCGTCGTCCCCTCGCTCGCGGCGGGGCACGCGTCGCGAGGCAGTGCAGCTCAGTCCTGGCGCCGTGAGCCGGAGCTCGCGTCGCGACACCTCCTGACGGGGGCGGAGCAGCAGGCGCGCCGCCGTACCAGTTCTGGCGTCCGGGGCCCGGTGCCGGCCGGGGGAGAATGACGGCGTGACCGTGCAGGCCGAGACGCTCGTCGTGCTGCCGGCGTCGCAGTGGCGGCGCCGGGCGGCGGCACACGCCGAGCGCGTCGACGCCTGGACGGCACCGCGCCTCGAGCGGGCACGCCGCGGCGAGAAGCACCCGGTCGACGACTTCCTCTTCACCTACTACCCGACGCGGCCGGGGCAGCTGCGCCGGTGGCACCCCGGCCTCGGCGTCGCCCTCGCCGACGCCGACGAGCTGGCCGACGACGCGGCGTACCGGACGGTCGTCGTCGACGGCGTCACCTGCGCGACGGCCGACCCCGCGCACTTCGCCCGGCGCCGCGACGGCCTCGCGTGGGTCGAGGGCCTGGTCCGGTCGACCGCAGAGCGCCCGGCCCGCCTCGGCTGCTTCGGCCTGCACGAGTGGGCCATGGTCTACGGCCTCGAGCAGCAGGAGGTGCGCCACGAGTCGTGGCCGCTGCGCCTCGCGCCGGCCGACATCCGCGACGTCGTCGACACCCAGGGCCTGCACTGCACCCACTACGACGCGTTCCGGTTCTTCACCCCCGACGCCGTGCCGCGGAACGACTCCGCACCCACCCGCGCCGCGCAGCCCGACCTCGACCAGCCCGGCTGCCTGCACGCCACCATGGACCTCTACAAGTGGACGGCGAAGTACGTCGAGCTCGTGGGCAGCGACCTCGTGGCCGACTGCTTCGCCCTGGCCCGAGAGGCCCGCCGGCTCGACATGGAGGCCGCGCCCTACGACCTCGCGGCCCTCGGCTACGAGCCGGTCCGCATCGAGACCCCGGAGGGCCGGGCCGAGTACGTCCGCCGCCAGCGCGACCTCATGGCCGCCTCCGCACCGCTGCGCGCCCGCACCGCCGCAGCCCTGACCGCAGCCCTCCAGACCATCGACGCCCTCGCCCCCACCGCCACCCAGCCCACCTCGTCCCCGACCGCCTCCCAGTTCAGGGGACGGCTTTCCGGCTGAAGTCCCCTACTGCCCGCGGCGTCGTTCCTCCGCCCCGGCCAGCGGGGGCCCATCCCCTGCCTGCGCTAGAAGCAACAAATCCGCCCCCAGGCGATCCACAGGCAGGCCATCGGGCGCGACACCGTCGACAGCCCCGCGGCGGCGCAGCACCCGGGAAGCGGCGGCGTGTGCTGGTGGTTGGATCCCGGTGTGACCGATCCTCAGCCCGCCCCCTCCGTCGTCGCCGCGCTCGCGGAGCTCGGGCTCCCCCACCGCGTCATCACCCACACCGCGCCGGTGCGCTCGCTCGAGGAGGCCGCAGCTGCGCGCGGGGTCGACGTCGTCGACGTCGTCAAGACGCTGGTCGTGCGCCGGGGCGAGGACGACTACCTGTTCGTGCTGGTGCCGGGCGGCCGCTCGATCTCGTGGCCGAAGCTGCGCGGGCTGCTCGGGATCAACCGGATGTCGATGCCGCCGGCCGACGAGGCCTTCGCCGCCACCGGCTTCGTGCGGGGCACCATCACGCCGCTGGGCTCGAGCCGCCCCTGGCCGGTCGTCGCGGACGTCGTCCTGACGACGCGGGGCGAGATCACGCTGGGCTCGGGGGTGCACGACGTCGCGATCGGCGTCGACGCGCTGGCCCTGGTCGAGGCCACGGCGGCCGTCGTCGCCGACGTCACCGACCCTGAGGGCTGACCGCCCCCGGACGTGCGATGGGGGCCGGGACCGCCGCACCGCCGGTTCCTGGTCGGCGGTGCAGCGGGGGCCCGGCCCCCATCACGGTCGGAGAACGCCGACGCCGCTGCCTGCGTTACACCCCTCACCCGGCCGGAGCATCGGGTCCCACGACCCGGACCGGTCGACCGGAATGCGGAAGCCGCCGTCCCAGGGGCGGCGGCTTGAGCAGAGGGCCGGAGACGCAGAGGCCCCGTGCGACCGGGAGGTCGTCCGGGGATCAGGGCTTCTTGGTGGAGCCCGGCGGGGTCTTCGTGGAGCCTGGCGGCGTCTTCGTCGACGACGGTGTCACCGACGGCCGCCCCGGAGTCTTCGTGGAGCCCGGCGGGGTGACCACCGGGCCCGGCGCCGTGGGCTTGTTCGTGACCCCCGGCGGCGCCGTCGGCTTGTTGGTCTGCCCCGGGTTGGCCGTCGGCTTGTTCGTCTGGCCAGGCGGCGTGGACGGGCGGTTGGTCTGGCCGGGCGGAGTCGTCGTGGCCTGGGCGAGGACGCTGGTGCAGAAGGCGTCGACGTCGAGGCCGGCCTGGTCGGCGGCGCGCTGCAGCGACGGCGGGAGGGTGCCGCCGTCGCGCTGGTAGGCGCGGCACAGAGCGGCGAGGGCGACGACGTTGCTGGGGCCGCTGGCCGACGGCGCCACGGTCGAGGGGCGGCCCGCCGAGGTCGTGCCGTTGCCCGACGCGGTGTCGGATGGGTCGTCGACCGGGGCCGCGGGGGCGCCGATGACCCGGTGGGCGAGGTCCTGCAGCGGGGCGGGCAGCGCACCGGAGTAGGCCGCGGCGGCGGTACCCGCCATGAGGGTGACGGCGACGATGCCGAGCGCGGAGCCGGCCGCCACCAGGCCACGGCGGCGGTGCGACGGCTCGCGGCGCACGGGCAGCGGGACGAGCGCGCCCTGCTGAGCGGCCACCATCGCGGCGACCGTCTCGTCCATGCGCGTCAGCTCGGACGGCGTACCGGGCGCGCGCAGCGCCTCGGCCAGGCCGTTGAGTGCCATCTCGTCCTCCGTCTCAGGCGGTCGACCACCGAACAGGTAGTCGCCGTAGCCCGACGTGGGAACGTCGTCGTCGGCCATCGCGTTACGTCACCTCCCCCCGCGCTGCCCTCAAGTCTTTCTCAAGGCGCCGCAGACCGCGGTGCACGAGCACGCGGACGGCCCCCGCTGTGCGGCCCATCACAGCACCGATCTCGGCCGGTTCGAGGCCCACCATCACCCTCAGGACCACGGCTTCGGCCTGGTCCTTGGGCAGCGTGCGCACCAGGGCGAGCGCTCGCTGCGTGGCCTCGTCGTCGAGCACGTTCTCGGCGACGTCGCGCACGGCGGGGCCGGGGTCGTCGACGTCGTCCCACGAGGCGCTCGGGCGCCGCGACTCGTAGCGGATGCGGTCGATGAGCTTGCGGCGGGCGATGGCGAAGACCCACGACCGGAACGCGGGCTCGGGGCCGTCGAACGCAGCGACGCCGCGGGCCACCTCGAGCCAGGCCTCGGAGGCGGCATCCTCGGCCAGCTCCCAGTGCAGCGTGCGCAGGTAGCGCAGCAGCGGGGGGTGAAGGTCGCGGTAGATCTCGGAGAACGCGCCCTCGTCGCCCGACGACGCCGCGGCGATGACCGCCGCGTACCTGTCGTCGAGCACGTCGTCCTCCGTTCGCGCGGCATCTGCCCCGTCCGCAGCAGGCACAGTCAACCGCACGTCGGGCGTGCGGGCTGCATCCGAGCGGGGAGTCGTCGTGGCGACTCCGCGCAGCGGTCGGCGTACCGTCGAGGTGTGAGGACGGGGTGCAGGTCCCGGCCCGCCGCGGTCGCCGCGACGGCGGCCCTCCTCGCCCTCCTGGCCGCCGGGTGCTCGACGCCGGAGCCGTCGCCCCCGAGCCCGTCGCCCACGCCGTCCGCCTCCTCGACGTCGCTTACGCCGACGCCCACGACGTCGACGCCGAGCCCCGAGCCGACGCTGACCGGCGCCGCGACGACGCCGGTGGTGCGAGCCCCCGGTGACGGCGGCTTCGGCCTGCTGGTGGCCGCGCGACTGGCGTCCCACGCCGGGTACGACAGGTTCGTGCTGGAGTTCCAGGACGTCGCCCCGGGCTACCGCATCGAGTACACGGCGAAGCCCGTCGTCGCCGACCCGTCGGGCGAGACCGTCTCTGTCGCAGGCGATTCCGTGCTCACGATCCGCCTCGAGCCGTCGTCCGGATTCGACCTCCTCGGGCGACCCGACTCCCCGATGTACACCGGGCCGAGGCGGATCGCCTCGGACGGCGGCGCGGTCCGCGAGGCGGTGCTGGTGGGCGACTTCGAGGGCGTGCTGCGCTGGGTGCTCGGCGTGGACGGCGAGCAGCCGTTCGTCGTCACCGAGCTGTCGTCGCCGCCGCGCCTCGTGGTGGACGTGGCCTCGGGCTGACGCCTACAGCACGCGGATGAGGACGTCGGCGAGGCTGTCGCACACCGGCACGTCCGGGAACTGCTCGCGGAACTCGCCCTTGGGGGCGTGCACGCCGACGAAGCGCACGCCGGCCTCGCGCGCGGCCGCGGCGTCCCACGTGCTGTCGCCCACCATCACCGCGCCGTCGGCCGGAAGCCCCAGCAGCTCGAGGGCGCGGACGAGGCCGTCGCCCGCGGGCTTCGGGCGCACCAGCGGGTCGCGTCCGACGACGACGTCGACGTGCATGCCATGGCGCTCGAGCACCGCGCGCGCGACGTCCTCGGGCAGGAGCGTGACGACGGCGCGGCGCCGGTCGGCGAGGCGTGCCATGAACTCCGGGCCGCCCGGCATCGGGACCGAGCGCGAGGCGCCCTCGAGCTCGTAGTGCGCGATCGCCCGCGACACGGCGTCCCACTCCTCGCCCGGCGGCAGCTCGCCGAGCACCGCCATGCAGGCGCGGGTGGGCGCGTTCCATCCGGTCTCGAGACCGAGGTCCTGCTCGTCGCGCCCGAGCAGCGCGGCGACGTCGGCCCACGCGGAGCCGTAGTCGGTGAAGGACTGGACGTCGACGAGCGTGCGGTCGAGGTCGAGCAGCAGCGCACCGGGCATGCCCCGACCGTAGCCACCCGCCCCCGCCCGGGCCCACCACCGTCCCGTGCGGCCGGCTCAGAGCTCGAGTAACAGTGCGAATGTCCGGTTTCGAGCGCTCCAAACCGAACATTCGCACTGTTACTCGCGGACCGGGCGCGGGGCGGCGCACCGGCGAGGCTCCCGGGATCGGGGGTGCGGCGTCCCTAGGCTCGGGCCCGATCAGGAAGGAGCGGGATGAACCTCGAGAAGGTCGTCTTCGGGTTCTTCGTCATGCTCGCCGCCACGCTCAACTTCGGCTTCTTCATCGGCGACATCGACGACCCGACGGTGCACAACCGCTACGAGCTCTACGCCGCCGTGGTGGTCAACCTGATCGCCACCGTGCTGAAGTTCGGCGACCGCACGCAGATCGGGGCCGTGCACCTCGCGACAAGCCTTGTCGCGGACCTGCAGCTCATCGCCGCCGCAGTCGTGCTGGTGTGGGCGAACAACGTCTCCCCCGAAGGCGTGACCCCGAGCGCCATGGCGAGCGTCGTGTCGCTGTCGGGCGGCGCGCTCGTCGCCAACATCGTCTCGGTGGTCCTGCTGGTCATCGAGACGGTCTCCTACCGGCGCCGGTAGCGGAGCGGCAGATGGCCGTCCAGGAGCAGGCGCCGTCGCGAGCCGAGGTGCGCGCCGCGATCGGTCCGCAGACGTCGGAGGCGGTGTTCCTGGTCCTGCGGCGCATGCGGGTGCCGCTCATCGTCCTGCTGGTGCTGTTCTCCGTCAGCGTCCTCGGGCTCACCCTCATCCCGGGCACGAACCCGGACGGCAGCACGTGGCGGATGGGGTTCTTCGACTCGTTCTACTTCATGAGCTACACCGCCACGACGATCGGGTACGGCGAGCTGCCGCAGGCGTTCAACGACGCCCAGCGGATGTGGGTCACGCTGTCGATCTACCTGTCCGTCATCGGCTGGGCGTACGCGATCGGCGCGCTGCTCGCCCTCGTGCAGAGCAGGCCGTTCAAACAGGCCATCGCCTTCAACCGTTTCCAGCGCTCGGTGCGCAACATGCGCGAGCCCTTCTGGCTCATGGCCGGCCACGGGCACACCGGGGAGCTCCTCGGCTCCTGGCTGGACGACCTCGGCAGACGGTTCGTCGTCGTCGACACCCGCGACGACGCCGTCGACGCGCTCGACCTCGGCACCTACACCGCCGACGTCCCCGCGATCGTCGCGGATGCGAGCACGCCCGACGTCCTCGTCCAGGCCGGGCTGCTGCATCCGAGCTGCGTCGGCGTCCTCGCGCTGACCGACGACGACGAGGCGAACCTGGCGGTGGTGATGGCCTCATCGGTCCTGCGCCCCGGCCTGCCGGTGATCGCGCGCACGTCGTCGTCGTCGATCAAGGCGCGGATGGAGGCGTTCGGCGAGCCGATCGTCATCGACCCGTTCGACAGGTTCGGCGACCACTTCGCCGTGTCGTTGCGGGCGCCGGCGACCGAGCAGCTCGCCGACTGGCTCACCCGGGCACCCGAGGCCCCGCTGCCCCTGCCCCACGGCGAGATCCGCAGCGGCCACTGGGTCCTCTACGGCTACGGCCGTTTCGGCCGCGAGGTCACGCGCGACCTCCGCCGCGAGGGCGTCGACGTCAGGATCATCGACGCCGGCACGGGTCTCGTCGACGACCCTGAGGGCGCCGAGGACGCCATCGTCGGCGACGCCACGCGGCGAGAGATCCTCGAGCAGGCCGACATCGCGAGCGCGGTCGGCTTCATCGCCGGCACCGACAACGACGTCACCAACCTCTCGCTGGTCCGGGCCGCGCGCCGGGCCAACCCGTCGCTGTTCGTCGTCGCCCGGCAGAACCGCCCCGAGAACGCCGAGCTGTTCGACGCCATGGGCATCGACCTGCTGCTCGTGCCGACGGCGGTCGTGGCGCAGGAGGCGCTGGCCCATATCGGTGCGCCGATGCTCTGGCAGTTCCTCCAGCTGGCCTCGCACCAGGGCCAGGAGTGGTCGGCGGCGCTCATCGACCGCCTCGTCGAGCGCTGCGGCACGGGGTCGCCCGAGCTGTGGGAGGTGTCGCTCACCGACGCCGACGCGCCCGCGGTCGTCCGGGTGCTCGACCGCCACCCGGTGGTGCTGGGCGACCTGCTGCGCGATCCCCTCGACCGCGAGAGCACCGTCGAGGTCGTCTGCCTCATGGTCGACAGCTTCGACGGGACGGTGCTCGCGCCCGACGGCGACCAGGTGCTGCGGGCGGGCGACCGGCTTCTCCTCGCCGGTCGGCCGGCGGGGCGCCACTCGATGGAGTCGACGCTGCTCGTCGACAGCTCCGCGGCGTACTGCCTCTCCGACGAGCCCGCGGCCACGGGCTGGCTGTGGCGCCGGCTCACCCGCGAGGACGCGCGTCGCTGAGCGCCGCTACGCCGACGTGACGGCGTCGAGCAGCTCGAACCCGTGACGGTCGACGCTCGAGGCGGTCAGCGACAGGACGACGACGCCGGTGCCCGCCGCGCGGTCGAGGCCCCACCACGACGCGAAGCCGCCGGTCTGCCCGTTGTGCCAGGTGATGTCGCGGCCCTTGCGCGACAGCACGACCCAGGCCGCGCCGATGCGGACAGCGGGGCCCGAGAACCGCTCGACGGGCTCGAGCGCGGCGACGCCGGGGCACGTGCCGTCGAGGAGGGCCTGCGTCAGCGTCACCATGTCGCCGATCGTCGACCGGATCCCGCCGGCGGGGCCGAGCCCCTCCCCGGTCCACGGCTGGCGCCGCCGTCCGCTGCGGGACGTGCCCTCCATCGCGTCGGGCCGCAGGTCGGCGGGTGTGGCCGCGGCGTAGGTGGACCGGAGGCCGAGCGGATCGGCGAGCCTCGCCTGCAGCAGTCCGGCGTACGACGTCGAGTCCGCCGCTGCCAGCGCGTGCCCGAGCAGCTCGTAGCCCAGGTTGGAGTAGCGGTGCTTCGGCGCACCGACGGGTGTCGTGCGGGTCTGTGCGAGCAGCTGGTCGAGCGTGTCGCCGTAGGGGTTCTCACCGTCGACCCACAGGTGCCAGGTGCGCACGAAGCCGTCGGACCCGAGCTTCGGCAGCCGGGGGAGACCGGACCGGTGGGCCGCGAGCGAGGCCAGGTCGACGTCGCCCGCAGGGCAGCCGTCGAGGGGCAGCAGCTCGCGGAGCCGCGTGGTCTGCTGCACCGCGCCGCGCGCGAGGGCGTCGGCGTAGAGCAGGCCGGTGAGGCACTTCGACAGCGAGCCGATCTCGACCTCCGCCTCGAGCGGCGCCGTGTACGACGCAGCACGAGGTCCGGCCGGGGTCACGACGCCGACGGCTGCGGCCGGGTGCCCCTTGCGCAGGAGGTCGCGCAGACCGGCCGCGAGGTCGCGGTCGCCGTACAGATCGCCCCTGGCCATGCGACGAGCCTATGCGGGCCCCTCAGCCCAGGCCTCGCTCGGCGATGAACGCCGCCCGCCCCTTCTCGCCCGACTTCGTGAACAGCGGCACGACCTTCTCGACCGACCACGGGATCGCGCCGACGATGCGCGTCGTCAGGCTGTCGCCGTAGGGCACGTAGGTCTCGAGCTTGCCGGTGCGCAGCGCCTTGTCGACGGCGTCGCCGATGTCCTGCACTGTCTTGACCTTGCCCACGAAGTTGAGCGGCGACCCGCCATGCGTGGCCTCGTAGCGCAGCATCGGGGTGTCGACCCCGCTCGGGAAGATGCCCATGACCCGGACGCCGTGCGGCGCGAGCTCCGACCGGATCGAGGTCTGGAACCCGCGCAGCCCGAACTTCGACGCCGCGTACGACGCGCTGCCGGGCAGCGCGAGGATGCCGCCCATCGACACGATGGTGACGATGTCGCCCCGGCCGCGCGGCTTCATGACGCGCGCCGCGGTGCGGGTGAGCTGCATCGGCGCGAGCAGGTTGACGTTGATGTGGCGGTCGATGTCGGCCTGCGTCACGTCGTCGATCGTGCCGGGGTTGATGAGGCCGGCGTTGTTGACCAGCAGGTCGACGTCGGCGTGCTCGGCCTCGAGCCAGTCGGCGGTGGCGCGGATCTGCTCGGGGTCGGAGAGGTCGGCCGTCCTGGTCGCCACGGGGCCCCTGAGCGACGACGCCGTCTCGGCCATGCGCGACTCGTCGACGTCGACGAGGACGAGCGAGTAGCCGCGCGACTCGAGCCGGCGCGCGATCTCCCGAGCCATCGCGCCGCCGCCGCCCGTGACGATCGCCTTGCTCATGCTGATGCCCCTGCCTTGTCGTCGAGCGCCACGGCGTCCTGTCGGACCCGCAGCGGCTGATAGGTCTCGGCGTCGAGATCGGCCCACTCGAACCGGTCGCGCAGGTCCGCGAGGTAGTGGATGTAGGTCTCGATCTCGACGTAGTTGGCGTTGCGGTCGCTGTCGAGGTAGGTCATGCCGCCGGAGAGGTCGGGGCGGTCGGTGGCCTTGAGCTCGCGGAGCTCGTCGCGGTGGGCACCGGTCTCGCGAGCGCGGATGTCGATCACGATCATCTGCGCCATCTCGTCGAAGCGCTGGTAGGCCCCGCCCGCGAACTCCACGAACCCGAGCACGTAGAGGCTGTCGAGCTCGCGGCTGAAGATGTTGAGGTACAGCTGCGGGTGGCCGCGGCGCCAGGTGAGGAGCGACTCGTCGAGGAACGGCAGCCGGTACTGGTACCCGGTGGCGAGCAGGACGAGGTCGAGGTCCTCGGTGGTGCCGTCGGCGAACAGCGCGCCCGTCGGCGTGAGCCGCACGATGTCCGGCTTGGCCACGAGATCGCCGTGCTGCAGGTAGTGGAGCACCTGCGTGTTCATGATCGGGTGGCTCTGCAAGAGATCGTGGTCGGGCGCCGGCAGGCCGAGGCGGGTGAGATCGCCGACGAGGGCGTCGACGAGCTGCGTGGCATCGCCCGAGAGGCTCACACCGCGCGGCGGGTCGACCGCGCCCGACAGCAGCGCGTCTGTCGGCAGGCCGAAGATGTGCTTGGGCACGAACCGGTAGCCGCGGCGCACCGATAGGAACGCCCTGTCGGCGTTGCGGGCGGCGTCGCAGGCGATGTCGACGCCGGAGTTGCCCGCACCCACGACCAGCACCCGCTTGCCGCGGAACTCCGACCCGTCGCGGAACGTGCGCGAGTGCCGCACCTCGCCCTCGAACAGGTGCGCGCCCTCGATCTCAGGCTCGTTGGGGTGCCACGTGACGCCGGGCGCGGCGACGACGCCGTCGTACTCCCGGACCTCGCCCGTCGAGAGCGTGACGCGCCAGCGATCGCCGTCGAGCGGCTCGGCCCGCTGGACTCCTACGCCGAGGGTCACGTGGTCGTAGAGGCCGTAGTCGCGGGCGAACGCGCGTACGTACTCGCGGATCTGCTTCCACGACGGGTAGTCGGGGTAGTCGTCGGGCATCGGGTAGCCGATGAACGCCGACAGGTACTTCGAGCTGATGAAGTGCGCGCTCTCGTACATCGGCGAGTCGGGGTTCTCCATGTCCCAGATGCCGCCGACGTCTGCCTGCTTCTCGAACCAGTCGAAGGGCACACCTTCGGCGATCAGCGCCCGGGCCATGATCATCCCGGCGGGCCCGGCGCCCACGAGGCAGTAGCGCCGCGTGTAGGCGACCGGCTCGACGTCGGCGCGCCTTCGGTGCCCGCGCACGCGCGAGCGCGCGATGGCGGCGTACGTCGTCGGACGGTGGCGGCGCAGCACGAGCGCCATCACGACGCCGGCGGCTGCCGCGACGACGAGCGCGAGCGGCACGGAGTTCACCGCGACGTCGCTCGAGCCGGTGAGCGTCGGGTAGTTGACCGCCGCCATCACGAAGGCGGTCACGAGGCCGACGAACCCGATGCCGGGTGCTACGACGCAGCGCCACAGGGTGCGGTCGGAGCGGGCCCAGAAGAAGGCCACCACGGCGAGGGACGCCGCCGCCTGAAGCGCGATGATGCCGAGGGTGCCGACGCCGATGAGGGCGGGCACCAGGCTGGTGAACGGGTCGACCGCGGCGAGTGCGAAGCCGCTGATGACGATAAGGCTCAGCACCGAGACCAGGATGCTCGCGACGTGCGGGCTGAAGTGGTTCGGGTGGTAGTGGCCGAGCCGCTGCGGCAGCACCTTCTCGCGGCCCAGCGCGAACAGGTAGCGGCTGGTCGCGTTGTGCAGCGCGAGGTAGCCGGCGAGCACGCTGGTGCACAGCAGCACCGCCGTGAGGTCGTAGAGCACCTCGCCGCCGTACTGCTTGACCAGGTCGAAGACGAACTCGCCCTGGGCAGCCGTGGCCTGCTCCTTCACCGAGCCCACGCCCGCGGCGCCGACGATGATCCACGTGGTGAGGATGTAGAAGATGCCGATCGATGCGACGGCGATGTACGTCGCTCGCGGGATGCTGCGCTCGGGATCCTTGGTCTCCTCGCCGTAGAGCGCAGCCGACTCGAACCCGACGAAGCTGAACATCGCGAACATGAGCGCGATGCCCAGCGACCCGCTCATCACCTGCGCCGGGGAGAACGACTCGACGGGGAACGCCGAGGCGCCCTTCTGCCCGACCACGATGAGGTCGAAGACGATGAGCACGGCGAACTCGAGCACCATGAGCGTGCCGAGCACCTTGGCCGAGAGGTCGACCGAGCGGTAGCCGAGGAACGCGATGAGCACGATCGCGGGGATGGCCAGCTGCCACCAGGCGACCGTGACGCCGAGGCCCTCGAGCACGAGAGCGGTGTAGTAGCCGAACGCGCCGGCGAGGCCGAAGGTGAGCGCCCCGTAGGCGAGCACCGCGACGTAGGCCGCCGCGACGCCGCTCGGCTTGCCCAGCGAGCGCGCGATGTAGGTGTAGAACGCGCCGGTGTTGACCACGCGGCGGCTCATCGCCGCGTAGCCGACGGAGAAGCACAGCAGCACCGCGGTGGCGATGACGAAGGCGGCGGGCGCCCCCGCGCCGTTGCCGAAGATGACCGCGAGCGGGACGTTGCCCACCATCGCGGCCATCGGCGCAGCCGCCGCGATGACGAGGAAGACGACGCGCCGCGTGCTCAGCGACGACCGCGACTTCGTGCCGGCCATGGGCGCTCCTCCGCGCTCCGGGAGCGCGTGACGGCGCTCACATGGGTGGGGAGTCTGGCTTGGGCAGGTGATTTGGTCAAGTGTCCAAGACAGATGTGCAACACTTCCCGCCATGTCGCCCGACCGCGCTCCCGCACGGCGTCCCGACGACGAGGGACGCCGGGCCGAGCTCATCGCCGCGGCGTCGCGCGTCATCGCCGAGCACGGCATCGCGGCCGCGACGACCCGGCGCATCGCCGAGGAGGCCGGCGTCCCCTCGGGCCTCGTGCACTACTGGTTCTCCGGCAAGGACGAGCTGCTCGAGGCGGTCATCTCCGACACGCTCGTGTCGATCGAGGACGCCGTGCGCGAGTCGCGCGCGGAGCCGCACGACGACGACCTCGCGCCGCTGCACCAGCAGCTGCTCGCCGCCTTCCGCACGGTGGAGACCGACGACCGCGGCCGCCAGCTCGCGATGTACGAGATGACGACGTGGGCGCTGCGGCGCCCGGGCCTCGCCGAGGTCGCGCGCCACCAGTACGAGTCGTACCGGCGCGTCGCCGCGGAGGGGCTCGAGGCCGCGGGCATCGACCCGGAGTCCGACCCGGCGCTGTCGGCGCTCGTCGCGGCTGTGTTCGACGGGCTCACGCTCTCGTGGCTCGCCGACCCCGAGGGCGCCGACCCCGAGTCGGTGCTCAGACTGCTGGCGAAGCTCGTCGCCTGGGCGCGCGTGCAGTCCTGAACCTCCGCGCCCTCCCCCGCTGCGCCGGGCAGGATCGAGGCATGACGTCCTCGGTGCCCGACCGCATCCTGCAGCGCCTCGACGAGCTGGCCGCCGAGCTGGCCCGGCGCGGAGACGCACGTGCACTGCTCGGGCTCGGCTCCGTCGGCGTCGACCTCGAGCGGCTCGACGACCACTCCGACCTCGACTTCTTCGTGATCGTCGACGACGGCGCGAAGCAGCGCTACCTCGGGGACGTCGGCTGGCTCGACGCCGTCCATCCGCTGGCGTTCAGCTTCGCCAACACCGTCGACGGGCGGAAGGCCCTCTGGGCCGACGGCCTGTTCGCGGAGTATGCCGTCTTCACCCTCGGCGAGCTCGACGGCATCCCGTACTCGCCCGGCCGCGTGGTGTGGCGGCGGGACGACACCCCGGAGTCGATCGCCGTGCCCGCGCTGCCGGCACCGCAGCCCGGCACGTCGTCGCTGGAGTGGCTCGTCGGCGAGGCGACGACCAACCTGTTCATCGGCCTGCATCGTTTCCGCCGTGGCGAGCGCCTCTCCGGGATGCGCTTCGTCCAGGTGTTCGTGGTCGACAGCGTCCTCGCGATCGCCGGCAGGCTCGGTCTGGCCTCCGCCCCGCAGCAGGACGTTTTCGCCGTCGAGAGGTCGGCCGAGCGCCGGCTCCCCTCCGACGTCGTCCCCCTCGCGTCGATGACCCAGGGGTACGACCGCACCCCGGAGTCGGCGCTGGCGTCGCTCGCCTGGCTCGAGCAGCACGTCGACGTCCACCCCGCGCTCGCCGCCGAGATCCGCCGCCTCGCGGCCTGAAGCGACCCGCCAGGCGAGGCCGGCAAGGAGTGAGTGCCGGAGTACCAAGAATCGGTCGAGGTAGCCGTCAACCATCAGCCGGAGACGTCATGGATCAGGCGGAACCACCGTCATGCATCAGGCGGAACCGCGTCACGCAACAGCCGGAGCCGAAACGTCACGCACCAGGCGGAACCACGCACGAGGTCGGTGCCCCCGAGAGGAGCCGTCGTAGTGCGGCGAGGCCTCCCGGCGGGGCGCTGCGCGCCGGGGAGCAGACCTCGCGGGCGCTCCTCCCGAATCGTCGAGGGGAGCCGTCGTAGTGCGCGAGGCCTCCCGGCGGGGCGCTGCGCGCCAGGGAGCAGACCTCGCGGGCGCTCCTCCCGAATCGTCGAGGGGACACCGACGAGCGCGGCCCTCCGGGCCGGGCGAGGTCGGTGCCCCCGAGAGGATTCGAACCTCCGACACACGGTTTAGGAAACCGTTGCTCTATCCCCTGAGCTACGAGGGCGAGGGCGGGGCCAGTCAATGAACCAGTCAATCTATTGCTGGTGAGCTGGTTTCCTAACGGGGTCCGCCTGGGCTGATCCACTCTACCGTTTCACCACTGTTGATCTTCACGGCCTCGGCTGGCCCTCGCCGGTGAAGCCTTCCGCCCGTAGAAAGCCAGCCAGGTTCACGCAGGGCACGCCGAAGTGGGCACACACATTTGGGATCTTCGGTCGCTTGGGGCTGTGCTGCGGAGCGCGTGTTTCGAGCGAAAGCACGGTGAGGTCGGCGGCCAGCGCGAGCGAGATCACTTCGAGATCACCCAGGTAGTTCTGGCTGCTGCCGTATGCCGGGAACGCATTCACAACGCGTTTGGCCGCCGCCAACTCCTTGTCGTGGTCGAGATCGCGAAAGAGAAGGGCGTTCGCATCGAGCCAGGCCCCGATCCGGAAACTCGCGTCGACCCAACGCTCCAGCTCGCGCCGCACCATCACTGGGGCAACGACACGGCCGTCGTTCATCGCTCCCTGGAGCCAGTCCCATTGAGGACGAAACGTACGCCTGCCCAGACCCGGGGACCAAGCCTGAGCGATCCGAGAGGTGCGCTCGCGCGAGCCACCCGCCGTCAGTCGACGAGCAGGCCGGGCAGGTCGCGCATGTCGTGGAACAGCGTGGTGCTCGGACCCGCCAGGCGGTCCTCCGCGACGTCGCCTCCCATGTACGCGAGGACGCGCATGCCTGCGGCGCGTGCGGCGGTCACGCCGGGGACGCTGTCCTCCACGACGACGCAGCGCACCGGGTCGACGCCCATCGTCGCGGCCGCGTGCAGGAACAGGTCCGGCGACGGCTTCCCTGTCGCGACGTCCTCCGCGCTGAAGATGCGTCCCTCGAAGAGCGGCAGCAGCCCGGTGCGGCCGAGGTTCGCCCGCACCTTCGCGTGCGAGCCGTTGGAGGCGACGCACCACGGCACCTCGAGGAGGTGCAGGGCGTGGACGATGCCGTCGACCGGCGTGAGCCGCTCGTCGAAGGCCCGCTCGTACCGGTGCCCGTGCTCGGCGTCCCAGGTGTGGTCGGGCCGCCGACCCGTGCGGACCTCGATCTCGTCGCGCCAGAACTCGTCGGTGCAGCCGGTGAACAGCTCGAGGATCTCGTCCGCCGTCACCGCCCACCCCTGCGTCGCGAGGATCTCGGCGCTCACCTCGGCGGTCAGCCGCTCGCTGTCCACCAGGACGCCGTCGCAGTCGAAGATGACGAGCTCGGGGGAGGGCACCGACACAAGTTATCAGACAAGTTGGCATGCGCCCTGATGACCTCCGAACACGTCGCTAGGCTGACGTCGGCCGCGACAGCGGGTCGCGCCACGGGGAGGGAGCCGAACGTGGCGCGACAGCAGGAACCGCGGCCGGCCGACGCGGCGGCCTCGTCGGCCCCCCTGCGGCGCACCCGCGCACAGGAGGTCCGCGACGCGATCCTCGCTCTGGTGCGCGAGCAGGGCCTCGGACCCGGCGACCGGCTCCCCACGGAGGCCGCGCTGACGGAGCACTTCGGGGTCGGCCGGTCGACGACGCGCGAGGCGCTCAAGCTACTGGAGCAGGACGGCCTGGTGCTGTCCGAGCAGGGCCGCGGCAGGTTCCTCTCGCCGATCGGCTCCCTGGCGGTGGAGCGCCCCGTCACGCGCTACGAGTCGGTGTCCGAGATGCTCCAGACCCTCGGGATCTCTGTGGTGACAACCGTTCTCTCGGTCATCGAGACCGCTGCCACCCAGGAGGAGGCCGAGGCTCTCGCCGTGCACGAGGGGGCGCCGGTGATCCGCACCGTGCGCCTTCGCTCACGCGACGACGAGCCGATCATGGTGAACGTCAACACCGTGCCGCGCGAGTGCCTGCCCGGACCCGTGGCCCACCGCGACTGGAGCCAGAGCATCACCGCCGCCCTGGCCGCGCACGGGCGCCACGTCGTCACGTCTGCGGCGCGCATCACCGCGACAGGGCTTCCGGCGGAGCTGGAGCAGCGCTACGGGCTCGCAGGGCTCGGGCCGTGGCTGCTCGTGCAGGAGCGCTGTGTCACCGCCTCCGGCGAGCGGGTGCTCTACGCGGCCGACTACCACCGGGGGGACGCCTTCGCGTTCCAGGTTCTCCGGCACCGCTGACTTGTGTAGTCTGAAGACTCCCCAAGTCATCAGACAAGTTAGGTGCCCTCATGCTGAATTTCGACGAGGAGCGGTTCGTCCGCATCCAGGCCGGTGCGGTCGACCTCGCCGCCTCACTCGACGAGGCCGTGTCCCGTGCGCTCGACGCCGGTGCCACCAACCTCGTGTTCGCGGGCGCAGGTGGGGCCGGGATCCTCATGCAGCCGGCGGCCGAGCTACTCCGCGAGCGCTCGTCCTTCCCCACCTTCCTCGGGTGGCCGGCCGAGATCGTCCTGACGAAGCCGGCCTACGTCGGACCGGGATCGCTCGTCGTCATCCCGTCGCTGTCCGGCACGACGTCGGAGAGCATCGCGATGCTCGAGCACGCGCACAGCGCCGGAGCGACCGTGCTCGCTCTCGTGGGCCACGACGCCACGCCGCTCGCCGACGGCGCCGACAGCACCTTCGTCAACGAGGCCGCCGACGACACCTCCTGCGAGTCGTTCTACCTGCAGAGCCTGCTCATCGCCCTCTCCGTCATGCGCCACCGAGGCGAGATCGACGACTACGACGCGGTCGTGGCGCAGCTGCGCACGCTTCCGGCGTCGCTGCTCGAGGTGAAGCGGTCGTTCGAGCCGCGGGCGAAGGAGCTGGCCGCGGAGATCCAGGACGAGGGCTACCACATCGTCACCGGCTCCGGCCCGGTGTGGCCGCAGGCCTTCTACTACGGCATGTGCATCCTCGAGGAGATGCAGTGGATCCGGACGCGCCCGGTGCACGCCTCGGACTTCTTCCACGGCACCCTCGAGCTGGTCGAGGACGGCGTCAGCGTCCTGCTGCTCAAGGGCGAGGACGCCACTCGTCCCGTGGCCGAGCGGGTCGAGCGGTTCGTGCCCGACCACACGTCGAAGCTGCGGGTGCTCGACGCCGCGGACGCCGAGCTGCCGGGCGTCTCGCCCCGCGTGCGCGCACTGGTCTCGCAGGTGGTGCTCGCCACGGTGCTCGAGCGGCTCAGCGCGCACCTCGAGGTGCTGCGCGACCACCCGCTCACCACCCGCCGCTACTACCGGAGGATCAGCTACTGACCTCGCCGTGACGGACCGGGGCGGGGCTCAGGAGCGTCTGCGCACTGGCGCGACCGAGCCCCGCTCCACCAGCTCGGTGCGCAGCACCCGGTGGACGGGAGGCCGGGTCGAGCCCTCGATCCGCTCGAGCAGCAGCCGGCACGCCTCGGCACCGATGCGCTGCACCGGCTGCGCGACGACGGTCAGCGGCGGAGTGACCGCCTCGGTCCAGTCGGCGTCGTCGAAGCCCACGAGCGAGACGTCGTCGGGGCAACGCACGCCCATCTCCCGCATGGCCTGCAGCGCGCCCAGCGCGAGCAGCGAGTCGAGCGCGAGGATGGCGGTCGGCGGGCGGCGCAGGCTCAGCAGCCGCTGGGTCGCCCGGACGGCGTCCTCGCGCCGGAACCCCTCGGAGACGACATAGTCGGCAGACACGTCGATGCCGGCGTCCTGCAGCGCGTCGCGGTACCCCGCCGCACGGCCTGCGGTGGTGTTGATCATCGCGCGCTCGATGCCCTTGAGCCCCGGCGCGGCGAAGGCCTCACCCAGCTCGCCGTCCATGCCGGTGATGAGACCGATGCGCCGGTGACCGAGCGCCGCGAGCATCTCCGTGGCGGCGCGGCCCGCTGCCCGGTTGTCGACAACGACCGAGTCGGCGCGCACGTCCTTGATGCGGCGGTCGACCAGCACGAGGGGCACGCCGCTGTCGGAGACGGACACCAGGTGCGCGGTGCTTCCGGCGTCGGCCGGGCAGACGAGCAGCCCGTCGACCCGCTTCTCCGTCAGCACGCGGACGGCGCTGCGCTCGGTCTCCGAGCTCTCGTCGGTGTTGACCAGCACGACCTCGAAGCCCGCCTCGTGAGCGACGTCGGAGATGCCGCGAAGCACGCGGGAGAAGAACGGGTTCTCGATGTCGGAGAGCACCACGCCGAGGGTGTTGGTGGTGCCGGTGACCATGCTTCGCGCGAGGCTGTTGGCGCGGTAGCCGAGCTCCGCCGCCGCGGCCTCGACCTTCGCGCGGGTGGATGCGCTGACCGACCCGTAGTTGCCGAGCGCGCGTGCAGCGGTGGCGGTCGAGACGCCGGCCAGACGCGCGACGTCGGGGATTGTCGCCGACCCCTTGCGCTCCTCCACGGCGTCCTCCGTCCTCGGTTCCCGAGAAGCCTAGGGGCGCCGTCGTGCGCGTGGCCGCGGGGCATGCCGGGGCGGTGCGACCGAGCTCCGCTCGATGAGCCGCGTCGGCAGGAGCACCCGTCGACGACGCGCACGGTCGCCGTCGATGCGACGCAGCAGGAGACCGGCGGCCTGGGCGCCGATGTCGTACGCCGGCTGGTCCATCACCGTGACCGGCGGCGTGACGACGTCCATCCAGTCCGCGTCGTCGAAGGCGACGAGCGACAGGTCGCGCGGCACGATGGCCCCGACGTCGGCCGCCCCGGCCAGGACACCGAGCGAGAGCAACGAGTCGCTGCAGAAGACCGCGGTGGGCGGCTCGGGAAGGCAGAGCAGCTCGCGCGTCGCAGCTCGCGCAGCGGAGCTGCGGAAGTGGGTCACGCGCCTGTACCCCGGCGGCGGCTCGAGGCCCGCCTCGGCGAGCGCATCGTCGTAGCCGCGCACCCGGTCGCGCCCGGTCATGAGCGCCTCGGGCACGTTGCGCGGCCCGTCGTGGCCGCCGTAGCCGGCGCCTGCGAGCATCGCGATCCTCGTGTGACCGGCAGCCACCAGGTGCTCCACGGCCAGGCGTGCGGCGACGCGGTTGTCGATGCCGACGACGTCGGCACTCACCCCGCGCACAGCGCGGTCGAGGAGCACCAGCGGCTGCCCGGATCGCACGAGCTCGATGAGGTGCGCGGGGTCGCTGTCGGACGCCGGTGACACGGCGACCCCGTCGACCCGGCGGCCCACCAGCACGCCGAGAGCGGAGCGTTCGCGCACCGGGTCCTCGTCGGTGCTGACGACCATGACGTCGTATCCGGCATCGCGGGCGACGTCGCCGAAACCCCTTGTGGCCGCAGCGAAGAACGGGTTTTCGATGTCGGCGACGACGAGCCCCAGGGTGCGCGTCTGACCGGTGACCATCGAGCGCGCGATTCCGTTCACCCGGTAGCCGAGCTCGTGGGCCGCCGTGGTGACCCGCGCGCGCGTCGCATCGCTGACGCGGCCGTACCCGCCCAGGGCCCGGGCGGCCGTCGCGCTGGACACCCCTGCGCGGGCGGCGACGTCCGCCACGGTCGCGGCTCGAGGGGGCTCGGGGAGTGGCACCGCGAAAAAGTAGCAGCGGGGTCTTGCCATCGGGAGTCCTGGATGAGAACGTTCTCAACACCGGGGTGAGAACGTTCTCAATCCGGATCACACAGACAGCAACCTGAGCCCTAAGGCGGACCCCACTGATGACCACGGCGACCCTTCCCCTCAAGCCCATCGAGGCGGACTTCGTCGAGAAGTTGCAGGAGACCATCGGCCAGCGCGACGCCATCCGCGAGGTCGTGGGGAAGGCTGTCGAGGCCGGCCTGCGCAACGTGTACTTCGTCGGGGCGGGCGGCTCGATCATCTGCTCGTACCCCGCCTTCTACCTGCTGCAGCGCGAGGCGTCGCTCCCCGTCTTCCAGGTTCAGAGCGACGAGCTGAACTGCAGCGTCCCCAAGCTGATGGGCGCGGGCTCGCTGGTCGTGCTCGCCTCCTACACCGGCACCACCAAGGAGACCGTCGCCGCCGCGAAGACCGCGAAGGCTGCGGGCGCCACCGTCATCGCCGTCGCCAAGGAGGGCAGCCCGCTCGCCGAGGCGGTCGACGTCGCGTTCAAGGGCAAGAGCGACCTGTTCGAGCTGCTCGTCGCGTGGGCGGTGCTCGAGAAGACCGGCGCCTCGATCGACCTCGCAGAGGTCGACGCCGCGGTCGCCAACATCCCCACCGCGCTGCTCGACGCCGTCGAGAAGTCCTCCGACCACCTCGGCGAGATCGCCGCCGCGTTCAAGGACGAGCCCATCACCTACGTCCTCGGCTCGGGCGCCTCTTACGCCTGGGCGTACGGCCTTGCCATGTGCTTCCTGCAGGAGATGCAGTGGAAGCACGCCGCCGGCTACAACACCGGCGAGTTCTTCCAGGGCGCCTTCGAGATGGTCGATGACGACACCGCGGTGATCCTGTGGCTCGGCGACGACCAGACGCGTCCGATGGCCGAGCGCGGCAAGCGCTTCCTCGACACGTACTGCAAGAAGGCCCGCTACATCGACGTCGCCGAGCTCGAGCTCCCCGGCATCCCGAAGTCGGTGCGCGGTGAGGTCTCGCCGCTGGTGGTCGGTGCCCTGGCCAACCGTCTCGCGCAGCAGTACGAGGCAGTCCGCGGCCACGACCTCGAGACCCGGCGCTACATGTTCAAGGTCGAGTACTGAGCCGCCTGCGATGACGTCTCGTACCACGGGTGCCCGTCCTGCGGGGCGGGCACCCCGGACCCTGGAGAGGAGGAGCGGTGGTTAGCCTCGTGGCCGCCGGCGACAACGTCGTCGACTGCTATCCGCAGACCGGCGTGATGTTCCCCGGCGGGAACACGGTCAACGTGGCCGTGAACGCGGCCCGGCTCGGTGCCCACGCCTCCTACATCGGCGTGGTGGGAACCGACGCCGCAGGTGACCTCGTGCGCTCCTCGCTCGTGTCGGAGGGCGTCGACGTCGCGCGTGTGCGCACCGTCGACGGCCCCAACGCCGCTGCCACGGTCCTCGTCGTCGACGGCAACCGGGAGTTCGTCGGCGGCGACGTCGGCGTGAGCCGGTTTCGCCTGGACGCCGCCGACCTCGCGGCGGCCGCCGCCGCGCAGGTGGTCCACACCGGTGAGTGCTCGATGCTCGAGGCCGACCTCGACCGGCTGCGGTCGGTGTCGCGGCTGCTGTCGTTCGACTTCTCCGAGCGCGACATGGCCTACGTGGAGGAGCACGCCGGCAAGGTCGACGTCGCCATCCTCTCCCGCCCGGACATGGGCGTCCCGCAGGCGATCAAGCTCGCCGTAGCGGTCTCCGAGCTCGGCCCCCGCACGGTGGCCGTGACCATGGGCCCGCGCGGCGCCGTGGTGCAGCACGACGGCGAGGCCGTGATCGGCCCCGCCGGAGATGGTCCGATCGTCGACACCCTCGGTGCCGGCGACGCCTTCATCGCCCGTCTCCTCGTCGGCCTCGCGGCCGGCGAGGCGGTGTCCGACCTCGTCGGCGCCGCGACGTCGTACGCGACCTCCACCTGCGCCATGCAGGGGGCGTTCGGGTACGCCGCTCCGCTCGACCACCCGGCGGTGGCTCCCTCCACCCCCACACCCGCCAGCTAGTCGGACCCAGACAGGAGTGCAACGCATGAAGATCAGCTCCAAGCGGTCGCTGCTCGCAGCAGCGGTCGCGGTGGCGACCCTCACGCTCGCCGCCTGCGGCGGCGGCGCGGACGACGCGGGGGCCCCCTCCGTCGACCTCTCCTCGCCTGCTGCGAAGCAGGGCACGCTCACCATCCTGACCAAGTTCGCGGACCCGAAGTACGCGCCGTACTTTGAAAGCGTCGCCAAGGCCTACGAGTCGGCGAACCCCGGCGTGAAGGTCGACCTCCAGCAGGTGGGTGACCAGCCCTACAAGGACAAGATCCGCGTCCTGTCGGCCGCGAACGAGCTGCCCGACATCTACTTCTCGTGGGCCGGCGACTTCGCCAACAAGTTCGTGCGCGCCGGCCTCGCCGCGGATCTCACGTCCGTGATCGGCCCCGACACCGAGTGGGGCAAGACGCTCGCACCCGCCGCCACCAAGGCCTTCGAGTACGACGGCAAGTACTACGGCGTCCCGATCAACCTCGACGGCAAGTACCTCGCATACAACAAGGCGGCTTTCGAGAAGGCCGGCATCTCGGCGCCGCCCGCGACGCTCGAGGAGCTCCTCAGCGACTGCGGCAAGCTGAAGAGCGCCGGGTACGTGCCGATCGCGCTGGGCAACCAGTACGGCTGGCCGGCCATCCACTACATCACGCAGCTCAACGCCTTCAACGTCCCGGCGGACACGCTGGCCGCCGACTACAACCCGGCCACCGGCGCCTTCACCGACCCGGGCTACGTCAAGGCGATCGAGCAGTTCAAGCAGATCGCCGACACTTGCTCCTCGCCCGGCGCCAACGGCCTGTCGCACGAGGCCGCGCAGGCGCAGCTGCTCGGCGGCAAGGCCGCCATGCAGTACATCGAGTCGCTCGAGTTCAAGGTGCTCACCGCTGACGGCGGCGCCTCCAAGGAGATCGCCGACAACTGGAGCTTCTTCCGGCTCCCGGCAGCTTCGGGCGCCCCCGGCGACACCGGCGCCCTGACCGGCGCCCCGGACGGCTTCCTCGTGAACGCCTCCAGCAAGAACACCGCGCTGGCCGTGGACTTCCTCAAGTTCATGACCAGCCAGGAGAACGCGCAGAAGATCGTGAAGGACCTCGGCTGGCTGAGCCCGGTGGCGGACTCGGCGACGTCCGAGAACTCCTACCCGCAGCTCACCGACACCTTGACCGACATGGGCAAGGCGAGCCAGTTCGCGATCTGGCTGGACACGGTGACCCAGGCCGACGTGGCCTCGGCCTACCTGTCCGGTGTCGAGGGTCTGCTCTCCGGGGAGAAGACCCCGCAGCAGGTCGTCGAGGGTGTCCAGAAGGCGGCCGAGGGCGCCAAGGCCGACGCCGGCTGACAGAGGAACCGCACGCGGTGGGGCCGGTCGCTCGACGGGCGGCCCCACCGCTCCTCCGTTCCGAGGACGAGAAGGCAAGGAGCGCAGCATGAGGTACCGGCTCACCCGGTGGGGTTCGCTCGCGTGGGTCGTCCCCGCCGTCGTGCTCCTCCTGGTGTTCGTGTACTACCCGGTCGTCGAGAACGTCCGGCTCTCGTTCTTCTCGTGGAACGCCTTCTCGCGCCGCCCGAAGTTCGTCGGGCTCGCGAACTACCAGACGATGTTCGGCGACGACGTCTTCTGGACCGCGTTGATGAACAACGTGACGTACGCGGTCGTGTCACTGGTCTTCCAGGTGGGCTTCGCGCTGGTCCTCGCCTCGGTGCTCGAGCAGCTCGTGCACCAGCGGCTGCGGGGCTGGCTGCGCACGATCTACTTCATCCCCGCCACGATCTCGATCACGGTGGCGGGCATCCTCTTCAGCTTCATCTACAACCCCGAGATCGGTCTGCTCAACTCCTTCCTGCGCGCGGTGGGGCTCGAGGAGCTCACGCACGCGTGGCTCGGCGAGACCAGCACCGCGATGGGGAGCATCATCGCGATGAGCCAGTGGCAGTCGATCGGCTACACGACCATGCTGCTCGTGGTGGCGATCCAGCGGATCCCGCGCGAGTTCTACGAGGCGGCGCGCATCGACGGCGCCGGCCCGTTCCAGGTGTTCCGCAACGTCACCGTCCCGCTCGTGCGCGAGATGACCACGCTGCTGGTCATCCTCACCATCTCTGGCGCGTTCCTCGTCTTCAACGAGGTGATGGTCATGACGGCCGGCGGCCCCGACAACTCCACCCAGGTGCTGGGCACCTGGCTGTACCGCAAGGCGTTCTTCGAGGACAAGATGGGCTACGCCGCAGCCGTGGCCACCGTCATCTTCGTCATCACCTTCGTGATCGCCGTGGTGCAGATCCTCGTGAGCCGACGGAGGCGAGTCGAGTGGTGACCCTGACCGAGAGTGCACCGGTGGCGGCCGACCCGAGCCGGGTCGCCGTCGGGAAGGGACGCGGCCCCTGGAAGCAGCTGCTGGGGGTGGTGGTGAGGCTGATCGCGTTCGGCCTGCTCGTCGGCCTGGCGATCCTCGTGATCTACCCCCTGATCTGGATGGTCGTCAGCAGCTTCAAGTCGAACGCGGAGATCTTCGCCAGCCCGTGGGGGCTGCCGTCGACCTTCCGGGTGAGCAACTACGTCCACGCGATCAACAACGGCGTGCTCCGCTACTTCGGCAACAGCATCGTCGTCACCGTCGCATCGATCGTCACGACCACCCTGGTGAGCGCCTGGGCGGCCTACGGACTCACTCGGATGAAGCTGCCGCTCTCGCAGCCTGTGCTGCTGCTCATCCTCGGCGGGCTGATGCTGGCGCCGACCGTGGCCCTCATCCCGCTCTTCCGACTGCTGCAGGGCCTAGGGCTCTACAACACGTACTGGGCGCTCATCGTGCTGTACACGGCGTTCCGCATCCCGTTCACCACGTTTCTCATCCGCGCCTACATGATCGATCTGCCGCGCGACCTCGACGAGGCAGCCATCATCGACGGCGCCTCGAAGTGGCAGATCTTCTGGAAGATCATGGTGCCGCTGTGCCGACCGATCCTGGTCTCGGCCGCGCTGCTCCAGGCGTTGTTCGCATGGAACGAGTTCGTCTTCGCGCTCGTGTTCATCAACGACGGCGACCTCAAGACGCTGCCCGTCGGTCTGATGGACATGCAGAGCCGCCTGCTCACCGACTGGCCGGTGCAGCTCGCGGGACTCACGATCGCCGCGCTGCCGATGATGGTGCTCTTCCTCATCGGCCAGCGGGCGTTCCTCCGCGGCCTCACCGAGGGCATGGGAAAGTAGTCCGGGAACTCCTCGTCGGGGCCGCGCGGCGCTGAGAGGATCGGGGGATGGCTGCACCTGTGCGCTCGGACGTCCTGGTCGTGTTCGGCATCACCGGCGACCTCGCCCGCGTGATGACCTACCAGGCGCTCTACCGCCTCGAGAAGCGCGGGCTCCTGCCCCCTGCCTGGTCTCCCCGACGAGCAGGGCCAGGACCCGTCACACGTGCTCACGCCCGGCGCCCGGGTGTGCTTCACCCGCTCCGCTCACGATCTCAGCGGCCGGACCATGAAGCCACACGCGCGCGAGCCGGGGCCTCGGCACGGGGCCTGATTTGCGTCGACTCCGTCACCAAGAAGAAGTACGAAGCGCTGATCGCCGAGGACGCGGCATCCATGTCCGGCAAAGCCAAGAAGGCCCGCCACTTCGGCAAACCGGTTCTGAGCGTTCACGAGTTCCTCACCTGGGCCGAAAGTGCCCCTGTCGTGACCTGATCAGCGGCTCGATTTGGGAAACCGGTCGGTCCGCCACCCGTTGGGCTCCCTTCACGCACGAACACACCAGCGCATGTGCGTACTCGTTGCAGAATCACTGGGAAGTCGTTGCGGGACGAAATCTGGGGCCTTGCGCCACACGGGGTTTTCGGCCATTGACTGGCCCCACGAGGGCGTGCATCACCGAGATGGTGCGAGGCGCCATGGTACGGGACACCCAGGCACGGCCGGATCGGCCGAGGCCCCGCGTCAGCGGTAGGTGGGGATGTCGGGCGGCTCGGTCATCCGCGACCGCTGGCGGAGGTAGACCGGGATGCCGAGCAGGAACGCGATGCCGCACATGACGAACGGCATCCACTGGCCGAGCAGCGAGTCGGCGCCGGTGTCGCGGGAGTACCAGACGAACAGCACGCAGAACACGAGCGCCACCGCTGCTACGACGACATCGCGGACGAACCTCTGTGTGTGCAGCGCCCGTCGGTCGGCAAGGCGCCATCGGATCTGTGCAGCGGCGGAGAACGCGTAGGGGATCGCCGCGGTGATGCCCGACATGTAGAGGAGCGTGTCGAAGACGCCCTGCCCCGCCGAGCCGGCGAACGACGCAGCCATCGCGACCGTGGCGAGGATGGTCGAGAGCACGATGCCCGCAGCAGGAACACCACGGGTTGAGAGCCGGCCGAACAGCGGTGGGAAGAGCCCGTCGTCGGCGGCGGCCAGGGGCATCTCGGCGCAGATCATCGTCCAGCCGTTGAGCGCCCCGAGGCCCGACACGATGACGCACGCGGCCACGACGTAGCCGGCCCATTCGCCACCGCCGACCATCGCGTCTGCGGCGATGGAGTACGGCGCCGAGACGCCGTCGAGGTCGGACGCCGGCACGGCACCGAAGACGGCGATGAGCGAGAGGAGGTAGACCGCGGCCGTCGCGAGAGTCCCCAGGATCGTCGCGCGGGGGACGTTGCGGTCGGGGTCGCGCACCTTCGCGGCAGCGACCGATGCCGCCTCGACGCCGAGGTAGGAGAACAGGCACAGCGCCATCGCCCCGAGCACCGCCTGCAGGTCCGTGCTGCTCGACGCGTTCCACGGGCTGAAGTTCCCGCTGCTGATCGTCAGCAGGCCGAGCGTCGACATCAGCGCGAGCGGGACGAACTTCACGATCGACGTCCACACCTGCACCGCACCCATGCTGCGCACGCCGCTGAGGTTGATGACCGCGGGCAGCCACAGGCCGACGACGCCGAGGCAGAAGCCGAGCACCTGGTTCTTGCCCGCGCCTGGGAACCAGATCTCGAGCACGTACTGCACGTAGAAGACCCAGCCGACGACGATCGCCGCGTTGCCGGCCCACGCGGTGATCCAGTACGACCACGCATTCGCGAAGCCCACCGGGTTGCCGAACGCGGCGCGGGCGTAGGCGTAGGGGCCGCCGTCGGCAGGGAGCCGGCGCGACATCACCGCGAACATCAGCGCGAGTGCCAGCGCGCCGACCGTGGTCAGCGCCATCCCGAGGATGCTGATGGGGCCGTACTGCGCGAGCGACGCCGGCAGGTTGAAGATGCCGACGCCGATGATGCTGCCGACGATGAGCGCGGTGGCCTGCGGGAGGCCCAGACCGCGCGCAGCCGGAGCTTCGACGTCCCGGACCTCGACCATCGCCGCCACCTCGCCTGCGCCCTGATCCGACCCTAGTGCGGCGCTAGCGGTGCACGCGCGGGTGCGGCGACCGCTCTTCGGACGCCCGAGGGATGTGCCGTGGGTCCGGGGACAGCTGCGGGAAGTCGCTGAACGCGCAACCACCCGCCGGTGATGGCTACTGTCCCGGCAAGGGGGCCCTGGCACAGGAGAGCACGTGAGTCACGACGCGCCGGTCGAGGTCGCGCACCGGGTCTGGTGGGTGGGCAGGCGGATCCCCGACGACGAGTTCCAATGCCACGCCTATCTCGTCGAGAACGGCTCCGACTCGGTGCTCGTCGACCCCGGGTCGGTGCTGACGATCGAGGAAACGCTGCGCAAGGTGGCTCAGGTCGTCGACCTCGCCGACATCCGGTACGTGCTCTGCCACCACCCCGACCCCGACATCGCGTCCTCGCTGCCGAGGCTCGGCGAGGCGCTGCCGCGCCAGGACGTCGTCGTCGTGACGGAGTGGCGCGCCGAGGCGCTGCTCAAGCACTACGGCCACCGGTTCGACTACTGGCTCGTCGAGGACCACGACTGGCGGCTGCCGCTCGACGGCGGCGAGCTGCAGTTCCAGCTGACCCCCTACCTCCACTTCCCCGGCGCCTTCATGTCGTACGACACGCGCACCGGGACGCTGTTCACCTCCGACCTGTTCGGCGGGTTCGTCGGCGACGAGGAGCCGCTGCTCGCCGACGACGTGCGCAGCGCGATCGACTCGGCACGCGACTTCCACCAGCACTACATGCCGTCGGCGTCGCTCCTGCAGGCCGGGCTCCAGCGGGTGCAGCGGCGCTGGCCCGCCATCTCGCTCATCGCGCCGCAGCACGGCCGGCTCATCCCGGGCCCGATGGTCGAGGAGGCTTTCGAGTCGCTCATGGCCATCGAGTGCGGCGTGTTCGCGCTCTCCGACGTCGACCACGACCTCAAGCACCTGCTCGCCGTCGCCGAGGCCAAGCAGCAGCTCATGGACACGCTGCTCACCATTGCCGATCCCGGCTCGCTCGTGGCCTCGCTCGACGCGGTGCTCCACGAGCTGCACCCCGGCTATCGCTGCGAGCTCTACATCAAGGTGCCGCGCAAGGGCTGGACCCTCTGGCGCGACGGCATCGAGACCTCGGCCTACCCGGCGAGCTCGCGCGCCCAGACGATCATCGAGCTCGGCGGCCATCCGGTGGCCGTGCTCGGGTTCGGCGGCGGCAGCGGCGAGGACGACGACGTCGCCGTGTGGATCGAGGAGATGGCGGAATCCATCGGGCCCGCCGTCGACCAGTACCTCGGGCGCGTCCGCGACGCCGACCGCATCGCCCGGCTGCGCCGCGCGTCGGTGACCGATCCGCTCACGGGGCTGCTCAACCGCCGCGCCCTCGACCACGAGACGCCGGTGGGCCACTACTCGCTCGTCTCGCTCGACATCGACTACTTCAAGGCCGTCAACGACGACTTCGGCCACGCCAGCGGCGACCGCGTGCTGCGCGAGGTGTCGCGGCAGCTCGCCGCGGAGATCCGCACGAGCGACCGCGCCTACCGGGTCGGCGGTGAGGAGTTCCTCATCGTGCTGCCCGACTCGACCGGCGCCGAGGCGGTCGCGATCGCCGAGCGCATCCGCACGACCGTCGCCGCGCTGCCGTTCGACGGGCACGCGCTCGACGGCCGGGTGACCATCAGCGCCGGCGTCGTGGAGGCGATCGCCGCGACGGCCGACGACTTCCCCGCCGTCCTCGAGCGCGCCGACGCGGCGCTCTACGCGTCGAAGGACCTCGGCCGAGACCGCGTCACCCTCGCGCACTGACGGGGGCGCGAGGAGCACCTCGTAGGGTTCTGGCGTGAACGACGCCCTCGCCTACGTGACCGCGCTCGCTGCCGGCGTGCTGCTCGGCCTGCTCGGCCGGGCGCTGCTGCGCAGCCGGGTGCGGCTGTCGTGGCCCGAGGCCGTGCTCGCCGGCGTCGTCGGATCGGTCGCAGGCGTGCTGGTGACGGCGTTCCGCGCCGACCACGGCGGATCGGCACCGATCATCGCGCTGCTCGTCGCGCTCGCCGTCACGGTGATCGCCCTGCTCGTCGTCGAGCGGTGGAAGTCGGCCCGCAGCACGCCGCGCGCGAGCGCGGAGGAGCTGATCCGCGCGGGCGAGAGCGCGCAGGTCGAGTTCAAGTCGTCGGCCCGCTTCAACCGCCACACCGGCACGCGCGACGAGAAGATCGAGCGCGTCATCGCCAAGACCATCGCCGCGTTCCTCAACGCCGAGGGCGGCGTGCTGCTCATCGGCGTGACCGACGACGGCGATGTGTGCGGCCTCGCCGACGACTACGTCCTCATGAAGGCGCCCGACAACGACCGCTTCGAGCTGTGGCTGCGCGACATGCTCGTCGCCTCCATCGGCGCGACGGAGACCGCGCGGGTCGGTGTGGAGTTCGAGAACGTGCGCGACGCCGTCGTCTGCATCGTGCGCGTGCCGCCGGCCCGGCGGCCGGTGTTCCTGCGCCCGACGAAGGGCGATGCCGCGCCGGTGTTCGTCGTACGCATCGGCAACTCGACCCGCGAGCTCGCGGTCGACCAGACGCTGTCGTACTGCGTCGACCGCTGGGGCCGCTCGACCCTGCGCAGCAGCGCGCGCTAGCCGCGCCCGGCGCCCTGGGGCGGCCGGAACAGCCGCATCATCCGGGCGAGCGGGCCGGCCCGCACCGGCTCGACCGCCTCGGGCGGCGGCATGTCGGAGAGCCGCCGCATCTCGGCGAGCAGCTCGTCGTAGCGTGCGGTCTCCCACTCCTGCTGGCGCAGGACGCGGCAGCGGTTGGCGCAGTCGAGCACGGTGCTGCGGCCCGCGTGGGGCGAGGGGGACGTCGGCTCGCCGCAGAGGGGGCATGCGACGCCGGGGATGCCGGACATGACTGGCCTATCGACGCCGCCGCCGCGCCGGACGAGGCTCCGACCGGGTGGCGGCGCCGCTCCGGCACGTCACCACGTCGTCCGTCCGGAGCAGCGGAGACGGTCAGACGGCGAGACCGAGCGCGTCGACCGCCTTCGGCTGCACCTGGCCGCACCCGAGGCGGGGCAGGTGCGCGCTGAACACGCCCCGGTCGGTCTCGACGAGCACCGTCCACGGGCGCACCGGCGACGCAGGGCACGGGACCGGAGTCGCGAGCACCTCGTCCGGGGCCTCGAGGACGGGGAGGATCGACAGAACGTCCTGCGGTCCGAACACGACCGGGCTGCGCGACTCGCCTTGATGGGGGCACACGGTGACGGAGACGGCGTTGCCCGGGATCGGCTCGATCGAGACCGCCTCCAGGGTGGCGGGGAGCGTGGCACAGGTGGTGCCTTCCGGCAGCGGCGTCCCGCGCAGACCCTCGAACGTGCCGGGGCCCTGACCCACCGCGAGCTCTATCGACGAGCCTGCGGCGACCATGCTGCCCGCCGCGGGCTGCTGCGCCACCACGGTGTCGAGCTGCGCGTCCGTCGACTCGGCGGCAGTCAGCGCTCCGGCCTCGAGGCCGAGCTCTTCCAACGTGCTCACGGCCTGCGCCTTGGGCAGCCCGGTCAGGTCGGGGACGGCGATGGTCTGCGCCGGCGGATCGGACGCGAACGGCGGCGAGTCTTCGACGTAGAAGGGGTCGCCACGGCCGTCGAGGCATGTGCCGCCCCGGTTGAGCCCCAGCCCGCCGCCGAGCGAGACCTCCTGGCCGGCCTGCGCGACGACCGCGCCGCCGCCGTCCTTGACCACGGCCGTGCCGTCGGCGCGCTCCGCGGTGTAGCCCGCAGGCCAGATGATCGGGGTGCCGTCCTCGGCCTCGATGCAGCCGTCGGCGCCGAGGCGCAGCGTCGTGACGAGCAGCGCCGCCCTGCCAGCATCGCCCTCCTGCCACGTCGACGTCGGCAGCGGCAGCGCAGTGCCGGCGGGCGGCACGTCCGCCGAGGGCCGCGCCGTCACGACGACAGCACCGACGACGACGAGGACGGCCGCGACCGCGGCGAGCGTGGCGAGCATGCGCCGGCGGCGTCGCCGCACCCCGCCGCGCACCATGGCGTCGACGTCGAGACGGTCGGGCGCCGGGCTCGCGACAGCGGAGCCGAGCAGCTCCTTCACCTGGCTCTCGCTCATGCCCGCTCCTCCACAGTCTCGGCCAGCCCGTGCAGCCCCCGGTCCGCGAGCGCCGACCGCAGTGCGGCGTAGGCCCGGCTCGACTGCGCCTTCACGTTGCCGACGCTCGAGCCGAGCGCAGCCGCCGACTCCTCGAGAGTGAGCCCCTCCCAGAACCGCAGCACCAGCACCGCGCGCTGGCCGGGCGGCAGGGTCGCGAGCGCCTCGACGACGGCGTCGCCCGCAGCACCGCCGTCCGGCCGCTCAGCAGCGGGCGCGTCGGGCAGCAGCTCGACTACCTGCTCGCGGCGCGACGGCCGGCGCCGGTGGTCGAGGTAGAGGTTGACCAGCACCCGTCGCGCATAGGCATCGGGCGAGCCGGACGCCGACACCCGGTCCCACAGGGCGTACACCCGGGTGCACGCCTCCTGCACGAGGTCGTCGGCGAGGTACCAGTCGCCGCACAGCAGGAAGGCGGTCGAGCGCAGCGCCGTACGCCTGCCCTCGACCCAGCCGCGGAAGTCGGCCTCGCCGGACCTGCCCACGTCCCCCACCCTCTCGCGCGTCCTCTACGAGGATCACGGAAACGGCGGGCCGGAAGGTTGCGCCCGGACGCGAGGGAACCCACCGCTCGAACTGATCGTGCGGGGGCTACCGGGGTCCCATAACCCCCACAGGATCAGTCTGAGCGGTGGGCGGAGGCCGCTAGTCCTGCTGCTGGCGGAGGCGGCGGGCCACCTCGGCGACGACCTCGGCCGGCATGTCGTCGAGGGGGACGTCGAAGTCCGACGCCGACGGCGTGGCGGCGGCGCGGGCCGGCGAGGGTGACGGGTTGTCGACGACGACGGGGTCGGCGTCGCTGCGGCGCTCCAGGCCGTCGCTCCAGCTGCCGGTGTCGTGCAGGTTGTCCTCGGGGTGGTCGCGCAGGTAGCGGGTCATCGCGATCATGAGCATGAGCAGCAGCGCGTACACCACCAGCACACCGCCGACCAGCAGGATCATGCGCGCCATGGTGGGCCCGGTGCCGCAGGTCCGCATCCGCAGAGCTGTCCCCTGCACGGCCGACGCGGCTTGAGCAACGGCGCGCGTTCCCCGCGTCACTCTTCGCGACCCCCGCGACGGGCTTCGTCTGCGCGGGGGCGGACGATCGTCACGACGGGACGAACCCCGACCAGAGCGGCCGCCGTCCCGACGGAATCGAGGCACTGCTCCCATGCGCACGGACGTCGTGACGCTGTTCCCCGCCGAGCTCGAGGTCGGCGACACCGTCTTCGACCCCACGTCCCACCGCTGGCACGAGGTCACCGGTATCGGCAGCGGCGACGGCCGCATCCTCATGGCCACCGACGACGGCTTCGACCTCGACTTCGCCGCGTTCGAGCGCATCTACGCGCAGGTCTCCTCCGAGCACGAGGACGTCGCCGCGGAGCACCTGCGCCCGGCCGACGACGTCGACGCCGTCGTCGCGACCTTCTGGGACTGATCCGCCCCACCGGCTGGACGATCTGCCCGGCGCGACACCGGATCCCGCGCTGATGAACCGCGTGTGCCATGGACTACGGCACAACCTGACCACCGCCAGGCGGCCCGGGATCCTATGGCGCTCACCACTTCTCCGTGGTTGCCCTCCGCCGCGCTCGCCCCTCGGGGACGATCGAGGCGAGCCCGATCGCAGGAGGTCGCCGTGAGCGTACGCACCAGCACCGGACCCGTCGTCCTCGGAGGATCGGTCGCCGTCTACCGGCCCGAGCCGCTGGCCGTCACCCGCGAGCAGCTGCGCTCGCCCGGCGAGCTGGTGTTCCGGCACACCGCGTGGTGGCAGCCGCTGTGGGCCGTCCTGCGCACCGTGGCGGCCGAGGCCGCCGCCGACCGGCCCGACTGGACCCCCGGCGACGAGGGCCTCGGGCTCACGCTCACCGAGGTCTCGGCGGCGTCGCACCGCGTGCAGGTCGGCGTCGACCCCCTGCTGTGGGCGCTGCAGCGCGACATCGAGGACGGCGACGCCGCCCTGCTCGACCGGCTCATGGCCGCCGTCGTCCTGCCCCGGCTCTCGCTGTCGGCCAGCGCGCGGGCCGTCGTGGTCGACGGAGCCCGCAGCCAGCTCGGCGCCACCGACGTCGACGGGCCCTCGCCCGCGATCGCGATCCGCAAGGCGCTCGGCGGCGACGTGCCCGGCGACTGGGACGTCGACCTCCTCGTCGGCGGTGCCGGCGGCTGGCTGCCGGTGTGCGTCCGCACCAACCCGCTGCACGTGCGCCACGTCGAGCCCGGCGACGGCTCCGACCTCGCCTCCCCCGTCGTCGCCGTGACGACGGCGCCGCTCGTCGAGAACGGCCAGCACCGGCCGTGGGCCACGCTCGACCGCAACGAGCGCGGGCTGCCCGTGCTGCACCTCGCCGTCGACCGCCATGCCGCGACGCATCTGGAGAACGCGCTCGGCCTCGTACGCCGGCTGATGCCGCTCGACCTCGTGCCCGACGTCGACATGCGCTTCCACACCGACGACGACCGCGAGACCGTCGCGTTCCTCTACGAGCACCGCGAGGCCACGGTGGCCGAGGCCTGCGACGACCTCGCCGCGCTGCTCGCCCGCCACGACGTCGACCCCGTCCACGCCCTCGCTCCCGCGGTGCAGGTCGGCTGGCACGACGTCGACCCCGCCGTGGCCCGGGCCAAGCCGCACGGCCGCGTCCTCGCCGTCGGCCTCCCCCGCGACCGCCGCTGAGCGTCTGGGGTTTGCTCGAGTAACAGTGCGAATGTCCGGTTTCGGGGCCTCGAAACCGGACATTCGCACTGTTACTCGCGCAATCAGGCCAGGGGGACGAGGCCCTGGCCGGGGCGGCTGGTGACGGGGATGGGGTCGACGAGCTCGCCGACGAAGGCGCCGTCCTCCTCGCCGCGGAAGCCCACGAGGTGCCAGACGCCGTCGTGCTGCACGAGGCGGGCGGCGTAGAGCGACGGGTGCGGGAACCGCGACGCCGTGCGCAGGTCGAACGGCCCGAGCACCGACGGGCCGGTCACGCTGAACATCCCGCCGTCACCGTGGCGCGCGACGCCGTCGGCCGACATCTGCGGGGCGAGGCAGCAGAAGATCAGCGTGGGGACGCCGTCGACCACCTCGACCTGCGTCACCTCGGTCTGCCCGAACCCCTGGTCGGGCTGCGTGAGCGGGGGAAGCACCTCCCACACGTCGAGGTCGTCGGACACGCAGTGCCCGACGACGCCGCGGCCCATGGGATCGCCGTCGCCCGACCGCGCGGTCACGTACATGTGCCACCGGTCGTCGTCGGCGCGGAACACCCACGGATCGCGCCACGCCTCGTCGAACCACGCCTCGCGGTCGAGCTTCTCGTAGAACCGCGGATCCGCCTCGAGCGCCGACGACGCCGTCTTCGTCCACGTCATGAGGTCGTCGGAGTCGGCCCAGCCGACGCGCTGGACGTCGCCGCCGTCGGACCGCGTCGTGCCGGTGTAGAACATCCGCCAGCCGCCGTCGTCGCGGCGGACGACGCTGCCGGTCCACGTGGTCCGGTCGTCCCACGCCGGCTCGTCGGAGACCGCGAGGGCGTCGGGGAGCACCTCCCACGACACGAGGTCGTCGCTCACCGCATGGCCGACGAAGGGGTAGCGGTGACGGCGCTCGCGATCGCCGAGCGCGCGCGACGCACGCAGGTAGAAGACGTGGTGGCGGCTGCCGTCGTGGGCGAACCAGCAGTCCCACACCCAGCTGTCGGGGAGCCTCAGCACGCGAGGAATCTAGCCCGGCATCCCGCCGCTCAGGCTGATCGTCTGGGGGTTGAGCGGGTGCGGAAACCCCCACAGGATCAATCTCGCCGGAGGGCCGTCCCGGGCTAGGAGTGGACCTCGGTCTCGGGGACGAAGCCCTGCAGCCACGACGGCACCTCGCCGTCCTTGGTGGCGAAGCGGGTCGCGAGCGACGACGGGTCGACGCCCCAGCCCTGGAGCCGCGCGTTGACGGCGCTGCGGGCGTCGCCGATCTGCCGCGAGAGCAGACGCCGCACCGACCACGCGAGCTCGCGCTCGCGCAGCGCAGCCTCGATGTCGTCCTCGAGCTCGAAGGAGAGGTCGAACGCGCGCGACACCGCGGCCGCGGTCTCGTAGCGGTAGTCGTGGCCGGGCGAGGGCTCGAAGTTGCCCGGCCGCAGGTTCATCGCGTTCTTCACGTCGGCGAGGCCAGCGAGGAACGACACCACCGGCACGTGCGCACCGAAGGGGCGCTTGAACCAGTCGACGCTGTGGCGCACGAGGGTCGACGCGTCGCCGACCGCGGTGGGATCGGTGAGGTGCGTGATGACGACGAAGCCGGGCTTGGCCGCCAGCGCCTGCTCGCGGGTCGAGCAGTACTGCACGCCGTGCGACTCGAGCTGCTGCGGGTCGCGCGGCCGGATCACGCGGTCGGTCGTCGACAGGATCGGGACGCCGAGGAACAGGCCGCCGGAGTAGCCGACCGAGGTCATCTCCTTGACGACGTCGGGGCCGTACGCGTCGAGCCCGACGATCGAGCCCAGCGACTCGCCGAAGACGAACAGCCGGGCCGACGGGTTGCGCACCGCGGCGCGCTCGGCGATGGCCCGGGCGTAGAAGCGGTGCCCGACGGCGGCGCGCTTGCGGCGCGGCAGCGCGACGGCCGACGGCACCTCGGCGTACGGGACGACGGCGATCGCGCAGTCGCCGCCGGTGAGCAGCTCGACCGACTCGGCGAACACGTACGACACGTAGCCGTCGCCGGTGGGCGCGGCCAGCACGATCACCGACTTGTCGAAGGCGCCGAGGGCCTCGAGCTCGTCGACGAGCTGGTCGGCGTCGGCCACGGGGTCGCCGGTGAGCCCGTGCAGCGGGAGGAACGCGCGCACCGGGTCGGACGCCGGCCGGCCGGTGACGCCGGTTATCTCGTCGGCGGTGTAGGCCTGCGAGACGAACCGGCGGCCCTCGCGGCCGAGGTCGGCGAACTCGTAGTGCGACCCGAGCCCGCCGCTGACGCCCTGCCGCGAGGGCACGGCGGCGTACGCCGACTCGAGGATGCGCTCCTGCACCGCGACGCGCGACGAGTAGAAGAGGAAGCCGCCGAGGCCGGCGACCACGACGCCGCTGCCGATGACGAGGTGCCCGGTCGCACGCGCCAGCCAGCCAGGGGTGTCGGACCGCGACACGGCCTTGGCGATGCCGAGCGCGCCCTTGTTCTCCAGCAGCAGCACGGCGATCGCGGCGCCGGCGACGGCGACGGAGCGGCCGAGCGCGACGGGCAGCTTCTCGTAGGGCAGGAAGTGCGCGGCGTCGTCGGGGTCGTCGGGGTCGATCGTGAGGTACGCGGCGACGCGGTTGTCGCGCGCGGCGGTGGCGAGCGCCGCGGCGGCCACGGTGATGCCGACCGTGACGACGCGCGGGTGCTCGGGCTTGAGGCCCTCGGGCAGCTTGGCGGCGACGCCCTCGGCGAGCGCGACGAGCGAGCTCGCGCCGAGGCCGACGACGGCGATCTCCGCGCCCGAGCCGATCGCCGCCGGTGCGATCTCGAGCCGCTCGCCCTGCAGCGCCAGCTCCTGCGCGCGGCGGCGCATCGAGCGCGCCACGCCCGCGGCGATGACCGCGCCCGTCGCCGCGAGTGCGGCGGCACCGAGGCCGGCGCGGCTGGGGTGCTGCTCGGACTGCGCGACCCTGCGCGCGACCGAAGTCGACGTGCTCGCCGCGTAGTAGGCGACGGTCATGGTGACGCCGGAGACCACCGCCTGGTCGAGGGCGGGGCGGCGCAGCGTGCCGGCGAGGCGGGAGATCGGGTAGACCGACACGGCCGCGAGCAGGCCGGCGCGGCGGGCCTGCGACAGCCGGGGGATGTGCAGCTCCACGGCGTCCTCCCTCCCACGGCGCACGGCGCCGGTCGACGCCCCGGCCCGATCATGCCGGGCCGGACGCCGCGGGGGCCAGCAGGAGTAGCCGCTACGCGCGCCCCGATCGGGTGGCGGTCAGGCTGCGCGGGCCGCGCCGGGGAGCGGGCTGTCGTGGATGGGGGCGCCGCGGCCGTCCTCGAGGGTGACGACGATGGGGTGGCCCTGCCACGTCGAGCAGATGCGCACGATGGCGTCGACGTCGCGCATGCGGCGCTCGGGCTGGCCGATCACCGGCAGCGAGAGAGCGGTGTGCCCCTCGACGCACGACTTCACCGAGCCGCCCAGGATGTTGGCGACCTCGCCGAGGGCGTCCTGCAGGTCGGGCAGCGAGACGTCGGCGAACGGGATGTCGAGCATGGCCCCGGCGATGGCCGCGGCGCCGTCGACGCTGGTCTCCACCTGGCAGCAGCCGTGCCACGCGCCGATCAGCTCGATGTGGCTGGCGATGGTGAGGTAGGGGAACGCGACCTCGTCGGCCGCCTCCGGCGCGTGCGGGAGCAGCGTGCCCCACATGTCGTCGGCCAGAACGCGCAGCGAATCCTCGCCGAGCATGAGCGCCATGAGACCCCTCGCCTCCGTGCAGGGACAGCCGCTCCGGCCCCTCAGCCGTCGCGTGCCGGGCGCGGATGCACCGCTCCCAGTGCGCGTCCGATCGGCCCCACCCGAGGCCAACTGAGGCTTTCCTACGGTCATCGACCATCGCGACCGGTCAGCCGGGCCGCCGATGAGCCGGCGTTCAGGCGGAGAAGAGCGGCGCGACGCCGCTGATGCGCAGCACCCGCTCGACGCGCGCCGACGCCGCGATCACCTTCACTCCGCCGCCGCGCGTCGAGGCGAGGGTGCGCAGCCGCACCAGCCACGACAGCCCGCCCGAGTCGAGGAACGCGACGCCGGAGAGGTCGAGGGTGATCGAGGTGGCGCCGCTGGCGAGGAAGGCGTCGTCGACGGCCGCGGTGCGGGCCGGGCTGGTGTTGGCGAAATCGGCCTCGCCGGCCACCGCCAGGTGGAGGACGTCGCCGGTGACGGTGCCGCGCACGGAGAAGGCCGAGTCGGGCGACACGACGTCGACCCGCACCTCGGGCGGGGCGCCAGCCACGCGACCTCCTGCTCCCATGCTTGTCCAGCCGCACGCGCACGGCGTCAGCCCGAGGTCCAGGCACCTGAGGCGCGGCTGCCTTACCCCTGTTGCGGGCGATCCAAACCCGGGAACCGGGGACACTCGCCGGGCGGTCCGGGGACGTCGCGGCGTCGGCTCACAGGGCGGGACGCCGCCGCCCTAGGCTGGCGCCGTACCGCGCGGCCGAGGGCGTCCGCGATGGCACGGCCGGGACGGCGGCGGATCCGACGTCGCCCGTCCATGCTCCACGACAGGGGAACCGCAGTGACCGACTCCGCCCGCACGTCCCGGCGACCCGCCCAGGACCTGGCGCTCATCGCCGTGTTCGTCGGCGTCATCGCCGCCCTCGGGCTCGTGCCCGGCCTGCAGGTGCCCGGCTTCGCCGTCCCGATCACCCTGCAGTCGATGGGCGTCGTCCTCGCGGGCGCGGTCCTCGGCGGGCGCCGCGGCTTCCTCGCCGTCGTGCTGTTCCTCGGCCTCGTCGCGCTCGGCCTGCCCCTGCTGGCCGGCGGCCGCGGCGGCCTGTCGTGGTTCGCCAGCCCGAGCGCCGGCTTCCTCTACGTCTGGCCGTTCGTCGCGCTGCTCGTCGGCGGGCTCACCTACCGCATGGGCGCGCCCTACAAGCTGCGCTGGGGCATCCCGATCAACGTCCTCGGCGGCATGGTGCTCATGTACATCGGCGGCGTCGCGGGCCTCATGGTCTTCGGCAAGCTCGGCTTCAGCGCCGCGTTCGCCGCCCTCGCGATCTACCTGCCCGGCGACGCCGTGAAGATGGTCGTCGCGGCCCTGGTCGCCCGCGGTGTGCACGCCGCGATGCCCGACCTCCTGCCCGTGCACGAGCCGGCCGATGACGTCGAGCCCGTCTCTGCCTGACGTCGACCTGCTGGCGTCCGACGACCCCGTCGGCGCCTTCCTCGACGCCCACCTCGCCGGGGCCCGCGTCCTCCTGCGCACCTCGGGCACGACGGGCCCGCCCCGCACCGTGGTGCGCTCGACGTCGTCGTGGACGACGTCGTTCGGCCATGTCTCCCGGCTCGCCTCGATCACGCGGTCGTCACGGCTGTGGGTGCCCGGGCCGCCCACCGGCACGATGAACCTGTTCGCACAGGTCCACGCCGCGGCCGTCGGCGCGCGCTGCGTCGATTCGCCGGACGAGGCGACGCACTGGGTCGTGACGCCGTCGGTGCTGCGCTCCTCGCTTCCGTCGGCGCGGCCCGGCGTGGTCGTCGTCGTGGCCGGCGACCGGCTCGACGCCTCGTTGCGCGCTGCTGGGGTCTCAGCCGGGCTCGTCGTGCATCACTACTACGGCGCGGCGGAGCTGTCGTTCGTGGCGTGGGGCGCGGATGCGTCGTCGCTGCGGCCGTTCCCGGGCGTGGCCGTCGAGCCGCGCGACGGCGTGCTGTGGGTGCGCTCGCCCTACGTCTCGGACGGCTACGTCGAAGGGTCGGGGGCGTTCGTGCTCGACGCCTCGGGCTGGGCGACGGTCGGCGACCGCGGCCGGCTGCTCTCCGACGGCACGCTGCTCGTCGACGGCCGCGACGACGTCGTCATCACCGGAGGCGCGACGGTGCACATCGCCGACGTGGAAGGCTCGCTGCTGCCCGCGGCGTCCGGCCCGGCCGTCGTGGTCGGCGTCCCGCACGCGGAGCTCGGCGCCGTAGTGGCGCTCGTAGTCGAGCGGGAGGAGGACGCCGAGGTGCTGCGAACGCTGTCGCGCTCGGCCCTCTCCCCTGCTTTGCGGCCGCGCCTGTTCTTCCGGCTCGCGCCGCTGCCTCTCGCGCCCTCGGGCAAGGTCGACCGCGCCGCCGTTGCTGACGCCGTCGCTTCCGGTGTCGCCGAGGTGCTGGTGCCGTGAGCTCCGCACCTGTGATCGTCGCGGCCCGTCGCACGCCGATCGGCACCTCCGGACTCTCGCTGGCGTCGTCCTCGGCCGCCGACCTCGGCGCCGCTGCCGTCTCGGCCGTCGCCGCAGATGCTGCCGCGCTCGGACTCGCGCCGTCGGAGGTGGTGCTCGGCAACTGCATGGGTCCCGGCGGCGACGTCGCCCGGGTGGCGGCGCTGGCCGGCGGCCTCCCGTTCTCGGTGCCGGCGCTCACCGTCGACCGCCAGTGCGCCAGCGGGCTCGCCGCGATCGCGCTGGCGTCGACGTCGCTGGCTGCGGCGCCGGGCGTCGTGATCGCGGGCGGCACGGAGTCGGCGTCGACAGCGCCGTGGCGGTTCTGGCCTCCGGAGTCGTCGGACGACGAGCCGGTGCGCTACGAGCGCGCGCCGTTCGCGCCGACGCCTGACCTCGATCCCGACATGGGCCTGGCCAACGACCTGCTCGCCGAGGAGCGCGGCGTCGGCCGCGAGCGCCAGGACGAGTACGCCGCGCGGTCGCACGCGCGCGCGCTCGCCGCCATCGCCGACGGCTCGTTCGCCGACGAGCTCGTGGCCGTGGCCGGCGTCGACCGCGACGACCGGCCGCGCCCGCTCGACATCTCGCGTCTCGCGCGCCTCCGCCCCGCCTTCCGCGAGGGCGGCACGGTGACGGCGGGCAACTCGTGCGGCATCAGCGACGGCGCGGCAGCCGTGGCCGTCGTCGACGCCGCGACGTACTCGTCGATCGGCGGGCCCGGCCTGCGCGTGCTGGCCGCGGCGACCGCCGGCGTCGATCCGAGCCGTCCCGGGATCGGGCTGGTTCCGGCAGTGCGGCAGGCGCTCGCTGCCGCCGGGCTCGGGCTCGACGACATCGACGTCGTGGAGCTCAACGAGGCGTTCGCCGGGCAGGTGCTCGCCTGCTGCGACGAGCTCGGGCTGGATCCGACGCGGGTGTGCCCGCAGGGCGGTGCGCTCGCGCTCGGCCACCCGTGGGGCGCGTCCGGCGCGGTGCTCGTCGTGCGGCTGTTCAGCCAGCTCGTGCGCCAGGACGCCGGGCGGTACGGGCTCGCGGCCATCGCGGCCGGAGGGGGTCAGGGCGTCGCCCTGGTGGTCGAGCGGTGCCCGTGATCGAGGTGTCCGGCGTCTCGCAGGTGTACGGCGCCGGGGCGGCGCGGCGCACCGTGCTCGACGACGTCAGCATCACGCTGTCCGAGCACCGCATCGGCGTCGTCGGGTCGAACGGCTCGGGCAAGTCGACGTTCGCGCGCCTGCTCAACGGGCTGGTGGAGCCGACGCGCGGCACCGTGTCCGTCGACGGGCTCGACACCGTGCGCGAGGGCAAGCAGGTGCGGCAGAAGGTGGGGTTCTGCTTCACCGATCCGGCGTCGCAGATCGTCATGCCGACCGTGCGCGAGGACGTCGCGTTCGGCCTGCGCCGCAAGGGTTTGCGAGGTGCGGCTGCCGATCCCGTCGTCGACGCGGCTCTCGAGCGGTTCGGGCTGACGTCACTTGCGGACAGCGCGGCCCACACGCTGTCGGGCGGCGAGAAGCAGCTGCTCGCGCTGTGCTCGGTGCTCGTCACCGAGCCCGACATCCTCGTCCTCGACGAGCCGACGACGCTGCTCGACCTGCGCAACGCGAAGCGGATCGGCGAGGCGGTCGAGGCGCTCCCGCAGCAGGTGCTCCTCGTGACCCACCAGCTCGAGCTGCTGGCCTCGTTCGACCGCGTCGTCGTCTTCGACGACGGCCGCATCGTCTGCGACGACGTCCCCTCCGTCGCCGTCGCCCACTACCGCGCCCTCATGGCATGACCGACCTCTCGCTCGACGTCCCCGGCGCCCCGAGCACCGCCGAGGCCACTCAGTGGTCGCCGACCACCACCGCCCGGCACACGGCTCTCAGCGCACCGGACGTCCCGAGCACCACGCGCACCGCCGATGCCGCTCAGCCATCGCCGCCCACAGCCCTGTCGACGGCTCATCGGATCGCCGTGGGTCGCCGGGAGGCCGTGGCATGACCGACCTGTCGCTCTACGTCCCCGGCGACTCGCTGCTGCACCGCATCCCCGCCGGCGCGAAGCTCCTCGCCCTGCTCGTGCTGAGCATCGTGACGATCTGGCTGCAGTCCGCTTGGCAGGTCGGCGCCGTCCTCGTCGTCGTCCTGATCGGGTACGCCGTCGCCGGCATCGGTCCCGGCCTGGTGGCCCGGCAGGTGCGTCCGCTGCTCTGGTTCCTCGTCGTCATCGCGGCGGTGCAGGTCTGGACGTCGGGCTGGCAGAAGGCCCTCGTGGTGCTCGGCACGATCGTGGTGCTCGTCCTCGCGGCGGCCCTGGTCACGCTGACGACCCGCACCACCGCGATGGTCGACGCCGTCGTCGCCGCCTGCGGCCCGCTGCGCCGGTTCGGCGTCGACCCCGACCGCGTGGGCCTCGTGATCGCCCTCGGCATCCGCTCAGTGCCCGTCGTCGTCGGGATCGCCCAGGAGGTCCGCGACGCCCAGCGCGCCCGCGGCGTCCGCTTCGCGCCCCAGGCCTACGGCGTCGCCCTCGTCGTCCGCTCCCTCCGCCACGCCACCGCCCTCGGCGACGCCCTCCTAGCCCGAGGCCTCGACGACTGACCTTGTGGCTTGTTACGGGTGAAGGTGCCCCTGCTTGCGCTAGAAGCAAGGAATCCGCCCCAGGCTGTCCACAGGAGGGGCCTCGGGCGTGATGGCGTCCCCAGCTGATCGACGTCCCAAGCCCTCGCCGTCGGACCTGAGACTTAGGGGGTCGCGCTGACCGTGATGCCCTGCTCTCCCGCTGTCTCCGCATCGAGCCGTCGCGTCGCACTACACCTGGGAAGCGACGGCGGGAGACGCAGCCGTGGACGGGCTGTGGATGCGCGGCGTCGGGCACGCGGGGTTGGGGATCGCCTGGGGAGGATTTGTTGCTTCTATAGCAAGCAGGGGCACCTTCACCCGGAATCAGCCGGCGCGCGGGTTCGATTTGCACGAAGTTGGATTCGTGCTTTATGTTTCGTGCGGGGAGTACTCCAGCAAGAGCGACCTCGTCAGTACGGCGGCCCGTGAGCCGCCCGGGGCGCCGCCCGCCGGGTGCGAGAGCACACGGAAGGTGGAGGAGACCAGGCCAGCACGGCACGACTTCCGGCGTGCCGTTCGACCTGGGGAGACCCCATGGATGTGTCCCTGCTCGCCTGGGGCGCCGTCGTCGGCGCCATCCTGGTGATGCTCGCCGTCGACCTGTTCCTGCACCGCGACGCGCACGAGATCAAGGTCAAGGAAGCCGCGATCTGGAGCGGCATCTGGGTGACCATCGGCGTCATCGCCGGCGGTGTGATCTGGGCGGTGTACGGCGCCGAGTTCGGCCAGCAGTACTTCGCCGGCTACGTCATCGAGAAGTCGCTCGCCGTCGACAACGTCTTCGTCTGGGCGATCATCTTCAGCTTCTTCGCCGTGCCGCGCGAGTACCAGCACCGCGTGCTCTTCCTCGGCGTCCTCGGCGCCCTGGTGTTCCGTGCGATCTTCATCGCCGCCGGCTCCGCGCTGATCGCGTCGTTCTCGTTCGTCCTCTACATCTTTGCGCTGTTCCTCATCTGGACCGGCTGGAAGATGTGGCAGACGCGCAACAGCCACGCCGACCCGTCGAAGTCGAAGATCGTCGCCTGGTGGCGGCGCCGCGTGCCGACCACCGACGAGTACCACGGCCAGAAGCTGCTGGTCCGCAAGGCCGGCAAGCTCATGGCGACCCCGCTGCTGCTCGTCCTGGTGATGATCGAGCTCACCGACATCGTGTTCGCGATCGACTCGATCCCCGCGATCTTCGCGGTCACGAGCGAGCCGTTCCTGGTCTTCGCTGCCAACGCGTTCGCGATCCTCGGCCTGCGCGCCATGTACTTCCTGCTCGCCGACCTGATCCACCGCTTCATCTACCTCAAGGTGGGTCTGGCGCTGGTGCTGGTCTGGGTCGGCATCAAGATGTTCCTGGTCGTCGACATCTACAAGATCCCGACCACCGTGTCGCTCCTCGTCGTCACCACGATCATCACGGTCTCGATCGTCGCCAGCCTGCGCGCCACGCGCGGGCAGGGCAGGCGGCCGATCGACGTCGGCCCGCACGGCGTCGCCCCGCACGACGCCGGCGCGAACGACGCCGACCCGCACGACGGCGATGCGCACGACGCATCCCACAGCCCCGCCGACGGCCGACCCCCTGCGGCCCCGGCGGAGCCGTCGGACGACGGGTCCGGGAGCCCGTCGTCCGACGGCCACCAGCCGCGCGACGCGGCCGCGGACGGGACCGCCAGCCACGAAACTGAGCGCTCGCCCGCGTGAACCCTCCCCGTCGCAGCGGAGACCGACGGGCCGGGCGGGACTCGCGTCTCGCCCGGCTCGTCGACTCGTCGCGGTTCAACTCCGCGATCGCCGCCGTCATCGTCGCGAACGCCGTCGTCCTCGGTCTCGAGACCTACCCGGAGGTCATGGACCGGTACGGCACCGCGCTCATCGCGCTCGACCTGCTGTTCTACGGCGTCTTCGTCGTCGAGCTCGTCCTGCGCATCGCGTCGTACGGGCGCCGGCCGCAGGACTTCTTCCGCGAGGGCTGGAACGTCTTCGACTTCGTCGTCGTCGGCGCGGCCCTGATCCCCGGCATCCGCGAGCAGGCCACGCTGCTGCGGCTGTTGCGCCTCGCGCGTGTCGTCCGGCTGGTCCGGTTCTTGCCCGACGCGCGGATGCTCATGCTCACCGTCATCAAGAGCATCCCGTCGGTCTTCAGCATGGTCGTGCTGACGGTGCTGCTCCTCTTCGTCTACGGCATGGTCGGCTGGGCGCTGTTCGGCGCTGCGCTCCCCGAGAGCTGGGGCACGATCGGCCGCGCGATGCTCACGCTGTTCGTGCTGCTGACCCTGGAGAACTTCCCGACCTACCTGGCGGAGGCCGAGCCGGTCAGCGTGCTGGCCGTCCCGTTCTTCCTCAGCTACGTCGTGATCGCGGCATTCCTCGTCTTCAACCTGCTCATCGGCATCGTCATCTCCTCCATGGAGAAGGCGCGCGAGGACGAGGTCGAGCGCGAGCGCCGCGACGACGCCGAGCTGCTCACGCGCCTGGCCGAGGTGCAGCGCACGCTGGCCGATCTCGAGCAGGACCTGCGGCGCACCGGCCGCGCCCCTGCATCAGGACAGACGGCGGGACAGCCCGTCGGTGGTGCTCTTCACGAGGTCGCCGATCACCTTGCGCCGCAGGAAGCCGGGAAGCGGCAGGTTGTGGCTGATGCGCAGTGAGAACGTGACGTCGCTGCCGTCGCCAGATGCGGCGACCGCGTAGTCGGCGTCCTGGCCCGTCTGCAGCTTGCCCTTCACCAGCGACCACGCCATGCCGTCGTCGCGGTGCCGGTACGACAGCGTGTACTCGTCGGTGCCCACCGGGGTGGACGCCGTGAACCGCGCGACCGCAGGCAGCCCGTCGGCGTCGCGCTCGAGCACCTCCGACGTGCGGATCTCGGGGACCCACTCCGACTGGTCCTCGACAGCACGGATCGTCTGCAGCACGAGCTCGGGCGTTGCTGCGATGTGGACCGTGCGGGTCGCCTCGTCGGTGGGCATGGCGGCGCCTCCTCAGGCAGTGATAGACGCGATGCGCGCCAGGTCGTCGAGCTCCTGGTCGAACGCATCGACGAGGCGCTCGGCGTCGGGCACCACCGTGGCGTCGACCTTGAAGCCGACGCGGACGGTGCTGTCGTAGCTGAAGATGCAGACCCCGACGGTCTGGTTGCCCGAGCCCGGCACCCAGCCGAGGATCCCGTGGATGCGGCTGCCGGCGAGATACCGCCCGGTCAGCGGGCCCATCACGTTGGTGGTGACGCCGATGGCCTTGGCGGAGAAGAAGTCGACGAGCAGGTCCTCGATGCGCGAGTGCGTCATGCCGATCGCGTTGATCAGCCCGAAGGTGATGAGCGCCTCCGGCGACGCCTTGATCGAGTCCATCCGGTGCTTGCTGGCGGTGAGCCTGCTGCGGGGGTCGCGGGCGGCCAGCGGCAGCGGCAGCATCGCGAGCGCGAACTTGTTGCCGAGCTCGCGCGGCAGCGGCTTGTCGAGCGGCCGCAGGTTCACCGGCACCATGGTCACGAGGTCCTCGGGCTCGCCGCCCTCCTCGACGACGTAGTTCGAAAGCGCGCCGGCCACCGCCGCGACGAGCACATCGTTGACCGTGGCGCCGGCGTCGCGTCCGATCCGCTTGATCTGGGCCAGCGGGTGCGGCCGCGACCACACCGCGCGCTTGTCGATCCCGGGCTGGCCGAGCAGCGGCCCGGGCGGGTTGCTGCCGAGCAGCAGCTTGTCGGCGATGTGCAGCGTCTGCGACGCGAGGGTGGCGGCGTCCTGCAGGAGCGAGGGGCGCGCGAACTTCGTCGCCGTCGACACCAGGCCCTTCGCGGCGTCGAACGGGACCGAGAGCGTCCAGCCGCTCGTCGTGGGCAGGTCGACCGGCTCCTCGACCAGATCACCCGTGGGGTCCTCGTCGGTGAGCGAGAGCAGCACCTGCGCCAGCGCGATGCCGTCGGCGATGGCGTGGTGGAAGCGCGAGACGACGGCGGCGCCCCCGCCGTACCCCTGGACGACGGTGATCTCCCACAGCGGGTGGGCGCGGTCGAGCGGCGACCTCATCCGCGACTCGACGTACGCCGACAGCTCGTCCTCGCCGGCGCCGTCGGGCAACCGGGTCTCGGACAGGTGGTGGTCGAGGTCGAAGTCGGGGTCGTCCTCCCACTGCGGCGGCAGCCACGACGGCGTGCCCTCGGCGATCCGCTGGTGGAAGACGGGGAACCGGTCGACCAGACGCCGGTGCAGCACCGCCCGCAGCCGCTCCATGTCGATCGGCGCGTCGAGCCACATGACGCTGTCGATCACCATGAGGTTGGTGGGACGGTCCATCCGCAGCCAGATGGTGTCGACCGGGCCGACCGGCCGGCGCGCGCTCATGACCACCACCCCCGGCGGATCTGGGGTGCCCGCCGCCACGAGCCTACGGGCGCGCCGTCCGCCTGGCTCGCCGACGTCGCAGCCCGCCCGTGACATCCACGACAGCCACCGCCACCAGGACGCGAGTAACAGTGCGAATGTCCGGTTTCGAGGCCCCGAAACCGAACACTCGCACTGTTACTCGCGCAACCTCCGGGCGCGGCCGGACGTCGTGGGAGGCTCGGGGTGTGACTGGGGCCGACGACGTGCTGGCGCCGCTCGATGCTGTCGAGGGCGTGGCGTGGTCGGCGGCCGTGGCGGACGCCGCGACCGGGAGGCTGCTGGCCGTCCGCCACCCCGACCTGGTCCTGCCGACGGCGAGCATCGGCAAGCTGCTCCTGCTGCACGAGGCCGCGGCGCGGATGCTCGACGGCCGCCTCGACCCCGACGAGCGCCTGGCCCGCACCCCTGACGACGCCGTCGCCGACTCCGGCCTGTGGCAGCACCTCCGGCTCGGCGCGATCCCGGCGGAGGACGCCGCATTGCTCGTCGCATCGGTGTCGGACAACCTCGCGACCAACGTGCTGCTGCGCCGCATCGGCCTCGACGCCGTGGCCGAGGTGCCGGGGCGTCTCGGCGTCCCGACCGTGCGCCTCCTCGACCGCGTGCGCGACGTGCGGACGCCGGCCGACCCGCCCCGGCTGTCCGAGGGCAGCGCGCTCGACCTCGTGCGCCTCGCGGGGATGCTCGCCGCCGACGAGGCGCCGGAGTGGTCGCTGCTGCGGCACTGGCTCTCGACCGGCGTCGACCTGTCGATGGTGGCGTCGGGCCTCGGGCTCGACCCGCTCGCGCACGTCGACGGCGACCGCGGCCTGCGCGTGCTCAACAAGACGGGCACCGACGCCGGCGTGCGAGCCGACGTCGGCATCGTGGGCCTCGGGCGCCGCGTCGTCGCCTACGCCGTCCTGGCGTCGTGGACGCCGCAGCAGCCCGACGACCCTGTACGTGACGACGTCCTCGACGTGATGCGCGCCGTCGGACGAGCGCTGCGGGGGCTCGACAGCTAGAGGGCTAGAGCGCTGGGCACGATGCGAGCAGTCGGCCGCGCCCTGCGCGGCCTCGACTGGCTAGAGCGCAGGGCGCTCGTCGGTGACGAGCCGCTCCTCGCCGGCGTAGACCGTCATCCGGCCGCCGCGCACGAACGCGGCGAGCGTGATGCCGGCCGCGCGCGCCGAGTCGACCGCGAGCGACGTCGGCGCCGACACGGCAGCGAGCACCGGGATGCCGGCCATCGCCGCCTTCTGCACGATCTCGAAGCCCACCCGGCCGCTCACAACGAGCACATCGGGCCGCAGGCCATCGAGCAGAGCGACACCCACCGCCTTGTCGACGGCGTTGTGCCGGCCGACGTCCTCGCGCACCGCGAGCAGGCGGCCGTCGGCCGCAGCGAGCGCGACGGCGTGCAGGCCGCCGGTACGGCGGAACACGGCCTGCTGCGCGCTCATCGCGTCGGGCAGGCCGGCCAGCACGTCGGCGCGGACGACGACGCCGCCGCGCACCGGCGGCACCTGCTCGAGCAGCGCATCGATGTGGTCGCGGCCGCACATGCCGCACGCGCTCGACGGGTGCGACACCCGGCCGAGCAGCGACGGGTCGACCTCGACGTGCGGCGCGAGCGCCACGAGGACGTCGGACTCCGAGTAGCGCAGGTCGCCGGCGCAGTGGCGCACCTCGAGCACGTCGTCGCGGCTGCGGACGACGCCCTCCGCGACCGCGAGCCCGACGGCGAGCTCGTGATCGTGCCCGGGGGTGCGCATCGTCGAGCCCAGCAGCGAGACGGTGCCGGCGTGCCGGACGTGGACCTGCAGCGGCTCCTCGACGACGACGTGGTCGGCGCGGGATCCGGCGGAGTCGCCGGCCACGCGGAGCACGCGGACGCGCGCGGTAGGTCCGCGCCGCGCAGGGGCGTCGTCGTCGTGGTCGGCCATGGGAGCCTCCGACTCGTCGGCGCCGCGGGCGGCGCGTCCTCGGAGTGTAGGTCGGACGGCGCCGGGCCGCCGCGGATCAGACCTCGGAGGAGGAGTCGTCGTCGGCGACGGGCTCGTCGTCGTCCTCGTCGCTGCTGACGGCCTCGGCGCGCTGCGCCCAGCGCGCGGCGAGGTCGGACGCGGTCGCGGCCGCGCGCTGCACCGCCTCGGCGCCGCCGCCCTGCTGCGCGGCGGCGTAGCCGACGAGGAACGTCGTGAGCGGCGCGGCCGGGCGCATGACGGCGCGGGCAGCGTCGCCGGCGAGGTCGAGCACGAGGTCGTTGTCGAGGTCCAGCTCGATGCCGAGCGCCTCGGCCAGCTCGCGGATCCACTGGTCGAGCACGGTGACTCCTTAGAGAGGTGTGTCGCCCGCACCGCGGGCCCGGGCCAGGTCGTCGGGTGTGTCGACGTCGTCGGTGTCGGTCCGAGGCACGTCGACGGCGATGAGCAGGTCGACGAGGTCGCCGAAGCGGTGCCCCTCGATCCCGTCGATGCCGTCCAAGGACGCGAGCGCACGGCGCACCGCCGACGTCCGATAGGCGGCCACGAGCCACTGCCGCTCGCCGTCGGCGTCGACGGCCACGGCGGCCTCGGCGTCGGGCGCGGCGTCGAGCGCGGCCAGCAGCGCTGCGGGGAGCGCAGAGGGGTGCACGAGGTCGGCGGCGAGGACAAGCATCACGTCCCGGTCGACGTGCGGCACGGCGGCGGCGAGGGCGGCCAGCGGGCCGCCGAAGGGCGGCTCCTCGCGGACGCGGACGACGTCGCGACCCAGGGCCGCATCCTCGTCGGACGGCGGGCCCACGAGCAGCACGGTGTCAGCGCCGGCGACCGCCTCGACGACGCGGGCCCGCAGCGAGCGGCCGTCGACCTCGAGGCCGGGCTTGTCGATCCCGCCCATGCGTCGTCCGCGGCCGCCGTCGAGCACGACGGCCGCACACGCGAGTCGGGCCGGCACAGGCGTCACGGTACGCGCCGGGGGCGCGCACGCGGGACCCGGGAGGTTCCCGTCGCTGCCCCCTCCTCGGCAGACCCGGACCCCGGTCCTGAGGGTCGCGGGCGTGACGCACGCGGTTCCCCCGTATGGAGCAACGAACCCGCCCGTCCTTTCAGTCACTGGGCCGTCGGGTCGAACCACTCTCCATGGCACGTACACGGCACCTCACCCGGTCGGCGGTCATCGCCACGGCCAGCGCCCTGTTCGCCGTCGCCGGCGCGGGCACCGCCGCCCTCGCGTTCAACGGGCCCGAGGCCACACCCCTCGCCGGTGCGCCCGCCGTCGAGATCGTCGCCGCCCCCGCACCCACGGCCGCCGAGAACTCCGCACCGGCCAAGGCCCGCGCCGCGTCGCTGGCCCAGACCGCCGTCGCCGCGCACGCCGCCCGCGAGGCCGCCGCGGAGAAGGCCGCCGCCGCCAAGGCCGCGAAGGCTGCCGCCCAGAAGGCGGCGGCTGCCAAGGCTGCCGCCGCGAAGAAGGCCGCCGCTGCCCGGAAGGCTGCCGCCTCGTCGGCCCGCTCCACGTCGTCGGGCCGCCCGTCGGGCAAGACCATCACCCTCGGCCGCTACGTCTACGCGCCGGGCTCGCAGTCGGCCATCGACAAGTGCCAGCTGGTGCTGTGGTGGACCTCTCCGATGTGGCTCGCCGCGCACAACTACTGCGGCTTCCAGTGGCTGGCCTTCGTGCCCACCGGCACCACCGTCGTCGTCCCGTCCGGCAAGGCCGCCGGCACCTACGTCGTCACCGGCCACAAGCGCCTCTCCCGCCAGGGCGGCTCGCTGCCCCGGGTGAGCGCCGACCTGGTCCTGCAGACCTGCGTCGGCTCGGGCACCGGCCTCACCCTGCTCGAGCGCGTCTGACCCGCTCCCTAAGACCGTCCCGATCCCGGACCCGTCGCCCACCACCGGGGCGGCGGGTCCCTCGGCGTGGGGCCCGCTCGCCCGGGACGGGTGATCTGTCCCCCGTCGTCCGGATCCCGGTCCCCCGCGGCGACCACGCTGGGTAACGTCGGGCCGTGACCGAGCAGCTCGTCCGCACGCGCGAGGCGTACGACGCCGCCGTGGCGCGCCTGGTCGCCCAGATGGCCGCGATCCCGCCGGGCGCGCCGGTGCGGCTGGCCAAGCGGACGTCGAACCTGTTCCGCGGCCGGACGCCGACGACGACGCCGGGCCTCGACGTCTCGGCGTTCAGCGGCGTCCTGTCGGTCGACGAGCAGGCCCGCACGGCCGACGTCCTCGGCATGACGACATACGAGGACCTCGTCGCGGCGACGCTCCCCCACGGGCTCGTGCCGCTCTGCGTGCCGCAGCTGCGCACGATCACGCTCGGGGGCGCCGTCACCGGCCTCGGCATCGAGAGCGCGTCGTGGCGCAACGGCTGCCCGCACGAGTCGGTGCTCGAGATGGACGTCCTCACCGGCGACGGCCGGGTGGTCACCGCGCGGCCCGACAACGAGCACGCCGACCTCTTCTACGGGTTCCCCAACTCCTACGGCTCCCTCGGCTACGCGCTGCGCCTGACGATCGAGCTCGAGCCCGTGACGCCGTTCCTGTCGCTGCGACACGTCCCCACCGGCGACGCCGCCGCGCTGGCGAAGACGATCGCGGAGGTCGTCGCCTCCGGCACCTACGACGGCGAGCGGGTCGACTACGTCGACGGCACGGTCTTCTCCGCCGACGAGTCGTACCTGACGCTCGCGACGTACACCGACCGCCGCACGCAGGACCCGAGCGACTACACCGGGATGGGCATCTACTACCGCTCCATCCAGCAGCGGCGCACCGACCTGCTGACCACGCTCGACTACCTGTGGCGCTGGGACACCGACTGGTTCTGGTGCTCGCGGGCGTTCGGCGCGCAGCGCCCCCTGGTGCGCCGGCTGTGGCCGAAGTCCAAGCTGCGCTCGGACGTCTACTGGAAGCTCGTGGCCTTCGACCGGCGCACCCGGTTCTCCGCCCGGCTGGCCGAGGTGCGGCGGCGCCCGGCCCGCGAGGCCGTCGTCCAGGACATCGAGGTGCCGGTCGAGGCGCTGCCCGACTTCCTCGACTTCTTCCACCGCGAGGTCGGCATCGAGCCGGTGTGGGTGTGCCCGCTCAGGCAGCGCGACGCCGCCGCCACGTGGCCGCTGTACCCGCTCGACCCGGCGACGACGTACGTCAACGTCGGCTTCTGGTCGACCGTGCCGCTCCCGGACGGCGTCGACCCCGAGGAGGGCCGGGTCAACCGGGCGATCGAGGCCGAAGTGACCAGGCTCGGCGGGAAGAAGTCGCTGTACTCGACGGCGTTCTACGGGCGCGAGGAGTTCGCCCGCCTGTACGGCGGGCGGGACTACGAGCGTCTACGCGCCGCCTACGACCCGGCGGGTCGGCTGCCGGACATGTGGACCAAGACGGTGGGCCGCGGCTGAGGGCCGCAGAGGTACGTCGAGGCGCGGGTGAGGGTCCGCGCCGAGGGCGGAAGGGGAAGCAAGGGTGAAGATCGCCGAGATCATCTCGTCGGTGGTGGGCCCGGACACCGGGGTGGAGTTCACGGCCTACGACGGCAGCCGCTACGGCTCGCCGGGCGCCGAGGTGCGCATCGACGTGCGGACGCCGGCCGCGGTGGCGTACCTGGTGCAGTCGCCGGGGCAGCTCGGCCTCGCCCGCGCCTACATCACGGGCGCGCTCGAGGTGGAGGGCGATCTGTTCACGGCGCTCGAGCGGCTGGCCGCCGCCGGCGTCGCGAAGCCGCCGCTCGCCGTCCAGGCGAGGCTGGCCCGGTCGCTCGCGCCGTTCGCGCTCAAGCGCGAGCCGCTGCCGCCGGAGGAGGTGCGGCTCGGCGGCTCGGCGCACTCGAAGCGCCGCGACGCCGAGGCGATCTCGCACCACTACGACGTCAGCAACACCTTCTACCGCTGGATCCTCGGGCCGTCGATGGCCTACACCTGCGCCGTCTACCCGAAGCAGGACGCGACGCTCGAGGAGGCGCAGGAGGAGAAGTTCGACCTCGTCTGCCGCAAGCTCGGGCTCTCGCGCGGCGACCGGCTGCTCGACGTCGGCTGCGGCTGGGGCGGCATGGTCCTGCACGCGACGAAGCACTACGGCGTCAAGGCGATCGGCGTGACGCTCTCCGAGCAGCAGGCGGCCTGGGGGCAGGAGGCGATCCTGAGCGAGGGGCTCTCCGACGTCGCCGAGATCCGCCACCTCGACTACCGCGACGTCCCCGAGAACGGCTTCGACGCGATCTCCTCGATCGGCCTCACCGAGCACATCGGCTACGCCAACTACGCGTCGTACTTCGGGTTCCTCTACTCCAAGCTCAACCCGACGGGCCGGCTGCTCAACCACTGCATCACGCGGACCAAGACCCAGCAGAAGACGCAGTACAAGAACGGCTTCATCAACCGCTACATCTTCCCCGACGGCGAGCTCGTACCGGTCGGGAAGATCGTGTCGGCGGCGGAGGAGCAGGGCTTCGAGGTGCGCCACGAGGAGAACCTGCGCGAGCACTACGCGCTCACGCTCGCGGACTGGTCGCGCAACCTGCTCGAGCACTGGGACGACGCCGTCGAGGAGGTGGGCCTGCGCCGAGCCCGCGTCTGGAAGCTCTACCTCGCAGCCAGCCAGATGGGCTTCCACCGCAACTGGATCCAGCTCCATCAGGTGCTCGCCGTCCGCCCCGACCACCACGGCCAGAGCAACATCCCCCTCCGCCTCCGCCTCGACACTTAGGCCCCTCCAAGCCCGCCTCCTCCGTCGGCGGGCGTCGGGGCAGCGCTCGCCTGGATCGTCCGCCCCGCTCGCTGCGCATCGGCCCGGCTCCGGACCTCCGGGGCGGACGAGTGCGGCGCCCTGCGGGCGCGGGCGAGCAGAGCGGCGGCTCCGCTTCGCTCCGCCGCGGCCGGTGGTCCCCTCAGTCTCGCGGGGCGTGCGGCCGGGCCTGGCTCGCTGCGCTCGCAGTCGGCCGTCTCGGCGAGGGCCTCCGCTGCGCTCCGGCCCCCGCCTCACGCCCTCCGGCCCACCCGCCCGCAGCGGTCAGGGGTCAGGTGAACGGCGACAGCCCCCGGGGCCTCAGGCCACCGAGCGACAGCCGCACCACGTGAATGCCGGCGACGCCCCGGACCGACCCGGACCCCGATGATCCGGCGCGTCCGCACGGGCCCGGAGGACGGCGACGGCTGCGAGCCGCCAGGCGAGCAACCAGAGCCGGCCGACCCCGGGCGAGCGAAGCGAGACCTGGGCCCGCCGGAGGCGACGACCGCGCAGGACGACGGCCCGGAGGTCCGAAGACGGGCCGATGCGCAGCGAGGCCCCGTCGAACGGGCCGACCGCGAGCGCAGCGAGCAGGGCCGGCGCCCGGAGCGGGGCCGACGCGAGCCGCCGACGAAGGAGGCGGCTCGCTTGGAGGCCATCGGCTACAGAATCCCGGGGCCGGCTACGTCGAGGCCTCCGTCGGCGGTGATGGTGGTGCCGGTGATGTAGTCGCCGGCGGGCGAGGCGCAGAAGGCGATGACGGCGGCGACCTCGTCGGCCGCCTGCATGGCGCGCACCGGGACGATCCTCGCCAGCTGCTCGGTGTCGATGCCGTACTTGGCGATCGCCTCGGTGTGCACGAAGCCCGGCGCGACGGCGACGAGGCGCACGCCGCGCGGGCCCCACTCGACGGCGAGCGTGCGCATGAGCGACTCGACGGCGGCGCGCGCAGCCGACGAGTGCGCCATGCCGGGCGTGCCGCGGTGCGGCGACATCGTGACGCTCACGACCTTGCCGTAGCCGTTGGGCAGCATGGAGCGCTCGGCCACACGCGCGGTGAGGTACCACGTGGCGTCGAGGTTGAGCCGCGTGACCGCCCGGAAACCCTTGTGCTGCAGCGTCTCTGCCGGCGAGACGAACTGGCCGCCCGCGTTGTTCACCAAGATGTCGATGCGGCCGAGGTCGGCGAGCGCGACGTCGAGCATGGCGTCGACCTGGTCGGGCTCGCGGACGTCGCACGACGCGATGCTCATCGGCTGCGCGTGGCCGGCCTCGGCCGACAGCCGCGCTGTCTCCTCGAGCGACTCCGGCGTGCGGCCGACGACGAGCACGCGGGCGCCGAGCCGCGCCAGCAGCAGAGCGGTCGCGCGGCCGATGCCGCTGCCGCCTCCGGTGACGAGCGCGGTGCGGCCGCCGAGGCAGCCATCGGCGAGGACGGACAGGGCGTCGGGCCGGGTGGGGATCGCCATGCGCTGCACCCTAGGCGCTGCGGGGGCGAGGGGCAGCGGTCCTGACGAGGCTCCGGTGCGCCGTCAGCGACGCCGGTCCGAGGGGCCGCCGCACGCCGACCGATCCGGTGCAGGCCCGACAAGGGAATCTCCGACGCGGCCCTACAGCGTCAGACGTCGACCGGGCCCGGGACGAAGGGGCGGCGCAGGACGCCGGCGGCGACCTGCATGCCGGCCCGCAGGCCGCCGTCCATCGTCACGGCGCCCACGAGGGCCTGGACCTCGTCGGCCATCGCGCGGTTGTCGGTGCGGTCGTCGGTACGCCGCTCGAGCCCGAGGTCGCGGGCCCGGACGGCGATCGTGGCGTTCGACGTCGCAGCACGGCGTTCGTCGCTCATCTCGGACTCGGTGGCCGTCTCGTCGGCGGCGTACTGCGCGGTGGAGATCGCGGCCTCGACGACGGAGTCGCCGAGCATCGCGAGGCGGCGGCGTGCCGGGCCCGTGTGCGCCGCGGCGGCGCACCACCCGGCGTCGACGGGCTCGAAGCCGAGGACAGCGGCGGCGTCGGCGTAGCGCTGGCCGTCGCTGCCCTCGGGGACGCCGGCCCGGCGGCGCAGCCCCTCGAGGCCGGGACGCACCACGAGGTCGTAGGCCGCTCGCTCCGCGTCCTCGATGCCGGCGTCGGCCCACAGCGCGCCGATGCTGGCCTCGATCCGGTCGGCGAGGCGGTGGCGCGACGCGGGGAACGTGCGGACGGCGGGCAGCCCGCGCCGGGCCGCGACCCGGCCCAGCGCGTGGTCGGACACGAGCGCCTGCTGCTCGCCGCTGATCATCCGCAGCGACGACTCGTCCCACGGCTCGATGCGCACCAGCTCGGCGACGACGACGGCGTCGAGGATCGAGTCGCCGACGTACTCGAGGCGCTGGAAGAGGTGGCCGCGCGGGTCGAGCAGGGCGCGGGCGAGGTCCTCGCGCACGAGCGCGTGCCCGAGCGCCCGGTCGAGCTGGGCGAGGTCGCGCGCCACGTCGGGCCGCAGTCCCTCGCGCCAGGTGCTCACGGGGTCAGAGCATGCCCCACCGCACTGCGGGCGGCGGGCAGGACCGCCCGGCCCGGACAGGCGAAGGCCCCCCTGGTGTCCCGTCCAGGGGGGCCTTCGGTCCGTACGGCTCCGGGAGCCGGGGGAAGTGCTCCGGAGAGCCGCAGGTTCAGACCCGGACGCGCGCGGCCTTCCAGCTCGAGGTCCAGATGCGCTCGAGCATCACGCGCTTGCCGGGGTAGGGCGAGTGCCAGATGTAGCCGTTGCCCGCGTAGATCGCGGCGTGGTAGATCCGGCCGCTGCTGCTGTAGAAGAAGACGAGGTCGCCGGGGACGACCTTCGACTTCTTGATCGGAACGGCCCAGGAGTACTGGTCGCGCGAGACGCGCGGGATCGAGATCTTCAGCCGCGAGTAGACGTAGCGGGTGAAGCCCGAGCAGTCGAAGCCGACCGACGGCGACGTGCCGCCGGCGACGTACGGCACGCCCTTGAACCGCTTGGCCGTGGCGATGACCGCCTTGCCGCGGACGACGGGGTCGGCCTTCGCGTCGGCCGAGAGCGACACGTAGCCCGTGCGCGAGGCCGGCAGCGAGAACGTCAGCACCGGCGCGGCGGTCACCGCAGTGGTGGCCGTCGACAGCGACGACGTCGACAGGCTCGACGTGGTGATGGCGGCGGAGGTGACCGAGCTGGTCGACCCGCCGTCGGGCGTGGTCGCGGCCGAGGCCGACGACGCGAACGCAGGGAGCAGCGTGACGGCGAGCGCGACCGAGACGGCCGCGCCCACGCGTGCGCGTGCAGACGCCATGAGGTGTCCTCCACGACGCCTGCGAGGTGAGCTGTCGGGTTCGGAACGGGAGTTGTCCCGGCCGGTCGGAACCGGCTTCACCCCGAGGGCTCGCCGTACGGCGGAGCCCGGAAAGTGGGTCCCCCGCTCCTGCCAGCGAGGTGGTGCGACCGTCGGCGACTGGCAGGACTCGGCGTCCGCCGGCGGCACCCGCCAGGACTGGCGGGCAGGAAGGAACCTAGCCGTTCGGACGACCCCATGTCACGGGTGTGTCACGGCCAATCGGGTGCGAATTCCCCCGGAAACCGGACATACCACCCCTCCGACCACCCGATCGGGTCATCGGAGCGCCCCGGCGCCCGGGGTCGGAGCGCGGTCCCGGCCTCATCCCCCGGCAGGCCGGGACCGCGCCGCCGGGCGCTCCCCCGGGCGCCCGACGGGGCCGACGCTGCCAGCCCGCGGCACCGTCGCGCTGCCCCCGCATGGGCCGTCCGCAGTGGCCCGGACGGCCGATCGGAGCGGCGCCACCACCACCCTCCGTGTCCGGCAGAGGGCACGACGGCGCAGGGCCCCCGTCCGGTCGGACGAGGGCCCTGCGAGGTGCCGTGCTGAGGGGCGGGTCAGCCCTTGGAGACGAAGACGTGCGAGGCCGTGGCCGAGTCGAGCTCGGCGTACTCGCCGGCGCTGCCGACGAGGAAGCCGCCCGGCGAGGCGACGACCTTCACCGTGGCGCCCGGCATCGCGCCGGCGCGGCGCAGCGACGCCATGAGGGCGGCGTCGTTCTGGATCGGCTCGCCGATGCGGACGACCGTCACGCGGGTGGAGCTGTCGCGGACGACCTTGTCGAGGGTGGACAGCCCCGAGAGGTCGGAGTCGCTGGCGTCCTGGTCGAGCTCGTCGAGGCCGGGGATCGGGTTGCCGTACGGCGACACCGTGGGGTGCCCGAGGATCTCGAGGAGCCGGCGCTCGACCTGCTCGCTCATCACGTGCTCCCAGCGGCAAGCCTCGGCGTGCACCTGCTCCCACTCGAGGCCGATGACGTCGACGAGCAGGCACTCGGCGAGGCGGTGCTTGCGCATGACGCGCGTCGCCATCGCGCGGCCGTCCTCGGACAGCTCGAGGTGGCGGTCGCCCTCGACGCTGAGCAGGCCGTCGCGCTCCATGCGCGCGACCGTCTGCGAGACGGTCGGGCCCGACTGGCCGAGTCGCTCGGCGATGCGCGCGCGCAGCGGGGTGATGCCCTCCTCCTCGAGCTCGAAGATCGTGCGGAGGTACATCTCCGTGGTGTCGATGAGGTCGCTCACGGCGCTCTCGTCCCTCGTGCTCGTCGGATGCAGGTGAGGCTCATCTTGTCCTACCCGCCCAGGCTTGGCAGCGCATCGCCGCCTCTCCCCGAGTCTCTCGCACCACACTGCGGACGGCTCGGGCGCCCCGCCTGTCCCGACCTGCGGAGCCCGGCGGCCGGCCCTAGCCTCGAGCGGTGCCGAGCGTCCTGTGGTTCCGCCGCGACCTGAGACGGCACGACAACCCGGCCCTCCTCGCCGCGCTCGATGCCGCGCGCTCCGACGGCGACGGCGAGGTCGTCCCGCTGTTCGTCCTCGACGACGCGCTCTGGAAGCCCTCCGGCGATGCGCGCCGCGCCTGGATGGTGCGGTCGCTGCGGGCGCTCGACCGATCGCTCGACGGCGCGCTCGTGGTGCGCCACGGCGACCCGGCGGCCGTCGTCCCCGAGGTGGCGAAGGCGCTCGGCGCCTCCACCGTGCACATCGCCGCCGACTACGGCCCCTACGGCGTCCGTCGCGACGACGCCGTGGCGCAGGCGCTCGCCGACGACGGCCGCGAGCTCGTCGCCACCGGCTCGCCGTACGCGGTCGCGCCCGGCCGCGTGCGCAAGGGCGATGGCACGCCGTACCGCGTCTACACGCCGTTCTACCGGGCGTGGGCCGCGCACGGCTGGCGGCGCCCCGCGGCCGACCCGGACGCGTGGCCGGAGTGGGCGGGACGCAGCCGCGGACCGCTGCACTCGCAAGGGATCCCGGCGGAGCCCGACCTCGGCGCCATGGTGCTTCCCGAGGCCGGCGAGGAGGCCGCGCTCGAGCGCTGGGACGCGTTCCGCGCCGACGGCCTCGCGTCGTACGGCGACCTGCGCGACCGCGCCGACCTCTCCGCGACGTCGGGCCTCTCGGTCCACCTCAAGTGGGGCGAGGTGCACCCGCGGACGCTGCTGGCAGGGCTCGGCGACGAGGCCGGGCACGAGGTGTTCCGCAAGGAGCTCGCGTGGCGGGAGTTCTACGCCGACGTGCTGCACCAGGCGCCGGACTCGGCGCGCACCTGGCTCGACCCGCGGTTCGCGCGCATGGAGCACGACCACGGGCGCACGGCCGACCAGAGGTTCGAGGCCTGGACGCGCGGCGAGACCGGCTTCCCCTTCGTCGACGCCGGCATGCGCCAGCTCCTGGCGGAGGGCTGGGTGCACAACCGCGTGCGCATGGTCGTCGCGAGCTTCCTCGTGAAGGACCTGCACCTCGAGTGGCAGCGCGGGGCGCGCTGGTTCATGGCGAACCTGCGCGACGGCGACCTCGCGAGCAACCAGCACGGCTGGCAGTGGGTCGCCGGCTCCGGCACCGACGCCGCGCCGTACTTCCGGATCTTCAACCCGGTGGCGCAGGGGCAGCGCTTCGACCCCGACGGCGACTACGTGCGCCGCTACGTACCGGAGCTGCGCGGAATCGACGGCGGCGCCGTCCACGAGCCGTGGAAGGCGCCGCTGCTCGCCCCGGACTACCCGGAGCGCATCGTCGACCATGGCGCGGAGCGTGAGGAGTCGCTCCGCCGCTACGCCGACCTCAAGCGCTGACGGGTCGGGCCGGGAGGCCCGGGCGGTTCAGTGCGACATCATGTAGTTGTCGAAGCCGAACCGCAGGGCGACGTTGGGCGCAGGGCTCTCGCGCTTGCCGCAGCGCAGGCACTGGATGACGACGAGATCCTTGTCCTCGGCGTTGAGCAGCCAGGCATGGAACCCGAGGACGCACGCGACCGGACGGGACATGGTCCCTCCCCCTGGCCGGGCCCCTGAGCGGGACCGTCGCTTCGACGGTACGCCGGTGGCCGCCCCGTCTCGCCCCGAACGGTCCGGCTGCGCCCGACCGGATCAGGGGACGGCGGGCCCCTCCCTGCGTGTGGCCTGACGCTGCGGGGCCCCTGCGTGGCACGATGCGTGCACGAGGACTTCCGACAAGGGGCGCGCATGAGCGGCACGGGGACGACGGCGCCGCTGACGTGCGCCGTCGTGGCCCAGAAGGGCGGCGTCGGCAAGACCACCGCCCTGCTCGGCATCGCCGGCGCCGCCTGGGAGCGCGGGCTCCGCACGCTCGTCGTCGACCTCGATCCGCAGGCCAACGCGACGGCCGCGCTCGACCCGGCCTCCACGGCGTACTCCACCAACGACGTCCTCGCCGACGCCCGTCCCGGCGTCGCCGCCGACGCGATCGTGGCCTCCGGCTGGGGCGAGGGCATCGAGCTGATCCCGTCCGAGCGCGCCCTCGAGCACCGGGCCGTGCCCGAGGGCCGCGACTCCGGGCTGCGGCTGCGGATCGCGCTCGAGGGCGTCGTCGACCGCTACGACGTCGTGCTCGTCGACTGCCCGCCCTCGCTCGGCGAGCTCACCCGCAACGCGCTCGCCGCCGTGCGCCTCGCACTCGTCGTCACCGAGCCGTCGTTCTTCGCGCTGCCCGGCGCGGCGGCGGCGCTCGAGGCGGTCGAGGTGGTGCGCGGGTCCAACAACCTGGTGCTGCGCCCGGCCGGCGTCCTGGTCAACCGCGCGCGGCCGCAGACCAGCGAGCACGCCTTCCGCCTCGCCGAGCTGGCCGAGACCTACCCCGACCTGCTCCTGCCCGTGACGATCCCCGACCGCACGGCGCTGCAGCAGGCGCAGGGCGCGTGCGTGCCGGTGCAGGCCTGGCGCTCGACCGGCGCGAACGAGGCGTCCGACGCCTTCGACGACCTGCTCGACCTGCTGCTCGAGTCGGCCGCCCGCACGGTCGCCGACCTCGGCGTCGCCGCCTCCACCCTGACCTCGACCGGGACGGACCACCGATGACCAACCCGACGCCGCGACCCGCCCTGCGCAAGGCCGACGACGCCGGCATCCATCCGGCCGCGCCCAAGCCGGCGCGCAGCCCGCGCACCCGGGCGGTCGCGCCCGCGTCCGAGCCCGACGCTGCTGCCGCCCCTGCGCGCACAGCCAAGGCACCCGCCAAGGCCCCGGTGAAGGCCCCTGCCAAGGCCCCGGCCGCGACGCCGGTGGAGGCCGCCGCGCCCGCACCCGCCAAGGCCCGCAGCAAGCACCGCGGCGCCGGTCCGGCCAAGCCGACCGACCGGCCCAAGGGCAAGCGCGCGTTCCAGGGGACGACGTCGGACCACCTGCGCCGCACCGACGCCCCGGCCACGCCGCACGACGAGCTGCATGGCGTGAAGCCGGCGAAGGCGAAGAAGAAGGCCGACGACCTCATGTCCGGCAGCACCGGCACGCTCAAGGTCACGGTGCCCAAGAAGCTGCGCAAGGCTGCCGAGAAGGAGGCCAAGCGCCGCGGGCTCGACGTCGACGCCGTCGTCGCCGACCTCCTGCACGCCTGGCTGACCGGCCGCCGCTGACGGCGGAGGCCGGCGGCTGCCCCGCCGCCCTACGGCACCGGGTGGCGGCCGTCGTACTTGAGGAAGCTGGGGAAGCGCGCGACGAGCGCGCCGACGACGGCGATGCAGGCGATGCCGCCGGACACGACCGAGAACGCCTCGGTCGTGAGCGCGGCGACGGTGCCGGACTCGACGTCGCCGAGCCTCGGGCCGCCCGCGACGACGACGGTGAACACGCCCTGCAGGCGTCCGCGGTACTCGTCGGGCGTCGCGGCCTGCAGCATCGTCGAGCGGAACACCGCGCTGACGTTGTCGGCCGCACCAGCGATCGCGAGCAGCAGCGCGGCGAGCGGCAGCCAGCTCACGAGGCCGAACAGCGCGATCGAGCCGCCCCACACCATGATCGCGAGCACGATCGCGAGGCCCTGGCGCCGCACCCGGCCGAGCGGGCCGGAGAGCACACCGGAGATGACCGCGCCGATCGCGGGCGCGGCCGACAGCACGCCGACCGCGGTGGCCGCCATCCGCGGGTCGTCCGGGTACATGCCCGCCGCGATCGCGGGGAACAGCGCGCGGGGCATGCCGAAGACCATCGCGGCGATGTCCCATCATTACTCACCCGAGTTGAGTGATTCGAGCCAAATCGTGCGGGGAGATAGTCGCGTACGTGTGTGTGACAGTGTTCTTCAGTCCATGTCTCGGGGGTTGTCGGGGTCCCGGAACATCTGAGTGACCTTGCTGTGGCGGGCGCGGTCGGTCGCGTTCCGAGCCGAGTCACGCTGCTGGAGGGCGAGGTCCCGCTCTCGCCGCGCCTTCTCCAGTTCGCGCTTGAGGTTGTCGTTCTCGGCGAGGAGCCGTTGCCGCTCGTCGTGCAGCCAGACGCCCTCGCTGTCTCGGATCTGGCCGAGGAGGTCCGCGATCTGGCCGCGCGCCCCCTTCAACTCCTCTCGCTGCTCCCTGACGCGGTCCTCGGCGTTGAGCGCCCGCTCTCGCCACGAGTCGGAGATGGCGGTGACGCGCTCCTCGACGGCGGCCGCCGCCTTGGCCTTGGTGCGGGCCTTGGCGGCGTCGATCAGGTCGCGCGCCGTCTCGTTCTGGTAGGTGAAGGTGCGGCTGACGCCAGCGTGACGAGCGACGCTGGCGCTCTCGATGGGGATGCCGGCCTTGACCATGGCCTTGACGGCCCGCTCGACCGCAGCGAGGCACTCCTGGGAGGTCTGCTTCCTTGCTTTGATGGCAGCGGTTGGGGCGCTCTTGGCGGTCATGGCGTTGCCTCTTCGGTGGGGCCGGGTGTCGGTTCTTCAGCGATCTCGCGGAGGGTCGTGGACGACCACCCACGGCTCCAGATCGGGTGGTGGAAGTCCTGCGCGGGTGACCGCAGGTCGATCTGCTGTGCGGCTTCCAGCAGCCCCAGGGCGGTCAGCGCCTTCTCCAGGCCGAACAGCGCGTCGCCCATCGGCTGCCAGACCTTGTAGAACGCGTCGCGCGCTTCAGGGGTCTGTGCGGACTCCGCCCAGTCGATGAACTTGGACTCCTGTCGCTTCCAGTACGAGTAGTCGGCGCCGGTGAGGACAAGGTCTTCGCAGACGTCGCAGCGCCGGTTCTTCGGGCAGGCGTCACCCCCGACGACGGGCTTGAAGGTGCAGAGTCCGCCCTCGGTCGGGATGACGGTGAGTTCGATGAGGGTCCGGTGTGCGAGCGAGTCGCCCGTGGTGACTTCCTCCGGAAGCAGCAGCACCTCTCCCGGCTTCTCACCGCCGGGTCCACGGACCCACACGTTCGCGAGGTGTGGGTTGAGTTTCGCGTCTGAGTAGCGGGCGTAAGCGTTGAGGGCACGCTCGGAGACCTGCCCGAGGAACTGCTGCACCATCTGCGGGGTCGCGCCGGAGTTCAGCAGTTCCGTAGCGAGAGTGTGGCGGGCCTGGTGCGACGTGTAGCCCTTGAGGTCCAGTCGCTCCAGCCAGTCCCGGAAGTACTGGCTGAACGTCGCGTAGGACACGGCCTTGGTCAGCCAGGGATTGGCTTGGTTGCTGGGGAACATGACCATCTCGGCCCGCTCCTCATCGGTCGGCGGCCGGTGGTTGCGCTGCTCGAATCGCGCCAGGGTCTTGGCCTGACGGCGCAGGAGCGCCTCGTAGGCGTACTTGGCGAGCGGGATGGAGTAGTCCACGACTCCGACCTTGTGCATGTCGTGCCAGAGGCGTGGCTGGCCGCCGATGATGCCGATCGAGTCGAGCCCCAGGGTGAGCACCTCAGTGATGCGCCGGCCTTGGGCCGCTTGCACCAGCCACGCGTCCGCGATGCCGAGGTCGGACGCATCCAGATCCGCCAGCAGGAGCAGGTTGTCCGGATCGACTAGGGCGTCGTAGACCGCATCGGGAAGCGGCTTGGGGGCGTGGGACTCGGGGTTGTCACGGATCTGAAGCGTGTAGACGAACTCACGCGACACGCCGGTGTCGTCACCGCGCGGGTTCTCCACCATGTCGCGGAGCACTTGTCGCGCGGCGCGGGAGTTGGCGTAGCAGTTGTGCCGGGTGGCCTTCTTGCCGGTCACTCGCGAGGTCATGCCGCGGGTGACTCGCCGGTTCCAGTCCGCGTCGTAGGCGCGAGCGTCTGCCTCAGTGAGGGCTGACGGGTCCTCTCCCCGGTCGGGGCGGTGCTCGGCGAGGAAGTCGGACAGGATCGCGATTCCGGTGCGCGCGACGGTGAACGTGACCGCACTGGAAGGACGCCGCTTCGGGCTGTCCATGCGGCTCGCCATCCAGTCCCAGGTCAGTTCCCGCAACCACTTCTGGCGGATGTTCGTGAGGTCAAAGACGGTGCCGCCCTTGAGCGTGACGCCCCAGTGGGCAACGTCCAGGTAGCCGACCGCTCGGGACTCGTCGCGTCCGATGAGGATGGGGCGCAGATAGTTCGCGGCCATCGACACGAGGCGCTTCTCGTCGCTGTCGAGCGCCTCCTTCGCCTCAGCAGTCGACAGTTCCGTGACGCTGGAGTTGATGTGCTCTGCGACCTTGAAGATGGACCGTCGCAGCCAGTTGGCGGGCCAGCGGGCCGGGTGCGGATCCGTTGAGTGGCAGTAGATCGTGTAGCGCATCTCGTCCGCGAACTGGAGCGGGAGACTCGACAGGTCGATCCAACCTGGCTCGTTCCATGTGCGCTGGGTCTTAGCCCAGGACTCGATCACGATGGACGGATCCTTGCGGCGGTCCGACTGGAACCTCTGGTAGCAGGAGAAGCAGACCGGCGACCCGCCGTGTTGCCGGCCGCCGCAGTTCTCGACGAGGCACGGGCCCTTGGGCGACAGCGGCTGCTGCTCGGACCTCCACGCCTCCTCAACAAACTGGAGGCCGTCCTGCTCAGCGCGCTTGCGGGCAGCGCGGATGGAGCCAGCGTGGGTCTTGCAGTAGCCCCCGTTGATCGCGTCCCGCTCGCAACCGACAGCGCACGACGCGACGTCACCTCGCGCCATGGCTCCGAACCGGAGCGTGAAAGGCTCGGCTGACTTGAGCCAATCCGCCTCGGCCATGCCGTTCTTGCGGGCCTCCGCCCACTCCAGACGGTGCGTGTTGCAGAGCGTGAATCCGGCGACGTTGCGCTCGCAGGCAGGCACGATGCACGACCAGCCGAAGACGGGGTGACGCGGCTCGGAGAACTTGATGACGTCGTCGCGGAGCCAGTCGGGGAACTCGGGTCCCTCGATGATCGCCCTCAGCCGGTCCCCGACCGGCAGGTTGAAGAACTTGGCGATGGGGTCCGAGACGAGCGTGAGGTCGGCGGCGGTGTCAGGCAAGGGGGTTCTTCCTCCAGACGCGGTCCAGCGCCGCCTCCAACTCAGGCGTGTCGACCAGATGCGCGTAGGTGTCCTCGATGGTCTGCGTGGAGCCCCAGCCACCAGCCTCCGCGACCATCTTGGAGTTGCCGGTGCTGCGCAGCATGTCCGTGGCCCACCTGTGCCGGAAGGCGTGTGGCCGCAGTAGCCCCAGGTCGGCCCTCTTTCCGGCCGCCTTGACGACGTCGCGAAGTCCCTTGGTCGTGAGGGCATCACCGAGGTGACCGTCCTCCAGAACCACCAAGACCATGTCGTGGTCTGCCAGTGCCCGAACCCGGTGGTAGTCCTCCGTCAGGTACTCCCAGTAGGTGGAGAGCATCTCCGGGCTCACCCGCCGGATCGTCCCGCCACGGACGATCCCGTCCTCCCCGATCTCAGGCGGACCAGACGTCTTGGCCTTCGCCCGGTTCGGGTTGTCGAGGCGCTTCACGACGTGCACGTGCGGATGCTTGGACTGCATGCACGGATGGTTGGCGCGCAGGTGGAGGTCAGCGAACCGTAGGCCACACAGTTCCCCGTTGCGCAGCCCGGCGTCGAACAGCCAGGTGACGATCATGCGGTCTCTGGCGGTCTGTAGGACGCCGTCTGCGGCCAACCGATCCCAGAGGTTGTCGGGCAGCAGCCGCGGCTTCTTGCGGACCTGGCGGGGCGCTAGCGGGTTCTTGGGTACGACTCGCTTGACCTTCTCCCCCGATCCGACCGGGTCGTAGCGGGTGATCTGCCCTGCCAGGAGCGCCTCGCGCAAGGGCGCGTTGACCTTCTCGTGGTCGTAGACCGAGAGGTAGTACCCGCGAATCGCGGTCGCGGCGCTGCCCTGCGCACTGACCGACAGCGGCTTCTTGCGCGCTGACGGCACTGCCACGCCGGTGGGGCCGCCGGGTGTGGTCTCGGCGAGCGACGTGATGAACCGTTCTAGGTCCTGCAGGGTGACTGTGTCGTCGCTGAGGGGCTGAGCGTCGCGCCACGAGAGGTACTCCGCCAGGCGGTAGGAGTACGTCCTCTGCGTCCCCGAGGTCTTGCTCCGCAGGAACCGGTCGGCCCGCTTGTCGACCTCGCCAGAGATCCGCTCAACGACCAGGTACGTCTGCTCCCCTGACGGGTGGTTGACCGCTTGCACCCGGTACTTCGACTTGCTTGCCATGGCCCAGCCACCATCCCCCAGCGCCTGTCTCGCACGCGCAGGCTAATGGGTGTACACGACAGAGGCTGGTTGTGACACGCCGTGCGTCGCGTACAGGGGCAGCCCCCGTAGGTAATCGACGTAGAACGACATCTGCAGGTTGGTCTTGCCGCGGAGGAACTGCAGCCCCTCCTTCACCGCGGCCCAGCCGGCGCGCCGGCCCTCGACACCCTCGGGCGGCACGGGCCGCAGCCGCCACATCGCGTAGAGGACGGCGCTGAAGGCGACGACGTCGACGGCGTACGCCACCGCCACGCTGCCGGTCGCCGCGATCAGCACGCCGCCCAGAAGCGGGCCGACGGAGAACCCGATGCCCCACGCGAGCATCGACAGCGCGTTGGCGGCCGGCAGCAGCTCGGGCCCGACGAGCCTCGGGATGATCGCCTGCCGCGCGGGGTTGCCGATGGCGAAGAAGGCCGACTGGACCGCGACGACGACGTAGAGCAGACCGACCTGCGCGACGCCGAGCAGCGTCGTCGACAGCAGCACGACGGAGCAGACCATGAGGCCGACGGCGGCGAGCAGGCCGAGCTTGCGGCGGTCGTGGGTGTCGGACAGCGCGCCGCCGTAGAGGCCGAACCCGATGAGCGGCACGAGCTGGAAGAGCCCGACGAGGCCGACCGCGAACGACGACTGCGTGAGCGCGTAGACCTGGATGCCGACCGCGACCGCGGCCATCTGCTGGCCGACGTTGCTGACGCTGTGCGCCAGCATGATCCTCCGGTAGTCCGCCGAGACGCGCAGCGGCGTCAGATCGGCGAGCAGGCGGGCCACGGGCGACGACCCTACGGCGCGACGGGGGCCACGGCCCGTCCGGCCGTCCGCCGGACGGAAGCGTGGGAGGGCCCGGCGTCAGGGCGAGAGGCGCTCGATCCGCCAGACGGCCGGGTCGTCGAGGGTCGCCGGGGCACCGGCGTCGAGGCGCACGTAGCGCAGCCGGTCGTGCAGGCGCGACGGGCGGCCCTGCCAGAACTCCACCGACACCGGACGGATCAGGTAGCCGCCCCAGGCGTCCGGCAGCGGGACGTCGTCGGGGGAGCCGGTGTCGGGGAAGGCCGCCGCCAGCTCGGCGTACTTGGCCTTGAGGACGTCGCGCGAGGCGATGACGGTCGACTGCGCGCTGGCCCAGGCGCCGAGGCGGCTGCCGTACGGACGGCTGGAGAAGTACGCCGCCGACTCTGAGCGCGGCACCTGCTCCACCTCGCCCACGACGACGACCTGCCGGTTCAGCGCCAGCCAGGGGAACACCGCCGAGGCTCTCGGGTTGTCCGCGAGCGCGCGGCCCTTGCGCGACTGGTGGTTGGTGTAGAAGGCGAACCCGCGCTCATCGGCGGCCTTGAGCAGCACCGTACGCGCGGACGGGACGCCGTCGGCGTCGGACGTCGCGACCACCATCGCGTTGGGCTCGGTGACGCCGGCCTGCACCGCCTCGCCCAGCCACCGGGTGAACTGCGCGAGCGGCGTCGGGGCGAGGTCGCCCTCCACCAGGCGGCCCTGGTCGTAGTGCAGCCGCATGCCGGCGAGCCCCTGCCGGTGCGCGTCGTGGTCGTGGTGAGCGTCGTCCGCCATGCCGCCATCCTCCCGCTCCGGCGCGGCGGCTGCCGCCCGACGGACCGGCGGATCCCGCGATCCGACCCTCCCCTGCCCGCGGAGGGCCGGGGTTTGCCAGGATGGGCAGGCGCCGACCGCCCCACCGGGACCGGCGCCGACGACCAGGCCCGCGCCCACAGGAGCGGGAGCACTACGGGCGCGCAGCACCGCGCCCCGCCCAGAACGGAGCGCGTCATGTCGGACTTCGTCCCTGGCCTCGAGGGCGTCATCGCCTTCGAGACCGAGATCGCCGAGCCGGACAAGGAAGGCAGCGCCCTGCGCTACCGCGGCGTCGACATCGAGGATCTCGTCGGCCGCGTGTCCTACGGCAACGTGTGGGGCCTGCTCGTCGACAACGAGTTCAACCCGGGCCTGCCGCCGGCCGAGCCCTTCCCGATCCCGGTCCACTCCGGCGACGTCCGTGTCGACGTGCAGTCGGCGCTGGCGATGCTCGCCCCCGCCTGGGGCCTCGAGCCGCTGCTCGACATCGACGACGACACCGCCCGCGACGAGCTCGCGCGCGCCTCGGTCATGGCGATGTCGTTCGTGGCGCAGAGCGCCCGCGGCATCGGCAAGCCGATGGTCCCGCAGAGCCGCATCGACGAGGCGAGCACCGTCGTCGAGCGCATGATGATCCGCTGGCGCGGCGAGCCCGACCCCAAGCACGTCCAGGCCGTCGACGCCTACTTCGTCTCTGCCGCCGAGCACGGCATGAACGCCTCGACGTTCACCGCCCGCGTCATCGCGTCCACCGGCGCCGACGTCGCGGCGGCCCTCTCCGGCGCCGTCGGCGCGATGTCGGGCCCGCTGCACGGCGGCGCCCCCGCCCGCGTGCTCTCGATGATCGAGGGTGTCGAGCAGGACGGCGACGCCCGCCACTACGTCAAGAGCGTGCTCGACCGCGGCGAGCGGCTCATGGGCTTCGGCCACCGCGTCTACCGCGCCGAGGACCCCCGCGCCCGCGTCCTGCGACGCACCGCGCAGGAGCTCGACGCGCCTCGCTACGAGGTGGCCGTCGCGCTCGAGCAGGCCGCGCTGGCCGAGCTGCGCGAGCGCCGTCCGGACCGCGTGCTCGAGACCAACGTCGAGTTCTGGGCCGCGATCGTCCTCGACTTCGCCCAGGTGCCCGCGCACATGTTCACGTCGATGTTCACCTGCGCCCGCCTCGCCGGGTGGAGCGCCCACATCCTCGAGCAGAAGAAGACCGGCCGCCTCGTGCGCCCGAGCGCCCGCTACGTCGGCCCCGGACCCCGCAAGCCCGAGCGGGTGCCCGGCTGGGACGCCGAGATGGTCGCCCCCAGCGGCTACCACCCCGCCTGATCCCCATCACGACGCGAGAGCCCCGGACCTGCGGTCCGGGGCTCTCGCGTATCCAGAGGCTGTGCGCCGCTGGCAGCCCCGACGTGGGCGGCGCGGGGTTCCGCACCGGCGGAGGGCGGAGCCGGGGGCCGGCGCAGGGGGCCCGGCGCGAACGGCCGGCAGCGAAGCGGACCGGTGCCGCCGCGCAGCGGCACAAGTGAACGGCGTCTCACGGATCGGAACCCGGCGACGGCGGCGGGGCGGGCCTTCCTACCCTGGTGGGGCCGACTGGCTCCCCGCCCTACGACGTGAGGCCCCCCGTGTCCGAGACGCCGCAGATCACGATCCCCGCCGACCTGCTCCCCCTCGACGGCCGCTTTGGCTCCGGTCCGAGCAAGGTGCGCCCCGAGCAGGTGGCCGCCCTCTCCGCCGCGGCGACCACAGTGCTCGGCACGTCGCACCGGCAGAAGACGGTGAAGTCGCAGGTGGGCCGCGTGCGCGCGGGCCTCGCCGAGCTGTTCTCGCTGCCCGAGGGCTACGAGGTCGTGCTCGGCAACGGCGGCTCGACGGCGTTCTGGGAGGTCGCGACCTTCGGCCTCGTCCGCGACCGCGCGCAGTTCCTCACCTTCGGCGAGTTCGGCTCGAAGTTCGCCTCGGCCGTGAAGGACGCGCCGTTCCTCGGCGAGCCGACCGTCGTGACGTCCGAGCCCGGCTCTGCGCCGTCGTTCTCGGCCGAGGCCGGCGTCGACGTCTACGCCTCGCCCCACAACGAGACCTCCACCGGCGTGGCTATCACGCCCACGCGCGTGGCCGGCGCGGACGCGGACGCGCTCATGCTCTTCGACGCGACGTCCGGCGCCGGCGGCCTGCCGGTCGACCAGGCGGAGTCCGACGTCTACTACTTCGCGCCGCAGAAGTGCTTCGCCTCCGACGGCGGCCTCTGGTTCGCGCTCATGTCGCCGAAGGCCATCGAGCGCGCCGCGGAGATCAAGGCGAGCGGCCGCTACATCCCGGCGTTCCTCGACCTGCAGACGGCGATCGACAACAGCCGCCTCGACCAGACCTACAACACCCCGGCGCTCGCGACCATCCTGCTCATGGCCGAGCAGGTCGACTGGTTCAACGCCAACGGCGGCCTCGACTGGTGCGTCGCGCGCACCAAGGAGTCGTCCGACGCGCTGTACGACTGGGCCGAGAAGTCGGAGTTCGCGACGCCGTACGTCACCGACGCGGCCCTGCGCTCGCAGGTCGTCGGCACGATCGACTTCGACGACGCGATCGACGCCACCGCGGTGGCCAAGGTGCTGCGCGCCAACGGCGTCGTCGACACCGAGCCCTACCGCAAGCTGGGCCGCAACCAGCTGCGCGTGGCGATGTTCCCCGCCGTCGACCCCGAGGACGTCCGCCGGCTCACCCGGTCGATCGACTTCGTGGTGTCGGCGCTGTCGTGACAGCCCCGACGGGGGGCATGGCATGAGCGGGCGGACGGCGGTCGCTGCGCCGCGGCCGGTCCGCGACTTCACGACGTGGGTGGTCTACGCCCAGTCGGCGGTGTTCGGGTACTTCCTCTACGCGTTCTCGCCCACGGTCGCGCTGGTCCGCGACGAGCAGGGCTACTCGCGCTCGGTCGCGGCCCTGCATGGCACCGGGCTCGCGGTGGGCACGGTGGTCGGCGGCCTGACGGCGTCGGCGATCGTCCGGCGCCTCGGCCGCGGGCCGCTCATGCGGATCGGCTCGGCGCTGATCGTCGCCGGGCTCGTGCTCTACATCGGCTTCCCGGTGCTGTGGGTGACGCTGCTCGGCGCGACGGTGGCCGGCCTCGGCGGCACGTACGTGATGGTCGGCGTCAACGCGTTCATCCCCGACCACCACGGGCCGGCGGCTCCGCGCGCGATGACCGAGGCGCACGGCCTCGCGACACTCGTGGGGCTGCTCGGCCCGCTGACAGTCGGCGGCCTCGTGGCCCTCGGCTGGGGCTGGCGGGCCGGCCTCATCGTGTCGGCCGTGCTGTTCGTGGTGATCGAGCTCGTGCGCGGCCGCGACCTCGCGGCGTACGACGGCCCGCACGGCCACCCCGACGACGAGCCCGGCCACGCCCCGCGCGGCCCGATGCCTCGGCGTTTCTGGCCCGCGCTCGGCGTCTTCGCGTGTGCCGTCGGCGTCGAGTTCTCGCTGACGCTGTGGGGCAGCGACCTGCTGCGCGAGCGTGCGGGGCTCGGCGAGGCTGCGGCTGCCGCAGCGCTCGTGACGATCGTGGGCGGCATGGCGGTGGGCCGCCTCGGCGGCGGCCCGGTGGTCACGCGGCTCGGCGCCGAGCGCGTCCTCCTCGGGTCGATGGTGCTGGCGCTCGTCGGCTTCGCGCTGGCCTGGCTGACGGGCTCGGCTGTGCCGGTTCTGCTCGGCATGGTGCTCGTCGGCGTCGGCCTCGGCCTGCAGAGCCCGCTCGGCATAGCCCGCGCCGTCGCCTCGACCGACGGCCAGGTCGACCGCGGGGCCGGCCTGACGTCGGTGGCCGCCGGTGTCGCGAGCGGCGTCGCGCCGTTCCTCCTCGCCGCGGCGGCCGACCGCCTCGGCGTGCACACCGCGTTCCTGCTCGTGCCGCTGCTCACTGTCGTCGCGATCGTCCTGGTGCGCGCCTTCCCGGTCCACCCCGACGGCGTCTGACCCGCTTTGGATGGGTGAGCGACCGCTATAGCGTCCTCTCACGCATCCACAGCGGGTACTGCTACGACGCGATGCCGCCGGCTGCTGCGAGGTCGGCGTCGGTGCACGGCGGGGCCACGAACTCGTCGCCGTAGGCGAACTCCTCGGTCGTCGACCTGGTGTAGTCCGGCTGGTAGATCCGCACGACGCACATCGACTCGTCGGGCTCGGCGCCGGTGTAGGTGCCGCGCAGGATCAGCTCGACGTAGCGGCCCTCGACGCCGAACGACCAGTTGAGGTCCGACGTCGTCGACTGCGCGACGAGCAGCGCGTAGAGCGTGTCGCCGCCGAGCGTCGCCTTCGGGAAGCCGACCTTCATCAGCTCGGCGTCGTGGATGTCGCGCAGCTCGATGCCGGCGACGGTCTCGAGCTGCTCGCGGCTGCGCTCGGCCGCGGGCAGGGCCGCCTGGCGCTGCAGCTCGTCGAAGGCCTTGCCGGTCGAGGCCTCGACGGTGCTGAAGAACTGCTGCTCCCGCTCGGACGCGAGCGCGTAGCGGATCGTGAACCAGACCGTGAGCAGCACGACGACGAGGCCCACCACGAGCCAGCGGCGGGTCGACCAGCGGGAGCCGGCAGGGCGCTCGGCAGCAACGGCGTCGGACACGCCCCCACCCTCTCAGGACTCCGGGCAATTGCCCCCGATCGGGTCGCTTCCCGTGGTCGTTGGTCGTGGAGAAGCGACCGTTCCGGGGGCAGATCGCCGGACGGCGGCGTGCTGGGAGGATCGGGGCATGCGGCAGGTGCGGGCGACGACGCCGTCGGGCGTGGTCACGGCCATCGTGTCGCGGGTGCTCGAGCGCGAGGGTCGCGTGCGGGTGATCATCGACGGCGCCGAGGCGGCCGACCCCGACGCGCTCGGCGCCGCGGTGGTCGAGGCCCTGGCACCGCGCAGCGCGCTGCACGTGCGCGCCGACCGGTTCTGGCGGCCGGCCGGGCAGCGCTTCGAGTACGGCAAGCAGGACCCCGACGCCTACCTCGACCTCTGGCTCGACGTCGACGCGCTGCGCCGCGAGGTGCTCGACCCGTTCCCGACGACCGGCCGCGTGCTGCCCGGGCTCCGCGACCCGCAGACCGACCGCTCGCTGCGGGCGGCCCAGGTCGAGCTGCCCGACGACGGCGTCGTCGTGCTGTCGGGCTCGGTGCTGCTCGGGCGCTGGCTCGACGCCGACCTGTCGGTGCACCTGCGCCTCACCCCCGCGGCGCTGCGCCGGCGCACGCCGGAGGACCGGCAGTGGACCCTCGCCGCGCTCGAGCGCTACGCCGAGGACAACGACCCCGAGTCCGCGGCCGACCTCGTGGTGCGCTGCGACGACCCGCGCCACCCCGCCCTCGAGTACTCCGACTGACGCCTCGAGGGGGGAGCGCCGTCAGTGGCGGTGGTGGCGGGAGGCGTAGACGGCGATGCCGATGGCACCGGCGGCTGCCGCACCGACGAGCAGCCAGGCCAGCGGCCCGCTCATGGGACCGCTCGTCGTGCTCCCGCTGGCAGCCGACGTCGTCGGGGCACCCGAGGATGTGCCGTCGTCCGGGCTCGACTCCGTGACCGACGGCGCGGACGACGACGGAGGAGCGGCCGGCAGCGGCACCGACCAGAGCGCATCGTCGGACTCCGACGCGACGAGCAGCGCGGAGCCGTCGGCGGTGAACGTGATCGCCTCCCCCTGCGGCTGCGCCGGCAGCGGGATCGACGTGCCGCCGTCGACCGAGGCGTTGCGAGGCGGCCACGCGAACAGCTGAGCGCCCAGGTAGTCGCGCAGCACGAAGCGGCTGCCGTCGGGCGACACCGCGGCGTCGGTGATGAGCCCGCCGACCGTCGCGACCCGTCGCGCCGTCGAGACCGACGACGTCGACAGCGGCACGCGCCACACGCCGCCGCGCGCGAGCTGCTTGGTCACGACCCACACGTCCGCGCGCGACGGGCTGGCCAGCAGCGCCTCGGCGTTGTGGGAGCCGTCGGCGTAGGTGAAGCGGTACGTCGTCGCGCGCACCTGCTGGTCGACGAGCTCGGCCGGCTCGCGGACGGCGTGCAGCCGCACCTCGGGCCATGAGTCGCGGTTGTCGCCGATGTCGCCGAGCCACAGCACCGGGTCACCTGACGGATCGACGCCGGTCGCCACCGCCTCGAGGTCGCGCGCGCCGATGCCATCGACGCGGATGCGCGCGAGCGTCTCGCACGTCGTCCCGTCGACGGCGTAGAGGTAGGGCCCGCCGCCGGAGTCGTTGTGCAGCCAGTAGACGCCGGGATGCCGTGCGCTCCACGTCATCCCACTGATCTCGGTCAGCCGCTCGTCGGAGAACCGGCACACCACCGACGGGTCGTCGGCCGCCGCTGCGGGTGCCGCCGGGGCCAGCACACAGACGGCCGCGGCGCAGACGGCGGCGAGCCGGGCGAGCCTCACGTCAGCCGCGGGCCCGGGCGCGGGCGTCGTCGAGCTCGGGCGCGATCCGCGCGGCGAGAGCCGGCGCGATCGACCAATCGCGCACGAGGGCGTCGTACTCCTCGACGTCGGCGGACGACGGCGCCGCGCCCGTGCGGACGGCGCGGATCAGCAGGTTGCGCGGCGTGTGCTGGTCGCTGACGAACTCGACCGTGTCGACGCGGTAGCCGACCAGGCGCAGCAACGAGGAGCGGACCGCGTCGGTGAGCACGTCGACGAACCGCTCGCGCAGCAGCCCGTGGCGCGTCAGCGCGCCGTACGGCGAGGGGGTGGTCGCGCGCGAGACCTGCTTCTGCAGGTCGTGGTGGCAGCAGGGCGCAGCGAGCAGCACTGGCGCCCCCCACCGCACCGCGCGGGCGAGCGCGTCGTCGGTCGCGGTGTCGCAGGCGTGCAGCGCGATCACGACGTCGTACGGCTCGTCGGCGGCGTCCTCGATCGACGCCGCCTCGAAGGTGAGGCCGTCGGACCAGCCGAGACGCTCGGCCAGCGCGGCGTTGCGGTCGCGGAACGACTCGCGGACGTCGACGCCGTGCACGACGACCGGCAGGCCCTTCACCCGTGCCAGCCACACGTAGGCACCCACCGTCAGGTAGGCGTTTCCGCAGCCGAGATCGACCACGCGCCAGGGCTTCTCGGGCGTCGCGTCGCGCAGGGCGCCGGCCTTCGCGGCGTCGGACACCGCGGCGTCGAGGAGGCGCACGAACTGCTCGACCTGCCGGTACTTGTCCTGCTTGGTCGGCTTGATCGCACCGGAGCGGTCGGCGACGCCGACGGCCACGAGGAACGCGCGGACGTCGTCGTGCTCGACGTCGAGCAGGCGCGGCTTGGCTCGGTCGTGCCCCGCCGGCGTCTCGGCGACCGGCTCCGCGCGGCGCGACCGGTGCACCATCGCGTCGCCCTTCTTGGTGATGCGGACCTGCACCACCTCGTCGGCGGTCTCGACGTGCCAGTTGCCGAAGCCCTGCTCCAGCAGGCCGTCGACGGCCGCGGCCGCCTCGGCGTCGTCGTAGTTGGTGGTGTGCGCCTGGCGCTCGTCGTAGCGCACGACCTGCAGGCGGCGCCCTGCCTTCAGCTCCACCGGCCGCACCTCGGCGCGCTTCCAGTCGAGCGGCACCCCGCGACGGCGCCCGGCCGCGACCGCGCGCACGAGCGAGCCGCCGAGCAGCAGCGCCCGCACGTCGTCGCGCGCGTCGTCCCAGGGCTGCGCCACTACGACGTCGCCATCAGCAGCCGCTCGCGGAGCAGGCGGAGCGCGGTCTCGTCGCCGGTGGTGGCGACGCCGTGGTCGCCGGGCCGGCCCCACACGTGCAGCAGCAGGCCGGACGCCGGTCCGGCCACGAGCGCGTCGGCCTCGCCGGCGCCGCCCTCGACCGTCACCGAGGTGCGCTCGAGGGTGACGGTCCAGGAGTGGTCGTCAGTCGCGACGAGCACCTTCTGGCCGGTGGCCTCCTCCTGCGGCGCGTCGTCCCACGGCCAGCGCAGCCAGCCGAGCAGCTCGTCGATGCCGTCGGCGGCGAGGTCGTCGGGCACGTCGCCCGCGGCGTCCGGGCCGTCCGTCGCCGACTCGGCGTCCCAGCGGTGCACCGTGGTCTCCTGCGCCATCCGGCGCTGCCAGAAGCCGACGGTCTGCTCCGGCGGCCACCACGCCCACGTGGGGTCGTCGGCGTCGCGGGCCGCGAGCTGTGCGCGCAGGTCGTCGTAGGCCGCGCGCAGCGCCGCGACGACGTCCTCGCCCTCGGGCACGGCGCCCCACTCGTCGTCGCGCGGCGGCGGAGCAGCGTCGGTGCGCAGGACCACCAGCTTGTGCCGGTAGACGCCGAGCACGTGGCAGAGCAGGTCGCGGACCGTCCAGCCGGGGCACCCGGGGACTGCCGCGCCGAGGTCGTCGGACGCCGCGACGAGGCCCTCGAAGTCGGCCTCGAGGTGCGCCAGGTACTGGTCGGCGGTGAGGCGGGTGCCGTCGATGCTCGGCTGCTCGGGTGCGGTCACGGGCCGATCCTTCCACCCCGCGGCGCCTGCGCGGGCGGACCCGCTGCGCCCGCCCAGCACCGCGGGCCGGGCCTCGGGCTCCCGCGCGGTCGGAGGATCTGCCTAGGGTGGGGGCGTGCAGCGACGCCTCGGGCCCGTCCGCTCCGCCGTGCGCGCCCGTCCGGGCCGCGACGCCGGGGCCATGCCGGCTGCCGCCATGGTGGGCGTCGCGCTCGTGCTGGCCGTCGTGGTCGGGCTCATCATCGGCGCCGTGTGGGGCCTCGCGGGCAGCAAGTCGACCCCCTCCGCGCAGCCCACTGCGCCGCTTCCCACGTCGAGCGGGCAGCCGTCGGCGTCGCCCTCCGGCTCCTCGCAGGCGCCCAGCCCGTCGACGTCGACGGCGTCGAGCAGCGCCGCGGCGCCCACGCCCACCGGTGCGGTGCCCCCGGCCCCCGCCACCACCGACACCTCCGACGACGGCTGGCGCCTGGGCTCGTGGCGGATCCTCAACGAGGGCGGCGAGCTCGGCGTCGAGACGACCGCGCGCAACACCAGCACCGGCACCCGCAGCGCCGACCTCGTGCTCTACGTCTACATCGACGGCCAGTGGATCGCGACGACGACCGCCCGGGTCACCGACGTCGGGGCCGGCGAGACCGTGCCCGTCACGTTCACGGGCACCGATCCGTGGAAGCCCGGCCAGAAGGTGCTGCTGCTCAAGGCCACCACGCGCTGAGGCAGGTCAGCCGCGCTGCAGAACCGCGGCGACGACGACGAGCGCGACCGACGCGACGAGCACGGCCAGGGTCACCGCGCGACGCGTCCTCGGGTCCATGGCACCCAGCCTAGGTACCGTGGGGGCGTGCAGCCCGACGACCCCGGCCCGCAGGCCGACGACCCCGCCGCCGATCTGGCGCCTCTCGACGTCGACGGCGTCGGCGCCATCACGGTGGGCACGATCGCGTGGACCGTCGGGCTGGTGCTCTGCCTGGTCTTCCGCGGCCCGCTGAACGACGCGGGCTTCGGCTGGTGGGTCTGGGTGTGCCTCGCCGGCGCGCTGCTGGGCCTGCCCGGCCTCTGGTACGTCCGACGCCGACGCGACGCCTACCGCCGCGCAGCCGCGGCGTCGTCCTGACGCGGTAGGACCGGCCTACTCCTGCGGCGCGGCGGGCTGCTCAGCGCCATCCGCGTCGTCGTCGTCCGAGTCGTCCTCATCCGACTCGTCGTCCGCGCCGTCGTCGTCCGAGTCGTCGTCGGCGTCGTCCTCGGCGAGGGTGTCGATGATCTCCTCGAGCGCGAACTCGGCCACGACCGGCTCGCCCCCGTCCTCCGACTCCTCGTCGTCGTCCTCGTCGTCGTCCTCGTCGTCGTCGTCCTCGTCGTCGGAGTCGTCCGAGTCGTCGTCCTCGTCATCTGAGTCGTCGTCGGAGTCGTCGACGTCGGCTGCTGCCTCGGCGTCCTCGTCGGCGATGCCGTCGACGGGCTCGTCGGTCTCCGCGGCGCTGTCGGCGTCGGCGTCGGCGTCGTCGATCACGATCTCGCCCTCGGCGAGCGCGACGGCGGCATCGGCGTCGGGCTCGGCGTCGTCGAGGTCGACCGGCTCCTCGCCGATCACCAGCTGCGAGGGGACGAGCTGGTCGGGGAGCGGCTCGGCCAGCACGCGCGCGTGCACCTCGACGAAGCCGTACTCGTCGACGACCACCTCGGTGACCGGGATCCCGGTGCCCTCGATCTCGCGGACGCTGGAGTGCGCGCCACAGCCGTAGTCGAACGCGACGACCTGGCCGTCGGCGCCGAACGGGTTGGCGCAGACGCCGAACACCTGGCCGACGGCGCCGCCGATCGGCATGAGGAAGCCGCACGAGCCGCAGTGCGCGGGCGCCGCCTTGGCCATCGCCGACGACGGCCCGCGGTCGCCGTACCAGCGCTCGACGGCGAGGTCGCGGCCGTGGACGGAGAGCACGCGCTCGCGGCCGAGCCCGATCTCCCACTGCTCGGGGCGCAGCGTGCCGAGCGGGCTGGAGGGGTCGTCGACCTCCTCGAGGGCGTCGCCGCCGCCGAGGCCGGGCTCGAGGCGCGGGTCCTCGGGCGAGGTGGGGTGCAGGTCGCCGGGCGAGAGGTCGCCGGGCCGCACGCGCTCGTTCCACGGCACCCACGCCGGCGCGAGCAGAGCGCCGTCGCCGGGCAGCAGCACGACCTCGCACACGGTGGCGGTGCCCGACCCGGCGGCCGCGGCGAGGGTCACCGACCAGTGCCAGCCGACATAGGCCTTGCTGGTGCAGGCGAAGCGGTGGCTGGCCAGAGTCGCGTCAGCGGGGTCGGCGACGACGCCGAGGTGCTCGCCGATCTGGTCCTCGCGCGCGACCTCGAGCACCGCGGCACGGGCGAGGTCGACCGCGGCGGCGAGCGCGGGGTCGAGGTCGGCGGCGGGCTGCTGCTGGAGGTCGGTCACGGGGCCCATCCTCGCCCACGACGGCGCCCGGGTGCCACGCGCCCCCGAGCAGGCTCCTCGGCCCGGCGTCACCCTCATGGCCGTGCGGCTTTCAAGATCGTCCGGCGCCCCGTCGACCTTGCTCCTGGACGGCAGGCGCCCGCCTGCCCGGGAGCCAGGGGGTCGGGATGGACGTGTCCGTGCTGCGCAGGGGGTGGTGGGGCGTGGGCCCGGACGACCGGAACAGCGTGCGCGGCGCCGTCCGCCACCTGCGCCGGCTGCCCGTCGCCGTGTGGGCCCTCGCGGTTCTCGGCTTCCTCGTGCTCGATGTCGCCGTCGTCGTCGGCTCGGCCGCGTGGCGGACGGCGCAGCTGCACGACCTGCGCCCCGCCTACGAGGCGGTGCGTGCGCAGATGGCGCCGGTCTACGAGGTGCTGGGCTTCGGCTCCTACCCGGCCGAGCCGTGGGACTACTCCTGGGACACCTGGGCGATGACGATGCAGGTGGTCGCCGCGACGTCGGCCTTCGCCCTGCTCCTCGCCGCGGCGGTCGTGCTCGCAGCCCGCCGCTACGTCGTCCTGGCCGTGATCGGCGCGCTGCTGCCGGCGGTCTCGGTCGCGATCGGCTCCGGGCTGCTGGCCGCGGCTGCACCCATGATCCCGGCGCCGTCGGTGCCCTCGGACATCATGCCGAGCTGGGACGGCTACCCGCTGGGCATGCAGCAGGCCATGGCCGCCGAGTCCGCCGCCTACCCGTGGACCGACGTGCCGCAGTGGTGGAGCGTGCTCGTGGGCGCCGTCGTCGGGCTGATCGCCCTCGGCGCTGTCGCCGGCGTGCTGCGCCGCACCGACGCGCTGCCGCGCATCTCCGGCAGGCCGTTGCCGTTCTGGCCCTCGATCTGCGCGCTCGTGCTGTCGGCCGGCGCGGTGACCCTCGTGGGCGTGGACGTCTGGACGCCCGACGGCCGGCTGCCCGCCTTCGCCGTGGTGACCGCTGCGACCGCCTGCGTGCTGGCCGCAGCCGGCGCGTCGTCGCGCTGGTGGGCTGCCGCCGCTCTGTCGGTGGGCGCGCTCGCGGTCCACGGCCTGCTCTACACGGCGTTCAACCGCGAGGGAGGGGCTCCGGGCTCGTGGGGCCTCGACGACCTCGGTCTCTACGCGAGCACGGTGTCGGTCGTCGTGCTGGCCGTCGCACCGGTGGCCGGCTGGCTGCTGGCCTCGGCCTGGGCCGGGCTGCACCGCCGTACGGCCCACGAGGTGCCCCGCGGCCTCGTGCCCGCCTGATCCCTGCAGACGCAGCGAGGCCGCCGGCCCCTCGGGGGTCGGCGGCCTCGTCGTCTACGGGTGCGGCGTCAGGCGTCGAGGTCGTCGGCGACCTTGCGCAGCACGGCGGCCACCTTGCGGCCGTGGTTGTCGTCGGGGTAGCGGCCGCGGCGCAGGTTGTTGGAGACGCCGTCGAGCAGCTTGATGAGGTCCTCGAGGATGATCGCCATGTCGTCGGCCGGCTTGCGGGCGGCCTTCACGACGGACGGCGGCGCGTCGAGCAGCCGCAGCGAGAGGGCCTGCGGGCCGCGCTTGCCGTCGGCGATGCCGAACTCGACCTTGCTGCCGGCCTTGAGCGTGTCGAGGCCGGCCGGGAGGGCGCTCGCGTGCACGAACACCTCGTCGCCCTCGTCGGTCGCGAGGAAGCCGAAGCCCTTCTCGCTGTCGAACCACTTCACCTTGCCCGTGGGCACGTCACTCACGTCCTGTCGTGTCGTCAGGAGGCCGTCCGGCCTCGATGGCGTCCGCTCAGGCTATCTGCCCGCTAGCGGACGCCCCAACCGAGAAGGACGCCGGCCGATGGCCCTCAGGGGCTGGGGTGCTCGGCGTGCCAGGCGGCGAGGAGCTCGGCCTCGCGGACGCGGGTGAGGCCCGGGTCCTCGCCGGAGGTCGGGCCGGCCTGCAGATGGGCCAGGATCTCGGCCGCGCTCTGGCGGACCGAGCGTAGCCGCAGGCCGTCGGCGAGGGCCCGCGCCGGGCTCGACGTGCTCACCCATGGGTGCTCCTGGCCGCGCCACAGCGGCACGCTCGCGTCGTCCTCGCCCTGGGCCTGCAGCCACGCACGGTCGACCCAGGTGATCCGCGTGCCCGACGGCGCCACAGCGACGGCGACGTCGTCGAGCATCTGCTGGAACGTCTGGACGGCGTCAGGGCCCACGAGGGAGTACGGCCCCGAGAGTCCCTTCTCGATCGCCAGCGCGACGAACGCGGCGAGGTCGCGCGCGTCGATCACCTGCACCGGGTCGGAGGCGTCGCCCGGCCCGAGCACCTCGCCGCCCTCGGACAGCCGGCGCACCCAGTAGGTGAACCGCTGCGTGTAGTCCCAGGGCCCGACGACGTACGTCGGCCGGATGAGCAGCGCTCGGTCGCCGCAGAGATCGGCCGCGGCCTCCTCGCACGCCACCTTGAGCGGCCCGTAAGTCTGGTCGTCGATCACGGCGACGTCGTCGGCCGCAGCCGGCAGCAGCCGTGACGACTCGTCGTACCAGGGCGCCTCGGGCTCGTCGTAGACCGACTGCGAGGAGATGAGCGCGTAGCGGCCGGCGCCGTCGCCGAGGGCGCCGAGCAGGTGGCGCACCTGCCGGGGGAAGTACGCGCAGGCGTCGACGGTGGCGTCGAACTCGCGGCCGGCGAGCTCGGCGAGGTCGCCGTCGCGGTCGCCGAGGACGTGCTCGGCCGAGGGGAACAGCTCGGTCGCGCCGCGGTGCAGCAGCGTCACCTCGTGGCCGCGGTCGATGAGCGCCCGCACGATGTGGCGTCCGACGAACCGGGTGCCGCCGACGACGAGGACCTTCACGCGCTCTCCTCCGAACGGGCCGGCGGATCGAGCTCCGCCGGCGCACCAGCCCCCGCTGACCAGCCGCGCCACCACGGCACGAAGCCGGTGAGGTCGTCGAGGACGACGTCAGCGCCCGCGGCCGCGAGCTCCGCGGCCGGCGTCGGGCCCGTGGCCACCGCGACCGCGACGGCCCCGCACCCGTGCGCCCCGAGGACGTCGCCGACGTGGTCGCCGACGTACACCTCCGCGCCGCGCTCGCGCAGGGCGTCGGCCTTGCCCTCGGCGAACCGCTCGCCCACGACCTCGGCCACCAGACCGCCGAGGCCCACGACCTCGAGCACCGCCAGGACGTGGGTGTCCTTCTTCGCGCTCACGACGACCACGGAGAACCCGTCGTCCACCACGGCCTCGAGCGCCTCGCGGGCGCCGGGCAGCAGCGACTGCATCGCCAGGCCGTGGGTGATGTAGCGGCGGCGGTAGATCTCGAGCGCCTCCTCGTACGGGGCCCCCGGGACGATCTCCGGGAACACGACGTCGAGAGGCAGGCCGATCGTGGAGCGCATCCACGCCTCGTCGACCTGGGCGCCGTAGGCCTCGGCCACCGCGAGCACGCCGTCGACGATGGCGTCGGCCGAGTCGACCAGCGTCATGTCGAGGTCGAAGCCGATCACGCGCACTCCGGGACCCTAGCCCGCAGGGTCCGCACGGTTGGGCAGCCTCGCGGGCCCTCGCGTAGATTCGTGCGGATGGCCACCAGTCGTGCTCGTGCGGCGTCCGACGGACGCCGTCCTGCGCGCACCCCGGCGGCCGCTCCGCGGTCCCTGGCCGAGGACCTGCGCGCACGCGACGACGCCGCCATCGCCGCGCTCCTCGCGGCCCGCCCCGACCTCGTCCACCCGGTGCCCGCCGACCTCGGCGCGCTTGCCACCCGGGCCACGACCGGGCCGTCCACGGCCCGGGTCCTCGACCGCCTCGACGTCTTCGCGCTGCAGGTCACCACCGCGCTCGCCGCGCTCGGCGAGGGGGCCAGCACTGCGGCCCTCGCAGCAGGGCTGCCCGAGGCGGCGCAGGAGCAGATCGCCGAGGTGCTCGATCGGCTGCGCACCCTCGCCCTGCTGTGGGGCGCCGACGACGACCTCCACCTCGTCCGGCCTGTGCGCGAGGCGCTCGGCGCCTACCCGGGCGGGCTGGGCCCTTCGATGGCCGAGTCGCGCCGCGGCGTCGCCCCGTACGCCGACGACCCGCAGCTCGTGCAGCAGGTGCTCGAGACCGGCCCCGACGGCGCGCGCGAGGCCCTGGACCGGCTGCTGTGGAGCTCGCCGGTCGGCCGCGTCGACAACGCCGACCGGCCGGTCACGGCGGAGCAGGCCCGCACGCCGGTCGAGTGGCTGCTGGCCCACCACCTGCTCGAGCCGCTCGGCCCGGACACCGTCGTCGTGCCGCGCGAGGTCGCGCTCGCCCTGCGCGGCGGCGTGCTCGTGCGCGGCCTCGAGCCGGAGGCCCCGCCGGTCGACCACAGCGACCGCGGCCCCGACCTCGTCGATCGCACGGCCGGCCAGCAGGCCCTCACGTTCGTGCGGCTCGTCGAGGATCTGCTCGAGTCGTGGTCGGTCGCACCGCCGTCGGTGCTGCGCAACGGCGGCCTCGCGGTGCGCGACCTGTCGCGCACCGCGCTGGTGCTCGACGTCGACGAGGAGGGCGCGGCCCTCGTCGTCGAGGTCGCCTACGCCGCCGGCCTGCTCGCAGCTGACGGCGAGGTGGAGGAGACCTGGTGCCCCACGCCCGCCTACGACACCTGGCTCGGCCGGTCCACCGCCGAGCGCTGGGCGCTGCTCGCGCAGACCTGGCTGCTCATGACGCGCGCGCCGGTACTCGTCGGACGAGACGACAGCGGCGGCCGGGTCAACGCACTCGCGCGCGACCTCGACCGGGCGCTCGCCCCCGAGGCCCGGCGCGCCCTGCTCGACGAGCTCGCGGCCCTCGAGCCCGGCCAGTCGCCGTCGCACACGAGCCTGATCGAGCGGCTGCGGTGGCGCCGTCCCCGCCGCACGTCGCAGCTGTGGCACACGCTGGTCGACGCCGTCCCGGAGGAGGCCGAGCGCATCGGCGTCACGGGGCTCGGCGCGCTGTCGACGCACGGCCGTCTGCTGCTCGCCTCGACGCTGCCCGACGAGTCGTCGCAGGAGGCGCGCGCGGCGAGCCGCATGCCGGGCCGCGCCCCGGTGCCGCCCGAGCTCGTGGCCGCTGTCGATGCTGTCCTGCCCGCCCCGCTCGACCACGTGCTGCTCCAGGCCGACCTCACCGCCGTCGCGCCCGGGCCGCTCGAGAGCGACCTCTCGCGCGAGATGCGGCTGCTCGCCGACGTCGAGTCGACCGGCGGCGCCACGGTGTACCGGTTCACGGAGCAGTCGGTGCGGCGCGCGCTCGACGCCGGCCGCAGCGCGGGCGACGTCCTGCGGTTCCTGTCGGAGCGGTCGCGCACGCCGGTGCCGCAGCCGCTGGAGTACCTCGTCAACGACGCCGCGCGGCGCCACGGCGCGATCCGGGTCGGCGTCGCGTCGGCCTACCTGCGCTGCGACGACGCCGCCACGCTGTCCGCCCTCATGGCCGACCGGTCGCTCGCGTCGCTGCGGCTCGTACGCCTCGCCGACACCGTCGTCGTGTCGTCCGCGCCGGTCGACCTGCTCCTCGACCGCCTGCGCGATGCCGGTTACTCCCCCAGCGCCGAGAACGCCGAGGGCGCCGTCGTCGTCCGGCGTCCCGACGCGCGGCGCACACCGCCGAGGCCGCGCCCGCCGCGGCTCTCGGGCGAGCCGCCCGCGCCCACCGAGGCCCTGCTCGCGGCTGCCGTGCGGGCGCTGCGCGCCGGCGAGCACGCCGCCGCCAACCGCCCGCCGACCGTGCCGGATGCCGGCGGCACCGGCCGCATCCCGAGGTCGACCACCAGCGAGACCATGGCCGAGCTGCGGGCCGCGCTCGAGGCGCAGCGCCCGGTCTGGATCGGCTACGCCGACTCCACCGGCACCGCGACCGAGCGCGTGGTCGAGCCGCTCCGCCTCGAGGGCGGGTTCCTCACGGCGTACGACCTGCGCACGGCCGAGGTGCGCACGTTCACCGTCGCACGGGTGACCGGCGTGGCCGCCGTCGCCGGCCCCGGCCGCTGACCGGCACCTCAGGGCCGATCTGGATGGGTGTTCAGACCCATCCAGAGCAGGGACGTCAGCGCCAGAAGGCGTAAGTGCGGCGGGCCACGGCGGCGGCCTGGTCGCGGCCCTGCGGCGCGAGGTGGTCGCGGGCCGCGTCGTTGGCAGCGAGTCGACGACGCTCCTTGACCACCCGGCGAGGCGTGGTGGTGCCGGCCATACGGGTACCGGCGGGGAGCTTCGTGGTGCTGCGCATCGCGCACCTCCTAGACGCCTCCAGGCTACGCCTGCGCATACGCGGATGCAGCGCGGCGACGGACGGCGTCCTTCGCCTGGCCCAGCCCGGATCGCCTGGGGGTGAACGGATATCGGGCGCGTGCCCTCAGTGGAGGCGGTGGGTGGCGACCGTGAGCTCTGCGAGCACGTCCGGGATCGGCTCGACGCCGAGGCCGGGCCCGGTCGGCACCGCGATCCGCCCGTCCTCGAGCACGAACGGCTCGGTGATGTCGCGCGTGAAGAACCGGTCGCTGCCGCTGGTGTCGCCCGGCAGCGTGAAGCCTGGCAGCGACGCCAGCGCGATGTTGGCCGCGCGGCCGATACCGGTCTCCACCATGCCGCCGCACCACACCGGAACGCCGCGGTCGAGGCACAGGTCGTGGATCGCCTTCGCCGTGAGGTAGCCGCCGACGCGGCCGGCCTTGATGTTGACCACCTCGCAGGCGCCGTAGTCGATGAGCGACTCGGCGTTGTCGACCGAGAGCACCGACTCGTCGAGGCAGACCGGCGTGGCCATCCGCTCGGCGAGCAGCCGGTGGCCGAGGACGTCGTCCTCGTGCAGGGGCTGCTCGATGAGGAGCAGGTCGAACTCGTCGAGCTGCGCGAGGTGGTCGATGTCGGCGCGCGAGTAGGCCTGGTTGGCGTCGACCTGCAGCGGGATGCCCGGGTGGAGGCGGCGGATCTCGCGCGTCGGCTCGATGTCCCAGCCGGGCTCGATCTTGAGCTTGATCCGCTGGTAGCCCTGGTCGACGTAGCCCTGCACCTCGTCGACGAGGGTGGCCATGGAGTCGTCGGCCGGGATGCCCACCGAGACGCCGCAGTCGACCTCGTCGCGCACCGATCCCAGGTACGACGCGAACGACACGCCGCGCGCACGGAGGGCGGCGTCGACGACGGCGAGCTCGAGCGCCCCCTTCGCCATCGGGTGGCCGCGCACCGGGCCGAGCAGCGCGGGGACATCCTCGGGCTCGAGGTCGCGGCCGAGCAGGCGCGGGAGGAGGAACTTCTCGATGACGTCGAGGGTGCCGTCGTTGTACTCGTGGCTGTAGAGCGGCGCGCCCATCGCGACGCACTCGCCCCAGCCGGTGACGCCGTCCGAGGTGCGCAGCTCGACCAGCAGGACGTCCTTGTGCGTCTCGACCATGAACGACGTGCGGAACGGCCGCACGAGCGGCAGCGCGCACCGGTGGACGACGACCTCCTCGATCCTCATGCGGTCGCCTCCACCACGTAGCAGTTGTCGGACGTGAGGCCCACGACGACGGCCTCGCCGTCGCGCACGGGAGCCAGCGCCTCGCGCACGGCCATCCGCCACGCCCGCGCGAGACCGCCGTCGGTACGCCGGATATCGACGATGTCGCCAGGCAGCGCCACGAGGGTGGTGCGCGCCGACGTCGGCACGACGCGGGGCTCGTCCTTGGCCTCGACGACGAGCGCGTCCTCCGCGCCGTCGGCCAGCCACTCCTCCCGGGAGCGCAGCGCCCGCTCGCCGGTCAGCGCGGCCGCGACTCGCGGCGACGCGATGTCCCACCGGGCCATCAGCCGGTCGCTGGGCTCGCCGGCGTTGAGGGCGTCGTCCATGCGTCCGTAGAAGTCCACGAGGTACTGGTCGGCCACGGCTCCGAGCTTCACCAGGTTGACGCGGGCGTTGCGGCGCACGAGCGGGTCGAAGGTCCACTCGACGCGGTCGATGTCCTGCGCGAGCGCCCACGCCCGCTGGTGCAGCTTGAGCGCCGTCCCGATGCCGCGGTCGGCGAGCCCCGGCACGGTCGAGGCCATGTGGCTGTGCAGGTGCGTGTGCCAGCCGTCGTCGGTGCGGGTGCGGCCGACGATCGCCAGGCACGCCCCGATCATCCGGCCGCCGTCGTACGCCCCGGACACGTAGCCGCCCGCATGCTCGATCGCGCGCACCATGTTCGCCGTCATCTCGGTGGCGCCGGCGATGGTCGGCCAGGTCGCGTCCCACACCTCGCGGGCCTCGTTGAGCCCGTCCATGGTGTGCAGCGTGCGCACCTCGACGCCGCTGCGCCGGGCCGCGGCGAGCGCGGTGTCCCAGGCGGCCTCGACCTGCTGGGGGCTGATCGCGGAGGTCACGGGCGCCAACCTAGCCACCGGCGCCGGCGCCGATCGAGCCGACGGGCCGTCACCTCTGCGGCGCAGCCACCCGGCGCGTGGGGGCGCCACGAGGCGTCCCGCTCGCTACCGTCGGGCTCCGTGACCCGTGCGCGCACCCGAGCCCTGGCCCTCGCGGCCGCTGCCGCCCTCCTGGCCGGCACGACCGCCGCCGTCTCCGCGCCTGCCGCGCAGGCCGCCACGGGACCGACGCTCACCGTCGACGCCTCCGCCCTCGGCCCCGTCATCCCGGACACCGTCTACGGCGCCTCGTTCGCCCCGCCCGCTCTGGCGAACGCCATCGGCATCGCCTGGACGCGCTGGGGCGGCAACGCCACGAGCCGCTACGACTACCGCACCGACTACACCAATACCGGCTCGGACTGGTACTTCGAGAACGTCCAGCAGTCGCCGGGCCTGGAGTCGTTCCTCGTCGAGGCCGACACCTACAGCCTGCAGGCGTCGGTCACGGTGCCGATGACCGGCTGGGTCGCCAAGGACGCCACGTCGTGCGGCTTCCCCACCGCGACGTACGGGTCGCAGGACGACACCGACTCGCAGTGGCGGCCCCAGTGCGGCAACGGCGTCTCGGGCGGCAGCGACCTGGCGGTCACGCAGCCGGCGACGCTGACCAGCAAGGCGTTCACCACCGACGACATGACGACGATGGCCGCGTGGGTGAAGGGCTACGCCACCCAGCGGCCGGCGATCTACCACCTCGACAACGAGCCGAGCCTGTGGACCAGCACGCACCGCGACGTCGTGACGGCGCCCGAGACCTCGACCGCGTTCTTCGCCCGCAGCGCGGCAGCGGCAGCGGCGGTGAAGGCGGGGGACGCCGGCTCGATCGTGGCCGGCCCCGGCGAGTGGGGCTGGTGCTCCTGGTTCTTCTTCCCCCACGACGGCGGCTGCGGCCCCGGCACCGAGAGCGCAACTGCGGGCGTGCCCTACGCCCAGGCCTACCTGGCCGCGATGCGCGCCGCCGAGGTGGCGAAGGGCTCGAAGCTGCTCGACGTGTTCGACGAGCACTTCTACCCGCAGGGCACGGGCATCTTCGGCAGCGACCCGAAGGCCGCGGGCGATGCGGCCACCCAGGCCCGGCGGCTGCGCAGCGTCCGGGGGCTGTGGGACCCCACGTACACCGACGAGAGCTGGATCTCCGGCACCGCCTACCCGCAGCCGCAGCTGATCCCGCGGATGCGGCAGTGGGTCGACGCCGTCTACACGACGGGCTCGCCGGCGAAGCCGGCCCTCGGCATCTCCGAGTACTCCTTCGGCGCGATCGACACCGTCAACGGCGCTCTGGCCCAGGCCGACGCGCTCGGCGTGCTCGGCCGCGAGGGCGTGCAGTACGCCGCGCTGTGGACGCCGCCGGCGACCACGACGTCGCCCGGTGCCTTCGCCTTCCGGATGTTCCGCAACCTCGACGGCAGCCACTCGGCGTTCGGCACCCAGTCCGTGCTCGCCACGAGCGACGACACCGCGGTGTCCCACGGCAGCCAGGACGGCCAGGGCACCGTCTCGGTCTACGCGGCGAAGCGGGCCGACGGCCGCCTGTCCGTGGTGCTCATCAACAAGACCTCGGCGTCCGTCACCTCGCCTCTGCGGATCACCGGGACGAAGCTCGCCCCGACCGCCCTGCGCTACCAGTGGACCGGTGCGTCGCCCACCACGATCACGGCGACGCAGTCGGCGGTCAGCGGGTTCGCGACGGGTATCGCGCTCCCGGCGCAGTCGATCACGACCCTCATCATCTCGCCCGCGACGGCCTCGACCCTGTCGCTCTCGCCCGCGACCGGCACCGTGGCGACCTACCCCGCGGCCGTCACGCTCCGCGCCGTCCTGCGGACCGGCGGCACCGGCGTGGCCGGGGCGCGCGTGCGCTTCGAGAGCCGGCCCGCCGGGTCGCTCACGTGGACGAAGGTCGCCGACGCGACGACGTCCGCGACGGGCGCCGCGACCACGAGCGTGACGCCGAGCCGGCACATGGAGTACCGCGTCCGCGACATCCGGCCGGCCTCGCTCACCGTGGTGCCGGCCGCGGCCCGCTCCATCACCGTCTTCTCGCGCCGCAGCGCGACCCTGTCGGCGTCGCGTACGACGCTGCCCCTCGGGACCATCCTCGCCCTGTCGGGCAAGGCCTACCCGGGCGCCGCGGGCCGCACCGCCACGCTGCAGCGCCGCACCTCCACCGGCTGGGCAACCGTGGCGACGAGGACCGTCTCCTCGACGAGCGCGTTCTCGTTCACGGTGCGCCCGTCGGCGCGGGGGAAGGCGACGTACCGCGCCGTGGTCTCGGCCGACACGGCGCACTACGCCGCGGTGTCGCCGTCGCGCACCGTGTCCGTGTCCTGACGCAGGTCGCGGAGCCCGTCCGCTGAGCGCGGAACGGGGCTCTCGGGTTCGGCGCGGGAGCCGGTCGGGTGGGAGGATTCACCGGTGACCGACGGCCCCCTCATCGTGCAGAGCGACAAGACCCTGCTCCTCGAGGTCGACCACGAGCTCGCCGCGGACTGCCGGCACGCGATCGCCCCGTTCGCCGAGCTCGAGCGCGCGCCCGAGCACATCCACACCTACCGCCTGACGCCGCTGGGCCTCTGGAACGCGCGGGCCGCGGGCCACGACGCCGAGGGCGTCGTCGACGTCCTCCTGCGCTACTCGCGCTACCCCGTGCCGCACGCGCTGCTCGTCGACGTCGCCGACACGATGGGCCGCTACGGCCGCCTGCAGCTGCAGAACCACCCGGCCCACGGCCTGGTGCTGCACACCTTCGACCGTGCCGTGCTCGAGGAGGTGCTGCGCTCCAAGAAGGTCGAGCCCCTCGTCGGCGCTCGGATCGACCCCGACACCGTCGTCGTCCACCCGTCCGAGCGGGGCCACCTCAAGCAGGTGCTGCTCAAGCTCGGCTGGCCGGCCGAGGACCTCGCCGGCTACGTCGACGGCGAGGCGCACCCCATCGCCCTGCGCGAGGAGGGCTGGGAGCTGCGCGGCTACCAGCGCGACGCGGCCGAGAACTTCTGGCACGGCGGCAGCGGCGTCGTCGTCCTCCCCTGCGGCGCGGGCAAGACGATCGTCGGCGCAGCGGCGATGGCCATGGCCGGCGCGACGACGCTCGTCCTCGTCACCAACACGGTGTCGGCGAGGCAGTGGAAGGCCGAGCTGCTCAAGCGCACGACGCTTACCGAGAGCGAGATCGGCGAGTACTCCGGCACCGTCAAGGACATCCGGCCCGTCACCATCGCCACCTACCAGGTGATGACGACGAAGCGGAAGGGCGTCTACGCCCACCTCGAGCTGTTCGACGCGCGCGACTGGGGCCTGATCCTCTACGACGAGGTGCACCTGCTGCCCGCGCCGATCTTCCGGTTCACGGCCGACATCCAGGCCCGCCGTCGGCTGGGCCTGACCGCGACCCTCGTCCGCGAGGACGGCCGCGAGGGCGACGTCTTCTCGCTCATCGGCCCCAAGCGCTACGACGCCCCGTGGAAGGACATCGAGGCGCAGGGCTACATCGCGCCCGCCGACTGCGTCGAGGTGCGCGTCACCCTCGACGAGCGCGAGCGGCTGCTCTACGCGACCGCCGAGCCGGAGGACCGCTACCGCCTCGCGGCGTCGACCGACCGCAAGCACCGTGTGGTGCAGGCGCTCGTCGACCGGCACCCCGAGGAGCACGTCCTCGTCATCGGCCAGTACCTCGACCAGCTGCACGAGACCGGCGAGCGCCTCGATGCGCCCGTCATCACCGGCGAGACCCCGGTGAAGGAGCGCGAGCGGCTCTTCGACGCGTTCCGCTCCGGCGAGGTGCGCGTGCTCGTGGTGTCGAAGGTCGCCAACTTCTCCGTCGACCTGCCGGAGGCCGGCGTCGCGATCCAGATCTCGGGCTCGTTCGGGTCGCGGCAGGAGGAGGCCCAGCGCCTCGGCCGCGTGCTGCGTCCCAAGGCCGACGGCCGCACCGCGCGGTTCTACGCCGTGGTCTCGCGCGACACCGTCGACGCCGACTTCGCCGCGCACCGCCAGCGGTTCCTGGCCGAGCAGGGCTACGCCTACCGCATCGTCGACGCCGACGACGTGCTGCACGGCAGCATAGACCCCGACCCCGCCTAGCGGGAGCGCCGCTGGCCTGGGCTGAGCGGCCAGCAACGCCTGCCGCTGCTGGCATCCAGGCGAACCGTCAGTGGGTGTGCGGCTCGCCGCCCTCGTGCGCCTCGCGGTGGCCGCGGATCATCCGGCGGCCCTCGCGGAAGTGCATCGTCTCGTAGGTGACGAGCCCCAGCAGGACGCTGGTGAGCACCACGAGGCTCACCCACGCCGGCGCCACGACGCCGACCGGGATCAGCGCGAGGAGCAGCACCGCGACCACGGCGCGCTGCCGGTTCCAGCTGCCCATGTTGCGGCGGCGGAACAGCAGGTGGCCGAGCAGGTAGAGCGCCGTGCCGCCGAACAGCGCGGCCGCGATGGTGAGCTTGAGGGGCGAGTCGATGTCGGCGAAGGACTTCTTCAGCCCGAGGGCGAGCAGCACGATGCCGGCCACCATCGGCAGATGCATGTAGTTGTAGGAGTCGCGGGCGAGGTCGTTGCGCTCCTCCACCGGCGCGGTTGACAGCCGGTGCTCGGCCGCGATCGCCACGATGTCGAAGTACAGCCACCACAGGCAGGCCACCGAGGCGAACCCGACGAGCACCGCGATGATCGTGCGGACGTCGTAGAGCTGGTCGGCGACGCCGACGCCGAGGGCCACGAGCGACTCGCCCAGCGCGATGATCACGACGAGCCCGTGCCGCTCGGCGAAGTGGTGCGGGCTGAGGTTCCACCCCTTCGTGCCGGTGATGAGCGGCGACGACACGTCGACGGCGATGGCGACCGCCCACAGCAGGCCGCGCGGCCAGCCGGGCGGCAGGAACGCCGCGACGAGGATGAGGAACGACCCGAGCAGGAGCCCGGGGGCGAGCCTCCGGACCGCGCGGCCGACGTCGGGCTGGTCGCGCCCGATGACGCGGAACAGCCCGACGTGCGCGACGCGCACCGCGAAGTACGTGACGCCGAACAGCAGGGCCTGATCGCGGCTGCCGCCGGCGACGTCGCTCAGCTGGCCGAAGGCGCCCGGCGCCGCGAGCGCCGTGAGGAACATGGCTCCCATCGCCGCCAGGAGCACGATGCGCGCGAGCCCGTCGTCGGCGTCGGTCGTGGTGCCGATCCAGACGTAGGCGACCCAGGCCCACCACAGGACGGTGAGCACGGCCATGCCGCGCAGCAGGCCGAGCCACGTGGGGTCGGCGGCCATCAGCGCGGTGACCTGGGTGAGCGCGAAGACGAAGACGAGGTCGAAGAACAGCTCGAGCGGGGTCACCCGCTGCTCGCGCACCCCGGCCTGCTCCGCTCCGCTCACAGGGCGACCGTAGGGGGACCGGGCGCGGGCCGCGCGCCGATCCGCCGAGGGCGGACAAGGGGCTCGTCCGGGAATAGACCCGAGGGCCGCGACTTCACACAGCGCGTCGCTTCTTGCTTACCGTGGATCAGGTGATCGAGCTGGAGGGCACCGCGGTGCTGTTCGTGGCCGCCGGGGTCGCGACCCTCCTCGCCGCCATCCTGCCCAAGCTCCTGGGCCGGGTCCCCGTCTCGGTGCCCATGGTGTTCCTGGGCGCCGGCGCCCTCGTGTGGCTGCTCGTCCCCGGGCTGCCGTCGCCCGACCCGGTCGAGCACGGCGACGCCGCCCTGCACCTCACCGAGGTCTGCGTCATCGTGTCGCTCATGGGCGCGGGGCTCGCGCTCAACCGCCCCGTCGGCCTCCGCGCGTGGTCGTCGACCTGGCGGCTGCTCGGCATCACCATGCCGCTGTCGATGCTGGCGGTGGGGCTGCTCGGCTGGTGGGCGCTCGGTCTCGGAGCTGCGAGCGCCGTCCTGATCGGCGCGGCCCTGGCGCCGACCGACCCGGTGCTCGCCACCGAGGTGCAGGTCAGCGAGCCGGTCACGTCGGACGACGCCGACGACGACGAGGTCCGCTTCGCGCTCACCTCGGAGGCCGGGCTCAACGACGGGCTCGCGTTCCCGTTCACGTGGGCCGCGGTGGCGATCAGCCTCGCCGGCGCCGAGCCCTCGGGGTGGCTGCCGCACTGGATCGCGGTCGACGTCGCCTGGCGCCTGGCCTGCGGCATCGGCGTCGGCCTGCTCGTCGGCTGGCTGCTCGGGCGCCTGTTCTTCTCGAGCCTGGCGGAGCGCCTCAACCTCGCCGACCGCACCGGCGGGTTCGTGGCACTGGCGGCGACCTTCCTCGCCTACGGGGCGACGGAGCTCGCCGAGGGCTACGGCTTCGTGGCTGTCTTCGTCTGCGCCTGCACCCTGCGCGCCGCCGAGCGCAGCCACCGCTACCACCGGGTGCTGCACACCTTCGTCGAGCAGGTCGAGCGGATCCTGACCGTGGTCGTCATCGTGCTGCTCGGCGGCGCCGTGGCGCGCGGCCTGCTCGCCGGCCTCGGCTGGCAGGAGTGGCTCGTCGCCCTGGCGGTGATCCTCGTGGTGCGCCCGCTCGCCGGCTGGGTCGGCCTCACCCCCGGCAAGACGGGTCCGCGCGAGCGCGCAGTCATCTCGTTCTTCGGCGTCCGAGGCGTCGGCTCGCTCTTCTACGTCGCCTTCGCGATCTCGTACGGCGCGTTCCCGGACCCGGACTACCTCTGGGGCATCGCCGGGCTCGTGGTGGTGCTGTCCGTCGTCATCCACGGGCTCACGTCGACCCCGACCATGGCGGTGGTCGATGCGCTGCGGCGCCGCGAGGCGCGCCGCACCGGCCGCGACGTCGAGTCGACGCCGGTCTAGCCCTCCAGGTCAGCTGCCCTGGCCCATGGACCACAGGGTCCAGATCGCCGTGCGCAGGCTGCGCGGCTGCTCGAGCGTGTGGACGACGGCGGCGGCCACGTCGTCGGCCGTCAGCCAGTCGGCGAAGCGCGGGTCGTCCTCGGTGCGGCCGGCGCCGACGGCGAACTCGGTCGCCGTGCCCGCCGGGCAGATGAGCGTGACGCGCACGCCCTTCTCCCGCAGCTCGCGGTCGAGCGAGCCGGCCAGCCCCACCTGCGCGTGCTTGGTGCCGGCGTAGACGGCCTCGTCCGCACCGCCGCGGAAGCCGGCGACGCTGGACACGATGACGACGTCGCCGCCGCCCGCCTCGAGCATCGCGGGGAGGGCCGCGCGCACGGTCCACACCGTGCCCGCGTAGTTGGTGTCCATCATGAACGCGAGCTCGTCGTCGGTGTGGTCGAGGATCCCGCCGTACATGCCGACGCCGGCGTTGGGCACGACGGAGTCGAGGCGGCCCCACGCCTGCACGGCGGCGTCGATCAGCGCCCGGTTGCCCGCGGGGTCGCGGACGTCCATGGCGACGCCCACCGCGTTGTCGGCACCGAGCTCCGCGACGAGCGCGTCGAGCCGCTCCTGGCGCCGTCCGCCGAGCGCGACACGGGCGCCCTTGGCGACGAGCTGGCGCGCGGTCTCGCGGCCGATGCCGGCGGTGGCGCCGGTGATGGCGACGACGGTCCCGGCGAGATCACGGGTGGTGGGCATGAGGACTCCCTGGTCGATGGCTCCCCCTCGGTCGGTCATCCCATCACGCCGGTGCGGCGCGTGCAGCCCGGGCGGTGGCACGCTGGACGGGTGGGATCGGTCAGAGTCCGGGCGGCGGGGAGCGACGACGCAGCAGCGGTCGCCAGGGTCTACGCACCCCACGTCGTGCAGTCGTACGCGTCGTTCGAGGAGGCGGCGCCGGACGCCGCCGAGATCCTGCGCCGGATGTCGGCGCAGCCGCTGCTGCCGTGGCTGGTCGCTGTCGAGGACGGCGCGGTCGTCGGCTTCGCCTACGCCTCGCACCACCGCGCGCGCCCGGCGTACCGCTGGTCGTGCGACGTCTCGGTCTACGTCGCGCCGGGCGCCGGCGGCCGGGGCATCGGGACCGCGCTCTACGCGCAGCTCCTCCCTCTCGTGCGCTCGCTGGGCTACGTGCAGTGCTTCGCCGCGATCGCCCTGCCCAACGACGCCTCGGTCGCGCTGCACCGCGCGCGGGGGTTCGAGCCGCTCGGCGTCTACCGCGACGTGGGCTTCAAGCTCGGGGCCTGGCGGGACGTGGCGTGGTTCCAGCTCGCGCTGCAGGAGCCGCCGGCGGATCCGCGGGAGCCGGCCGCCTGGGACCCGGCCGCGCCCCTCGGCTGATGCGACCGGTCCTGGTCAGAGGTCGACGCGGTACTTGATGCCGGTGTGGCCGCCGTACTGCAGCGGCTCCGGGAACTCGCCGAGGCACACGCCGCCGTTGGCCTCGATCACCTTCTGCGACCCCGTGTTGTCGGGCTGCGTGGTGATCTCGACGTAGGGCAGGCCGGTGCCCCGCGCGATGCCGAGCATGTCGTGCAGGGCCTTCGTCGCGTAGCCGCGCCGCTGCTTCCACGGCACGACCGAGTAGCCGATGTGCCCGAGCACGTGCGGGGGCAGCTCGGGCGTGCCCTCGACCCAGCGGAAGTTGATGGCGCCGGCGAACTCGCCGTCCCACATCCACTTCGTCACACCGGGGATGCGCGGCACCTCGGTGCCGTCGGGCAGCGTGATCGTGCGCCCCTCCGGATCGACCTGCGCGAACAGCCGCAGCGCCTCGTCGGGGTCGGCCTCGACCCGGGCGAGCTCGTCGCGCCAGAAGTCCGGGTTGGTCGTGGTCGGCGACCACTGGCGGCGCAGCGCCTCGAGGTAGCCGTCGAGGTACGGGCGGGCGGGTGTCACGAGCTCCATGCCGCCAGCGTCCCAGCCCGGCCCCGCGGAATCGACGGCGTTTCGCGCGCGCCCCGCCACCTCGGCCCGAGATCCACACGGCCCCAACGCATCGCGGGATCGACGAGGAGCTGCCGCCAGGGCGTGTGTCGGACGGCGCCGTCCCTCACGTGATGCTCTCGACGGGTGATGAGCACTCCACCCGAACGGCTCACCAGCATCCGCACGCACCGTGTCGATCATGACCACGTGAAGGAGGTGGCGGCCATGAGGACCGCACCGGTGGCCGAGCCCGGCCTGATGGTGATGGAGCTGCTGCGCCACGGCTGGTCCCTGACCCTGCTCTGGGACCTCGTCGACCCTGCCGGCCCCGCGTCGGCCGAGGTCTACGACACGGAGCGCTTCGCCTGACGGCGGCAGCCCACGACGCACGACGGCCCGCGACCGATCGGTCGCGGGCCGTCGCACGGTCGGAGGGTCAGCCCGCGGCGTCCGCCGCGGCGCCGAGGCGGAACGGGCTCGCGGGGTAGGTGCCCAGCACCCGCACCGAGCTGGAGAAGAAGGTCAGCTCCTCGAGCGCGAGGCGCAGGGGTGTGTCGGCCGGGTGCCCCTCGACGTCGGCGTAGAACTCGGTCGCGAGGAACGTCCCGCCGAGCTGGTAGCTCTCGAGCTTGGTCATGTTGACGCCGTTGGTCGCGAAGCCGCCCATGGCCTTGTAGAGCGCGGCCGGGACGTTGCGCACGCGGAAGACGAACGAGGTGATGACCGGGCCGTTGCCCGGCGGCGGCTCGTACGGATCACGGGCGAGCACCACGAAGCGCGTCGTGTTGTTGTGCTCGTCCTCGACGTCCTCGCCGAGGATCTCGAGGCCGTAGAGCCCGGCGGCACGGCGCGGGGCGAGGGCTGCGACGGAGGCGTCGCCGAGGGCGGCCACCTCGCGCGCGGCGCCGGCGGTGTCGTCGGCGACGACCTTGCGCCAGCCGTGCTCGCGGATGATCTGGCGGCACTGGCCGAGCGCGTGCACGTGGCTGCGCACGGTGCGGATGTCCTCGAGGCGCGTGCCCGGCAGCGCCATGAGCTGGAAGTGGATCGGCATGAAGAACTCGCCGACGATGTGCAGCCCGGAGCCCGGCAGCAGGTGGTGGATGTCGGCCACGCGGCCCGCGATCGAGTTCTCGATGGGGATCATCGCCAGATCGGCCTCGCCGCCCGCGGTCGCGAGGAAGGCGTCCTCGAACGTCTCGCTCGGCACGGCCTCGAGGTCCGGGTAGACGGCGTTGCAGGCGGCGTCGGAGTTGGAGCCGGGCTCGCCCTGGTAGGTGATCCGCACGGCGTCGCGGCCCGCAGCAGGGGCCGGCACGTGCGGGGCGGGGTCGGTCTGGGGCACGCCGAGAGCCTAGGGCCGCCGTCCGGCCGCGCCTCGACCGGTATCCCGCCGCGGCCTCACCCGGTCGGCGCAGCCGCCGTCGCAGGGATGTCCAAGATCCGTCCGAGAAGCGTCGGCGGCCCTTCACCGCCTCTGCGCCCCCGCCGAGGCTCTGGACGTCGGCCGTCCCCTCGGCCGGCGTCAGCCCGGGACGCAGCCCCCGGGCGCACGAAGGCCCCGGGACCTCGCGGTCCCGGGGCCTTCGTCGTGGTGCTGTCGGTCTCCTGATCGCGGAGGATCAGAAGTCCATGCCGCCCATGTCCGGAGCAGCAGGCGCAGCGGCCTTCTCCGGCTTGTCGGCGATGACGGCCTCGGTGGTGAGGAACAGCGCAGCGATCGACGCGGCGTTCTGGAGCGCGGAGCGCGTCACCTTGGCCGGGTCGATGATGCCGTTCGCGATGAGGTCGACGTACTCGCCGGTGGCGGCGTTGAGGCCGAAGCCCGCGTCGAGGTTGCGGACCTTCTCCGCCACGACGCCGCCCTCGAGACCGGCGTTGACCGCGATCTGCTTGAGCGGGGCCTCGACGGCGACGCGGACGATGTTCGCGCCGGTCGCCTCGTCGCCCTCGAGCTGGAGGGTGGCGAAGGCGGCCTCGCTGGCCTGGAGCAGGGCGACGCCGCCGCCGGCGACGATGCCCTCCTCGACCGCAGCCTTGGCGTTGCGGACAGCGTCCTCGATGCGGTGCTTGCGCTCCTTGAGCTCGACCTCGGTGGCCGCGCCCGCCTTGATGACGGCCACGCCGCCGGCGAGCTTGGCGAGGCGCTCCTGGAGCTTCTCGCGGTCGTAGTCCGAGTCGGACTTCTCGATCTCGGCGCGGATCTGGTTCACGCGGCCCGCGATCTGCTCGGGGTCGCCAGCGCCCTCGACGATGGTGGTCTCGTCCTTGGTGATGACGACCTTGCGGGCGCGGCCGAGGAGCTCGAGGCCGACCGAGTCGAGCTTGAGGCCGACCTCCTCGGAGATGACCTGGCCGCCGGTGAGGATCGCGATGTCCTGCAGCATGGCCTTGCGGCGGTCGCCGAAGCCCGGGGCCTTGACGGCGACCGAGCGGAACGTGCCGCGGATCTTGTTGACGACCAGGGTCGACAGGGCCTCGCCCTCGACGTCCTCGGCGATGATCACCAGCGGCTTGCCCGACTGCATGACCTTCTCGAGGATCGGGAGCAGGTCCTTGACGCCCGAGATCTTCTGGTTGGCGATGAGCACGTAGGCGTCCTCGTGGACGGCCTCCATGCGCTCCGGGTCGGTGACGAAGTAGCCGGAGATGTAGCCCTTGTCGAAGCGCATGCCCTCGGTGAGCTCGAGCTCGAGGCCGAAGGTGTTGCTCTCCTCGACGGTGATGACACCCTCCTTGCCGACCTTGTCCATCGCCTCGGCGATGATCTCGCCGATCTGCGGGTCGGCGGCCGAGATCGAGGCGGTAGCAGCGATCTGCTCCTTGGTCTCGACCTCCTTGGCCATGGAGAGCAGCTGGCCCGAGACGGCCTCGACGGCCTTCTCGATGCCGCGCTTGAGGCCCATCGGGTTCGCACCCGCGGCCACGTTGCGCAGACCCTCGCGGACGAGCGCCTGGGCGAGGACGGTCGCCGTCGTCGTGCCGTCGCCGGCGACGTCGTCGGTCTTCTTGGCGACCTCCTTGACGAGCTCCGCGCCGATCTTCTCGTACGGGTCGTCGAGCTCGATCTCCTTGGCGATCGAGACGCCGTCGTTGGTGATCGTGGGGGCGCCCCACTTCTTCTCCAGGACGACGTTGCGGCCCTTCGGGCCCAGCGTCACCTTCACGGCGTCGGCCAGGGTGTTCATGCCCCGCTCGAGCGCGCGACGGGCGTTCTCGTCGAACGCAATGATCTTCGCCATCTGGCTTCGGATCCCTTTCGCTACTGGTGGAAGGACCTCGTCGGTGCCCGCGACGGACGGACGGCCGGTGCGGCGGTGGCGCCGACCCGGCCGACCTCACCAGCGGAGGTCTCGCGTGCCCACCCCGCCCACCGGGCGGACAGCGCGCGGCTGTCACTCGGACGGGCAGAGTGCTAACGCCATTGTTGGCACTCTCGGGCCGAGAGTGCAAGCCGCTGGGACCCTCGGACCTCGGCCGGGACCCTCGCCCGCCCGCCCGCGCAGATCACTCCGATGGATCCCCGTAGTGCCGCGCGACGGCGGTGCGCGAGGTCCAGAATGAGCGCATGAGCAGCTACGAGCGCGAGTACACCGGCCTCGGCCACGCGACCGGGGAGGGCAGCTGGGACGGCCCGGCGTACGCCGGACGCGGGCAGGCCGGCGACGAGGTCGCCGACGCGCTCGAGGCCGACCTGGCCGAGCAGTACGGCTCCGACGACCCCGCCAGCGCCTACGCCCCGCACCGCGAGGGCATGCGCGACGTCGTCGTCGGCCGCCTGACCGAGGACTTCGAGGCGCTCTCCTCCGAGCACGACGACGTCACCGCCCTGGACTCGGGCGAGGACGGCGACCTGTCGGCCGAGGAGGCTGCCCTGCACTACGTCGACCCGGAGTTCGACCCGATCCCCGAGTAGGCCGCCTCCGGGCCGGCAGGTCGCCACAACCCTCGCCGTCCCGGAAGCGCCGCCCGGCCACGGGTACCCAGCCCTCCCGTACGAGGGACCCCGGATCGAGCACACGGCCCGGACGCATCGCGTCCGGGCCGTTGCGCGCCTCGGGGGGCCGGCCCCTGTCGTTGGGGGTCGGATCGCGCTCTCGACGACGCGCATCGACCCCCAACTCCCACGGCCCTTGCGTTGGGGGTCGGATCGCGTCCTCTACGACGCGTATCGACCCCCGGCTGGCGGCGTCAGGCGGCGCCGGCTGTGGTCAGGTGCGCCCCGAACAGCGGCGAGCTGATGAGGAAGTCCGCGGTGGCGCGGTTGCAGGCCGTCGGGACGTCGGACAGGACGGCGACGCGCAGCAGCGCCTTGACGTCGGGGTCGTGCGGCTGCGGCTCGAGCGGGTCCCAGAAGAAGACGAGCATGTCGACGTCGCCCTCGACGATCTGCGCGCCGATCTGCAGGTCGCCGCCGAGCGGGCCGCTCTCCACCCGCTCGACCGCGAGCTCGAGCTCGTCGTGGAGCAGGCTGCCCGTCGTCCCCGTCGCGACGAGGCGGTGGCGCATGAGGGTCTCGACGTTGAACGACGCCCACTCCAGCAGGTCCTGCTTGCGGTTGTCGTGGGCGACGAGTGCGATACGGCGGTGCCGGGCGGTGCGGTCGGAGCTCATGCCTCCACGATGCGGGCCGCACGTGAACGCGAGGTTGCAGCGCGATGCGCCCCGCATGAACCGCCCGCTGAACGGGCGTGCGCCTCGTCACGCCGCCCGCGGCTCCAGCCGGCGGCGGTGCCTGCCGAGGAGCCGCGGACCGCCCTCAGCCGCCGGCGACGGCAGGGATGATCGAGATCTTGGTGCCCGACGGGACCGGGGTGGCGAGGCCGTCGACGAAGCGGACGTCCTCGTCGTCGACGTAGACGTTGACGAACCGGCGCAGCTTGCCGTCGTCGTCGAGCACGCGGGCGCGGATGCCGGGGGCGGCGGCCTCGAGGGCGTCGAGGACGCCGGACAGCGTGGCCTCGCCCGGCTCGAGGGTCACCTCGGACGCGCCGTCGGTGTAGGTGCGCAGGATGGTGGGGATCCGCACGGAGACGCTCATCTCGCGTCCTCTCTGATCGCGCGAGTAACAGTGCGAATGTTCGGTTTCGGGGGCCCAGAACCGATCATTCGCACTGTTACTCGCGGCAGCTGATGGGGTCAGGACTGGCGGGAGGCCAGCACGCGGCCGACCTCGTCGACGTCGGCGTCGATGACGGCCGTGGGGCCGACGTGGCCGATGACGGCGTCGAGGGTCTTGAGGCCGTCGCCGGTGTTGAGCAGGACGGTCTCGGCGGCCGGGTCGGCAGCGCCCGAGGCGAGCAGCTGGCGCAGGACGGCGACGGTCACGCCGCCGGCGGTCTCGGCGAAGATGCCCTCGGTCTCGGCCAGCAGGCGGATGCCCTCGGTCACCTCGGCGTCGCTGACGTCGCCGATCGCGCCGCCCGAGCGGCGCACTGCGTCGAGCGCGTACGGGCCGTCGGCGGGGTTCCCGATCGCCAGCGACTTCGCGATCGTGTTCGGCCGCTGCGGCCGGACGACGTCGTGGCCCTCGCGGAACGCCACCGACACCGGCGAGCAGCCGGTGGCCTGAGCACCGAAGACCTTGTACGGCGTGTCCTCGACGAGGCCGAGCTGCGCGAACTCGCGGAAGGCCTTGTCGACCTTGGTCAGCAGCGAGCCCGACGCGATCGGCGAGATGACCTGCTGCGGCAGGCGCCAGCCGAGCTGCTCGGCGATCTCGTAGCCGACGGTCTTCGAGCCCTCCGCGTAGTACGGGCGGAGGTTGACGTTGACGAATCCCCAGTCGGCGGTGAGCGGGTCGCCGATGAGCTCGGAGCACAGGCGGTTGACGTCGTCGTAGCTGCCGTTGACCGCGAGCAGCGTGCCGCCGTACGTCGCGGCGGTGACGACCTTGCCGTCCTCGAGGTCGGACGGGATGACGACGACGGAGCGCTGGCCGCCGCGAGCCGCCGCGGCCGCGACCGCCCCGGCGAGGTTGCCGGTGGAGGCGCAGGCGATGGTGCCGAGGCCCAGGCGGCGGGCCGCGCTCTGCGCGACGGCGACGACGCGGTCCTTGAACGAGTGCGTGGGGTTGCCGCTGTCGTCCTTGACCCACAGCGTGCCGGTCATGCCGAGCGCCCGGGCGAGGTTGTCGGCGCGCACGAGCCGGGTGAGGCCGGGGTTGAGGTTGGGCTCGTCGCCGGCGTACGCCGCGACGGGCAGCAGCCCGGAGTAGCGCCAGATGTTCTGGGGGCCGGCCTCGATGCTCTCGCGGGTGACGCCGACGAAGTCGTAGCCGACCTCGAGGGGGCCGAAGCACTCGATGCAGGCGTAGGCCGCACCGAGCGCGTAGGAGGCGCCGCACTCGCGACAGGTCAGCCGCGAGGCAGGACCGAAGTCGGGGGTGGCGGGGGGCGCGTCGGCAGGATCGACGGCAGGGACGAACGACGTGGACATGCGAGGCCTCTCCTCATCTTCCCCGGCGGCCGGTCGGCCGTCAGGACGGAGTTGGCACCTTCACCAGGCGGCCTCGCGACGACGGGCGTCGTGAGTCATCTGGTCGGTTGCCGGGGCTTCATCGGGCCGTATCCCTCTGCCCCTCTGGATGAGCGGTGTTCTGTTGTGCCGGGCCGGGGCCTCGACGGGAGCGGCGCAGGACGCCGGTCCGTGCGCCAGACTGTACGGGAGTCCCGAGGCCTGGGACGACGCAGGTCCGGATCCTGAGACACGGGACGGCCTCCGGAGAGGGGGCGGTGAGCATGCGCGCGCGGTACCGCACACGCCAGCTCGTCAACGCCGCCAACCTCTCCACGCTCGCCGGCCTCGCCGTCGCGAAGTCGCTCGGGGCCCGGCTCGAGCGCGGGCCGGACGGCGTCGTGCTCGCGCGGGGGGCCGGCGGCCGGTTCCCGCGGGCCGAAGCGTTCACGATCGGCAACGTCGTGGTGCTGCGCGTCGATCCGTCGCCGGAGCTGCTGCGCCACGAGTCGCGGCACTCCACCCAGTGGGCCTGGTGCGTCCTGCTGTTCCTGCCGCTCTACCTCGGCGCGGTCGCGTGGTCGTGGGCGCGCACGGGCGACCACTGGAGCCGCAACGTCTTCGAGCAGCGGGCGGGCCTTGCCGACGGCGGATACCGCGTGAACCCCACCCGGCGCGAGCGCCGGCGCCTGCAGGCGTCAGAGGGTCAGCGGGGGTAGTCGCCCATGATGACGACGGTCATCCGGCCGTCGTTCATCGAGCCGATGGGGGCCCGGGCGCGGTCGATGGCCGGCAGGTCGCGCTTGATGGTCGCGACGGCGTCCTTCTCGCCGTTGACGAACACGGTGGTCTGGCCGATCCCCGTCCCGCGCCAGTTCCCGACGGACACCACGTTCCAGCCCTTGGCCCGCAGGTCGGCGGCGACCCGGGATGCCAGGCCGGTCGTGCGGGTGCCGTTCAGCACGGTCACCGCGACGGTGCGGTCGATGGGGATCGACGTGCGCGTGGGCTGCGGAGTCGTGGTGGGAGAGGGAGTCTCGGCCTCGACCGACTCGGTCTCCTGCGGCGAGGGCGACTCGCTGAGGACCGGGACGACGGGCTTGGACGCCGACGGCGACGCCGATGCGGCCGGGCCTGCTGAGGTGGACGGCGGCGTGCTGCCCTCGCCCTGCAGGTGGACCCATGCGGCGAAGAGCGCGACCACCGACAGCACAGTGAGCGCAAGCGGGAGGACGACTCGGCCGACGGGCGACGGCGTCGGGGGCGGCGCCTCGCGGCGGTGGCGGTGCCGGGGCACGACGGTGCCGTCGGAGAGGGCGGGGTCGTCGCGGAGGGAGAGCGACGGCGTCTCGCGGGTGAGGCCGTCCTCGTCGTTCGTCGTCGTCATCGGTCCCCCTCTCGGGGCGGCCGGCCCGGGGGCCTAAAGCTCGATGCCGAGGCGGCGGGCGGAGCGGGCGCGCTGGCGCGACGCGCGCATGCGGCGCAGCCGCTTGACCAGCATCGGGTCGGCCTCGAGGGCCGCAGGGTTGTCGAGCAGGGCGTTGAGCACCTGGTAGTAGCGCGTGGCGCTCATGTCGAACAGCTCGCGGATCGCCTGCTCCTTGGCGCCGGCGTACTTCCACCACTGGCGCTCGAACGCCAGGATCTCGAGGTCGCGGTCGGAGAGCGCCTCACGGTCCGGCGAGCCCCCCAGCGCACGCGCGGCGTCCATCGCGGCGAACCCCTCTCCCTCGGTCGGCGCCGGGCCGTCGTCGGGCCCGGGCGCGCGCACCCTCCCGGGCGCGCCCGCCCACTCTACGGGGGGAATCCCATCCGTGTCATTCACCCCGGGGCGTTCCAGGAGGGGCACGCCCCCGAGGGTCGCACGGATGGCCTGGCACGGCCACGCCGTCGGGCGACGTCGCAGGTCAGAGCCCTGAGGCTGCCGCTTGCGGGCGCTCAGGTCCGGACGACGTACACCTTGCGGAGGTCCTCGTGCACCGTCCACCGGGTGACGGCGCCCGCCGGGAGCAGGCCGATGTCGCCGGGCCCGACCTCGAGCACGGGGCCGCCCTCGACCTCGACAGTCGCCCGGCCGGACAGCACGACGAACACCTCGTCGGCCTCGACGTCGGTGCTCACGCCGGCCGAGTGCTGCCAGATGCCCACACCGAGGTCGTCGGAGTCGTGGAGCGCGAGGACGCGGACGTCGGGCTCGCCGGCGACGACCTGCGACGGGTCGAGGGGCGCTGCCTCGAGGTCGGCGTCGGGCAGGGCGGCAGCCCGCACGACGCGGGCCTCGGCGGTGAACGGGGTCGGCATGCCGCGAGGCTACGCGGACGGGCCGGCGCCGCTCGGCGGCGGGGAGTCGGGGTCGGACCCGCCGGCCGCCGTCAGCGCCGCCAGGGCGGCTTCGATCCGGACCAGCCGCTCGTCGAGGTCGTCGAGGGTGACGGCGCGCTCGCCGGCGTCCGGGTCGGCCACGAAGCGGGCCGCGATCGACGCCGTCACCACCGAGATGAGGGCGACGCCGTTGAACAGCATGACGACCGCGATGCCACGGCCCTCCGGGCTCACCGGCACGAAATCGCCGTAGCCGACGGTCGCGACCGTGACGACTGCCCACCACACCGCCTCGCCGTACGTGTGGATGTTCGACCCGGGGTAGTCGCGCTCGGCGGCGAGCACGAGCAGCGCGCCGAAGACGACCACGAGCACGGTGAGGTAGGCGGCATAGACCTGGATGCGCTGCGCCATCCGGCCGCGACGCCGCGCGAGGCGCACGAAGACGTAGAACACCATGCCGACGCGGAAGAACGGGATGGCGATAGCGACGATCTCGAACCAGTGCTGACGCGGGAACCGGCGCCGGTCCTCGGCCAGCAGCCATCTGATCGCCAGGTCGATGACAAAGGCGACCCAGGCGATGCCGATCATCCAGCGGCCACTGGCGGTGTCGCCGTTGGTGGTGACGACCTCGATCAGCCCGACGAGGAAGAGCAGCGCGAAGCCGAACACGGGCAGCGACGACCAGTTCTCGTAGCGCTCGAGTCGCGTGCCGCGGTCCAGCTTCCGACCCATGGCCTCATCATTGCGACCGCCGGGTGCGCCTCCCGGTCACGACACGGCGGGGCTGCACCGGCGGCGACCCGTCAGTAGGAGTGCGGCTGCTCCATGACGGCGCGCAGGACGTCGGCGTCAAACGGCTCCCCCAGCCAGTCGTACATCGGCGCGAGCGCTGCGGGGTCGGCGACGTAGTCGTCGTAGTGCACCCGGAAGCCGGCGTCGCCGAGCGACGCGAGGATCTGCAGGTGCATCGCCTCGATGCGCTCGAGCTCCTCGCGCGCGTTGGGGCGGTCGCGCCACCACTTGCTCGCGGCCACTTTGTCGTGGTCGCGGGTGTTGAACAGGAACCGGGATCCGGGGAACAGCCGCTGCAGGTACGCGACGTACTCGGGGGTGTCCTTCCAGTACCAGCGCACCTCCTTGAAGCCGACGACGCGCGTGCCCGGCTCGGGGCGCAGGATCGTGTCGACGACGAGGCGACGCTGGTCGTCGAGCGCGAGCCCCGACGGGTACACGTGCATGCCGTACCAGGGGTGCGTCGGGTCGTCGGGGAGCCGGCCGCCGTCCGCAAGCTCTGCGGCCTTCGCCTCCAGCGCCGAGTGGTAGCGGTAGAGCTGGTAGAGCGCGCCGCCGTTCTCGCCGCGGATCGTGTAGCCGGGGATCGAGTTGAGGAAGCCCTGCAGCAGGGTCGACCCGGACCGGCCGTAGGTGACCATGAACAGCGACGCGTGGTCGGTGCCCTCGGACGCCGTCGCCGACGACAGCTCGTCGACCGTGCGACGGAGGCGGTCGTTGGTCTCGCGCTGCTTGTCGAGCTCGCGCTGGAGCCGGTCGCGCTGCTCGACAAGGCGACGGACGGGCGGCACGCCGAGCGCCGCGGAGCGCAGCTGCTTCCTCATGGTTCCCGACCCCTCCCTGTCCCGCCGACCCTAGCCCGCCGCCGGGATGAGGCGGCGCGACCCGCCGTGCCTCTCGCTGCGCTCAAGGCCTCGAGGGCGCAAGGTGCCTTGCGCCGCAGGGCGTTGCGCCGACTGAGGGAACCCTCTCAGGACCGCGTCCCCGCCCCGTCGATGCAGCACCTGTACGAACCGGTCCCGAGGAGGTGCGCCATGCGGATGTCACGAGACACCGTGCGCGTCGTCGTACCGCCGATCCTGGCCCTCGGTCTCGTCGCCCTGCTCACCCACCCGCTCGACATCCCGACCACCGGAGAGCCGCCGGCCGCGTCCGTGCCTGCCGCCTCCGTCGTCGTCGACCGCTGAGTCCGCACCGCGCTGGACCGTCGCAGCCTGCTGCCCCCCACAGGCTGCGGCCCGGTCGGCCCGTGAACGACGGGTGAACCAGCGCTCACGTCGTGCGCACGATGCGTCCTCCTGCTCAGGTCCGGCACTCGGCGCTGCCGACCTCTCCGCGCGACGGAGGAGGTGGAGCGATGCGCACATCCCGCGCCCTGCTCACGGCCGCGACGGGGCTCGTCGTCTGCACGGGGCTCGTCGTCTGCACGGGGCTCGTTGCGGCGTCGCAGCCCGGTGCGGCCGTCGAGCCGGCTGCACGCTGGACGATGACGCGCACGCCGCAGGCGGCGGCCGACGTGGTCCGCGCCGAGCCGGTCAGTGGAGCCGGTGCGGGCCAACGGGTCTCGGTGTCCGTACCCCGCGTGGCTGTGCCGCGCGACATCGAGGTCCGGGACGGCCGGCTCCGCGTCCCGGTGCTCCTCACCGCCGCCAGCGTCGAAGCGCGCGCCGTGCTCGAGGGGACGATGTGCTCGGCCCGCCTGCGGGTCGCGCAAGTGGTCTGGCTGGACTGCGAGGTACGGAACGCGACGGCGTCCGTGGTCGTCGTAGAGGACGGCGGCGATGTTCTGCTCAGGCGAGCGGCAGGTCCTGCCGACAGGTGACACGTGACGGGGAAACCCGTTCGTGAACAAGGCGTTTCCGGACCTGCGCCACGGTGAACGTGGGGTAGACTGCGGGAGCACGAAGAGGACAGGGCGAGCATCGGCCGCACGCCCTGTCCTCTTCTTCTGTCTCGGCCCCCCGCCGGCAGGCCCCAGCCGCCGGGCCGGACGCTCAGCCGAACCGGCCGTTCACGTAGTCGAAGGTGCGGCGGTCCTGCGGCTCCTCGAACATGAGCTCGGTCGGGCCGTGCTCGACGATGACGCCGGGCTTGCCCTGCTCCGCCAGGAAGAACGCGCACCGGTCCGAGACCCGCTGCGCCTGCTGCATGTTGTGCGTGACGATCACGATCGTGACCTCGTCGACGAGCTCGACGATGGTCTCCTCGATGCGCCGCGTCGACGTCGGGTCGAGCGCGGAGCAGGGCTCGTCCATGAGCAGCACCTTGGGCTTGATGGCGAGCGACCGTGCGATGCACAGGCGCTGCTGCTGGCCACCGGACAGGCCGCCGCCGGGGTTGCGCAGACGGTCGCGGACCTCCTTCCAGAGACCCGCCTTCGTCAGGCAGGTCTCGACCAGCTCGTCCTTCTCGTCGCGCCCAGCGCGCGTCCCGGTGAGCGTCAGGCCCGCGATGACGTTGTCGTAGATCGACATCGCCGGGAAGGGGTTCGGCTTCTGGAACACCATGCCGATGTGGCGGCGCGCGTCCTGCAGGCGCTTCTCGGGCGAGTAGATGTCGTCGCCGTCGAGCAGCACCTGGCCCGACATCGTCGCGCCAGGGATCAGCTCGTGCATGCGGTTGAGGTTGCGCAGGAAGGTCGACTTGCCGCAGCCCGATGGGCCGATGAGCGCGGTGACCTCGCCCGCGTTCATGAGCAGCGAGACCCGGTCGAGGGCGTGGTGCGTGCCGAACCAGGCCGACACCTCGCGCGCGTCGAGCGTCCCGCCGGCGGTGGTCGGCGCCGCAGCAGGTGCCTCGTGGGTCGCGGTCATGGTTCTCCTCGTGCGGATGCGTACGTGGTTCAGAGCAGGTTGGGCAGCAGGGCCGCGACGCCGTCTGCGACGACCCATCCGGTGGCGAGGACGAGCGGGACGCCGACGATCCACGCCTGCCAGCGGCCCCATCGCACGCGGGCCCAGGTGATGAACACGACGGCGAGCAGGAACAGCTGCGCCCACAGCACCAGCAGGAACGCCTGCGACGTCTGCCCGGCGAGCGGCTTCTCGTCGGCCGGGAGCAGTGCGGGCGAGATGAGGCGCGGCGCAGCGACGAACGGTGCTTTGTCGACCGTCGTCCCGTCGGCGCTGGTGCTCACGAGCTCGGCATCGACGCGCACGGTGCCCTCGGGGAAGTACGGCGTGCCGGTGGCGGTCACGAGGACGAGGCGCGCCTGGCCCTGCTGGAGCGGCTGCGGCTGCGGGTCGCCCGCGCGCCGGACGCCGGTCACGACGTACGTCGCGAAGCCCTGGCCGGTCGTCGTCCGGATCTCATCGCCCTTCTGGAGCGTGCTGATCCGGCCGAAGAAGCCGCCGTACGCGGTCTGCCGCCCCATGACGATGGAGACGCCGGCCTGCCCGGGAAGCACGGTGTCGCGCCGGTGGCCCGGGCCGGCCATGGTGTCGGTCGACGTCGTGCCCTCGACCACCACGAGGTCCTCGCCGAGCGCCGGGATCGACAGGAGGGCGACCGGATCGCCGTTCTCGACGAGCACGCCCTCGGACGTCGTGGGGCCCACCGGGGCGACACCCTCGGCGAGCTGCTGGCGCAGTTCGTCGAAGAGCACGCGCTGATCGCGCTGCGCCTGCAGCGGGCTGCCCACTACGAGCAGCAGCAGGAAGCCGAGCAGAAGCAGCGCCATCCCGGTGAGGACAGCGCGCAGGTAGCGAGAGACCGGCGTGACCGGGCGCTCGGCGCGCGCCTTCTCCTCGTCGGCGTCGCGCACCCACAGGCGCGGGATGCGCAGCCGACGGCTGCTCTCCGGGGTGGCAGCGCCCGCCGAATCCCCGTCGGACGGGGACGCGGCGGACGGCGGCTCGAGATCGACGCTCACGGTCAGCGGACCCTGACCCCGAGGCTCGTCGAGGTGCCGGTGGTGTAGCCGGTCCGCTTGGCCTGGACGGTGAGGGTGATGACCTTGCCCTTGTCCTTGGCCGTGGTCCGGTACGACGTCGCGGTGGCACCGGACTTCACGATCGTGGTGCCGCGCTTCCAGATGTACACGTAGGAGTACGTGGCCTTCGGCGACCAGACGCCGCGGCTGGCGGTGAAGGTCTTGCCGGCCGTCGGGGTGCCGCTGTAGACGATCTTCGCGCGGGTCGTCGCCTTGGGCGCATAGCCGAGGCCGATCTTGAGCGCCCTCGTCGTCACCGGCGTCGCACTGCCGACGGCGTTCTTCGCCGTGACCCGGCACGACACGAGCTTGTTGCGGTCGGCCGCCGCGAGGACCAGCGTGCGCTTGGTCGTGCTGGTCTGCGCGACCACGCCGTTCTTGAGGAACTGGTAGGTGTAGCCGGTGGCCCCGGTCCACGTGCCGGGCGCGCAGGTCAGGGTCTGGCCGACGCGGGCGACGCCGCCGATCGTCGGGCTGGCCACGCGCACCGGCGCCGACGACACGAACGCGGTGCTGGTGGTCAGCGCGAGCTTGCCGACGTAGTCCTGCAGGGACGTCGGGTCCAGCGCGGCGCGGCAGGACAGCGTCACCGTGTAGAGCCCGGTCGCGAGGGCCGGAACGCCGGCGTCCTGCCGGATATCGCTGAGGGTCTTCGACAGACTGACCGAGAAGCCCGTGGCTGCTCCGGCGGTGGTGCCCGCCGACGACAGCTCGGCGTAGCCGTTGACGAAGATCGTGTCCGCGCCGCTCGGGAGGTTCCCGCCGGTGATGGTGATCGCGAAGCCGTCCGAGCCGACAGGGCACGAGCCGGTGGTGCCCGTGGACACCTGCAGCGGGTCGTTGATCGTGCCCGACAGCTTGTCGAAGGTCAGCGTGCCGGGAGTGCCGGCGGCGCTCGCCGCGGTCGGCACCAGCAGGGTGCCGCCGAGTGCGAGCGCGCCTGCGACGGACGCGATCATGGAGCTCATCTTCACCGTGGTTGCCTTTCGCGACTGAACTACGAGGAGGGGGTGGAAGCGGGGTCGCCCGAGTGCTCGGGCTCGTGGTCGTCCCCGGCGGCCGCCGGGTCGACGTCGTCCCAGTCGACCGGGTCGGGCTCGCTGCGGCGTCCGCGCCAGGCGGACCACGCGGCGACGAGCAGCAGGACCGCTCCCGCGCCGACGGCCAGCGGCCACCAGGCCGCGCGGGCGCTGCTCTCAGGTGCCTCGGCCTGGACGGGCACGGGCTGCTCCCCCTGGGCCGCCGACGGCGCGTCGGAGGGCTGCCCGGCGGGGGGCTCCGAAGCGTCCGCCGGCGCGGAGGCGCTGGCGGAGGGCTGGCCGCTGGGCTGCTGCGCAGGCGCGGACGCCGAAGGCTGGGCCGGTGTCGACGCGGCGGGCACGGGCGCCGGCTTCTGCTGCTCCGGGGGCAGGGCGGCGTCGCCGACGGCCTGGTAGCCCGAGGCCGTGATGCGGACCTTGCCCAAGAAGCGCGCCAGGGGCGCGACGTCGAGGGTCTTCCGGCAGCGCACCTCGATCGTGTACGTGCCGTTCAGCCGCCCGCCCGCGTTGTCGGCGGCGAAGTCCTTCCACGTCGACGATAGCGGGATGTTCATCTGGTTGTCGCCGTAGGGCAGCAGCGCCTCGGTCGGGGTGGCGCCGGTGATGAAGGCGCTCCCCTCGGCGATCCCCTTGCCCGACACGGCCACCGTGAACATCTCGCCGGCGGGGCACCACGTCGAGGTGACGACGTTCATCGGCGTGTCCAGCGAGCCCTTGGCGGGCACGAGCGACAACGTGCTCGGCGGCGCCACCTCGCCTGCCGCCGCGGCCGAGGCACCCCCAAGGAGCGCGGACGCCGCGAGGACGGCGACGGCCAGGTGCTTGGCGATCATGCGGACTCCACCAGTTCGGAGAGGGGCGTGCTCGGTGCGGTCGGCCCGGCGCCGCGACCTCGGGCGCGGAGGAGCCACGCGATGACTGCAAGGGCGCCGAGGAGCAGCAGCACCGCCAGCTGCGGCCACGGGACGGCCCACACCGCCACGGTCGCCGTCCCGATGTCGGCCAGCGGGTCGCCGGGCGCAGCCATCGGCACGGCGCGTGCGGTCACGTCGTAGCGCACCAGCGGCCAGACATCCGGGACCACGACCTCGACGTCGATCGCATCGCCGGGCAGCAGCGCCTCGACGCGGTCGCCGTCGATCACGCGGCTGCCCCCGACGATGCCGGCGAGCGCGAGCGACTGCTCGACGGTCTGCGCGACGTTGCCCGAGTTCACGAGCCGGTACGTCGCGGTGATACTCCCGGAGCGCCACGGCTGCCAGGCGCCGTCGTAGCGGGCGGCGAGCTGCTGGACCTCCACCCGCGCGACGGCTTCGCCGCCGACGCGGATCGACAGCGGCACGCCGACGACGGAGTCGACAGCCACGGCGTTGCCCTGGGCGTCGACGGTCTTCGCCGGCATGACGACGGCGACGCCGCCGATGTGGTCGCCCGGGGTCGCCTTCGCCGGCACGGCGAGGGTGAAGGGGACGTCCACGCGGGTGCGCGCGGGGACGATCATCGCGGACTTCGACGGCCCGGCGAACGCGATCCACGACGCAAGGTCGGAAGCCGTCGCGCGCGGCAGCAGCGACACGTCGCCGGAGTCGTTGGTGACGGCGTCCGCCACGTAGAGCTTCAACGTGAGCGGCGACGTCGAGTAGTTGAAGACGCTGACCGCGTCCGTGACCTCGGCACCAGGCTCGAGGCGGAAGCGGAAGGCGCTGCGCGGGTCGCCCGTCTCGCCGGAGGGGCGGATGCCGAACGTGAGAGCGGCGGGCTGCCCCGACGGTACGGGCTGCGGGGTCGCATCGGCGGCGGAGGCGGAGGGCGCGGCGACGAGCGCCACGAGCAGCGGCAGGAGCGCGGCGAGCAGCACGGCCACGGACCGGCCGGCGCGGGGCCGGGTGGTCGGGCGTCGTGTCATGGCGCGAATCTCCTGGGGCGAGACGACGGGCAGGTGAACGAGGGAGCAAGGCGCGGTGCCGGGTGCGCGGCACCTGGGGGAACTCCGGCCGGGCGACCGGGGACGGGCCTCGAAAGAGACCCGCCCCCAGCCGATCCCCCGGTTACGGGAGCGCGTTCACCGAGACGGTGAGGACGCCCTGGTACTGGCCGGGCTTGGTGTAGGTCGGAGCCTTCACCGAGAGGGCGGCGCCGTACTCGACGGTGCCGGAGGACTTGCCGGCGGCGATGCTGAACAGCGTCTCCGGGGTGCCCTTGATGCCGGCGTCGCCAGCCTCGGCGGGAGCCACACCGGCGGCCGGCGCGACGACGGGGCCCTCGACGATCTCGGCCGGACGGTTGCCGGGCGTGCCGCCCCAGCGGTTCGACGCGAGGAAGTACGGGGCCCAGCCGACGTTCTGGCCGTTGATGATCTCGCCACCGGAGGTGGAGAGGTCGGTGATCGAGCCGGTGACCGTGTAGCCGAGGTCGCCGGCGCGGGTGTCGGAGACGACCACGGGGATGATGTTGCCGGTCGTCTCGATGAAGGTGCCGGTGCTGTTGAGCAGCGCGTCCGGCAGGTACACCACGTTGGTCGCCTGCGCGCCGACGGTGTACGGGTAGGTCACGTCAGCCGGGCCCTCGCCGGCGCCGGGGCCGTCGGGAAGAGCGGGGCTCTGACCGAGCGGGTAGCCCTTGACCGTGATGGTGAGCGCGCCGTCGGCGACGGTGGTGCGGATGTACTCCGTCGCGATCTGCGCCGGGTTCTTGTCCGCCACAGACAGCGACGCGGTGCCCGTGCTCGGGTCGGCGACCGCCGGGTTGGCCGGCGTGAACGCGGCGCTCAGGCTGTAGCTGCCCGCCGCGAGCTGGCCCACCGGCAGGGTGGCCACACCGTTGACGACGGCGACCGGGGCGGACGGGCCGCCGGGGAAGCCGCTGAAGACCACCGAGCCGGCGACGCTGCTGGGCGACACCGTGGCCGTCAGCGAGACGTTCGACGAGGCGAAGGCCGGGTTCGGCGAGGCCACGAGCGCCACCGAGGTGGCGACCTTGCCCACGCTGATGGTGGTCGAGCCGTCCACCGTGCTGTCGAGCGCGATCGAGGTGTTCGACGAGGTGAACTTCGCCGTCACCGTGGTGCTCGCGGTGAGGTTGGTGAACTGCTTGGACGCAGTGCCGCCGGAGACAGCGACCGGCGCACCCTGGGCGACGCCGCCGATGGAGAACTGGACCGAGCCGGCCGCGTTGGCCGGGGTGATCGTGGCGGTGACGGTGCTGGAGCCGCCGGCGGTGACCGACGTCGGGCTCGCCGCGAGCGCGACCGTGGCCGCGGTCGCCGGGGCGGGGACTGCGTAGGCGCCCACGGCCGACGTGGTCATCGCGGTCGTCACGTTGATGACGCCCGTGAACGACGCGAGGGGCGTCGGGTCGAAGGCCGTGCGGCAGACGAGAGTCAGCGTGTAGCTGCCGGTCGGCAGCGTGGCCAGCCCTGCGTCCTGACGGATGTCGTTGAGCGTCTTGCTGAGCGGCACGCTGACGGTGCCGCCGGAGTACGGCGCGTAGCCGTTGACGAAGATCGTGTCCGGGCCGGTCGGAAGAGCGGCGCCCTCGATCTGGATGGTGTAGCCCTCGGTGTTCGCTGGGCAGTCGGCGTTCGCCGCAGCGGCGAGCGGCGTGCCGCTGTCGCCGGTGGCGGGCGTGATGGTGAGGGTGTTCGCCGCCTGCGCGACGGGAGCGGCCAGGACGGCCACCCCCGCCGCGACGACAGCCGCGACCCCGGCCGCGAGCGGCCGGAAAAGCTTGTGCTTCATGGCAAAGATGTCCTTCTCGTTGATGAGGCGAGCGTGGAGGACGTACGGAAAGGTCAGCTGACCGACGAGGTGTCGCCGCAGTTGGGGTTGGGCGCGAATCCGTACTTCTTGATCGTCGCCGTGTTCTGGCAGATCAGGGACGACGGGCCGACGAAGACGTCGGACGTCGGCGACGTCGCGAGCTTGCTCTGCGGAACGATGTTGAACACGTCGCGCTTGATGCCAAAGGCCGAGTCGATGACTGTCGGGGCGTTCCCGTCGATGGTGCCGAGGACGGTCTTGCCACGGACGTCGGTGACGACCGCGGTCGCCTGCGACTGCCACTGGGCGATCGAGTACGGCATGATCTCGTCGGTCTTCAGCGCACGGCCGTCGTTCTCCTGCGAGTACGCGCGCGACGCGGTCGTGCCTACGCCGGTGAGGCAGGGGTATGTGCCCGCCGTGATCTCGGCCTCGGTGACGCCCATCTGGCCCAACCAGTAGGAGCGGGTGCCCGAGCCCGGCTGCGGCAGCACCGGCTTGAACGAGGCCACCTGGCACTTGAAGATCGACTGCACCTGCGCCAGCGTCAGCGACTTCGGAACCGAGCCGTCCGAACGCACGCCGAAGCTCACGGCGTCGATCGCGAACGGGATCCACACCATGTTCGGGTCGCTGGTGAACGAGCCGCGCGACGACGAGGAGCGCGCGAAGTCGAGGCAGCCGTCACCGGCGTTGGCGTTGGCCTGCAGGGAGGTCAAGAGCGCGGTGCGACCCGCCGTGGAGCCGTTGGGCCGGGCGATGGTGCAGGCGGGGTTGACGGCCGGGTCCTTGGTGGTGACGTTCCCGCCGCCGTTGGCGTTGTACGACCCGATGACCTTCTGGCCACCGACCGTGATGACGTCCGAGAGGCCGTTCATCACGTTCTCGGTGGTGTCGGAGCCCACGCCGGCCAGCGCCCGGTACTGGGGGGTGCCGTTCGGCTCGGCCGACGCGGGGGAACCCGCGAGACCGAGGCCGAGCAGGCCGACGCCGGCAACGGCGGCGACCCACGACTTGGTGATCTTCACGTGCGGTTTCCTTTCGTAGGGCCGACCGGCGGGCGCCGGGCGGCAGGGGAGCGCGGCTGCGCTTCGCCTCATCGGCCGAGGCGATGTGCGGCCCACGGCGCCACTCCCCGCAGAAGCAGGGCGACAGCACCGAGAACGAGGGCGACCACGAGGGCGTACCGGCTGGCGGGCACCGGATCGGCCGGGGTGGGCGCGGTAGCGGCGACCGGCACCGTGGAGGGGCTGGTCGTCGGGTTGGCGGACGGCGCCGGCGACGATGCGCCGCCGTCCGTGGGCTGGGTGGTCGGCTCGCCGGCCGGCTCTCCGCCGCCGGTGCCAGTGCCGCCGTTGCCCGTGCCCGGGTCGGTCGACGGCGTCGTCGACGGTGTGGGGCTCGGCGACGGGGCCGGGCCGGAGTCGGCGCGGATCGTCTGCGCGGCGGTGGCGGCCTGGCCCCGCAGCGCGGCCGGCAGCGGCGCGTAGCCCTCGGGGAGCTGGCCCTTGCCGGCCCCCGCGATCTGGCCGTCGTCGGCGACGTAGTCGAGCAGCGCCGCGTAGTCGGCGCCCTCCTTCTTCGTCAGCGACGCCGGCACCGTGGCCGCGTAGGCGATGGCGGTGAGGGGGTACGCCCCCGCGGCCTTGGAGGCGGGGTCGGGCACGACCGGCCCGCTCGCACTCGCGGACGCCGCGCGGGCCGCGACCGTGAGGGAGCGCGATGTTGGCTCGACGTACTCGCCTGCGGCGTTGCGGAGCTTGGCGACGGTGAGGTTGAACCGTGCCGCCGACGCCGTGTCGACCACCGCGATGAGCACCCGCTTCCCGCTGGGCTGCGCGGGGTTGCGCTTCCAGGCCGGCGGCTGGGCGTTCGGGTCGAACGTCGACCGGTTGAACGTCTCGCCGCGGCTGAGCGCGCGCGACGAGGAGAAGTAGTCGTTGGAGTACGCCTGCGCATCCAGGGTGCAGAGCGGAAGCGAGGCCCCCGGGATCGTGAGGCACTGCAGGTCGGCCTTGGGGTAGTCGTCACGCGGCAGGTCGATCGCCTTGTAGAGCGGGTTGACGACCATGCCCCACGGGTCGGCCTTGCCCTTGATCCAGGCACGCGCCGACGGATCGGACAGCACGTACTCCCACATCTGGCGGGTGGCGTCGCTCAAGCCGAGCGGGAGGATGATGCGGCCGAGCGCCGGGATCTGGAGCTCGTCGAACTCGGGGTTGAGCTTGCGGAACTCCGGGTCGCGGCTGATGTCGAACGGGTTGCTGTCCTTGACGCGGTCCGGCGACGAGGCGTCGAAGCGGTACGACTGCGTGAGCAGCTTCGCGACCAGCCGCTGGTTGAGCCGGATGTCGGTGATCCGACGTCCGTCCTTGGCCTTGACGGCGTCCGGCGCATCCACCGGCGACTGCCGGTCGACGTTGAACGCGATGGCCAGGCCCGACACCGACACCGGCGCGTAGACCGGCGTCGCACCCGCAGGTGCCATGTCGGCGGGCAGCGGCCGCTGCAGGAAGACGAGACCGGGGTCGGGGTCGAGCAGGCGTCGGCGGGCCGACTCGTCGCCGACGACCGCGTAGCTGTAGTTGGTGCTGCCGCCCTCGCACAGCGCGGGCTGCCAGCGGGACATCGCCTCCGACACGAGCTCGGAGCCGAGCGTCTGCTGCTCGGCCCGCCCAATGGGGCATGAGTCGCCGATGGCCTGGAAGGTCAAGGGGACGACGATCCGGTGCTTCCAGTTGGCGCTCGACAGGGGCGAGGAGATGACGCCGTCGCTCTGGGTGGTGCCGCGGACCGTCCCGTCCACCTCGCGGTCGTCGCGTGGCACCACGACCAGCCAGCAACGTCGGCCGTCGGGCGCGGACGCCGACACCTGGCCGCAGCCCATGCCGGGCGACTCGAGGCCGGTCTGCACCTCGAAGAACTCGAAGCCGCTCCCATCGGCGCGCGTGCGGCCGTACGGGATCTCGTTCGTGGTGGTGGCATCGAAGAACTTGGAGTCGGGGCCCGTCGTGGTCTCGCCGTTGACCGCTGTGAAGGGCACGTACACGTTGGGCTGGCCGGCGGGCGCGGGGTACTGCGTCTCCTCCGGGTCGACCACGGTGCGGGGCAGCGTGAGCTGGCGCGATGCCGTGTTCTGGCCGCCGCGGCCGTCGTTGGCGGCGCCGAACTGGCACTGCTCGCGGCTCGGGCCCGACGGGTCGTCGCCCCAGCACTGCATGATCTGCACGTAGTTCTGGGCGAAACTGTCGGTGGTGGGCAGCGTGGGGCTCCCGCCGCTCCAGTCGATGCGCACGACCTGGTTGACCAGGTCCCGGGTCTGGCTCACGGTGACCGACAACCCCGAGAACGGGCCGCTGCCCTGGACGGTCGTCTCGGAGGATCCCGACGAGACCGCCGCCGGGGCGGGCACCGAGGCCTGCGCCCCGGTCGCCGCCAGGATCGGCGCGGCGACGAGGGCGAGGGCGGCGCCCACGGCCGCGGCGCGGGACGCCCCGCGCAGGGACAGCCGGATCACTGCTCGCCGTCCTTGCCGAGACGGCCCGCGATCAGCGGCGGGAGCAGGACGACGGCCAGCAGGACGCCGGCGGCGATGACGAGCAGCATCGCCGGGCTGCCGGTGACGGCGTCGGCCGACGTGGAGACCGGCACTGCGGCCACCTGCACGGAGCCGTCGCCGGACACTCCGTCCGGAACGCCGCCGGAGTCGGGGACGACCTGGCCGGTGTCGGGGTCGACGGTCACGCCGGAGCCGTCACCGCCGGCGCCCGCGCCTGGCGTCGCTCCAGTGCCCGATCCGACGCCGGAACCGTTGCCGGAGCCGCTGCTGCTGCCGTTCCCGTTGCCGGAGCTGCCGCCGTTGCCGGACGAGCCGCCGCCCGAGCCCGATCCACCGTTGGAGCCACCGGCCTTAGCCGTGCCGCACTGCGTCGGGCCGTTCTTGTCGCACGGCGCGGGCATGGGCGCGTTCTTGGCGAGGGTGTTCACGCCGCTGCTGGAGAAGGTCGGGTTGTTGCACTTCTTGATGTCGACGCTCTCGACCTTGACGCCCGGGATCCGCTTGACCTGCTTGAGGCCGGCCTGCACGAGGTTGATCGGCAGCGGCGAGAAGCCGAGGGCCTGAGCCTGCCGCTGGCCCTCGCAGAGGAAGTAGTACGCGAAGGCACCGAGCGACTTGCCCTTGTCGTTGGAGAAGGTCCCCTCCACCGCCGTCGGGATGATCATGTAGCTGTAGCTCGACAGCGGGTAGGCCCGCGGGTCCGGGTTCGTGTAGACGCCCGAGAGGTCCTGCGTGAGGTAGGTCGGGTCGCTGGTGGGGACCTTGTCCTTGATCCGCGCCCTGAGCAGAGCGACCGCCACGTTCTGCGCCGTCGGCTCGACGAAGTAGCCGGCCTTGTTGAGCAGCTTGACGACCGGGAAGCTGGCGTTGATCGCGTACGAGTACTCGACGTAGGTGATCGTGCCCTCGTTCTGCTGCTGGGCCACATAGCCCGAGACACCGAGCGAGCCGGCCTGCGCGGTGAAGCCGCTGCCGGAGAGCACCGGGAAGATCGACGTCGTGCCGCACGGCGTCGGGCGCCGGACCTTCTTGCAGTACGCGTCCCAGAGGCCCTGGTGCTGCGAGGCCATCCAGGTCGTCAGCTGCGCGGTGGTGCCGGAGCCGTCGCCGCGCACGACGGGCACGATCTTGCGGGCCGGGAGCACGAGGCCCGGGTTCTCCCGCCTGATCTGCGGGTCGGCCCAGCTCGTGATGACGCCGGTGAAGATCTTGGCGATGGTCTCGCCGGACAGCCGCAGCTGCGTGACGCGCTTGCCGCCGATCTTGAGGTTGTACATGAACGACGTGCCGCCGGCGACGATCGGCATGTAGGCGTACTTGCGCGCCGGTGGGTTGTCGACGACGCCCGCGTCCTTGAGGCCGTACGGGATCTCGGAGACGGCGAAGTCGACGGTGCCGTTGCGGAACTGGTTGCGGCCGTCAGACGAGCCCGTGCCGGCGTAGTTCACGCGCAGGCCGTACTGGTTGACGTTCTTGCGCCACTGCTCGATGGCGTTCTGGCTCCACGTCGAGCCGGCGCCCGAGACGGGGACGTAGGACTCGGCCCCGGCGGTCCCGGGGAGCGCGACAAGGGCGACGAACGCCGTCGCCAGGACGACGCTGCCGGCACGGAGCAGCCTCGCGGCCGACCGCGTCATGACCTCACCCCTCCTGCCGGGACTCCCGGGTCCGCTCCGTGCGCCGGGACTCCGACGGGACCGAGCGAACCGGGGGCTCATGACGTGGGGCTTCCTTCCAGTGGTCCAGCAGATGAATCGGTCCCGAAGTCGTCCAACGGGGAGCCCGCGGCACGCCGGGAGTGGAGGTCCTTGATGCGCTCGGCATCACGGCGCGACTGCCGCGAGGCCTTGCGGCGCTGGCGGTTGCTGAGCTGGCCGGGGCCGCGTCCGCCCGCGATGCGGGCGAGCACGAAGAGGATCAGCACGAGCACGATGAGCACGGTCGCGGCACCGAATCCGCGCAGCTTGAAGCTCTCCTCGGACGAGCCGATGAACTTGAACGCCGCCAGCGGCAGGCTGATCATCGGGCCGTCGAACGGGTCGGTGTTGAGCGACTGGGTGAAGCCGGCCGTCAGCAGCACCGGCGACGTCTCGCCGACCCCGCGCGCGGTGCCGAGGATCACGGCTGTCATGAGTCCCGAGCGCGCGGTCGGCAGGACCACGTGCCACACCGTGCGCAGCTGGCTGGCGCCCAGCGCGTACGACGCCTCTTTGAGGTTCCCGGGCACGAGCCGCACGACGACGTCGGCCGCGCGGATCACGATGGGCAGCATCATCACGCTGATCGCGAGCGCCGCGGCCAGGCCGGACTTGGGCATACCGAGGATGAGGATGAACGTCGCGTAGATGAACAGGCCCGCGATGATCGAGGGCAGCGCCGTCATGGCCTCGACGAGGATCCGCACGAACCGCGAGAAGCGGCCCGGCATCTCGTTGAGGAAGATCGCCGTGGTGATGCCGACCGGGATCACGATCACCAGCGCGATCGCGATCATGATGAGCGAGCCCACCATCGCGTGCAGGATGCCGCCGACCTCGAGCCCGTCGAGCGGCCCCGCGTTCGACATGTCCTCGGTGTAGAAGTTCAGCTGCCGCAATGCCTGGACGCCGCCGACGATCACGTAGGCCACGACGTAGATCAGCGCGCCGACGAACACGAGCGCGAGCGTGCTGACGACCACGGCGACGAGCCGGTCGACCACAGCTGTGCCGTCCTCGTCCTGCCGGACCAGGACCGCGTAGAACACGAGGAAGACGGCGTAGGAGACCAGCACGAAGCCGATAGGCCCGTCGAACGGGGCGATGAACCCGAAGACGACGGCCGTCAACGACACCGCCGCGATGGCGGCGCCGACGAGCTGCAGGACGTCGGACTGCCGGATGCGGGCGATCCGGCGACGGGGCGCCGGCGGCAGCTCCTCGCTGCGCTCCACGACCGAAGTCCGGCGCAGGTCCGGCGCAGGGAGCGCTGGCTCGTCGACGAGCATGACGTCGGTTCGCTCGGTCTCGGCGGTGCTCACGTCAGGCCTCCGCGCCCGCGCCGGAGCGGCTGCGCGCCACGACCGCGCCCGCTGCGAAGTTGATGATGAGCGTCAGCACGAACAGGGCGAGCCCGGCGGCGAACAGAGCCGAGGTGGCGAACGGCGACGCCTCGCCGTACCGCAGTGCGATGAGCGCCGAGACCGTGCTCCCGCCGTTCTGCAGGATGTGCCACTGGATCTCGAACAGCGGCGACAGGATGAGGTAGACGGCGATCGTCTCGCCGAGCGCGCGGCCCAGGCCGAGCATCGTGCCGCCGATGATGCCGCCCTTGCCGTAGGGCAGGACGACCGAGCGGATCATGCCCCACTTGGTGGCGCCGAGCGCGTAGGCGCCCTCGCGCTCGCCGGGCGGGGCCTGGCTGAACACCTCGCGCATGACCGATGTCGCGATCGGCGTGACCATGAGGCACACGACGATGCCGGCGATGAAGGTGCTCGACGTGAACACGGTGGCCGGGGCCAGCGGGTCGGTCGGGTCGGCTCCGTCGACGCGGAAGATGGGGATCCAGCCGAGGTGCGCCGACAACCATCGGGCGACCGGGACGATCTGGTACTGCAGCAGCAGGAAACCCCAGATGCCGAAGACGATCGACGGCACCGCGGCCATCAGGTCGACGAGGGTGATGAGGGTGCGCTTGAGCCGCAGCGGCGCGTACTCCGAGATGAACAGCGCCGTGCCCGAGGCGAGGGGGAAGGCGAAGAACACCGCGACCAGCGCGACGAGCACGGTGCCCGTCAGGACGGCGGCGATACCGAAGTTGCCGGCGCCCGCATCGGGGTCCCACTCCTGGGTGGTCAGGAACGACCAGCCGGCGACCTCGATCGCCTGCAGCGCGCGGAACCCCAGGAAGAGCCCGACGGACAGCATCACGACCAGCACGAGGAGACCGCTCGCGCGGAGCACCGCGTGGAACGCGGAGTCGGACGGCGGCCTGCGACCGGCAGGAGGCTCCGACGACGGCCGTGGCTGCGTCTCGCCCAGCGGGGGCTCGCCGGGCAGGGTCGGCTGGTCGCCGATGACGGCGGTCACGACGAGCCTCCCTGCGGGAGGATGTCCTCGGTGAGACGCTGCCACGGGAAGTCCGGCACCACCGCCGCGTCCTGGGCCGGCGCGGTGGGGGCTGCCTCGCGGAACTGCTCGAGGTTGTAGCGGCACTCGCGCTCGTGCCGGAAGCCTCGGCCCGACGTGGCAACGACGGCGCCCGCCGGATCGACCAGCTGCCAGAGCCAGCTCCCCGAGACTGCGTCGTGGACGATGTGCACCTCGGCGTCCGGAGCCAGCGCCCTCAGGTCCGCGACCGCGGCGAGCGCAGCCTCGGCGTCGGCGTAGGAGCGGCTCGATCGGCCCAGCTCGCGGTTGTTGGTGCCGAGCAGGCGCCAGCCGACGCCGCCGGCCGCCGGGTCGTGCACGAGTCGTCCGCCGGGGACGAGCTGGAACCTGGGGACGGACACCGCTCACCTCTCGCCTGGCACCGGTTCTCACCCCGGCGTGAGCGGCACTCTGACGGTCCATCCCGCACGCGGGCCGACCCTCGGGTGAACGACAGGAGTTGGGTGCGTGAACGGTCCGGCCCTGGGGCGCCGCCCCGCACGCCGGGAGCCCGTCGCATACTCGAGGGGTGACCTGGATCCCCGGCCGCCGCGGCCGCAGCGCTGCCGCCCTGGCAGCCGCCGTCTGCGCCTCGGCGCTCGCGGTGGGCCTGGCCGGCCCCTCGGCCAGCGGCGCGCCGGTCGTCGAGCACGCAGCTGCGCCTGCGGCAGCGCCCGCCCTCCCCGCCGTCACCTACCCGACGGCGCGGATCCTCGTCGTCGGCGACATCGCGCGCTCAGGGGGCGCGCAGTCTCGGACCGCCGCCCTCATCAAGGCCCGCAAGCCGTGGCGGGTCATGACCCTCGGCGACAACGCCTACAACTCCGGGTCGACGTCGGAGTTCTCGAAGTACTACGCGCCCTACTACGGGCAGTTCAAGCCGATCACCTGGCCGCTGCCGGGCAACCACGAGTACAACACCTCGGGCGCCTCGGGATACAAGAAGTACTTCGGCATCACGGGCACGACGTGGTGGTGGCACCGGGCCGGCGCGTGGGTCGTGATCGGCCTCGACAGCGAGCGGGTCGGCAGCGCGACGCAGCTGACGTTCCTCAAGAACGTGCTGGCGCGCAACAACGGAAAGCCCACGGTCGTGGCGTGGCACCGCCCGCGCTACTCCCTCGGCGAGCACGGCGACCAGCGCGACACCGACCGGCTGTGGTCGGTCATCAAGAACGACCGCGACGTGCGCATCGTGCTGTGGGGCCACGACCACAACTACGAGCGGATGGCGGTCCCGATCGCCGGCCGGTCGTCGCGCATCCAGGCGTTCGTGGTGGGGACCGGCGGCGCCGAGCTGCGCGGCATGCGCAGCCCCGGAGCGCGCACGTGGAGCTGGAAGCGGATCACCGGCACTTACGGCGTCCTCGAGCTCCAGCTGCGACAGACCAGCTGGACCTGGGCGTTCCGCCGCACGAACGGCACCATCGCCGACTCCGGCACCAGCCGGGTCTGACGGGCTACTCCCAGCCCAGGCGCGAGCCGAGCCAGCCCATCGTCGCGTCGCGCCACCACAGCTGATGGGCGCGCAGGTAGGGCGAGCGCGCCATCGGCTCGTCGGCGCTGCGCTCGACGAAGAGCCCGGCCAGCGCGGCCAGGAAGCCATGCAGCGCAAGGGGGTCCACGTCGCGCGCCAGCGGGTGCGCCACCCAGAGCGCATCGGCGTCCAGGCCGTCGCCCCAGGCCGACGGCAGCAGCGACGCGAGATCGAGCCACGCGGCCCCGAGCGTGAGGTGGTTCCAGTCGACGACGAGCACCTCGCCGTCCGGCCGGATCAGCAGGTTGTCGTCGCGCACGTCGAAGTGCAGCCCGGTGCTGCCCGCGCAGCGCGTGGTCCAGCCCTCCTCGAGATCCGCGAGCTCGTCGGACCTGGATGCCCAGTGCTCGGGCAGCGGTACGGCCAGCGCAGCGGCGTCGTCCGCACGGCGTCGGCGCCAGAACGAGAGCTCGTCCTCCCACGACTCCAACGGGCTGGGCTCGGGCATGGACACCGGGACCGGTGTCAGCTCGTGCGCCATCAGGGCGAGGACGTCGAGCACACGGCCGAGCTCGCCGGAGTCCCACGGCCGCAGGGGATGCCGGGCCTCGACGTCGTCGAACGCGGACACGAACCAGTGGCCGAGGTTGCGGGTCCAGAGCACGCGCGGGGCGGGCACGGCGTCGGGCAGCCCGCGCACGACCGCAGCCTCGCGCTCGTACGACGGACGTGCGAACGGGTGCTCCTCGTCGGTGGCCGCCTTCACGAACAGCCGCCGGCCGTCCGCCAGCAGCAGCCGGCTGGCGAAGCCGCTCGTGAACCCGCCGCCCTGCGACTCGGATGCGACGACGTCAGCGCCGCATGCCTCGACGACGGCGTCGCGCACGTGGGTCGGCAGCTGCTCCCACGACGGACGCACGGCGCTGCCGGTCTGCGGGACCGTCAGCGGCACGCGGGTCATGCGGCCGAGCGGCGCCGCATCGAGGGCAGCGCTGCGAGGATCACCAGGGCAGCGACCGGGATCACGGCGAACGCGCAGAGGACGGCGTACGACCACCCGGCCACGATGAAGCCGGCGGCCGCGCCCCCGACCGCGGCGGCCACGTTCATCGTGAGGTCGGACAGGCCCTGGACGGCCGGCCGCTCGGTCTCGTCGACGTCGTCGCTCACGAGCGTCGACCCGGCGATGAGCGTGCACGACCAGCCGAGGCCGAGCAGGAACAGGCCCACCGCGAGCATCGGCACGTTGTCGGCCGGCGCGAGGCCCGAGACGACGCACGCCAGCAGCAGGACCGCCGCACCCACGAGGATCATCGGCACCCGGCCGAAGCGGTCGACGAGCAGGCCGACGACCGGCGCCAGCGCGTACATGCCCAGCACGTGCACGCTGATGACGAGCCCGATGAGCTGCAGCGAGACGTCGACGTGGCGCATGTGCACCGGCGTCATCACCATGACCATGACCATCACGACGTGGCCGAGCGACACGGACGCGACGCCGAGCACAGCCCGGCGATGGCGCTTCAGGTGCTCGATGCCGTCGCGCAGGCTCGGCCGGGCGAGCGCCGTGCCCGACGCCTCCTCGGCCAGCTGGCGCGAGAGCAGGTAGGGGTCGGGGCGCAGGCGCGCCAGCATCACGAGCACGGCGAGGCCGAGCAGGACCGCGGAGAGCAGGTAGGGGCCGGTCAGCTGCGGCAGCCCCAGCGAGACCGCCGCGCGGCCGGAGACCTCGAGCAGGTTCGGCCCGAGCACCGCGCCGACGGTGCCGGCCCACACGACGTACGACAGGGCGCGCGCCCGCTTCTCCTCGGTGGCGAGGTCGGTGGCGGCGTAGCGGGCCTGCAGGCTCGACGCCGATGCGACGCCGACGAGCAGGCAGCCGAGGAACACGAGCGGCAGCGACCGGGTGGCACCGGCGATCACGACGATGACGGCGCCGACCGCGCCGACGCCGTAGCCCAGCGAGAGCGCCGACCGGCGCCCGCGCGAGAGCGCCGTGCGCGCGAGCGGCAGCGCCATCACCGCGGCGCCGACGACGCCCATCGTCTGCGCGAGGCCGGCCACCTCCTCGCCGGCCAGCGAGGCCGCGATCAGGGCTCCGGCCGGGATGGCGCCGGCGACCGCCACGCCGCCGAGCACGGCCGTCGTCGACAAGGTGGCGACGGACCGCCGCTGCACCGCCTCGACGTCGACGGAGCGCGCAGCGGCAGGGGCGGTCGTCATACCCCGGACCGTACCCATCCCGACCCCACCACGAGCACCCCGATTCCGGTCCGCGGCCACCCCCTTCCCGCCACCGAACCCTGGCCACTTTTCCGGGTGAAGGGCCCCCTGCTTGCTCTAGAAGCAACAATTCCGCCCCACGCGATCCACAGGGCGGTTGCTGCGGCGGCCGCCTGTGGACAGCCTGGGGCGCTTTTCTTGCTTCTAGAGCAAGCAGGGGGCCCTTCACCGCTAAGACGCGGGAGCCGTCCGGCGGGGGTCGAGGGTGCGGAGGCAGCGGGGGCAGCGGCGGACGCGGACCGTGCGCCAGTCGGAGTCCACGACGACGTCGAGCTGCTCGCCGCAGACCGAGGTCGTCGCGCCGGGCTCGACCGCGTGGGCGTCGTGCCTGCCGTCCGGACCCGGCTCGGCCGCGAAGCCGGTCGTGTGCTCCACCAGTCCTCCCGCGGCCAGTCTCGGAGCCCGGGAGGGGGCGATTCGCGGCGGGGACGCGGTGTTCACGCGATGTGCTCGTGCCGGTCGCCCGGCGTTCACCTCAGCCGCCCCGCGAGGCCGCTGGCGGGGCTAGCGTCGTCCGCATGGCGAAGACCCCCGACGAGGCCCTGGCCCGCTGGCGGGAGGCCGAGGAGGCCTACCTCGCCCTCGCACAGCCGCTCTTCGACGGCGGCACGTCGCTGGACAAGGACGCGGCCGTGGCGATCGAGCAGGCGCGGGTGAAGGCCGACAAGCGGCTCGACTCGTACCTGCGCAAGGCGCTCAAGGGGTGACTCGCGGAGCGCCGACGACGTACGGGCAGGAGAGCCGACCAGGGGACTCGAACCCCTAACCACCTGTTTACAAGACAGGTGCGCTGCCAGTTGCGCCAGGTCGGCGTGCGCCCGAGGGCGCCCCGCGATGGTAGTCGCCCGCCGGGAGAGGCGCGGAGCCCGTTGCCTGCCCCTAGCCTGCGGGCATGGCTGTCACCGACTCCCGCGCGTACGCCGAGCAGCTCGACGCCGACGACCCGCTGGCCGGGCTCCGGCTGCGCTTCGAGATCCCGGACGACGGCGTCGTGTACCTCGACGGCAACTCCCTCGGCCGGCTCCCCGCCGCGACACCGGGCCGCATCGCGGAGGTCGTGCGCGAGGAGTGGGGCGACCGCCTGATCCGCTCGTGGTCGGAAGGCTGGATGGACCGGCCGTTCGAGGTGGGCGACCGTCTCGGCGCCGCGCTCCTCGGCGTCGGCCCGGGCCAGACCGTCGTCTGCGACAACACCACCGTGAACCTGTTCAAGGTGCTGAGCGCCGCGATGGACCTGCGCCCCGGCCGCGGCGTCGTCGTCGCCCACCGCGGCGAGTTCCCCACCGACCGGTACGTCGCTGCGGAGGTCGCGCGCACCCGCGGCGGCAGCGTCGCGTGGCTCGGCCCGCTCGATCCCGCGGCTCCGTGGCCGGTCGAGGCGGTGTCCGCGTCCGACGTCGCAGCGCTGCTTCACGACGACGTAGCAGTGGTGATTCTGTCGGTCGTCGACTACCGCTCGGCTGCGCTCGTCGACATCGCCTCGGTGACGCAGGCGGTGCACGACGCCGGCGCGCTGATGGTCTGGGACTGCTCGCACGCGGGCGGCTCCGTACCGCTCGACCTGATCGCAGCCGACGCCGACTTCGCCGTCGGCTGCTCCTACAAGTTCCTCAACGGCGGGCCCGGCGCACCGGCGTGGATCTGGGCGCACCCGCGCCACCACGACGCGATGACCAACCCGATCCCCGGCTGGATGGGCCACGCCGACGTGTTCGCCATGACCGGCGACTACGCACCGGCCGAGGGCATCCGGCGGTTCATGACGGGGACGCCGTCGGCCGTGGCACTGGCGGCGGTCGATGCCGGCGTCGCCCTGCTCGAGGAGGCCGGGATGGACGCCGTCCGCACCAAGGGCATGGCGCTCACGTCGTACCTCGTCGACCTCGCCGACGAGTGGCTCGCGCCGTTCGGCGTCGAGGTGGCCAGCCCGCGCGACGCGTCGCGGCGGGGCGCCCACGTCACGCTGCGGCACCCCGACGCGCTCGCTCTGACGCAGGCTCTGACCGACCGCGGTGTGATCCCGGACTTCCGGCACCCCGACGGCATCCGGGTCGGCCTGGCCCCGCTCACGACGCGGTTCGTCGACGTCCACGACGGCGCTCGCTCGCTGCAGTCGCTGCTCGCCGCACTGGAGTAGCGGTCCGCTCACGGATCGTGAGATCCGGCGTGACGATGCCCACAGCCGTACGGATATGGGGCATCGCGACGTTTGACCTGCGCCTGCGCGGCGCACATACGTTCCTGATATGAGTCACGCCTTCGAGTTCCTGGTCGTCGCCAACCGCCTGCCGGTCTCGGCCGACGAGCAGCCCGACGGCACCACCACCTGGACCCGCTCCCCCGGCGGCCTGGTCAGCGCGCTCGAGCCCGTGCTGCGCGGCCACGACGCCGCGTGGGTCGGCTGGTCGGGCCGCTTCGCCCCGGACCCGTACTCCACCGAGGACTACGGCCGCGAGCTCGAGCCCGTGCCCGACGGCGTCGGTCCGTGCCCGCTCATCGAGGTGGAGCTCAGCCGCGAGGAGGTCGAGGGCTTCTACGAGGGCTTCGCCAACTCCACGCTATGGCCGCTGTACCACGACGCCGTCGCGACGCCGTCGTACCACCGGCACTTCTGGGAGCCGTACGTCGCGGTGAACCAGCGCTTCGCCAACCGCATCGCCGACCTCGCCGCCGAGGGCGCGACGGTGTGGGTGCACGACTACCAGCTGCAGCTGGTCCCGCGCATGCTGCGCGACCGGCGTCCGGACCTGCGCATCGGCTTCTTCCTGCACATCCCGTTCCCGCCGGCCGAGCTGTTCGCGCAGCTGCCGTGGCGCCAGCAGATCGCCGAAGGCCTGCTCGGCGCCGACCTCGTCGGCTTCCACACCCCCGGCGACGCCGCCAACTTCCTCCGCGTGGCCGAACGGTTCGTGCACGTATCGCCCGACGGCACCGGCGTCGAGGTCCCGGACGCCACTCGTTCCACCGGCGGCCGGCGTGTGACCGTCGACGACTTCCCTATCTCCATCGACACCCGCGAGTACGACGCCATCGCGCGCACCGAGGAGGTGCAGGACCGCGCCGCCGAGCTGCGCGAGAAGCTGGGCAACCCGCGCTGGCTCATGCTCGGCGTCGACCGGCTCGACTACACCAAGGGCATCGACGTCCGGCTCAAGGCCTTCACCGAGCTGCTCGAGGAGGGCGCGATCCAGCCGGGCGAGGCGGTGCTCGTGCAGATCGCGACGCCGAGCCGCGAGAACGTCGAGGACTACCAGCGCCTGCGCGACGAGATCGAGCTCATGGTCGGCCGCGCGATCGGCGACCACGGGCTCATCGGTGCGCCCCCGATCCAGTACCTGCACCAGCCGTTCGCGCGCGAGGAGCTCGTCGCCTTCTACGAGGCCGCCGACATCATGCTCGTGACGCCGTACCGCGACGGAATGAACCTCGTCGCGAAGGAGTACGTCGCGTCGCACAACGGCCCAGGGGCGCTCGTGCTGTCGGAGTTCGCCGGCGCCGCGGTCGAGATGACCGACGCGTTCCTCGTGAACCCCTACGACGCCGAGGGCGTCAAGCACGCGATCGTCGATGCGATGCACACGCCGCACGACGAGCTCGACACCCGGATGCGACGGATGCGCTCGCACCTGTTCGAGCACGACGTCGAGCGATGGGCGTCGGAGTTCCTCGAGGCGCTCGAGAAGTCCGAGTGGTCGCGGTGACCGAGGCGCTCGATCCCGCGCTGCGCGAGGCGCTTTCGGCCCTGGCGAGCGTGCCGTGCCTGCTCGTCGCCAGCGACTACGACGGCACGCTCTCGCCGATCGTCGAGGACCCGGCCGCGGCCGTCCCGCTCCCCGAGGCGATCGACGCGCTGCGGGCACTGGCAGCGCTGCCCGGCACCGACGTCGTCGTCGTCTCCGGCCGCGGGCTGCGCGAGCTCTCGTCGCTGTCGGGTCTCGACGACGACGGCGGCGTGCGGCTCGTCGGGAGCCACGGCAGCGAGTTCGAGCCCGGTGTCCTGAGGTCGTCCGACGACGGCGCCGATGCACGCAGGGCCGTCGTGGCCGACGCCGTCGCGGACGCGGTGTCGGGCGTGGCAGGCGTCCTCGTCGAGCCCAAGCCCACCGGTGTCGCCGTCCACGTCCGCCGCGCATCGCGCGAGGACGCCGCGCGCGTGCTCGCCCGGCTCCGCTCCGGGCCGGCGTCCCTCGCGGGCGTCACGGCCACCGAGGGCAAGGAGGTGCTCGAGCTGTCGGTCGTGGAGTCCGACAAGGGCGAGGCGCTCGACGTCGTGCGCCAGGAGACCGGCGCCGACGCCGTCCTGTTCGTGGGCGACGACGTGACCGATGAGAACGCGTTCCGCCGTCTGCGCAACGGCGACGCCGGGGTCAAGGTCGGGCCCGGGGACACCCTCGCGGCCTACCGCGTCGAGGACCCGGCGGCTGTCGCGGTCCTGCTCGCCGCGCTCGCCGAGGCGCGCGCCTCCTGGGTCTCGGGCGCCGCAGCGGGGCTCTGACCCGTTCTACGAAGGCCGGTTCCGGCGTAGCCCTTCCCTGGGGCCCGGCAAACGGTTACGGTGCGAGGGCCGGACTACCCAGACCGGTGTCCCTCCACTACGGATCGTCCGGCACGTACCTGCCGGTGAAGGGTTGGCTCTGCTATGGCCACTGTCACCTTCGACAAGGCGACCCGCCTCTACCCGGGCGGCACTGTCCCCGCTGTCGACTCCCTCGACCTCCAGATCGAGGATGGCGAGTTCCTCGTCCTCGTCGGCCCCTCCGGCTGCGGCAAGTCCACGAGCCTGCGCATGCTCGCCGGCCTCGAGGACGTCAACAAGGGCCGCATCCTCATCGGCGACCGCGACGTCACGATGCTGCCGCCCAAGGACCGCGACATCGCGATGGTCTTCCAGAACTACGCGCTCTACCCGCACATGTCGGTCGCGGAGAACATGGGCTTCGCGCTGAAGATCGCGGGCGTGCCCAAGGACGAGATCGCCACGCGCGTCAAGGAGGCCGCGAAGATCCTCGACCTCGAGCCCTACCTCGAGCGCAAGCCGAAGGCCCTCTCCGGCGGTCAGCGCCAGCGTGTCGCGATGGGCCGCGCGATCGTCCGCAGCCCCCAGGTCTTCCTCATGGACGAGCCGCTGTCCAACCTCGACGCGAAGCTGCGTGTGCAGACCCGTACGCAGATCGCGTCGCTCCAGCGCCGCCTCGGCGTCACCACGGTCTACGTCACGCACGACCAGACCGAGGCCATGACGATGGGCGACCGCGTCTGCGTGCTGAAGGACGGCATCCTCCAGCAGGTCGGCACCCCCCGCGACCTCTACGACCACCCGGACAACGTGTTCGTCGCCGGCTTCATCGGCTCCCCCGCCATGAACCTGCTGACGATCCCGCTGGCCGAGGGCGGCGCCACCATCGGCGGCAGGGTCGGCTCGGCCAAGCTCGTGCCGCTGCCTCCCGAGGTGGGCACAGCGGCGGCGTCCGGCGGTGCCGGCGAGGTCACCATCGGCTTCCGTCCGGAGGATCTGCGCATCTCGTCCGAGGCCGAGGGCGGCTTCCCGCTCGAGGTCGACGTCGTCGAGTCGCTCGGTGCCGACGCCTACGTGTACGGCCACGTCGACGCTCTCGACGGCACCTCGAAGGACATCATCATCCGTACCGACGGCCGCGTTCCCCCGTCGAAGGGCGAGCACGTGTACGTCTCGATCGTGCCGGACCACATGCACGTGTTCCACGCGCTGACCGGCGAGCGCCTCGGCGGCTGATCGACGGAACCCGCCGCCTCGGCGGCACCAGGACGACCACGAAGGGGTGGCGAGCGCGACAGCGCCGCCGCCCCTTCGTGCATCCGGACCCGACCACCTCCGAAGGACGCCATGGCCCTGCGCGTGACGGCCGCCGCCGGCGAGCACGACCTGCTGTTCCTCCCCTGGGACATCCCGCTCGAGGAGTGGCCGGAGTCGGTCCTCGTCGCGCTCCCCCGCGGCATCTCCCGCCACATCGTGCGCTTCGTGAAGCTCGGCGGGTCGGTGTACGCCGTCAAGGAGACCGTCGAGCCGATCGCGCGCCACGAGTACGACCTGCTCTTCGAGCTCGGACGCCGCGACGTCCCGTGCGTCGACCCGGTCGGCATCGTCGCGGGGCGCACCGACCGCTCCGGCGAGGAGCTGCCGGCCGCGATCATCACCCGGCACCTGCAGTTCTCGCTGCCCTACCGAGCGCTGTTCAGCACCACGCTGCGCCCGGACACGATGAACCGTCTGATCGATGCCCTCGCGGTCCTCATCGTGCGCCTGCACCTCGTCGGCTTCCTCTGGCGCGACTGCTCGCTGTCGAACACCCTCTTCCGCCGCGACGCCGGCGCGTTCGCGGCGTACCTCGTCGACGCCGAGACCGGCGAGCTGCACGACAAGCTCTCCAACGGCCAGCGCGAGTACGACCTGCAGACCGCCGAGCTCAACGTCGCGGGGGAGCTGCTCGACGTCGAGGCGTCCGGGCGGCTGCACCCGAGCATCGACCCTGTCGCGACGTCGGCCCTCGTCCGTCAGCGCTACGAGACCCTCTGGAGCGAGATCACCGGGCCCGTGAAGATCGCGCTCGGCGACCGGCACGCGCTCGACGCGCGGGTGCGCCGTCTCAACGATCTCGGCTACGACATCGCGGAGCTGTCCGTCGTCTCCGAGGACGACGGCGACTGCGTGCGCGTCACGCCGAAGGTCGTCGACGTCGGCCACCACTCACGCCGACTGCTGCGGCTCACCGGCCTCGACGTCGAGGAGAACCAGGCCCGCCGGCTGCTCAACGACCTGGACACGTTCCGGGTCGAGGAGAACCTCAAGAAGGAGCCGGAGGAGCTCGTCGCGCACCGCTGGGTGGCGGAGCGGTTCGAGCCCGTGACCGGCATGGTCCCGGCCGACCTGCGCACCAAGCTCGAGCCCGCGCAGATGTACCACGAGGTGCTCGAGCACCGGTGGTTCATGGGCGAGCGCCTCGGCACCGACGTCACCATCTGGCAGGCCGCCGCCGACTACGTCGCCAACGTCCTGGCGGAGAAGCCCGACGAGAAGGCCGTCCTCGGCCAGCGCCTCGGCCGCCCCAGCGACGTCTCCGGCGTCCGCTTCGACGAGACCGCCGAGCTCGACCTCAGCGAACTCGACCTCTGACCGGTCACCCACCCCCAGGCCTGTTTCCGGGTGAAGGTGCCCCTGCTTGCTATAGACGCAAGTTTTCCGCCCCAGGCCGTCCACAGGGAGGTAGCGCTGTGGACAGCCTGGGGCGCATTTCTTGCTTCTAGCGCAAGCAGGGGCACCTTCACCGCAAACCGGGCGGGCCCTAGGCTCGCGGGCGGGACATCGGTCGGGGCAGGCCGGGCGGGAGGCCGCGCGGTGCGCCCGGGTGGAGGAGGGGCGCGTGGACGCCGTCAACGCGATGGGGCAGCTAGTCGGCACATCGGTGTCTGCGCCGCTGCTGGCGGCCGATGCGGCCCTCAACCGGGAGCTCAGCTCGCTGCTGGTGATCGCCCTGTGCGCTGCCCTGATCCCGGTGCTGGTCGGGCTCCTGCGCCTGCGCATCGCCGAGGTCGTGCTGCTGCTGGCGGCAGGCATCCTGTTCGGGCCGGAGGGGCTCGGTCTCATCGAGATCGATGCCAGCATCGAGCTGCTCAACGAGCTCGGCCTCGGCCTGCTGTTCTTCCTCGCCGGCTACGAGCTGGAATCGCGCGCGATCCAGGGGCGGTCCGGGAAGCTCGCCGGCGCCGGGTGGCTGAGCTCGCTCGTTGTCGCGGGCATCATCACCTTCGCCCTCTACGAGATCGGCTTCGTCACCGATTTCGTCGGGATCACCATCGCGCTCACGACCACGGCGATGGGCACGCTGCTGCCGGTCATCCGTGACCGAGGTCTGCTCGACACCCCGTTCGGCACCTACTTCATGGGCGGCGGAGCGGCTGGCGAGTTCGGCCCGATCCTGGCGATCGCGCTGCTGCTCAGCGCGAAGAACCTGATCATCACGGTCATCATCCTGGCGATCTTCGCCCTCGTGGTGTGGCTGACCTACCGGACCCCGGGGCGCTTCGCGACGGGCCGGATGGCCGAGCTCTTCGAGCGGGGGCACCACACCAGCTCGCAGACGGCGGTGCGCTGGACCGTCGTGCTCATGCTGTTCCTGCTGACCCTGGCCTCGGTCTTCGGTTTCGACGCCGTCCTCGGAGCGTTCGTGGCCGGCGTCATCCTGCGCAAGTACTCGCCGCCGAGCTCGACCAACCGGCTCACGCCCAAGATCGAGGCGCTCGGCTTCGGCTTCTTCATCCCCCTGTTCTTCGTGGTCAGCGGCGCCAACCTCGACGTCGACTCCATCGTGGAGAACCCCGCGCGGCTCGTGGTCTTCTTCGTCGCGCTGCTCGTCGCACGCGGTCTGCCGCAGTTCTTCCTGTACCGCGGCGCCCTGCCCGACGTCCGTGAGCGCTGGCAGTTCAGCTTCTACCTCGCGACCGCGCTGCCGCTGCTGGTCGCCATCACCACGATCGAGGTGCGCAACGGGCACATGCTGCCCGAGAACGCCGCGGCGCTCGTCGGCGCCGGCGCCCTGTCGGTGCTCGTCTTCCCGCTCGTGGGCGACCGCATCAACCGCCGAAAGCCCGCACCCGACGCCGAACGGGTCAGCGAGACCGCCTGAGCCGCGCATCCCCGCGCGAAGTCGGGCACGATCGGCAGGTGAGCAGGTTCGACCACGCCGGATGCGGCTACAGCGAGTTCGCGCCGGGCTGCGACGACGTCGACTGCCTCGTGCACCGCGTCCGCGTCTGCGAGGCCCGCGGCTGGGACGCCCGTGCGCTGCAGCGACGCCTCGACGCCGCCATCGGCCGCGGCCTCGTCGACCTGCTCGTGGCGGCCTCGCGCGAGGTCGACCTCCGCGACGCCGACCTCTGATCCGGTAGTCGGATCGCGCGGCAGAGCGCGCGATCCGACCACCAGATGCGGGCTCAGCCCCGGCGAGACCGGCTGACGGCGTAGAGGGTGACGCCGGCCGCGACGCCGGCGTTGAGCGACTCGGTGTCGTTGCTCATCGGGATGCCGACGAGCAGGTCGCACGCCTCGGACACCAGGCGCGAGAGACCCTCCCCCTCGCTGCCGACGACGACGACGAGCGGCCCGCGGGCGAGGTCGTCGTCGAGCTCGTCGAGGGTGGTGCCTCCTGCCGCGAGGCCCACGACCATGCAGCCGGCCTTCGCGTACGACGCAAGCGCGCGGGTGAGGTTGGTGGCCCGGGCGACGGGCACGCGGGCGGCCGCACCGGCCGAGGTCTTCCACGCCGCCGCCGTCATGCCTGCAGCGCGCCGTTCGGGCACCAGGACGCCGTGCGCACCGAACGCCGCGGCGGACCGCACGACCGCGCCGAGGTTGCGCGGATCGGTGACGCCGTCGAGCGCGACGATGAGGGGCCGCTCGCCGAGGCCGGCGGCGCGGTCGAGCAGATCCTCGGGCTCGGCGTACTCGTACGCCGGCACCTCGAGGACGAGCCCCTGGTGGATGGCGCCGGCCGTCATCTTGTCGAGGTGCGCGCGCTGCGCCTCGAGCATGGGGATATGCAGGTCGGCCGCGAGCTGGAAGACCTCGCGCACGCGGTCGTCGGACTCGAGGAACTGCTGGACGTGCAGCGCCTTGCCCGGCACCGCGGCGCGCAGAGCCTCGAGCACCGAGTTGCGCCCGAACACCATCTCCGGGCCGTCCTTGCGGGTGCGGACCGACGTCGCACCGCGAGCGCCGGAGCCGCGCGCCGGAGCCTTCTTCGCGGCGGCCTCGGCCTTCTTGGAGGCGGCACGCGCACGCTTGGCTGCGGGGTGCTTGTCGCGCTCGGTGGCCTTGGGCGTCGGGCCGCGGCCCTCGAGGCCGCGCTTGCGCTGGCCGCCGGAGCCGACCGTCGCGCCCTTCTTCGAGCCGGGCTTGCGCATGGCCCCCTTGCGCTGGCTGTTGCCCGCCATCAGGCGTCCTTCCCCTCGGCGAGCGACCAGCGCGAGCCGCCGGCCGTGTCGTCAACGACGATCCCCGCGGCCTTGAGCTGGTCGCGGATGGCGTCGGCGGCGGCCCAGTCCTTGGCCTCGCGCGCGGCCGCCCGCGACGCGAGCAGGCCCTGCACGAGCTGGTCGACCGCCTCGCGCAGCCGATCGTCCTCACCACGGCCCGAGCCCGCCCACTGCTCCGCCTGCGGGTCGACGCCGAGGACGTCGAGCATCGCGCGCACCGAGCCGGCCGCGGCCACCGCGGCGTCGAGGTCGCGCGCCGCGAGCGCGGAGTTGCCCTGGCGCACGGTGTCGTGGATGACGGCGAGCGCCTGCGGGACGCCGAGGTCGTCGTCCATCGCGTCGTCGAAGGCCCGCTGGCGCCCGCCGACGGGGAGCTCGCCCACCTCGTCGCGCACGCGCTCGAGGAACGCCTCGACGCGGCGGAACGAGACGGCGGTCTCCTCGAGCGACTCGAACGAGAACTCGATCATCGACCGGTAGTGCGCGGAGACGAGGTAGTAGCGCAGCTCGATCGGCCGCACGCGCTGCACGACCTCCTTGACCAGCAGCGAGTTGCCGAGCGACTTGCTCATCTTCTCGCCGCTCGTGGTGACCCACGCGTTGTGCAGCCAGTACTGCGCGAACGGCTGGCCCAGCGACTTCGACTGCGCGATCTCGTTCTCGTGGTGCGGGAAGATCAGGTCGAGCCCGCCGCCGTGGATGTCGAAGGCCGGGCCGAGGTACTTGCCCGCCATCGCCGAGCACTCGAGGTGCCAGCCCGGACGGCCGCGGCCCCACGGGGTGGGCCACGACGGCTCGCCCTCCTTGGCCGACTTCCACAGCGCGAAATCGCGCGGGTCGCGCTTGCGGTCGTCGCCGACCGAGTCGCCCGCGGCCTGCATGTCGTCGGGCCGCTGGCCGGACAGGGCGCCGTACTCCGGGAACGAGCGCACGTCGAAGTAGACGTCGCTGCCCGCGGCATAGGCGTGGCCGGAGGCGATGAGCGCCTCCATCAGCTCGATCATCTCGGGCACGTGCCCCGTCGCGCGGGGCTCGACGGTGGGCCGCGTGCAGCCGAGGACGTCGTAGGCCCAGCCGAACTCGCGCTCGAACTCGGTCGCGACCGACCACCAGGGCCGGCCCTCGGCCTCGCCCTTGGCGATGATCTTGTCGTCGATGTCGGTGACGTTGCGGCAGAACGTGACCTCGTAGCCCGATGCGCGCAGCCAGCGGCCGAGGACGTCGAAGTTCACGCCCGACCGGATGTGCCCGACGTGGGGCGCGGCCTGCACGGTGGCGCCGCACAGGTACAGCGACGCCTTGCCCGGCTCGAGCGGGACGAAGTCGCGGACCGCGCGCGCGGCGGTGTCGTGCAGACGGAGACTCACGCGGGCCAGCCTATCGGCGCTCCCGGCCGCGGCCGACCGCTCGCAGCGTCGTCCGGGCGACGGCGCCGGGGAACGGCCTCGGGGCGCCCAGTCGCCCGCAGCAGCCTGCCGTCAGTGCGTGACGACCTTGTCGGGGGTGATGCGGACGACGACGCGCACGTTGTCCGTGCCGTCGTCGGCGGTGTAGCGCTCGGCGCCCGTGTACTTGCGGGCGTGCTCGTCGATGAGCTCGCGGCCGCCCTCGAGGGTCATCGACGCGGTGCCGCGCACCTCGACGTACGAGTAGGGGGCGTCCTTCGGGAACAGCAGCACCGTGGTGCGCGGGTCGCGCTCGAGGTTGCGGTGCTTGCGGCGCCCGGCGACGGTCGAGACCAGCAGGTCGTCGCCATCGCGGCTGACCCAGATGATCGACAGCTGCGGCCGCCCGTCCGGCTCGATGGTCGCGATGGTCGCGAACTCGGCGGAGTCGAACCAGGCCTTGGCGGTCTCGGGCAGCTGCGCGCTCATGCCCCGATCCTCCCCGACGCCGCCGCGCGGGGCAGCACCAGGTCGGACGCCCGCGGTCAGGCGCGGACGACGAGGGCGGTGGCGATGGCCGCGATGCCCTCGCCGCGGCCGGTGAGCCCGAGGCCGTCGGTGGTGGTCGCCGAGACCGACACCGGCGCCCCGACGACGGCCGACATGGCGGCCTCGGCGTCGGTGCGGCGGGGCCCGACCTTGGGCCGGTTGCCGACGACCTGCACGCTCACGTTGCCCACGGCCCAGCCGGCCTCGGCCAGCAGCCGCACCACCTCGCCGAGCAGCGCCGCGCCCGAGGCGCCGTGCCACTCCGGCCGGTCGGTTCCGAACACCGAGCCGAGGTCGCCGAGGCCCGCGGCCGAGAGCAGCGCGTCGCAGGCGGCGTGGGCGGCGACGTCGCCGTCGGAGTGCCCCGAGACGCCGGTCTCGCCGGGCCACTCGAGGCAGGCCAGCCACAGCGGGCGCCCGGCCTCGAACGGGTGGACGTCGACGCCGGTGCCGACGCGCGGGAGGTCAGGTGACGACACCGGCGGCCCTCCGCCGGGCCAGCACGGCCTCGGCCAGCACGAGGTCGAGCGGTCGGGTCACCTTGAACGCCTCCTCGTCGCCGGGGACGACGAGCACGTGGCGGCCCAGCGCCTCCACGAGCCCGGCGTCGTCGGTGGCGGGGGCGTCGGGGTCGGACGCCGCGTGGGCCTCCTGCAGCACGGAGCGGCGGAAGCCCTGGGGGGTCTGCACCGCGCGGAGCACGGAGCGGTCGACCGTGCGCACCACGAGGGCGGCGTCGTCGACCTCCTTGATCGTGTCGGCGACCGGCATGCCCGGCACGACCGCCTCGGCCCCGGCGCGGACGGCGGATGCCACGGAGTCGACGAGCGACGACGGCGCCAGCGGCCGCGCGGCGTCGTGGACGAGCACGACGTCGACCTCGGCGGGCAGGGCCATGAGGGCGCGCGCCACGGAGTCCTGGCGGGTGGCGCCGCCGGCCACGACCTGCGCGGGCGCGACGCCGGCCTCGCCGTCGAGGAGCCGGTGCGCGGCCAGCAACGAGACGACCTCGTCGACACCGTCCTCGGGAGCGGCGACGACCACGAGGTCGACCAGCCGGGCCGTCGCCAGGGCGCGCACGGCGTGCACGAGCAGCGGCACGCCGCCGATCTGGCGCAGGGCCTTGGGCGCTCCGGGGCCGAGCCGCTCGCCGCGTCCCGCAGCGGGGACGATCGCAGCCGTCAGCGTCACAGCACCACCTCGGTCAGGGACTAGCGCGCACCCGCGGTCGCGGGCTTGGCGAAGACCAGCCGGCCGTTGGCCGTCGTGAGGACGCTGGTCACCGTCACGCGCACATCCTGGCCCACGCGGTCGCGGGCGTGCTCCGTGACCACCATCGTGCCGTCGTCGAGGTAGCCCACGGCCTGGCCCTGCTCCTTGCCCGCCTTGAGCAGGTGGAGGTCGACCTCGTCGCCCACCACCACGAGCGGGCGCAGGGCGAGGGCGAGGCCGTGCAGGTTCAGCACGCGGACACCGGCGATCGCGGCGGCCTTGGCGAGGTTGGTGTCGAAGGTGAGCAGCGCGCAGTTGCGGTCGATCGACATCCGCACCAGCTTGGCGTCGACGTCAGGCACCGACATGGCCTCGTCCGGGATGGTCTGCAGGTCGACGCCCTGCTCGTGGCGCAGCGACTCCAGCACGTCGAGCCCGCGGCGGCCCTTGGCGCGCTTGTGCTCGTCACCGGAGTCGGCCATCGACTGCAGCTCGTCGATGACGGGCTGCGGGACGAGGAACCGGCCGTGCAGGAAGCCCGACCGCACGACGTCGAGGACCCGGCCGTCGATGGCGACCGAGGTGTCGACGATGCGCGGCAGCGAGACCGACGACGGCGTACGCGGGGCCAGCCCCGCGCGGGTGCCGACCGACTCGAGGACGGCGTCGCGGCGCGACCGGCCGACCCGGAAGCCGAACCAGCCGAGGGTGCAGACGACGAAGATGAAGATCGGGGCCACGATGAGCGCCGGCCCGAGCAGGAACAGCGGCCAGGAGACCATCGCGCCCGCGACGACCCCGACCACGGCGCCGAAGCCGCCCGCGACGGCCTGCTCGGCGGACATGCCGTCGAGGGCCCGCTCGGAGCGGTCGATGGTGCGCATCGTGAGGCGCGCGACCGCGCCCCCGAGCACGTAGCCGAGCATGGCGCCGACGATGGCGCCGAGCCACAGGCCCGAGAACGGGCCGAGGACCTCGGTGTCGCTGGAGGCGCCGAGCCGCTTCGCGACCTCGTAGCCGACGCCGGCCCCGAACACCACGACCATGAGGCGCAGGGCCTCGACCATGACGCTCGGGACGCGCTGGAGCTTCAGCGGGGCCATACCGGTACCTCCCTACGCGGACGTGGCAGGTCGGTCGACCCCGGCGCGGGCGCGCCGGTCAGGAGGCGAGAACCTCGTCGAGGATCGCCTCTGCCTTGTCCTCGTTGGTGTTCTCGGCAAGTGCGAGCTCCGACACAAGGATCTGGCGCGCCTTTGCCAGCATCCGCTTCTCGCCGGCCGACAGGCCGCGCTCGCGCTCGCGGCGCCAGAGGTCGCGCACGACCTCGGCCACCTTGATGACGTCGCCGGAGGCCAGCTTCTCGAGGTTGGCCTTGTAGCGGCGCGACCAGTTGGTCGGCTCCTCGGTGTAGGGCTGGCGCAGGACGTCGAAGACGCGGTCGAGACCCTCCTGGTTCACCACGTCGCGGACGCCGACGAGGTCGACATTCTCCGCGGGCACCCGGACCGTGAGGTCGCCCTGGGCGACGCGGAGGACCAGGTAGTCCTTCTCGACCCCCTTGATCACCCGCTTCTCGATGGCCTCGATGGTGGCTGCACCGTGGTGCGGGTAGACAACCGTGTCACCGACCGTGAACGTCATGTGTGGGGTTCCCCTTTCCAGGTCCGCCTACTTTACCACGCGATTCGGGGCCTCTGCCGGGCGTCGTCGCAGGTCAGAGGCCCAATGGGGGCTTGACAAACCGCCGGATCCGCGCATGCGCCGGGCGGCCCGGAGGGGCCTGGGAGCGCTTTCACCCCCGATCGGGTGAACCGAGAGTCAGGACCGCGCGGCCCGGCGTCCCCCGGGCCGGGGTGCCCGGCGGAGGGCCTCGTCGCAGGTCAGCGCGGGTGCCGGGGGCCCGATGCCCTAGGCTGGCGCGCGCCCGGGGCACCGGGCCAGCCGCCCTCCGGCCCCTCGAGGAGACCGACCGTGCCGCGCACCGCCCTCAGCACCCCGACCACGCGTCGCCGGCGCCTCGGCGCCGCTGCCGCGCTCACCGTCGCCGCCGCGCTGGTCCTCACCGGCTGCGGCCAGGGCTTCGACGCCGGCACCACCAACCAGCGGCCCTCGGGCAACGGCGCCAACACCAACGCCGGTCCGCTGCAGATCCGCGACGTCACCATCGTCAAGGGCACGGTCGCCAACACCGGCACCGTGCTCATGACCGTGGTCAACCGCGGCCTCGAGGACGACGCCCTCGTCGGCGTCCGCCTCGTCGACCCCACCGGCCGCACCCAGATCGGCGGCACCGGCGCCGTCGGCGGCAAGCTCCCGATCCCGGCCCAGGCCTCCACCCGGGTCGGCTTCAACTCCGAGGAGCACGTCGACATCGTCGGCCTCGACGTCGCCCCCACCCAGTACGTCCGCGTCGAGCTCCAGTTCGAGAAGGCCGGCAACGTCCCGCTCGACGTCATGGCGGTGCTGCCCACCGGCATCTACGAGGGCCTCGGGCCGATCGCCACGACGTTCTGACGCCCCCTGAGCGCAGGAGAGCCCCCGGCCGACCCGCCGGGGGCTCTCGCGCGTCAGAGGGGCTCAGGCCTCGAACTTGTAGCCCAGCCCGCGGACGGTCACGAGGTGGACCGGGGTGCCCGGGTCCTCCTCGATCTTGGCGCGCAGCCGCTTCACATGGACGTCGAGGGTCTTGCCGTCGCCGACGTAGTCGGATCCCCACACACGGTCGATGAGCATGCCGCGGGTCATCACACGGCCGGCGTTGCGCAGCAGCACCTCGAGGAGCTCGAACTCCTTGAGCGGCAGGGTCACCGGCTGCCCGTTCACCGACACGACATGGCGGTCGACGTCCATCCGCACCGGGCCCGCCTCGAGGGTCGCCGGCACCAGCTCCTCCGGCTCGCCGCTGCGGCGCAGCACGGCCCGGATCCGGGCCACCAGCTCGCGGGAGGAGAAGGGCTTGGTGACGTAGTCGTCGGCGCCGAGCTCGAGGCCGACGATCTTGTCGACCTCGCTGTCCTTGGCCGTCACCATGATGATCGGAACCTTCGAGCGCTGGCGGATCGCGCGGCAGACCTCGGTGCCGGACATGCCGGGGAGCATGAGGTCGAGCAGCACCAGGTCGGCGCCCTCGCGGTCGAAGAGGGCGACGGCGTCGGTGCCGGTCGGGGCGATCCCGACCTCGAAGCCCTCCTTGCGCAGCATGAAGGACAGGGCGTCGCTGAAGGACTCCTCGTCCTCCACGACGAGCACGCGGGTCACTGCGGGATCTCTCCTCGTCCGTAGTCGGCAGCGCCGGACGGCGCCGCCGGGAGCCTCAGGGTGAACGTCGAGCCCTCGCCCTCGACGCTCCACACGGTGCACTCGCCGCCGTGGTTGGCGCAGACGTGCTTGACGATCGCCAGGCCCAGGCCGGTGCCGCCCGTCACCCGGGAGCGGGCGGGGTCGACCCGGTAGAAGCGCTCGAAGATGCGCGCCTGCTCGTCGGCCGGGATGCCGATGCCCTGGTCGGTGACGCCGACCTCGACGACGCCGTCGTCGGTCACCCGGGCCGCCACAGCCACCCGGGTGCTCGGCGGCGAGTAGGCGATCGCGTTGGTCAGCAGGTTGCGCAGGGCCATGACGAGCTGGGCCTCCTCGCCGAGCACGCGACCGCCGCACACGGGAGTGACGACGACCTCGATGTCCTTCGAGGTGGCTGCGAGCTTGGTCTCGTCGACCGCCTCCGCCACCACCCGGTCGATCTCGACGACGGCCGACTGCTTGAGCGGGTCGCCGCTCTGCAGACGGGAGAGGTCGACGAGGTCGCTCACGAGGTTCGACAGCCGCTGGGACTCGATCTGCATGCGGGCGGCGAAGCGCTGCACCGCCTCGGGGTCGTCGCTCGCCGACTGCACGGCCTCGGCCAGCAGCGAGAGCGCACCCACGGGGGTCTTCAGCTCGTGCGACACGTTGGCCACGAAGTCGCGGCGGACGGCGTCGAGGCGCCGTGCCTCGGAGAGGTCCTCGACGAGCACGAGGGCGGCGGACGGCGACAGCACGGCGACGCGCACGCGGGCCTGCAGCAGGCCCTTGCCCAGCGGCGGCCGGCGCAGCTCGAGGTCCTCCTCGCGCGTGACGCCGTCGAGGCGCACCGCGGCGACCAGCGCCCGGATCTCGGGGATCTCGACCCGGCGGCCCTGCACGATCCCCAGGGCGGCGCTCTGGCTCGACGCCCGGATCACGCCGTCGTCGGACCCGACCACGAATGCGGCGCCCGGCAGCACCTGGAGGAGGCCGGAGAGGCCCTCGGGGACGTTGGGCGAGGGGACGCCGTCCGGCTCGGCGGCGGGGGACGTTTCCTGCGCCCGGCGGCTGCGCAGGACGAGGACCGTGGCCACGATGCCGAGGACGACCCCCGCCAGCAGGGCGAGGGCCGCGGCTGTCGTGGCGTCCACGACGACCACGATAGGCCTGCCGGACCGTGCGAACGAACGGCGAACGGCTTGCAGCGCAAGACTTCCCTGCTCGTTCATCTGCGGCACCGGATGTTCACCTCCGGGACGAGGTCCGTTCATCCAGGGGCGGCGTCCGTTCCTCCTGCGGGCCTACGCTGCTCCGCGGGCAGGCGGCTGCCCGAGCCGTCCACGGCACCCAGGACTCCGCGAGACTCAGCGAGGAAGCACCATGCGCGAGGCGTACCACGAGATGCTCGACGCCGTCAGCGACGACCTGGTCGAGATGACCCGGCTCGTCGGCTCGGCGATGAACCGCGCGACGCAGGCGCTGCTCGACTCCGACCTCGCGCTGGCCGAGAGCGTCATCGCAGGCGACGACGCCATCGACGCGCTCGCCTCGAAGGTGGAGGCCGACTGCTTCCAGGTCTCGGCCCGCCAGCAGCCGGTGGCGACCGACCTCCGCATCATCGTCGCCTCGCTGCGCATCTCCGCCTCGCTCGAGCGCATGGGCGACCTCGCCTCGCACATCGCCAAGGCCGCCCGCCTGCGCTACCCGAACTCCGCCGTCCCGGCGCAGCTGCGCCCCACGTTCCAGGCGATGGGCGCCGTCGCCCAGAACGTCGTGGCCAAGACCGGCTCGGTCATCGCCACCAAGGACGTCACCATGGCCGCCGACGTCGCCCGCACGGACGAGGAGATGGACCGCCTCCACAAGGAGCTGTTCACCACGGTGCTGGCCCCGAGCTGGGACTTCGGCGTCGAGGCGGCGGTCGACGTCACGCTGCTCTCGCGGTTCTACGAGCGGTTCGCCGACCACGCCGTCACCATCGCCAAGCGCGTCGTCTACGTCGCCACCGGCGAGCCCTACGCCTCGGTCGACCCCGAGGCCATCGTCGACAGCCTGTAGCCGGCCCCCGGCCGGACCACGCTGCCCCTCGCTGCCCCGCGCGGCGGAGGATCAGCGCAGCGTGACCGGCGCCTCACGGGACGGTCCTGTTCCGGGGGCCCGCGTGCCGGATGCCCCGGAATGGGGGAGACTCGGTCGCCGTTGACCCGAGTCGGCGCCCGTCCGGGCGCCGCGGTCAGGCGAGGAGGTGCGGCGTGGCGGTTCTCCCGCTCGAGGCCCAGCTCCCGCGCATCCGCTCCCCGCGGCCCGCGCTCGGCCTCGCCGGACGGCCCACCCCGCGCCGCATCGCGGTGCTCTCCGTGCACACGTCGCCGCTCGACCAGCCCGGCACGGGCGACGCTGGCGGCATGAACGTCTACGTCACCGAGGTGGCCACCCGGCTGGCCCGCCGCGGCGTCGAGGTCGACGTCTTCACCCGCGCCACCTCCCGCGACCTGCCGCCGTCGGTCGAGATGGCTCCCGGCGTCACGGTCCAGCACATCACCGCCGGTCCATTCCAGGGCCTGGCCAAGGAGGACCTGCCCGGCCAGCTCTGCGCCGTCGCCAGCGGCGTCCTGCGCGCCGAGGCCTCGCGCCCGGAGGGCTGGTACGACCTCGTGCAGTCGCACTACTGGCTGTCGGGCCAGGTCGGCTACCTCGCTGCGGAGCGGTGGGACGTCCCGCTCGTGCACGCGATGCACACGATGGCCAAGGTGAAGAACCTCTCCATCGCGGAGGGCGACAAGCCCGAGCCCGACGGCCGCGTGATCGGCGAGCAGCAGGTGGTGGACGCGTCCGACCGCCTCCTGGCCAACACCGACGCCGAGGCCTGCCAGCTGATCGACCTCTACGGCGCCGACCCCGCGAAGGTGGCGGTCGTGAACCCCGGCGTCGACCTCGACGTGTTCTCCCCGGCCGGTCGCCGGTCCGCCCGGCGCCGCGTCGGCCTGCGCGACGACGCCGTCGTGCTGCTGTTCGTCGGCCGCATCCAGCCGCTGAAGGCGCCCGACGTCCTCGTGCGCGCCGCCGCCGCGATGGTGGCTGCCCAGCCGTCGCTGCGCGAGAAGCTGCAGGTGGTGATCTGCGGCGGGCCGTCGGGCTCCGGCCTCGAGCAGCCGCACGCGCTGCAGGAGCTCGCGGCCGCCCTCGGCGTCGCCGACATCGTCAGGTTCGTCCCGCCGGTCGACCGCGTCCGCCTCTCCGACTGGTACCGCGCAGCCGACGTCTGCGTCGTGCCGTCGTACAACGAGTCGTTCGGGCTCGTCGCCGTCGAGGCCCAGGCCTGCGGCACCCCGGTGGTCGCCGCCCGCGTCGGGGGCCTGCCCACCGCGGTGGCCGACGGCGTCAGCGGCCTGCTCGTCGACGGCCACGACCCCGCCGTCTGGGCCGCCACGCTCTGCGGCCTCGTGTCCGACGCCGACCGGCTCCGCCTCATGTCGCAGGCCGCCGTCGGCCACGCCGCCCGCTTCGGCTGGGACGCCACCGCCGACGCGACCCTCGAGGTCTACCGCGACGCGATGGCCTCGCGCGGGCGCCTGGCGGTCGCGGCGCCGTGACGGCCCGCGAGCAGGCCGTCGAGGTCCTGCGCCGGTCCCTCTCCGAGCAGGGGCTCGACGTCGAGGAGACCGAGCCCGGCCGGTTCGTCGTCGTCCTGCCCGGCGAGCGCAAGCAGCGCACCACCTGCTCGCTGGTGGTCGGCGAGCACGCGCTGACGGTGCAGGCGTTCGTGGCCCGCCACGTCGACGAGAACGCCGAGGCGGTCTACCGCTGGCTGCTCGAGCGCAACCTGCGCACCTACGGCGTCTCGTTCTCCATCGACCACCTCGGCGACATCTACCTCACCGGCCGGCTGCCCCTGGCGGCCGTGACCGACGACGAGGTCGACCGCATCCTCGGCTCGGTGCTCGAGTACGCCGACGGCTCGTTCAACACCATCCTCGAGATGGGCTTCGCCACCGCCATCCGCAAGGAGTGGGAGTGGCGCACGAGCCGGGGCGAGCCCACCGCCAACCTCGAGGCCTTCCGCCACCTCGCCGAGCCGCGCGACTGACCCGCGGGCCGGCGTGACCCCTGCCGCTTCGGGGCGACCGGCCTCCGTCGGCCGAGCCCGCTGCGGCAGGATGGGCCCATGACCGACGCGCCGTACACCCTCGTCCTCCTCCGCCACGGCGAGAGCGAGTGGAACGCCAAGAACCTGTTCACCGGCTGGGTCGACGTCGACCTCAACGAGAAGGGCGAGCGCGAGGCCCGCCGCGGCGGCGAGCTGCTCAAGGAGACCGGCGTCCTTCCCGACGTCGTGCACACCTCGCTGCTGCGCCGCGCGATCCGCACCTCGCAGATCGCCCTCGACGTCGCCGACCGCCACTGGATCCCGGTCGTGCGCAACTGGCGCCTCAACGAGCGCCACTACGGCGCGCTGCAGGGCAAGGACAAGAAGGCCACGCTCGAGGCCTACGGCGAGGAGCAGTTCATGCTCTGGCGCCGGTCCTACGACGTGCCGCCGCCCGCCATCGACCCCGACGACGAGTTCGCGCAGACCTACGACGCGCGCTACGCCGTCCTGCCGCCCGAGGTCCGCCCGGCCACCGAGTGCCTCAAGGACGTGGTGCACCGCCTGCTCCCGTACTGGGAGGACGTGATCGTCGCCGACCTGCGCGCCGGCAAGACCGTCCTCGTGGCTGCCCACGGCAACTCGCTGCGCGCGCTGGTGAAGCACCTCGACGGCATCTCCGACGCCGACATCGCCGGCCTCAACATCCCCACCGGTATCCCGCTGGTCTACCGGCTCGACGCCGACCTCAAGCCGACGGTGCCCGGCGGCGAGTACCTCGACCCCGAGGCCGCAGCCGTCGCCGCCGCAGCGGTGGCCAACCAGGGGAAGGGCTGAGCGCCCTCCTGATCCCCGACGAGGGGCCGTGCCTGCGGGCGCGGCCCCTCGTCCATGTCCGGGGCGCGACGGCGTCCCGGGTGTCGCGACGTCGCCACGGGTGTTGGATGCGGCCATGAGCTCCGAGCGCCTCGACCTGCTCGACCCCACGCTGCGCGAGTGGGATGCCGTCGTCCTCGAGTCCGACCGGGAGACCGGCATCGTCCTCGACCGCAGCGCCTTCTACCCGGGCGGCGGCGGCCAGCCGCCGGACCACGGCGTGCTGCTCTGGGGCGGTGTGCAGACCCGCATCGTCGGCGCGCTCAAGGGCGACGACGTCCGGCTCGTCGCCCACGACGACGACCCGCTGCCGCCGGCCGGCACCGCCGTCCGCGGCGCCCTCGAGGACGGGCGGCGGACGGCGCTCATGCGCACCCACTCGGGCCTGCACCTGCTGTCGGGCGTGGTGTTCCGCGACTTCGGCGCGCTCGTGACCGGCGGCAACATGGAGCCGCTCGAGGCGCGGCTCGACTTCAACCTCGAGTCGGTCCCCGAGGGCTTCAAGGAGACGATCGAGGCTGCGTGCAACGTCGAGGTCGAGGCCGACCGTGCGATCGAGGCCTACGAGCTCCCGCGCGAGCAGGCGTTCGCGATCCCGGACATCATCCGCACCGCGACCAACCTGCTGCCGCCGACCATCGAGGTGGTGCGGATCGTCGACATCGTGGGCCTCGACGTCCAGGCCGACGGCGGCACCCACGTGGCCTCCACCCGCCACATCGGGCGCATGCGCGTGGCCAAGATCGAGAACAAGGGCAAGGGCTTCCGCCGCATCCGCATCGCCCTCGAGCCCTGACCGGATCCGGGTAGCCGACGTGGTCGCTTCCCGGTCGCGGAGACAACCACGTCGGCGGTTACCCGCGAACCTCAGAGGTCGAGGACGTGGTCGACGAGCTCGACGTCGTACCACTGCGACGTCGGGCCGAGGCGGGTCATGCCGAGGCGGTCGCACACGGCCATGCTGCGGCTGTTGCCGTCGTAGACGACGGCGTGCACCTGCGACAGCCCGACCTGCCGAGCGCGGTCGAGCAGGGCGAGCGCGCCCTCGGTCGCGATGCCGTGGCCCCACGACGCCGGATGCAGGTGCCACCCGATCTCGACGGCGTCGGTCTCGCCGCCGCCGGACCGCAGCAGCGGGACGAGCAGCACGGTGCCGCACGGCTGGGGCGCTATCCCGTCGATGCCCGGCGTCTCGACCGCCCACAGCCCGTAGGGGTCTGGCGCGACGGTCTCCCAGCGGGCGATCCGCTCGCGGGCGGTCTCGACGTCGGGGCAGGGCTTGGGCGGGTTGCCGAGCCACCGGTAGACGTCCTCGATCGAGTAGATCTGCTGGAAGACCTCGGCGTCGTCGGCGGTCCAGGGGCGCAGCAGCAGGCGTTCGGTGGCGATGACGTCCATGGCGCGGATCCTGCTCCTCCGCCCGCCCCCGGCGCGACGCCGTTGCTCTATCCGAAGGGCGCGTCGCCGGCGAGATCGGCCAGCGCCCTGCGGAAGGCGGCGTCGACGTCGTCGGAGAAGAGCACGAACCGCACGACGTCGAAGTGCCCGGGGTGCTCGCGGGCGTAGTCGCGCACGACGCGGACGGCCACGGGCGCGGCCTCCGACGGCGGGTAGCCGAAGATCCCGCAGGAGATCGCGGGGAACGCGACCGACCGGGCGCCGAGCTCGTGCGCCACCTCGAGCGAGCGCCGGTGGCACGACGCGAGCTGCATCTCCTCCGGCCCGTGCGGCTGCCGGTACCGCGGACCCACGGTGTGCACGATCCAGCGCGCGGGCAGCTTCCCCGCCGTGGTCGCGACGGCGTCGCCGACCGGCAGCCCGTCGGGCAGGACGTCGCGGCGCAGCAGGTTCACGGCCTCCCACAGCTCGAGGCCCGCGGCCGAGTGGATCGCCCCGTCCACGCCTCCGCCGCCGAGCAGCGTGGAGTTGGCCGCGTTCACGACCACGTCGACCTTCTGCGCGGTGATGTCGCCCCGCTCGGCCTCGATCAGCGTCATGGCCCGCCTCCCGTCGCCTCCGATCCTGTCCCTTCGAGGCGGCGGATGGGGCGCCGGAGCGGAATCCGGGAGGGGTCCGGGCGGGTGCTCCCGGAGGGCGGTCCCGCCGGCTCTGCTTATGCTGGAAGCATGCTGTGGCTGTCCTCGATGTTCGCCCTCGTGTTCACCCTGGGCAGCCTGCTGCTCGCGATCTGGGCGCTCGCGGACTCCGCGTTCCGCAAGCCCGCGGCCTTCCCGGCCGTCGACCGGCAGACCAAGCAGGCGTGGCTCATCATCAACGGCCTCTGCGTCGTGGTGCTGTTCTGGTTCGGCGTCGTGTCCTTCCTGGGCCTGCCCGCCGTGGCCGTCGCCATCTACTACCTCGTGGACGTGCGGCCGAAGGTCGCCTCCATCACCCGCGGCTCGCGCTGGTGAGCCCGCGGCCGGCCAAGCCGGTCGGCACCATCACCCGCGGCACGACCCACCCCAACCGGCTGCGCCGAGTCGACCGCTGGATCGCCCACGCGCTGGCCCGCGATCTGCGCGCCGCGCCCGACCCCCTCGTGGTCGACCTCGGCTACGGCGCCGCGCACTGGACTCCGCTCGACCTGCGCGACCGGCTCCGGCAGGTGCGCCCCGACGTCGAGGTCGTGGGCATCGAGATCGATCCGGCCCGCGTGGCCGCCGCGCTGCCCTTCGCCGACGCCACCCTCACCTTCCGCCGCGGCGGCTTCGAGCTGCCCCTCGACGGCCGGCGGCCCGTCGTCGTCCGGGCCTTCAACGTGCTGCGCCAGTACGACGAGGACGAGGTGGCCGCGGCCTGGGCGACGATGACGGCCCGGCTCGCCCCCGGCGGCTCCCTGGTCGAGGGCACCTGCGACGAGCTCGGCCGCCACGCCTGGTTCGTCTGCCTGCCGGCCGGGGCGTCGGAGCCGACGACCCTCACCCTCTCGACCCGTCTGGCGGGGCTCGAGCGGCCGGGCGACCTCGCGGAGCGGCTGCCCAAGGCGCTCATCCACCGCAACGTCCAGGGCGAGCGCATCCACGACCTGCTCGCGCGGCTCGACCGGGCCTGGGCCGCGGCCGCGCCGCAGGGCTCCTTCGGCGTCCGCCAGCGGTGGCGTGCGACGGTCGGCGCGGTCCGCGACTCCGGCGTCCCCGTCCTCGACCCTCCGTCGCGCTGGCGCCTCGGCGAGCTCACCGTCCCCTGGGAGGTCGTCGCTCCGTCGCGCTGATGCCCGGAACAATTAGTTGACGCTTCAAGTTATTCGTGCGACCCTCGGGACGTCCGACGACGAAGGAGCACGACGATGAGCAGGGCCGCGGCCGCGTTCGACGCGTTCGAGCCGGAGGCGCTCGTCCGCAGCGGCGAGCAGACGGTGTGGCAGCCGGGCGACGACCCGCTGCCGAGCATCTACCTCAGCCACGGCGCTCCCCCGCTGTTCGAGGACGCCGGCTGGATCGACGAGCTGTTCGCGTGGTCGACGTCGATGCCCAAGCCGCGCGGCATCGTCATCATCAGCGCCCACTGGGAGAACGCGCCGATCCTCATCACGGCGCCCGACCCCGGCACCGGCCTGGTCTACGACTTCGGGGGCTTCGACCCGCGCTACTACACGATGCAGTACGCGACGCCGGACGCCTCGGCCCTCGGCGCCCAGGTGGCCGGACTGCTCAGCGATCTGTCGCCGGTGCGCGACGTGCCCCGCGGCCTCGACCACGGCGCCTGGGTGCCGCTGAAGGTGATGTACCCGCTCGCGGACGTGCCGGTGGTGCAGGTGTCGCTGCCGACCGACCGCGCCGACGTGCTGCTGCAGATGGGCGCCCGGCTGCGGGCGCTGCGCGAGGAGGGCGTGCTCGTCATCGGCTCGGGCTTCATGACCCACGGCCTGCCGTTCCTCACCCGCGAGATGTTCGAGGGCAAGGTGCCGGGCTGGTCGGCCGACTTCGACGCCTGGGCCTGGGAGGCGCTGGAGGCAGCCGACCTCGAGACGCTCGCGGACTTCCGCCGGCTCGCGCCGGGCATGCCCTACTCGCACCCCACCGTCGAGCACTTCACGCCGCTGTTCGTGACCCTGGGCGCGGCGAGCGACCTCGCCAGCGTGCGCACCGTCATCGGCGGGGCCATGTGGGGCCTGAGCCGCCGCAGCGTCGAGCTCGTCTGAGCCTGCAGACGACGAAGCCCCCGCCGTGAGGCGGGGGCTTCGTCGTCGGTGCGGGTGGATCAGAGACCGGCGGCCTTGCGGACGCGGGTCACGACCTCGTCGGTGCGGGTGCGCAGCTCGTCGACGACGGGCTTGACGGCCTCCACGACCGGCTTGGCCGAGTCGGTCGCGAACGCGGCGCGGGCGTCGGCACGGGCGCGCAGGTCGACGACGACGCGCTCGGCGGTCGCGACGGCCTCGTTGGCCTGGGCCGAGACGGTGGCGGCGTAGGGCTTCACCGACTCCTCGGCGTCCTTGACCTTCTCGGTCACGACGGCGACGTACGGGGCCACGGTCTTCTCGGCGGCCTGGAAGGCCTCCTCGGCCTTGGCCTGCAGGTCGCTGACGTACGGGTCGGCGATCTCGGCGGCCTTGGCGGCCTGGCCCTTGAGCTGGGCGACGTAGGGCTCGGCCAGCTTGGCGACCTCGGCGACCTTCTCGGACAGCTCGGCGACGTAGGGCTCGACGGCCTTGGTGACGACGACGGCCTGGCCCTCGAGGCGGCTCTTCACGTCCTGCACCTGCGGGGCGGTGAGCAGCTCGCGCAGACGCGCGACCGGCACCTCGAGCAGCTTCGCGGCGTCCTCGACCGGGGTGGCCTCGGGGGCGGCGGTGCCGACGACGACCTTCTTCTTGGGGGCCTTCGCCTCGGCGGTGGCCTTCTTGGCGGTGGCGACCTTCTTCGGCGCGGCCTTCTTGGCCGGGGCCTTGGTGGCGGCGGCCTTCTTGGCCGGGGCCTTCTTGGCGGCCGGCTTCTTGGCGGCAGCCTTCTTCACGGGGGCGGCGGCAGCCTCGACAGCGTCGGCCGCGGTCTCGACGACCTCGGGGGTGGTGTTCTCGGTCATGATGCGGTCCTTCAGCTCGTGGCGGCGGCCGTGAGCCGGTCGCTGCCGTCGGGGGTCGTGGTGGTGCTCTCGCGCAGCACCGCGTTCTCCTTCTGGAACGCGGCGTAGATCTCGAGGAGCACCTGGCGCTGGCGCTCGGTCAGCGTCTCGTCGGCGTTGATCGCGTCGGTGACGGCGGCGTCGCCGTCGCGGGCCTCGAGCAGCCCGGCCTTGACGTAGAGCGTCTCGGCGGAGATCCGCAGCGCCGCTGCGATCTGCCCGAGGATCTCGGCGCTGGGCTTCTTCAGGCCCCGCTCCACCTGGGAGAGGTAGGGGTTGGACACCCCGGCGCTCTTCGCCAGCTGGCGCAGCGAGACCTCGGCGGTCGTGCGCTGCTCCCGGATGTACTCCCCGAGAGCGTGGACGTCGATCGTGGCCATGCATCAATACTGGCCGGTAACTGCTTGCTCTGGCAAGCGGCCAGCAAGCAGATCGGGGGTGTTCCCCCTCACACCGCGCTGGGTGAGTGCTTGCTAGCCGAGCGTGCGGGCCGCCAGGAGCAGCCCGGCGACGACGACGAGGCAGCCGACGAGGCCCAGCACGGGGACCGCCCGCGGAGGCCTGCCCTCGTCCGGGCCGAGCCGCAGCGCCGCGAGGTGGGCGATGCCGTAGTAGGTGAGGATCGTGGCCGCCGAGAGGGCGAGCGCGGCCCCGATGCCGCCGATGAGGACGACGACCACGGCCGCCGCGGCCGCGACGATCTGCGCCCGGGCCGGCACGCCGTGGCCGGAGAGCTCGGCCAGCGCCGCGGGCCCGTCGCCGCCGCGACCGAGCGCGAACAGCGTGCGGCCGACGCCGGCGAGCAGCGACAGCAGGGCGCCGCCGGCGGCGAGCACCGCCGCGATCCGCACGAGGCCGGGCAGCCACTCGCCGTTCACGTACCGGGCGATCGCCTCGAGGGGCGCCGCCGTGACGTCGTCGGGCCGCAGCCCCATCGCGAGCACCGCGACGGCCACGAGCAGGTAGACGACGAGGACGACGACGAACGAGAGGACGATCGCGCGCGGCAGCGTGCGCGCCGGGTCGCGGACCTCCTCCCCGAGGGTGGCGATGCGGGCGTAGCCGGCGAAGGCGACGAAGAGGATGCCCGCCGCCGCGAGCACGCCGACCGCGCCGTGCGGCATCGCCTCGGCTGCCGCAGCGCCGTCCGAGCCGGGATAGGCGCGACCGATGCCGACGGCGACGACGAGCACCAGCAGCACCGCGATCACCACGGCCGAGACCACCGCGGAGACACCGGCGGTCTTCGTCACGCCGCGCAGGTCGAAGAGGAGCACCACGACGATCGCGGCGATGCCCACCGGCCGCTGGTACTCGGGGGCGACGTACGCGCCGATGGTGAGTGCGGCGGCACCGGCCGACGCCGACTTGCCGACGACGAAGGCCCAGCCGGCCAGCAGGCCCGCCCAGCGGCCGAGCCGTTCCTTGCCGTAGACGTAGGCACCGCCGGCCTGCGGGTGCACGCGTGCGAGGGCGGCCGTCGACCAGGCGTTGAGCGCGGCCACGACCGCGGCGAGAGCCAGCGCCGTCAGCAGTGCGGACCCGGCCAGCCGCAGCGCGGGGGTCCAGGCGGCGAACACCCCGGTGCCGAGCATCGCCCCGACGCCGATCGCGACGGCGCCGCCGAGCCCGAGCCGGCGGGCGAGCACGGGCGGCGTCGTCGTCACCCGCCCAGCGTGCCAGCCGCAGGTGAACGTCAGGTGGACGCGGGGGACGGCGCCGGGCGCAGCATCGCCGTCGCCGAGGCCGAGCAGGCGCCCTGGAGCTCGCGCGACGCCGAGAGCGGCTCCGGCAGCTGCGACCACGGCACCTCGACGAAGCCGAACCGCGGGAACCAGCCGGCGGCCGTCTCGGTGAGCAGCGCTACCGGCGCACCGGCGTCGTCGGCAACCGCGAGAGCGGACCGCACGAGCGCCTCCCCGAGGCCCGAGCCCCGCAGAGCCGGAGCCACGACGGCGGAGCGCAGCAGCATCGCCGGAGGCTCCCCGTGGCGCTCGAGCGCGACAGCGCCGACCACCGCCGACCCGTCGACGGCGACCAGCACCACCGCGGCGTCGTCGAACCCGTCGAGCGGCAGGCGGGCGTCGACGAGCAGTGCGCGCACCGGCTCGAGCTCGTCGGCGCGGGCCGCCCTGATCTCGGCGGTGGTCATGCGGCGACCGCGCCCGTCCGGGCGAAGAGGCGACGGCGCAGCCACAGCGAGACGTACACGAGGCCGACGAGGGCGGGCACCTCGATCAACGGTCCGATCACCCCGGCGAGCGCCTGCCCGCTGGTCACCCCCCAGACGCCGACGCAGACCGCGATGGCGAGCTCGAAGTTGTTGCCCGCGGCGGTGAACGCCATCGTCGCGGTCTTCGGGTACGTCATCCGGGCGCGGTAGCCGACGAGGAACGACGTGCCCCACATGAGCGCGAAGTAGACGAGCAGCGGGACGGCGATCCGCACGACAGCTGCGGGGTCGGAGGTGATCGCCTCGCCCTGCAGCGCGAACATCACGACGATCGTGAAGAGCAGCCCGTAGAGCGCGAACGGGCTGATGAACGGGATGAACCGCTCCTCGTACCACTCGCGGCCCTTGGCCCGCAGGCCCCACCGACGGGTGAGGTAGCCGGCCGCCAGCGGGATCCCGAGGAAGACCAGGACCGCCTTGGTGATGTCCCACGTCGAGAACTGCACGTCCTGCGTCGGCAGGCCGAGCCAGCCGGGGAGGATGCTCAGGTAGAACGTGCCGAGCAGCGCGTACGCCGCGATCTGGAACACCGAGTTGATGGCGACCAGCAGTGCGCCGGCCTCGCGGTCGCCGCAGGCGAGGTCGTTCCAGATGAGCACCATCGCGATGCAGCGGGCGAGGCCGATGACGATGAGGCCGGTGCGGAACGCGGGCTCGTCGGGCAGGAACGTCCACGCCAGCGCGAACATCAGCGCAGGACCGACGACCCAGTTGAGGACGAGCGACGTCCACAGCAGACGGCGGTCGCCGGTCACGTGGCTCATGTCCTCGTAGCGGACCTTGGCCAGCACCGGGTACATCATGAGCAGCAGGCCCAGGGCGATGGGCAGCGACGTCTCGCCGACCTTGACGGCGTCCAAGGCGCCCTGGACGCCGGGCACGAGCCGCCCGAGCGCCAGCCCCGCGGCCATCGCCAGCACGATCCACAGCGGGAGCAGGCGGTCGAGGGTGGAGAGCCGCTGGAGGACGGCTCCGTCGTCGGTGCTCGTGCCGGAGGTCACGACGGCTGCCCGGCGTCGATCTCGGCGATGAGGCCCTCGATGCGGCGCCGGATCTCGTCGCGGATCGGGCGGACGGCGTCGACGCCCTGGCCGGCCGGGTCCTCGAGCACCCAGTCGAGGTAGGTCTTGCCCGGGAAGAACGGGCACGCGTCGCCGCAGCCCATGGTGATGACGTAGTCGCTGGCCTGGACCGCCTCGGTGGTGAGCACCTTGGGCACCTCCGCGGAGATGTCGATCCCCTCCTCGGCCAGCGCCTCGACCACGGCGGGGTTGACCGTCGCAGCCGGCGCCGAGCCGGCGGAGCGCACCTCGACGCGGTCTCCCGCGAGGTGGGTGAGGTAGGCCGCGGCCATCTGCGAGCGGCCGGCGTTGTGCACGCACACGAACAGGACGGACGGCTTGCTGCTCATCAGGATGCTCCGGTTCTAGCGGCGGGCGAGGACGCGCTGCAGCTCGTCGAGGCGCGAGGGGACGACGGCGTACCAGACCCAAGTGCCCCGGCGCTCCGAGGTCACCAGGCCGGCCTCGCGCAGCACCTTGAGGTGGTGGCTCACGGTCGGCTGGCTCTTGCCCACGGGCTCGACGAGGTCGCAGGCGCACGCTTCTCCGCCCTCGGCCGTGGCGATGAGGTTGAGCAGCTGCAGGCGCACGGGGTCGGCCAGGGCCTTGAACGCCTCGGCGAGCGTCGCTGCGGCATCGGCGTCGATGGTCTCGCGGCGCAGCGGCGCGCAGCAGTCGGCGAGGTCGAGCACCGGCAGCTCGAGGACGGCGGTATCCGTGCGCTTCTTCGACATGGATCGATATTGACACACGTCGATGCCTGAGAGCAATATCGACCTCAGTCGATATCGACAACTGTCGATACAACCGAGGAGGATCCCATGTCCGGCACCGTCCCCACCCGCCTGCAGCTCGCCCTCAACGTCGAGGACGTCGAGGCAGCGACCGCCTTCTACAGCAAGCTGCTCGGCGTCGGGCCGGCCAAGGTGCGCCCTGGCTACGCCAACTTCGCGGTGGCCGAGCCGCCGCTCAAGCTCGTGCTCATCGAGAACAAGGGAGCGGTCGACAGCCTCAACCACCTCGGGGTGGAGCTCGGCTCGGTCGACGACGTCGACGCCGCCCAGACCCGGCTCGCCGAAGCGGGCCTCACCTCGGTCGACGAGCGGGGCACCACCTGCTGCTACGCGACGCAGGACAAGTTCTGGGTCGAGACCGCGCCCGACGGCGAGCGCTGGGAGTTCTACACGGTCCTCGCCGACAGCCCGACGTTCTTCGCCGTCGAGCCCGCGGAGCAGACCGCGTGCTGCGGCGGCGCCGGGGCGACCGCCAGCGACGCCGCCACCGAGACGGCCGCCTGCTGCTGAGCGCGCGACCGCGCACCCACCAACCACGACCACGACCAGGAGACCGACGATGATCTCGCCCGACCTGACCTCGTCCGCCGCCCTCGCGCGCACCGACGCGCTGCGCGACGACGCCTGCCTCTCGCGCCTCGCCGCCCGGGCCCGCTGCCGGAGCACGTCCGGCAGGCCCTCGGACCGGCTGCTGCGCGCGCTGCGCGTGCGCACCGGCCCCGAGCGCTGCTGAGCCGCTAGACCAGGCCCGCGGCGGCGCGGACGGAGCCCACCGGCTGCCCGCCGCCGAGCAGCACCACCTCGGCGAGCTCGTCGAGCGCAGCTGCCTCGACCCCCAGGCTGCGCAGCACCGCTGCCAGCACCGGGGGCCGCGGGCGGGCGGCGCCGTCGTCGACCTTGAACGCGACGGCGCGGCCGTCGTCGAGGGCTGCGGCGTACACGCCCTCCGCGCCGTCCTTGACCAGCAGCCCGGGCACGCCCTGCATGAACAGGGTGACGTCGGAGGCGAAGCCGCCGACGTACTCCGGGTGCGCACGCATCGCGTCGGCCACGATCCGCTCGGGCGACGACGGGTCGGCCTGGACCGCGCCGGAGAACGCCCGGGCCAGCGCCGTGAGGCTGAGGGCGGAGACCGGGGCTCCGCAGCCGTCGGTCCCCGTCGCGACCGGCTTCTCGCCGGCCATGCGCGCGATGGTCGCCACCAGGTGCTGCTGGAGCGGGTGCCCGGGCGCCCGGTAGTCGTCCAGAGGCCAGCTCCGTTCGACGCACACGGCCAGCATCGCCGCGTGCTTGCCGGAGCAGTTCATGATGATGGGCTCCGGTCCGCCCCCGGCGCGCAACAGGTCGTCGCGCACGGGCGGTCCGTAGGGCCAGTCCGGCGGCGTCCGGAGCGCGGACTCGTCGAGCCCGGCGGACGCGAGGATCCCGCGCACCAGGTCGAGGTGGCTCGGCTCGCCCCAGTGCGAGGCAGCGGCGATCGCCAGCTGCTCCTCGCGGCCGGCGTAGCCGAGCTCGACCAGGCCGGTGGCCTGCATGAGCTTGTTGCAGGAGCGCGGGAACACCGGCGATGCCACGTCGCCGCGGGCTGCCAGCACGGAGCCGTCCGCGTCGAGCACGACCAGCGAGCCGCGGTGGACGCCCTCGACGAAGCCGCTGCGGACGACCTCGGCCAGGACGACGGAGGATCCGGGCATCAGGGGGCGGTGAGCGGCGTCAGGCGGCCGGGGAGCCCGGGCCGTCGGAGCCGAGGTGCGCGAGCAGGTCGTCGACGGACGCCTCGCCCTCGCGGTAGCGGCGCGCGATCTCGTCGGTGAGGGCGTCCATGACGTGCTGGACGTCGTGGCGCACCTCGGACACCTCCGCCTCGGTCTCGCGCAGGCGGCCGAGGGCCTCGTCGAGCTCGGCGTCGGTGCGGTGGACGACGTCGCTCATCTCGGCGTCGGCGACGATGGCCTCCTCCTTGCGACGGTGCTCGTCGACGCGCGACGGCTCGACCGTGATGTGGCGGCCGAGGCCGTGGGTGCTGCGCGAGGGGTCCGCGAGGATCTGCGCGAGGCTCTCGACGAGCGAGCCGCCCTCGGGGTTGGCGCGGCGCGCCTGCTCGGCCTTGATGATGTCCATCCGGCCGTGGAGCATCCGGCGGGCGAAGGAGAGGTCGGCCTCCTCCTGCTCGGCCTCGTGGCGCTTCTCGCGCACGGTCTCGAGCGGGATCGTCTGCAGGTCGGCGAGGTAGTCGGGGGCGAGCACGCGGTCGACCCTGCGCCGTCCTCCGGCCATCGGCCTGGTCATGCAGCCACCTCGTTCCTTCGGTCTTTGACGTGGAGAAGAGATCGCGCCCCATCGGTGGTCATCGGCTCCCGGAGGGCCAACCTTGAGAGGGTCGCGGCACGTTCTACGAGCTCGGCGTTGTCGCGCACCGGGCGGCCCGGGGCGAAGGTCAGGGTGTCCTCCATGCCCACCCGCAGGTGGCCGCCCATGGACAGCGCCGCGAGGGCCACCGGCATCGTGCTGCGGCCGACGCCCGTCGCCGACCACGACCCGCCGGCCGGCAGCTCGCGGGCCATGGCGACGACGGCCTCCGCGGTGCCCGGGGCCCCGCCAGGGACGCCGAGGACGAGGTCGCAGTGCACCTGGCCGCCGTAGGGCGCGCCCTCCTTATCGAGGAGGCGGTTGAGCGCGACCACGTGGCCGAGGTCGAAGAGCTCGAACTCGGGCACGACCTCGAGGGCCTGCGTCTTGCGGTAGAGCTCGACCATGAAGTCCCACGGGTTCAGGAACACGTCGGAGCCGAAGTTCACGGTCCCGCAGGTGAGCGAGCAGGAGTCGGGCTCGGCGTCGAGCACGCGCAGGCGGGCCTCGTAGGGGTCGGTGACCGCCCCGCCGGTGGACAGCTGGACGACGAGGTCGGTCCCCTCGCGCAGCGCCGCGACCGTGTCGGTGAGCCGCTGGAGGTCGAGCGTGGGCCGGGCCTCGGCGTCGCGGATGTGGACGTGGATGAGGCCGGCGCCCGCCGCCTGGCAGGCCTTCGCCGTGCTCACGAGCTCGTCGAGGGTCACCGGCAGGGCCGGGGCGTCCGCCTTGGCGGTCTCCGCCCCGGTGGGGGCCACGGTGATGAGCGTCTCGGTCGGCACGGCGCCCATCGTGGCACGCCGCGAAGGCGGACACGCCCAAGGGCTCAATCCGGGGCGCCGAGCGTCCGAAGGACTCAGGGAAGCGCCCGTTCGGGCGAGCCCAACAGCGGTGGAGGAGGTCCGGCGTGCCTGACGGCGGCTACACGGCCCGGGTGGACAGCCTCCTCCTCGAGCTGGCGTCCCAGGAGGCCACCGGCTGCCTCACCCTGTCCGATCCCACGGGCGAGCAGGCGACCGTCTGGTTCCGCGACGGCGACGTCTACGCGGTGTCGGTGCCGGGGCGGCGTCCGCTGCTCGGCGTCCGGCTGATGTCGTCAGGCGTCCTGACCCCCGAGGCCCTCGCCGAAGCGCTGGAGGTCCAGCGCACGGAGCTGCAGGGCTGGCGGCTCGGCGAGCTGCTGGTGCGGCTCGGCTTCGTCGACCGGACCGTGGTGGAGTCGTTCGTCTCCGAGCAGGTCCGCGACCAGGTGGCCGACCTCCTGCACTGGCAGGTGGCCGAGCGGCGGTTCCGCAACGGCAAGCGCACCCGGCAGGACGTCGCGCCGGTGATGAGCGTGACCGACCTGCTGGCGTCCGCGCGCGAGCGCGAGGAGCGCTGGACCTCGATCCTCCCCTACATCGGCGGTGCCGACGCCGTGCCGGTCCTGTCGACCGCCGCGCCCGCGACCACCGACGTCGTCCTCGGACCGTACGACTGGGCCCTGCTGTGCAAGGTGGACGGCGTCCGCACCATCGCCGACCTCGGCGACGAGTGCGGCTTCACCGTCTACGAGGCCGGCATGGTCGTCGTCGGCCTGCTCGAGGCCGGTCTGGTCGAGATCGACGGCGGCGAGGCCGAGGAGCCGGCCGCCCCGTGGTGGACCGAGGAGTCGCCGAGCGACGCGGCCGTGGCCGAGTCGGTCAAGCGCGTCACCGAGGCCATGGCCGACATGGGACTGCGCACCGACCAGGCGTCGCCCTTCACCCACGTCCCCGTGCCGGCCGCGCCGTCGGACCGCCCGTCGCCGTTCACCGCGACCCCCGGTCCGCAGCTCGCCGAGGTCGTCGACCTCGACGCCGAGCGCCTGGCCCGCGAGGAGCAGGAGCGCGCCGAGGCCGAGCGTCTCGAGGCGGAGCGTCTCGAGGCGGAGCGTCTCGAGGCCGAGCGCCTGGAGGCCGAGCGTCTCGCCGCCGAGGAGGCCGCCCGCGCCGAGGCCGAGCGTCTCGAGGCCGAGCGTCTCGAGGCTGAGCGTGTCGAGGCCGAGCGCCTGGAGGCCGAGCGCCTCGCCGCTGAGGAGGCCGCCCGCATCGAGGCAGAGCGTCTCGAGGCAGAGCGACTCGAGGCCGAGCGTCTCGAGGCCGAGCGACTCGAGGCAGAGCGACTCGAGGCCGAGCGACTCGAGGCCGAGCGACTCGAGGCCGAGCGACTCGAGGCCGAGCGACTCGAGGCCGAGCGACTCGAGGCCGAGCGACGCGAGGCCGAGCGACTCGAGGCCGAGCGACTCGAGGCAGAGCGACTCGAGGCCGAGCGACTCGAGGCAGAGCGACTCGAGGCCGAGCGACTCGAGGCCGAGCGACTCGAGGCCGAGCGCCTCGAGCAGGAGCGTCTCGCCGCCGAGGAGGCCGCCCGCATCGAGGCCGAGCGGATCGAGCAGGAGCGTCTCGAGGCCGAGCGCCTGGAGGCTGAGCGTCTGGCTGCCGAGGAGGCTGCCCGAGCTGCAGCTGAGGAGGCCGCGCGCATCGAGGCCGAGCGTCTGGCCGCCGAGGAGGCTGCACGCATCGAAGCCGAGCGCCTGGAGGCCGAGCGTCTCGAGGCCGAGCGCCTGGAGGCCGAGCGCCCGGAGGCCGAGCG